>Ga0181537_10003067_pt1 | contig 14492 bp, 12 predicted proteins | sample PEATcosm2014_Bin_39_FD_119765 | JGI IMG/M metagenome (GOLD analysis project Ga0181537, IMG submission 119765) | Peatland microbial communities from MTU Mesocosm Facility, Houghton, MI, USA - PEATcosm2014_Bin23_10_metaG | ecosystem: Environmental > Terrestrial > Soil > Wetlands > Peat | place... | reverse complement strand
TGTCGCTGCGGCGCTAGCCCATTTTCGTGGGCGCTCAGCCGTGGAATTTTCGGACTGTCTCGTGCTGGAGATTGCAAGAAAAGCCGGCCACTTGCCGGTTGCTACATTCGACCGCAACTTCGCTAAATTGGTTAATGTCCAACGGCCAGGATGATATCGGTGATCGTCGCGGCGGACTCCTGCCGACCCAATGCTGACTACCGCGAAAGTCAGGTATCGGGCACTCCAGAATTGCCGTCCTTGTCTTCTTCGAAACTGCAGGTCATTTGAAAGACAGAAAATCCAATATTCCTTGTGCGGCGCCCACTTGCCTAACTGCCGCAATTTCGTTGCCTTTGCCAGTGAGAACAGCATCGATGTACCACGCTGATTGATGGAGCGGCTCAACGAGAAATGTCTGGTATCGCCCGTCCTTGTAGATGCGAGTAACGGCCGCGCTCGGATAGGCAGTCAAAAGACTGGTGTTTGCGGCCCCTACGATGACGATGGACCCATCCGGTAACCCAACACTTTTTTTAACGCCGACGTTGTGCAATTGCAATGTATGAGAAGGCCCGCGCAATTGATCATCGAAGTCGAAAACTTCAGTGTGCTGGTTTGAGATCATCCTCACGATGCGCAATGGCTGGCTACTACCACCTCCTTTCACTAAATGCAGTTCACCTTCCGGAAGGGGGTGTTTGGCGATTATGTCGCCGTCGGGCCCTATTTTTTCAATATAGTATTTCGGATCGCTCCACCACCAGCCCAAGGCTGTCAGAGTGTCCCCCGTGTCAATGAATTCGCCACCTCCAAAATCGTCGCTGAACTTCGTCCATTGAAGGTTTAGGTCCCAGTCAAGCAGCGCCATCCATCCCGTTCCCGCGGGCTGGCCGGAAACGGCGCCCATAAGGACAATCCCGTTACTCCGCTTGTGACAACTGCCCAGAGTGACCACGACGTTAGGCCTAACGGGCGGTAAGAGCTTTTCCGATAGTAGTTTTCCGTCCTTGTCCAACCGGACGAGCATTACGGTAAAAGTCTTGTCAATAATCTTCTCGCCACACAGGAGCGTTGACTGATCGGGCATCTCAATGGCTTCGTAAAATCTCTGGCCATGTGTGCTGGTGTCGTTCCATCCGTCAGGTCCGCCTTCAAGATATTCCCAGCGCATTTCGCCGCTTGGGGTCAGTCGCGTGGCCCAGGCCTTATAGTTCATTACGCTGTCCGTCGATCCCAGAACTATCAGATCTCCGTTAGAAGCACGAGTGATGCTGTGGGGCATGACTCGGTGGCCCGGTGATAATGTGATTTGTCTGTCAATATGCAAGGGCTCACTGGCTTTGGCCGTAAGCGCCATGCCGCCCACTAACGCCAACGCCCAAAGAAGAACGGTTTTTTTCACCTTGACTCCCGATTGCGCAGGTTTGGGGTTCTTCAGGGTCTCAATACCTACTCTACGTCACTCGTACCGCTTTCTTCCGTGAACGGCGGCTAAGGGCAATATGAAATTGGGCCTCAATGACCGGGATTGGCCGGTCAGAGACGGTGGTGGCGCCCCTGCACCCAATGCGTACTCCCGACCGCTGCTGCCTGTTGCGAACGGCGGGTTTAAGGACGCATACGTAGGAGGCCCACTGGCAGACCCGCGTGGCGTGCTCGAACTCATCCGTGCTGGCGGTTGATGATGAGTCGAAGCGCAAACGCGACGAGCCCGAGTGCGCACACACTCAAAGTCCAGATGGCAATCATCCACAACAGCCGCTGGTAGAGCGGAGCCTGCGCGCGGCCGCTCACGTAAATCGCCCGCTCACTGATCGCGCTCGCTCACGCATCTCGCCCGCTCAATGATATCCCTCCTCGGCCACCTTGCCGCGGAACACCCAGTAAGCCCAGGCGGTGTACGCGAGAATCACCGGCATGAGCACGCAGGCGCCCACCAGCATGAAGATCTGACTGCTATGGGGCGCAGCGGCATCCCAGATGGACAGTCGGCTCGGAATCAAATCCGGCCACATGGAAATGGCCAGGCCGATTAGCGACAACCCGAACAGGCTTAAAGTGAGCACGAAGGGCAGCGCGTCGTGGCCTTTGCCGATGCGCCGGAACAGCAACGTGCCGATGACCGCCACCACGAGGGGCATGAGCGCCAATGCGCAGATCCCGGGCCAGGTAAACCAGGTCGCATAGTACTTGTGGTTGAGGAACGGCGTGTAGACGCTGACCGCGGCGATGCTCACCAGCATGCCGATCGAAAGGCGTTTCGCGAAGCGTCGCGCCTCCTCATGCACCAGCCCCGATGTCTTCCAAATCAACCAACACGCACCGAGCAAGGCGTAGCCGATCACGAGGCTCGCGCCGGTCAGGACGCTGAAGGGCGTGATCCAATCCCAATAACCACCCGCGTACGCGCGTCCGCTGATCTTGATCCCCTGCAGCAACGCGCCGAGCGTCACGCCTTGCGCGAAAGCCGCGAGGATCGAGCCCAGGCAAAAGCCAGCGTCCCAGCGCGCGCGGTGACCGGGATCGCGCCAGCGAAACTCGAATGCGACGCCGCGAAACACGAGCCCCAGCAGCATCGCGATCATCGGCGCATACAACGCCGGCAGAATGATGGCGTACGCCAACGGGAACGCGGCCATCAACCCACCCCCGCCCAGCACCAGCCAGGTTTCGTTGCCGTCCCACACCGGAGCGATGGAGTTCATCGCCGTATCCCGCTCCACCCCGACGCGGAATCGCGTGAACAGTATGCCGATCCCCAAATCGAACCCGTCCATGACCACGTACATCGCGATGGCGAACACGATGATGCCGGCCCACACGATGGTGAGGTCGAACGGCATCAATGGGTACCGCCCGCGCCGAGGGCGGGGGCCGGCGTGATGCCGGCGGTGCGGATCGGCAAACCGTCAGGCACGGTTTCGTGCGAGCTCGGCGGCTTCGCCATCAGCTTCAAGATGTACACCGCGCCGGAGACAAAGGTGCCGAAGTACACCACGACGAAGGCGATGAGCGATCCGGTCACCGCGGGGCTCGCGATCGGCGACACCGACTCCACGGTGCGCAGCGCATGATAAATCGTAAACGGCTGCCGGCCGACCTCGGTGGTCACCCATCCCGCAATGACCGCGACGAAGCCCGCCGGCCCCATGATCACCGCCAGGCGATGGAGCAACTTCCATTCGAATAATTTGCCGCGCATCCGCGCGAGCAGGCTTAACATTCCAAGCCCCAGCATCGCGCAGCCCAGACCCACCATCACCCGGAACGACCAAAAGATGATGGCGACCGGCGGCCAGTCGCGCCGCGGAATGGTGTCGAGCCCCTCGAGCGGCGCGTTCAGATCGTGCTTCAGAATCAACGACGATAATTTCGGAATCTCGAGACGGTAATCGATGCGGGCATTCTTCTCGTCCGGGATTCCGAGCAGCACCAGCGGCGCGCCGCCGCTGTACGACGAAAAATGCCCTTCCATGGCCATGACCTTGGCCGGTTGGTACTCCTGGGTATTGAGGCCCTGCGTGTCGCCGGCGAGAATTTGAATGGGCGCCACGAGCGCAGCCATCCACATCGCCATGGAGAACATGGTTTGGGCGCCCAAGTTATCGCGATTGCGCAGCAGGTGCCAGGCGCCCACGCCCCCGACCACCAGCGAGGTGGTGAGATATGCGGCGATCACCGTGTGGACGAAGCGATACGGAAAGCTCGGATTGAAGATGATCGCCAGCCACGAACCGCTCGGCACGAACTGCCCGACGCTGTTGGTCATGAAGCCCGCCGGCGTGTGCATCCAGCTGTTGGCCGCCAGGATCCACGTTGCCGACAGCAGCGTACCGACCGCCACCATGCAGGTGGCCACAAAATGCAACTTGGGTCCGACCTTGTTGATGCCGAACAGCATCACGCCGAGGAAGCCGGCTTCGAGAAAGAACGCCGATAGCACCTCATAGGCCATGAGCGGCCCGATGATCGGGCCCGCCTTGTCGGAGAACACCGCCCAATTCGTGCCGAACTGATACGACATCACGATGCCGGATACGACGCCCATGGCGAATACGATGGCGAAGATCTTGACCCAGTATCTGTAGAGATTGGGATAAACGCCTTTGCCCGTCTTCAGCCACAGCGCTTCCAACACGGCGAGATAGCTCGCGAGCCCGATCGAGAACGCCGGAAAAATGAAATGGAAGGACACGGTGAACGCGAACTGCGCGCGCGCGAGATTGAGTGCCGTCACGGTGCCGTTCATCCAAATGGTTCCTCGAAGGTACGCTACTCTATGGCAGGCACGCGGCACCCGTGCCGGCGCCATTTTACGCCAAGAAGGCCATCGGCATGGTTGTTCGTAACCCAAAGAATTATTTGATCGCCTCATCGTTCATATGGGGCTTGACATCGCTGTCGGGCACCGCCGCCGTGCACGCGGCTGCACCGGCTGCGCTGGAATCGAGCGATGGGATGGTCGTGACGGCCCAGCATGAGGCGAGCGATGTCGGCGCCGCCATTTTGCGGCAGGGCGGCAACGCGGTGGATGCGGCCGTCGCGGTCGGTTACGCACTGGCGGTGACGCATCCGTGCTGCGGCAACCTGGGCGGCGGCGGCTTCATGACCATTCATCTGGCCGATGGCCGCAACACCTTCATCAACTTTCGAGAGAAGGCGCCGGCCGGCGCGCGCGCCGACATGTTTCTCGACGGGAACGGCAACCCGGTGAGCGATGCGAGCGTGAACGGCTATCTTGCGGCCGGCATCCCCGGGACCGTGCTCGGCCTCGAAACGGCGCTGCGCGAATATGGATCCCTGCCGCGCGCTGCGCTGATGGCTCCTGCGATTCGACTCGCGCAGGATGGTTTCATCTTGGACCGCGGCGACGTCGACGTATTGCTGCCCGCGACCGCCGCGTTTCGTGCGCAGCCGAACATCGCCGCGGTATTCCTGAAAAATGGGCAACCGCGGGAGCCCGGCGACCGCCTCATTCAAACCCATCTCGCGGCGACGCTGCGGGCGATCAGCGCCGGCGGCGCGGACGCCTTCTATCGCGGCGCAATCACGGATTCCCTCGTCGCCGCCGCACGCGAGCATGGCGGTCTGTTCACGCGGGAGGATTTTGCCGCCTATACAATTTCCGAATCCGCCCCGATATCCTGCAGCTATCGTGGGTACACCGTTTTGTCGGCGCCGCCGCCGAGTTCGGGCGGGATCGTGCTGTGCGAGATGCTTCAAGTACTGCAAGGCTATCCCTTGGCGGCACTCGGCTTTCATTCCGCCGAGTCGGTGCACCTGATGACCGAAGCCATGCGATACGCCTATCGCGATCGCAACACGTATTTGGGCGATCCCGCCTTCGTCGATAATCCGACTGCGCGATTATTGTCGGCCGAGCATACGAAGGCGATCAGAGCGCGCATCGAGCCTCATCATGCGACGCCGTCGAGCAGCATGCGCCCGATGGCGGGCGCCGATGAAAAAGCCACCACGACGCATTATTCGATCGTCGACAAAATGGGCAACGCCGTGTCGGTGACCTATACCTTGAATGACGATTTCGGCGCCAAGGTGATCGCCGGCGACAGCGGTGTTTTTCTGAACGATGAAATGGACGATTTCACGGTCAAGCCGGGCGCGTCCAACATGTTCGGATTGGTGCAGGGCAAAGCGAATGCGATCGCGCCGGGCAAGCGCCCGTTGAGTTCCATGACGCCGACCATCGTGCTCAAAGGCGGCAAACCCGTGCTGGTCCTCGGCACGCCGGGCGGCTCGCGCATCATCACCACGGTGCTCGAGATCATGGTCAATCTCATCGATCATGGGATGACCCTGCAAGAGGCCGTCGATGCGCCGCGATTTCATCACCAGTGGCTGCCCGACACCCTGGCAGCCGAGCCGTTTGCCTTGTCCGCCGATACGGTACGGGTGTTGACGCGAATGGGCTATCACGTGGTGCCCCTGGACGTGTGGGGCACCGGCAATGCCGCGCAAGCGATCGGTATAGCGTCCCCGGATGCAAGGGAGGCCAAGGCTTTGGGCTTTCCGCGCCCCGGGGTCTTTTACGGAGCGAGCGATTCCCGGGCGCCCGCCGGATCCGCCGCCTCACCTTAGATCAGTGCCGCCTTAGATCAGGCCCCCCGGTTTTTTGGGTGAATTGCCAGAGTTTTATGTGAAATTCCAAAGTTTTATGTGAAATTCGTGAAGTACTCAACATAATCGGCACTTCAGAAAAGCTAGCCTTGCTTCACAGTCACCGCCATAAATGAGGACTGGGACCGCAAGATGAGCGAAAAAATCCACAAGCGGCGCACCCCCCGCGCCTCTGCGAACACCTGGGTAGTGGTCTTGGCGGCGGGCGACGGCCGCCGATTGCATCAGTTGACCACCAACGAATCCGGCGTGCCGGTGCCTAAACAATTTTGTTCATTGAACGGCGGCCCGTCGCTGCTGCGAAGTGCGCTCAGGCGCGCCGAGACCGTCGCATCGCCACACCGCATCTGCACCGTTGTGGCCGAGCAGCACCGGCACTGGTGGCAACCGGCGCTGACACCCGCTGAGCACGCGAATGTCATCGTTCAGCCGCGCAACCGCGGAACGGCGAACGGCATCTTGCTGCCGCTGTTGCACATCATGCGGCGCGATCCGCAGGCGCGGGTGGTGTTGCTGCCGTCGGATCATTACGTCGACGACGAGTCCGTGCTCGCCGCCGCGCTGCGCGGGGCGATTCGCAAACTGGGCGCCAGCCAGGAGGCGCTGCTGCTCGGCATCGCTCCGGATGAACCCGATCCGGATCTCGGCTACATCGTTCCCGGCGGCCCGCTCGAGCACAAGGTGTCGAGCGTCGACCGCTTCGTGGAAAAGCCGCCCGGCGCAGAGGCGCAGCGGCTCATCAAGGCCGGTGCTCTATGGAACGCCTTCATCGTGGCCGCACACGCCGGGACCCTGCTCGACTTGTTCAATGCCAGCTTTCCGTGGATCGTCAAGGCCATGCGATCCGCCGTGGAGCGCGACGCATCGACGCCGACCGATCCGGTCGCAATCGTCGATCTCTACAAGCAGCTGGCCGACCTCGACTTCTCCAAGCACGTGCTGGAGGGCGCCGAAGCGAGGCTGCGGGTGGTGCCGGTGCCGTCCTGCGGATGGAGCGATCTGGGTACGCCGACGCGCCTCGCCGAGACTCTGCGCCGGCTGCCGCAGAATCGCGCCGCCCCCGATGAAGCGCAGAACTCGATCAGTGGACTCCTCAACCTGTCTCAGCAGCATGCGCGGTGGAGCGGCGAGGCGTCGGCGGGCCGCTAGCCTGCCCGCCGTGTCAGGCCCAAAGGCAGTCAACTCCGGCCGCCGCCGCGATCTGCGGATCGCGCGTGATCAGCGGCAGATCGAGTGAGAGGGCGGTGGCTGCGATCAGGCGGTCACCGCGTTCCGTTATCGCATACATGCGTTGGGCGACGTAGATAATTTCGGCTGTCAATTCCGCTTCGTGGTACTTGCCGCTGGCAAATGCCATGCGTGCCCACTCTTCAAATGGCAACGCCAGCGTGACACGATTCCTGTGGCAAGCTTCGCCGAGCTCCACCAGAACCGGAGCCGGAATATAAATTGCGCACCGGCCTTCGTCGGCGTTGTCGAACTGCCGTCGAGCGTGCTTGCCCAGCCGCTTGCGATTGCCATCGATGGCCCAAATGAGGGCGTGGGTATCCGTGACAGCGAGCGGCGGTACCTTCGGATCCATCGAATTACTTGCCGAACGACGCCAGCTTCTTCTCCCACAGCGCATTCGTATCGCCTCGAATGTCTGCGAGGGGATCGGCAACTCCGTCCGCGACCCGCCCGCTGCCAATCAGCTTGAAGTCCGATGCCGCATTCCCATTGCCGGACTCGATGTCCCTCAATCGCTTCGCCGCCGCTTCCAACTCGTTGAGATACGACTCGCCGACCAGCACGGCGTGGTTCTCGCTGCCACGGCTGGTGATGACCACCTTTCGCCCGCGGTGGCCCGTGACGGTCCGGAACAAAGCAAAAAATTTCTGACGAGCGGCGGAGATAGTGAAAATGCGCGTCGACATGGTCAGCCGTACCTGTACGAGTAACCTGTACATGATAAGCGATGCCCATCCGCGCAGCAAGAATACTGTCGCATTGCGCAGACGGCTGAGAAAAAATCATCGTTCGCGCAAAAAAGATCGTTTGAGTTGCACTGGGCGGCTGCCTATCTTGCGTGCGGGGCGTTGGTATTTTCCGACCCTGAAGGAATACCAGCATGAATATCCGTACGCTCACGATTGCCGCGATCGCCGCTGTCCCGACCATTCTTCCCTCAGTCTGCGCCGCCTCGTCCGATGAGGCTTCGCTCAATGCCTGCGCGAAGGTCTTCGCCGCCGGCCTTTCGACTCACGGCACGCCGGCCGAGACCTATCGCATCAGCTTCATGAACCGAGGCTACGTCGAGACGGAGGCGCAGTATGAAGCGGGCATCTATACGTATGACATCGCGGCACGAGATTCCAAGAGCGGCGCGGTCATAGCGAGAGCGGCCTGCACCGTCGATCAAGTCGGTGCCGTCACCGCGCTCTCATATGTTCCGCTCCGTGAGTCCGCGCCGGTGCTCGCCGCACGGTAATCCCGCTGCACGGTGATGTGATCGCCGCCGGCCGGCGAGTGGGCCCCCAGGTGGACAGACTATTCCAATTCCGATCCTCGGCTCGCGCTCGCCGGCGGTGCCGTCTGCGCCTCTGGTTGAGCGGGCGTCGCCCGGCGGGTCGGATCGCCCGAGTACGGCAGCCATTCATAGATTTCCGGCGACGTCTGCGGATACGCGAGGAAGTCCTCGCGCGACTCGATCACCCGATCAGTCTTGCGCCGCAACAGCCGCCACACGGCGAACAAGGTGAACGCCAGCGTCAACACGATCACGTACACGAAGAACGCCCGCGGGCGGCCGAGTTGAATGGCATACGTGCCCGCCGTCGGGCCGATCGCGGAACCTAAAGCCCACACGAACAGCAGCGTCGAGGACAGCGCGACGTAGTCGGCCGTGACGGCGCGGTCATTGGCGTGCGCGACGCCCACCGCGTACAGACTCTCAGCGAGGCCGCCGAAGGCGCCGAACAGCAAGGCCAGCCCGGCGAAGGGGATGCGCGCCTCGCCCCACACCAGCGCGGCGGCCACGCCCAGGATCCCGACGCCGAGAGCCACCAATGCATGCAGCCGGTCGACCTTGTCGGAGAAGTAGCCGATCGGCCATTGCAGGAACAAACCTCCCAGCGACACGCAGGCCATCAGCAGCACGATGTGCTGCTGATCGAATCCGACGCGCTCGCCGAACAGCGGCCCCACCGTGGTGAAGGCCGTGAGGATGAGACCGTTCAACAGGCAGGCGCTGACACTCACCGGTGACGTGCGTATGGCCTTGAGGATTTCCAACTTCACCCGGCCCGGCAGCAACGGCGCCCGGACGTCGATCGCGACCATCGGCACGAGGGCGAGCGTGGTCGAAATGCCCGCGATGAACAAGAGCTCCGGTCCTCGGACATCGAGGTTTTGACCGAGCAGTTGTCCGGCGCCGAAGAACAGCCCGTACACGAGAACGTACACAGTCAGCACCCGGCCGCGCTGCTCGTTCGGCGCCAGCGCGTTGAGCCAGCTCTCGACGATGATGGAGAGCCCGGCCGCATTGACGCCGATCAAGAAGCGCAGCAGCGCGAGCGCCGGCACGCCGTCGGCGAAATAGAGCAACAGGATGGCGACCGATTTCAAGCCGGCAAAGGCGGCGTAGGCCCGCTCGAGGCCCACCGGCGCGATGAGCTTGTGGGCGTACAGGCACCCGATGAGAAATCCCACTGCCTCGGCGGTCGCGATCAGTCCGATCAGGCCGTCCGACAGCCCCATCGCGGAGAATCGCAGCGGCAAGAGCGATCCCATCACGCCCGCGCCGATCATGATCAGCGCCGTGCTGAGCAGCGGCGCGGCAATCCGCCACGGAAACTTGGTGGCGGTCATCGGGAGCGGTTCGGCCGGCGCGTGCATGGCGCTCGCATTTTGCCAGTTCAGCGGCTCCGCTGCGCCGCAGTTCCCTGGTCGCCGCCGTTCCCTCGTCGCCGCAGTTCTCTTGTCGAGGAGTTCCCTAAAGGGTGCGCGGCCCGTTAGGCTCATGGTATGACCCTTCATGCACTATTCCCCACCTTCGTCTACGCGGCTCCCTTGCAGAGAAACGGCGCCGCCGCCTTCAATCGCCAGCTCTTGAAGGAATGCCGGCAATTGCGCCTCGACGATGCGGCGGGACGGCGCTGGTCCGCGAAGAATTATCCGGGCGGCTACACCTCGTACGGCTCGGTGCATTGGCTGCAGCGCATTTCACCCACCTTCAAGGCCTTGCAAAACAAGCTCGAGAGGCATGTCGGCGCGTTCGCCGACGCCATGCAGTGGGACCTCACGAATCGCGAATTGAAGATGACCGACTGCTGGATCAACATCATGCCCAAACACGTCGTGCACGGACTGCATCTGCATCCCCTCTCGACGTTGAGCGGCACGTACTACGTGCATGTGCCGGCGGGCGCTCCGGGCATCAAATTCGAGGATCCGCGCCTGGATCGCTTCATGGCCGCACCGCCGCGCATGGCAGGCGCCGCGCGCGAGTCTCGCTCGTGGGGGGCGTTTCCCGCGGTGGCCGGCGGGCTGCTGCTGTTCGAAAGTTGGCTGCGCCATGAAGTGGTGATGAATCGCGTCGCCGCCGAGCGGGTCAGCGTGAGTTTCAATTACAGCTGGTTCTAGCCTGCCTGACTTGGGTCCATCTGCTGCGACGGTGCCCCTTAAGTCCGACCGGCTCCCAAATGGAGTAAACTCGCGGCCCATGACAACCCGAACGTCCGACGCGACGATGGCCGTTTTCCTCGACCTGGAGAACATCGCCTTGGGCGCGCGAGACGCCAAGTTCCCGAGTTTCGACATCGACAAGGTGCTCGCGCGGCTCTTGCTCAAGGGCCATATCGTCGTCAAGAAAGCCTACTGCGATTTCGACCGCTACAAGGATTTCAAGCGCGGGTTGCACGAGGCGGCCTTCGAACTCATCGAGATCCCGCACGTGCGCCAGTCGGGCAAGAACTCCGCCGACATTCGCATGGTCGTCGATGCGCTCGATCTGTGCTACACCAAGGGACATGTCGATACCTTCGTCATCTTGAGCGGCGATTCGGATTTCTCGCCGCTGGTCAGCAAATTGCGCGAGAACGCGAAAACGGTCATCGGCGTCGGCGTGAAGAACTCGACCTCGGATCTTTTCATCAACAACTGCGATGAATTCATTTACTACGATGACCTGGTCCGCAGAGAGCCGTCCAAGGCGCGCCGGCGCACGGTGGCGCCGAGCCGCTCGCCGCCGGTCTCCGCCGCGGGGGTCGCGCCGTCCGGGGGGCCGGCCGCCGGGACTCTGCCCGCCGGCGAAAAAACCGCCGACGTGGCGGCCGACAACAAGGGCCCGGATTTGAGCGATGCGCTCGAGATCATCGTGGAAACGCTCGAGGCCCTGACCGAGGAGCGCGGCGGCACTGAGCCCATCTGGGGTTCGATGATCAAACAGGCCATCAAGCGGCGCCATCCCGGCTTCAACGAGCGCGCCTATGGTTTTCGCTCCTTCAATGATCTTCTCGCGGACGCCGAGAAACGCGGCCAATTGACGCTGCGCGCGGACGAGAAGTCGGGCGGCTACACCGTGCGCATGGCGGACCGGCCCGCGCCACGAGTCAATTAGAGCCTCGCGCCTCGCGCCTAGGGCCTCGCGACTGGGGCCTCGCGACTGGGGCCTCGCGTCGCCGCTGAATCGAGCGCGGGCTCGCGCACCCTCCGCAACCCTTGAACTTGCGCCCTCCCGGCCGCATTCAGTTGCCATGTATGGAAATCACCGCAAATCGTGGATGTGGGCCGAGGCCTGCGCCTTCCTCGATGAAGCCGAACGCAAGCACCGACAATTTTTCGATCTTCTGGCCGTACCGGCGAGTGCGCCCGTGTGGGAACCGCCGGCCGATATTTTTGCCGATGGCGCCGACCTTCACGTGGTCGTCGCCGTCCCGGGCGCGCGCGCGGACGACCTCGCCGTGCAGCTGACCCCGGCAGGTTTGCTGATCGAAACCGCCGTGAACCCGCCGGCGCTGCGCGCCGGGATGAAAGTCGTGCGGCTGGAAATCCCTTACGGCCGGATGCGCCGGAGAATCGATCTGCCCCCAGGCCGCTATGTGCTCGCCGAGCGGCGGCTCGATCACGGCTGCCTGTATTTGCGGCTCACCCGGGAGGCCCCATGAAGAGCGAAGATGTCCTGATCATATTGCCGATCGCCAACTCGGTCGGCTTCCCCGGCGTGGTGCTGCCGATCACCATTTCCGGCGCCGCGTCACTCGCGGCCGCACAGGAGGCGGTGCGCACTCAGCGCCGCGTCGGCCTGTTGCTGCAGACCGATGCCGATGGCGCCGGTGAGCCGGACCCTGAGACTCTGCATCGAGTCGGCACCGCGGCGACCATCGTGCGCTTCATCACCGCGCCGGACGGCGCGCATCACCTGATCTGCCAGGGCGAGGAGCGATTCACCGTATTGGATTTCGTCAGCCGCGAGCCTTTTCTGGTGGCGCGAATCGAGACGCACAAAGAGGCGACGGTGTTCGATCGCGAGATCGAAGCCCGCGGACTCAACCTGCGCGAGAAGGCCATCGAGGCGGTGCAACTGCTGCCGCAGGCCCCCGGCGAACTGTTGAACGCCATTCGCAGCATCGAGTCGATTCCCGCGCTCGCCGACATGGTGGCGAACTTCATGGATCTGAAAGTCGCGGACAAGCAGGAAATCCTGTCGACCTTCGACTTGAAGACGCGTCTCGATCGCGTGCTCGCCCTGCTCATCCGCCGCATCGAAGTGCTCAAGGTTTCGCGGCAGATCGACGAGCGCACCCGCGAAGCCTTCGATGACCGTCAAAAGGAGGCGGTGCTGCGCGAGCGGTTGCGGCAGATTCAAAAGGAACTCGGCGACACCGACAGCGCCGGCGCGGAGCTGTCCGAGCTCAAACAAGCCGTCAAGGATGCCGGCATGCCGCCGGACGTCCTGGAGCAGGCGGAGCGCGAACTCGCGCGCCTGGAACGCATGCCGGACGCGGCCGCGGAATACTCGATGGTCCGCACCTATCTCGATTGGTTGATCGCCATGCCCTGGGCCAAGCTCGATCCGGAACAGGTGGAAATCGCGCGCGCCCGCGAAATCCTCGACGAGGACCACTACGGCCTCGAGAAGGTGAAGCGCCGGATACTGGAGTTCCTCGCCGTGCGAAAGCTCAATCCGCAAGGGCGCAGCCCCATTCTGTGCTTCGTCGGACCGCCCGGCGTCGGCAAGACGTCCCTCGGCCGGTCGATCGCGCGCTCGATGGGGCGGCGCTACCACCGCATCGCCCTGGGCGGCGTCCGCGACGAGGCCGAGGTGCGGGGCCACCGGCGGACCTACGTGGGCGCGCTGCCGGGCCGTATCATGCAGGCGCTCAAGAAGGTCGGCGCGAGGAACCCGGTGCTCGTCCTCGACGAGGTCGACAAGCTCGGCGTCGACGTCATGGGCGACCCCGCCGCCGCCCTCCTCGAGGTGCTCGATCCCGCACAGAACGGCACGTTCGTCGATCACTACATCGACGTCCCGTTCGACCTGTCGCAGATCACCTTCCTCGCGACGGCCAACAACGCCGACACCATCCCCGGCCCGCTCTACGACCGGCTCGAGGTCATCGAGGTGCCCGGCTACACGCGCATGGAGAAGCGCAGCATCGCGCGCGAGTTCCTCTGCCCCAAGCAGCTCTCGGCCCACGGGCTCACCGACGAGCGCCTCGAGTTCCCGCTCGACGGGATCGAGACCATCATCGACAGCTATACGCGCGAGGCGGGCGTCCGGTCGCTGGAGCGCGAGATCGGCGCGGTGTGCCGCGCGGTCGCCATGCGCCTGGCCGAGGGCGAGGACGTGCGCGTGAAGGCCGACCCCGAGTTCGTCGAGAAGGTGCTGGGCGTCCCGCGCCACCTCCCCGAGCTCGCCGAGCGGAGCTCCGCGCCTGGGATGGCCACCGGACTCGCGTGGACGCCCGCGGGCGGCGACATCCTCTTCATCGAGGCGACGCGGATGCCGGGCAAGGGTCTGGTCTCTATCACGGGCAACCTGAAGAGCGTCATGCAGGAGTCGGCGGCCACCGCGGTGTCCTTCGTGCGCAGCCACGCCAAGGCGCTCGGCCTCGACCCCGAGTTCCTGAAGACGATCGATCTCCATGTCCACGTCCCCAAGGGCGGCACGCCCAAGGACGGCCCGAGCGCCGGCGTCACGATGTTCAGCGCCGTCGCCTCGCTTCTGCTCCAGTGCCCCGTGCGGCGGGACGTGGCCATGACCGGAGAGATCACGCTCCGCGGGACGGTCCTGCCGGTGGGCGGCATCAAGGAGAAGCTCCTGGCGGCCCACCGCGCGGGAATCAAGACTGTGCTCTTGCCGATGAACAACCTGCGCGATCTCGACGATC
>Ga0181537_10003066_pt1 | contig 14492 bp, 11 predicted proteins | sample PEATcosm2014_Bin_39_FD_119765 | JGI IMG/M metagenome (GOLD analysis project Ga0181537, IMG submission 119765) | Peatland microbial communities from MTU Mesocosm Facility, Houghton, MI, USA - PEATcosm2014_Bin23_10_metaG | ecosystem: Environmental > Terrestrial > Soil > Wetlands > Peat | place... | reverse complement strand
CTGGTGCGCTATCTGGAGATCTGCGACGGCAACATGCAGGAAGGCTCGTTCCGCTGCGACGCCAACGTCTCGGTGCGCAAGGTGGGGGCCGAGAGGTTCGGCACCCGCGCCGAGATCAAGAACCTCAATTCCTTCCGCTTCGTGGAGCGTGCCATCAACTACGAGGTGGAGCGCCAGATCGAGCTCCTCGAGTCAGGCGGCAAGGTGGTGCAGGAGACGCGCCTCTACGACCCGGACAAGGGCGAGACGCGCTCGATGCGCTCCAAGGAAGAGGCCAACGACTACCGCTACTTCCCGGATCCGGACCTCCTGCCGGTCGAGCTTGACGAGGCCTTCATCGCCGCCGTGCGCGCCACGCTCCCGGAGCTGCCGGACCAGAAGGCGGCCCGCTTCGTCTCCCAGTACGGCCTGTCGGCCTACGATGCCGGGGTGCTGACCGCGAGCCGCGACTACGCTGACTTCTACGAGAGCGTGGTGGGCGAGGTGCCGGGACACTCGAAGCTCGCCGCGAACATGGTCACCGGGGACCTGGCCGCGGCGCTCAACCGCGAGAACCTCGACGTGTCCGCGAGCAAGATCTCCGCGGCGCGCCTGGGTGGCCTGCTCAGGCGCGTGGCCGACCAGACCATCTCCGGCAAGATCGCCAAGGAAGTGTTCGAGGCGATGTGGAACGAGGGCACGGGCGCCGATGAGGTCATCTCCGCCAAGGGCCTCAGGCAGATCACCGACACCTCCGCGATCGAGCGCGTCATCGATGAGGTCCTCGCCAGGAACCCCGGCCAGCTTGCCGACTACCGCTCGGGCAAGGACAAGCTGTTCGGGTTCTTCGTCGGGCAGGTAATGAAGGCCACCGGCGGCAAAGCCAACCCGGCCCAGCTCAATGAGCTCTTGAAGAAGAAGCTGAGCGGCTGATCCGCACCGTCGGGGGCGGGCGACAAAACATTGAGTTGGCTGCCGCGGACCCCATAGTTGCGGCCATGCAAACCGATACTCCCCTGATCAGCGACCAGGTCCGTCGCTTCATCCTCGAGCAGCGGCCGGTACGCGGCCACTGGGTGCACCTGGAGCGCGCCTGGCGCGAGCTGCGCGCACATGCGAACTACCCGCCGCCGGTCAATGAGCTGCTGGGGCAGGCCGTCGCGGCCGTGGTGCTGCTGTCGGCAACCCTCAAGTTCCGCGGCACGCTCACGTTCCAGCTGCAGGGCAGCGGCGCGGTCAACCTGCTGGTGGCGCAGTGCACGCACGACTTCCGCCTGCGTGCGGTGGCGCGCTTCGATGAGACCGCGCTCGCCGGGCTGAACGCTGCGGGCGCGCCCGCGACCTTGTTCCGCGAGCTGGTCGGTAGCGACGGCCGCGTCACCGTGACGATCGAGGCCGAAGAGCTGAGCACGCGCTACCAGGGGGTGGTGCCCTTGAGTGGCGACTCGCTGGCGCAGTCGCTGGAGGCCTATTTTGCCAGCTCCGAGCAGCTGCCCACCCGCGTGGTGCTGGCGGCCGACCCGGAGCGTGCCGGGGGACTTTTGGTGCAGAAGCTCCCCGGCAAAGACACGGACGTGGACGAGGCGGGCGCCGATGCCTGGGAGCAGGCACAGGCCTCCCTGGCGCAGGTCACGGAGCGTGAATTGCTGAATACCCCGATGGAAGTGGTGCTGGCGCAGGCGTTCGCCGGGCTCGACCGGCGGGTCTTCCGGGGTTCTCCCGTCAACTTCGAGTGCCGCTGCAGCCCCGACCGGGTCGCCGGGGTGCTCAAGGCCCTCGGCGCCGGAGAGATACGGGACGTGCTGCGCGAGCAGGGGTGTGTCACCGTAACGTGCGAGTTCTGTCAGCGTCCCTACCGGTTCGACTCCATCGATATCGAGGCGCTGTTCACCGATACCCCGGAGGCCGGGCGGCCCCCGGCGGTCCATTAAGGACTGTCTCGCCCGCCGTACAATACGACTATCGCCACGCTGAGTAGGGCGGATCACGCGTCATTGAGCTGATAGTTAAAGACTTGTACAATAGTGTCAATGAACCTCGTGGACCCGGTGAGGATGGTGGAGTGGCTGCGTGCGGCGGGTGAGCCCACCCGCCTGCGCCTGCTGGCATTAATCACCCAGGGGGAGCTGAGCGTCTCGGATCTTGCGGCGGCCGTGGGGCAGAGCGAGCCGCGGGTCTCCCGCCACCTGCGGATCCTCACCGAGGCCGGACTGACCGAGCGGCAGCGACAGGGGCAGTGGGTTCATTACCGCCTCACCGCAGCTCCCGAGAGCGCGGCTTTCGTGCGCGGACTCCTCGCCCAGCTCGACCGGCGCGATGGGCGCCTGGCGCAGGACCGGTCGGCGGCGCACTCGGCGCGGGTGGCGGACACGGCCGGTGCAGGCGGCGAATCGCGCCTGGGCCGGGCGCTGGCTGCGCTCGTCGGTGCGCATGCGCACGAGGGCCTTGGCGCGGCGCTCGTGGTTGGCGTGACGCACCCGGAGCTACTGCGGGCGAGCGCACCGGCAGCCAGGTCCTGCGTTGCACTCGCAGGTTCGCGCCGCGCCGCGCAGGCGGCTCGTGCCTACGCGGAGCGCTGCGGACTCACCTGCCGGGTGCTCGAGGCGAGCCCGGGGAGCGGCCTCAACGAGACCGACGTGGCACGCGCCGGCGGCCGCTTTGATCTGATCCTCCTTGACCGTCCGGCCGCCGATGACGCCGCTCTCACCCGCACGCTCGACGTGGCGCGTCGGGCGCTGTCTGCGCAGGGGCGCCTGTGGCTCTTCGAGGGCTATGAGGCGCTCGAGAACAGCCGCGCACGCGTCATCGAGCACCCGCTCGCGCGCCTGCGGCGCCTGCTGGCGGAGAGCGGGTTCAGGTGTGAGCGCATCAGTCCGCTCGAGGCTGACGGCGAACACGTGCTGGCCGTGAGCGCGCAGCGCGCCGCCGCACCTGGCGCGCAGGAGCGCGCACACGGCGGCGCCTCGGCATGAGCGCGCCACTGCAGGTGTCCTTCGAGTTCTTCCCGCCGGCGGATCCTCAGATGGAGGACATGCTGTGGAACTCGATCGAACGCCTGGGACCCCTCGCGCCTTCTTTCGTCTCGGTCACGTACGGCGCGGACGGCTCCACGCGCGAGCGCACGCATCGCGTCGTCACCCGCATCCAGCGCGAGACCACACTCACCGGTGCGCCACACCTCACCTGCATCGGGGCGACGCGCGGGCAGATCCTGGACGTGGCGCGCGCCTACTGGGACGAGGGCATCCGGCACATCGTCGCGCTGCGCGGCGACCTGCCGCAGGAGCCGGGCTATCGCGCACCCGCCGATGGCTTCGTCTACGCGTCCGAACTCGTGGAGGCGCTGGCGCGGCTGGCACCGTTTGAGATCTCCGTGGCTGCTTACCCGGAGGTGCACCCCGAGGCTGCTTCCGCGCAGGCGGACCTCGAGAACCTCAAGCGCAAGATCGACGCCGGTGCCAGCCGCGCGATCACCCAGTTCTTCTACGACACCGCGGCGTTCCTGCGCTTCCGCGACCGCTGCGCGGCCGCGGGCATCGCGGCGGCCATCGTTCCCGGAATCCTCCCCATCACGCGCTTCTCCCAGGTGACCCGCTTCGCCGAGCGCTGCGGCGCCAGCATCCCCTCCTGGCTGCGTGAACGCTTCGAGGGGCTCGACGATGATGCCGACACGCGGCGCATGATCTCGGCCAGCGTGGCGATCGAGCAGGTGCAGGAGCTGAAGGCTCACGGCGTGAGCGAGTTCCACTTCTACACCCTCAATCGCGCCGAGCTCAGCTACGCGATCTGCCATGCGCTCGGGCTGCGCCCGCGGGGGCGCGAGACGCTGCCGCCGCGTCTGGCGCGCGCATGAGTTCCTGCGCGCACGCAGCGGCGGCACCGCGCGCCGACCGCGAGCCCGCACCCGCCGGAGCGCAGGCTGCGGCGGCGCCCTACGCCATCGAGCCGCTCGATGAAACCGCGCGGCGCACGCGCATCGAGCGGCTGCGCGAACTTCCCGGTGAGCGCGTCGTGCTGCTGGATGGCGCCATGGGCACCATGGTGCAGCAGCACCGCCTCGACGAGGCCGGCTTTCGCGGCGAGCGCCTGCGTGGCCATGGCCGCGACCTGAAGGGCAACAACGACATCCTCACCCTCACGCGCCCCGAGGTCATCGTCGCGGTGCACAGCGCGTACCTTGAGGCGGGCGCCGACATCATCGAGACCAACACCTTCAATTCAAACGCAGTCTCGCAGGCCGACTACGGCACGGCAGCGCTGGTGCCGGAACTGAACTACCGTGCGGCGCGGCTGGCGCGCACCGTGGCCGACGAGTTCGCGCAGCGCACCGGGACGCCGCGCTTCGTGGCGGGCGCCCTGGGGCCGACCAACCGCATGGCGTCCATGTCCCCCGACGTCAATGACCCGGGCTACCGCGCCGTCACCTTCGATGAGCTCGTCGCCGGGTATCTCGAGGCGGCGCGCGGGCTGCTGCTGGGAGGCGCCGATTTCCTGCTGATCGAGACGGTGATCGACACGCTGAACGCCAAGGCGGCGATCTACGCGGCACTCACGCTCTTTGATGAAACGGGCACGACGCTGCCGCTGGCCGTGTCGGGCACCATCACCGATGCCTCCGGACGCGTGCTGTCGGGTCAGACGGCCGAGGCGTTCTGGAATTCCATCCGCCACGCGCAGCCCTTGTTCGTCGGCCTCAACTGCGCGCTGGGCGGGCGGCTGCTGCGACCGTACGTGGCGGAGCTGGCACGCATCGCCGACACCTATGTGTGTGCGTATCCCAACGCCGGGCTGCCCAATGCGTTCGGCGAGTACGACGAGGGCCCGGAAGAGACCGCCGAGATCCTGCGCGAGTTCGGCGAGTCCGGGCTCGTCAACATCGTGGGGGGCTGCTGCGGCACGACCCCCGAGCACATCAGGCGGATCGGCGAGGGCCTCAAGGGACGTGCGCCGCGCACGCTCCCGCCGCACGCCATCAAGTGCCGCCTGGCTGGACTTGAGCCGCTCAACATCGACGCCGACAGCCTGTTCGTGAACGTCGGCGAGCGCACCAACGTCACCGGCTCTGCCAAGTTCCGCAAGCTGATCGAGGCGGGTGACTATGCCGCGGCGCTCGACGTTGCCCGCCAGCAGGTCGCAAGCGGGGCGCAGGTGATCGACGTCAACATGGACGAGGGCATGCTCGACTCGCAGGCCGCGATGGTGCGCTTCCTCAACCTGATCGCAGCGGAGCCCGACATTGCGCGGGTGCCGGTGATGCTCGACTCCTCGAAATGGAGCGTGATAGAGGCAGGGCTCAAGTGCGTACAGGGCAAGGCGATCGTCAACTCGATCAGCCTGAAGGAGGGCGAGGCGACCTTCGTCGAGCACGCCCGCAAGGTGCGCCGCTATGGCGCTGCGGCCGTGATCATGGCGTTTGACGAGCAGGGCCAGGCTGACACCGTCGAGCGGCGCGTCGCGATCTGCGCCCGGGCCTACGCGATCCTCACCGAGCGTGTCGGGCTCGCACCCGAAGACATCATCTTCGACCCCAACATATTCGCAGTCGCTACCGGCATCGAGGAGCACAACGGCTACGGCGTCGCCTTCATCGAGGCTACGCGGCAGATCAAGGCGCAGCTGCCGTACGCGCTGGTGAGCGGCGGTGTCAGCAACGTGTCGTTCTCCTTCCGCGGCAACGACCCGGTGCGCGAGGCGATGCACTCGGTGTTTCTCTACCACGCCATTGCCGCGGGCATGGACATGGGTATCGTCAACGCCGGGCAGCTGGCGATCTACGAGCAGATCCAGCCGCAACTGCGCGATGCGTGCGAGGACGTCATCCTCAACCGCCGCCCCGATGCCACCGAGCGACTGCTCGACCTCGCGGCACGCTTCAAGGGTGAGGGCGGCGCCAGGCGTGCCGAGGATCTCGCGTGGCGCGACCTGCCGGTCGGCAAGCGCCTCGAGCACGCGCTCATCAAGGGCATCGATGACTACATCATCGAGGACACCGAGGCCGCGCGCCTGAGCTCTGAGCGACCGCTGCAGGTGATCGAGGGCCCGCTGATGGACGGCATGAATGTGGTCGGCGACCTGTTCGGAGCGGGCAAGATGTTCCTGCCGCAGGTGGTCAAGAGCGCGCGCGTCATGAAGCGCGCCGTCGCACATCTCGTGCCCTTCATCGAGGCGAGCAAGGACGGTGGTGGCCGGCGCAGCAACGGGCGCATCGTCATGGCTACCGTCAAGGGCGACGTGCACGACATCGGCAAGAACATCGTGGGCGTGGTGCTGCAGTGTAATAACTTCGAGGTCATTGACCTCGGCGTCATGGTGCCGTGCGAGAAGATCCTCGACGCCGCACGCCGCGAGCAGGCGGACTTCATCGGCCTCTCCGGCCTCATCACGCCCTCCCTCGATGAGATGGTGCACGTCGCCAGGGAGATGCAGCGCCAGGGCTTCCAGGTGCCGCTCCTGATCGGCGGCGCCACCACATCGCCGGCCCACACCGCGGTCAAGATCGCCCCGCAGTACGCGTCTGCGGCGATCTACGTCAAGGACGCCTCGCGCGCGGTCGGCGTGTGTCAGACGCTGACCCAGCCGCAGGAGCGGGGTGCATTCATCGCCAGGATCGGCGAGGAGCACCAGCGGCGGCGTGAGCAGCACGCAGCCAAGACGGTGAAGGTGCCGGAACTCACGCTGGCCGCGGCGCGCGCCAACCGGCGCGCGATCGACTGGGATAGCTATGCACCGGTGCCGCCGCGCGTGCCCGGGGTGCAGAGCTTCGATGACTATCCGCTCACAGAACTGCTCGGCTACATCGACTGGATGCCATTCTTCAATGCCTGGGAGTTCTCCGGCAGGTTCCCGGACATCCTGACCGACCCGGTGGTGGGCGAGGCGGCCGGCAACCTGTACGCCGATGCGCGGCGCATGCTCAAGACGCTGGTCGCAGAACGCTGGCTGCGGGCGCGCATCGTGGTGGGACTGTTCCCCGCCAACGCCGCAGGCGACGACGTCGAGCTGTACGACGCGGAGTCACGCGAGCGGGTGCTCGGCACGCTGAACTTCCTGCGCCAGCAGAAGGGCAAGCCCGAGGGCCAGCCGCACGAGTGCCTCGCGGACTACATCGCCCCGCGGGCGAGCGGCGTGCGCGACTACTTCGGCGCGTTCGCTGTCACGGCCGGCATCGGCATCGAGGAGCATCTTGCGCGCTTCGAGCAGGCCCACGATGACTACTCCGCCATCATGCTCAAGGCGCTGGCCGACCGCCTGGCCGAGGCGGCTGCCGAGCATTTCCACGAGCGCGTGCGCCGCGAGCTGTGGGGCTACGCGAGCACCGAGGCGCTCACCAATGAGCAGCTGGTGCGCGAGGAGTACCGCGGCATCCGCCCCGCCCCGGGGTACCCTGCCTGCCCCGATCACACCGAGAAGCGCAAGCTGTGGGAGCTGCTCGACGTGGAGCGCAACGCCGGGATCCGCCTCACCGATTCCTACGCGATGTACCCGACGGCCGCGGTGAGCGGCTGGTACATCGCTCACCCGCAGGCGCGCTATTTCGCGCTCGGCAAGATCGACCGCGACCAGGTGCAGGACTACGCGCGCCGCAAGGACTGGAGCACCGCGGAGGCCGAGCGCTGGCTTGCCCCGGTGCTCGGCTATGACCCCTGAGGGCGCCCGCGCCCGTCACGGCGCGCGCGGCCGCTCCTTCTCCAGTGCCTTGAGGTAGGCGGCACCGCCAAGGTCACGCATCTGTCCCAGGATCCAGTCCCGGCGCTGCAGCACGTAGCGCGAGGGGCGGTCGACGCGCAGTCGTAGCGGGTTCGGCAGGACGGCGGCCAGCAGCGCCGAATCCGCCGAGCTCAGGGCCAGCGCCGGTTTGTGCCAGAAGCGCTCGGATGCCGCCTCCACCCCGTAGATGCCGTCGCCGAATTGCGCGATGTTCAGGTACATCTCCAGGATGCGTTCCTTGGGCCATAGCGCCTCGATGAGCACGGTGAAATACGCCTCGAGTGCCTTGCGCACGAAGCTGTGGCCCGACCACAGGAAGAGATTCTTGGCGACCTGCTGGGAGATGGTGCTGGCGCCACGCAGACGCTTGCCGCGCTCGCTGGCACGCACTGCCTCGCGGATCGAGTTGAAGTCGAAGCCGGCGTGAAACGGGAACAGCTGGTCCTCCGAGGCGATCACGGCGATGGCGGCGTGGGGCGAGATCTGCTCAAGACTCGCCCAGCGGAAGTCCGTGCGGTAGTCATGCTGCTGCTCGGCCCAGGCGCTGACGCGCGCCTCCGCCATCACCGCACTGGTCAGCGGGTTGAACCAGCGCAGCAGCAGCACGGTAAGCGCGGTGAACAGCAGCCACGCCAGCGCCGCCGCCGCCAGCCACTTGAGCAGCCGCGCGGCGATGCCGCCGCGCTGGTGAACGTGCAGGCGCGGCGGCCGAAGCTGCCAACAGCCCCTGGGCGTACGGCTCCTCAAGACCACCGGTACTGGGGTTATTTCTCGGGCAGGCGCCGTGCCGAGGTGATCACTACGTCCTCGAGCGGCGCATCGGTGTAGCCCTTGCGGCGGCCGGTGCCGACCTTGGCGATCTTGTCGATTACGTCCATGCCCTCGGTGACGCGGCCGAATACGGCGTAGCCGTAGTCACGCGCACTGTTGTCGAGGAACGCGTTGTCGGTGAGGTTGACGAAGAATTGCGAGGTCGCGCTGTTGATATCGCTGGTGCGAGCCATCGACAGGGTGCCACGGGTGTTCTTCAGGCCGTTCTTGGCCTCGTTGCTGATGGGGGCGCGGGTCTGCTTGTTGCTGAAATCCGCCGTCAGCCCGCCGCCCTGGATCACGAACCCCGGTACGATGCGATGGAAGATGGTGCCATCGAAGAAGCCGTCGTCCACGTAGCGCAGGAAGTTCTCCACGGTGACCGGGGCCTCCTTGGGGAACAGCTCGATCGTGAAGGGGCCGTGGGAGGTCTCAAATCTGATCATCGTCGTTGTCCTTCCGTAGTGCGCTCGTGTCCGCCGAGGTCGCGGTGCGAGCGTACGTGACGCAAGCCGGCGAGGACAAGCTCGTCCCGCAGCTGTGCACCCTGCGTACTTCCGTGTTCGAGGATCAGCCAGCCGCCGGGCAGCAGATGCTGCGCCGCGTTCCGCGCCAGCAGGCGCAGGCAGCTGAACGCATCGGGCCCGGGCGTCAGGGCCATGGCCGGCTCGTGCCGCAGTGTCTCGAGCGCCGGGTCATCGGCCGCCACGTAGGGAGGATTGCTGAGCAGCAGGTCAAAGCGTTCATCCGCCAGGGGGGCATACCAGCTGCCGTGGCGAAACTCGACCTGCGCACCCAGCGCAGCAGCGTTGGCGCGCGCAACGGCGAGCGCTGCCGGGGAGGCGTCGGTGGCCATCACCCGCCACTGCGGCCGCTCGCGGGCGAGCGCGATGGCGATCGCCCCGGAGCCGGTGCCGAGATCTGCCACGCGGGCGACGGCCTGCGGCTGCAAGGCCAGCGCGCGCTCGACGAGCAGCTCCGTCTCCGGCCGCGGCACCAGCACGTCCGCCGTCACGCTGAGTTCGAGCGACCAGAATTCACGCTGTCCGGTGAGGTAGGCGAGGGGCTCGCCGTCTGCACGGCGTGCGAGCAGGGCGCGAAAGCGCGCGGCCTCGGCCGCAGTCACGCTGCGTTCCGGATGAGCCCTCAGCCGCCAGCGCTCGGTACCAAGTACGTAAGCGAGCAGGAGTTCGGCATCGAGGGGCGGCAGTTGAAGCGATGCGGGTTGCGAGACCGAGTGGTGCGGCTGTGCGAGCAGGGTGGCGACGTTTGACGCTGCGGTCATGGGCTTCCAAAGCGCGGCAGCGCTAAGATGCTGCCGTGCCCAACGTAGCCTACCCGCCCCGCCGACCGCTGTCAGTGGGCGAGCTGCTGGAGCTCGCCTTTCGTATCTACCGCGCCACGGTCGTGCGCTGCGTCGTGCTGGCGGCTCTCGGGCTGCTCGCCAGCCAGCTGTGGCGCATTTACGTGCTCGCCCGCGGACTGCCTCTGTCCAACCTGCAGTCGATGCTCAAGCTGCTGCGCGACCCTGGGATCTTCACGTTGTACCTGGTGGCGGCACTCGCGCCGGTCGTACTGCTGTCGGCCGTCCTGCTGCGCCAAAACCGCCTCATCACCGGAGCGGATCCCGGGGGCGAGGTAGGCGCGGCCGCGCGCCGCCTGCCCGCCATCATCGGTCTCGGGCTCCTCATCAGTTTGTCCTGCGCAGCCTGCTTGCTTCCGGCGCTGGTGGGGGGCGCGGCGCGCCCGCTCTTCATGCCGGTGGCGATAGCGGCTTTGATTTTTGTGCTCGTGTCCTCGCTGTCAGCTCAGGCCATTCTGCTGACAGAACGCGCCGGCCCTCTTGCGAGCTATCGGCGCAGTTGGCGGCTCACGCAGGGCAGCTTCTGGCGCCTCAGCCTCGTCTACTTCATCGTGGCCCTGATAGTGCTCGCCATTTACGTGGCCCTCGGGATTGTCATCGGGACGCTCGTGGCGATCCTCGGCAGGGGAAACGTCGCGGCCATGACGGCTACCCAGGCCGTTTTGGGAGTCGGTCTCGGCGCGCTGGTGCTTCCGTTCTGCACGGCGCTGTCCATCGCCATCCTCGCAGATCTCAAGGCGCGCAAGGAGGGCACCGACATCGAGCACCGCATCGCCGCGGCGGCCTGACACCGTGCGGCAGCGTCTTTAGGGACGGCGGCCGCTGCTCTTAGTGAACAGCTCCGGGGTGAATCCCCGGCTCAAGCTTCCTCCGCCAGCTGCTCCGCCTGGTACTCCTGCTGCAGCGCTTCGATCAGCTCGTCGATCTGGCCATCCATGACCTGCTGCAGCTTGTAGAGCGTCAGGTTGATGCGGTGATCGGTGACGCGTCCCTGGGGAAAATTGTAGGTGCGGATGCGCTCGGAGCGATCCCCGCTGCCGACCTGCAGGCGTCGTGACTGGGCCTGGGCGCTTTGTTGCTTCTCCTGCTCCGCGGCCAGCAGGCGCGCCTTGAGCAGCGCCATGGCGCGCGAGCGGTTCTTGTGCTGGGAGCGCTCGTCCTGGCACTCGACGACGATCCCGCTCGGCAGGTGGGTGATGCGTACCGCGGAATCGGTCTTGTTGACGTGCTGACCGCCGGCACCGGAGGAGCGGTAGGTGTCGATGCGCAGGTCCGCCGGGTTGATCTCGATCTCGTCGACCTCGTCGATCTCCGGCAGTATCGCCACCGTCACCGCCGAGGTATGGATGCGGCCCTGCGCCTCGGTCGCCGGCACGCGCTGCACGCGATGCGTACCGGATTCGAACTTCAGGCGCGAGAACGCCCCCTTGCCTGCGATGCGGCTGATGATTTCCTTGTAGCCACCGTGCTCGCCGGGGCTTTCGCTGAGCACCTCGGGCACGAGTCCCTTGGACTCAGCATACCGTGCGTACATGCGGTAAAGGTCGCCGGCGAAGATGGCGGCCTCGTCGCCGCCGGTGCCGGCGCGCACCTCGAGGAATATGTTCTTGTCGTCGCGCGGATCCTTGGGCAGCAGGAGCTTGCGCAGCTCCTCTTCCTCCGCGCCGATCGCGGTGCGCAGCCGCAGCACTTCCTCTTCCCCCAGGGCGCGCATCCCCGGGTCGGAGTCGGCCTGCAGGTCCTGGGCGGCGGCGAGGTCGCGCTCCAGCCCGTGGTAGCTGCCGAAGCGCTCGGCGATGGGCTGCAGGCGTGAATATTCCATCGACAGCTCGCGGAACTGCTGGGAGCCCCCGGCGATCTCATCAGTAGCCAGCAGGCGGCCGACCTCCTCGAACCGGTCGGAGAGTTTCTGCAGGCGCTGTCGGATGGATTCCTTCATGGGTGTGGGGGTCGCGCATTCTCCGGGATGTCCGTACTTTGTGACAAGTTGCGCAATGCGCGCCCCAGGCACACCGTCTATAGTGGTTCTCAGTATGATCAATCGCTTGCGTAACTTAATACTGCCGCTGCTGTGCGCCACCCTGCTCGGCGCCTGCGCAGCCAGCCGCCCCCCGGCCGATAAACCCGTGCCGCCCAAGGCCGCAGCGGCGGACACGGCCCTGATAGCGAGCGCCGACGCCGCCCTCAAGCGCGGGGACTGCCGCGAGGCCTCCGAGTCCTACGCCAAGGCGGCAGCCAGCGGGGACGTGCAGCTGGCCCGCCGGGCTACCCAGGTCGCCATGGCCTGTGAGCATCTGCCGGCAGCCTGGCAGGCCGCCAGCCGCTGGCGCGCGCTGGCCCCGAATGACCGCGAGGCCAATGCCCTCTACGCGGCCATCGCCCTGAAGCTCTACCGCACCGCCGATGCGCGCGTGGCCATCCACGAATTCTGGCGTGTCGAGGAACAGACGAACGCGGCCCCTGCGCCCAAGGCTGACGGTGCCCCCTCTGCGGTTCCGCACCACGCCGAGGAACGCACGGCGCGCAGCATGACGGAGCTGACGGCACTGCTGCTGGAGGAGTCGGACGCCTCGGCGGTGCTCATCGCCATGAGCGGCGCGCTGGAACCGAGCGCCAATTCGACCGATACGCTGACGCTGCTCGGGGAGCTCGCGCTCGCCGCCTACGACGGGCAGCGGGCGACGCGCTATGCACAGCAGGCGCTGCAGCACGATCCGCAGGACATCGCCGCGACGCGGATCCTCGCGCGCGCCTACGTCATGCGGGGGGATGCCCCGCAGGCGCTCGCCACCGCGCGCCTGGCCAAGAGCCATGACGCGCAGCGCGGCGGGATGGAACTCGCCGAGATCCTGGCTTCGCTCGATCGCAGCGAAGAGGCGCACCAGGAACTCGAGCAGCTGCGTGCCAGCGGCGGCCCGCAGGCCGAGATCGACCGCCGCCTGGCGCTCCTCGCCTACAACTCCGGTGACTACAAGGAAGCCAAGCAGCGCTTCAGCGAGCTGGCCTCGAGCGGGGAGGGGAACGATGGCGCGCAGCTGTACCTCGCCGACATCGCCGCGCGCAATGGCGACCCGGACGGCGCCATCGCCGCTTACCGGCGCCTCTATGACTCCTCGGTCGCGCTGTCCGCGCGTTCGCGGGCAGCGTCACTGCTCCTCGACCGGCACTCGCGCGCCGAAGCGCTCGCGCTCCTCGATGACTACGCGGCCGATCATCCCGAGGATGAGCTCGACCTGACCCTCACCAAGGCGCGGCTGCTTGCCGACCACGGCGAGGCGGACGCAGGACTTGAGATTCTCAGCGCCGAACTGGTGCGCCACCCGCAGCATCCCTCCATCGAGTACGACCGCGCCGTCATCCTCGAGCAGGGCGGCCACGTGCACGAATCGGTAGAGGCGCTCGAGCACCTTCTGGAGGTGCGTCCTGACGACCCGACGCTCCTGAACGCGCTCGGCTACACGCTGGCTGACCACTCGCTGGAGTTGCCGCACGCCGAGACCCTCATCCGCCGCGCGCTCACCGTGATGCCCGACAGCCCGGCGGCCCTGGACAGCCTCGGATGGGTGCGGTTTCGCTCCGGCGACATGAAGGGTGCTGCCAGCACGCTCGAGCGCGCCTACTCTCTCGGTCACGACGGCGAGATCGCGGCGCACTGGGGTGAGGCGCTCTGGACCGGCGGCAACAAGGCCGATGCGCGCCGCGTGTGGGCCGCCGCCCTGGCGCGCGAGCCGGACTCCAAGCCCCTGAAGGCAACGATCAAGCGGTTCCTGCCCGATGCGCAATAGTGCGCCGTGGGTCGGGGCTCTCCTGACCCTGGCGGCACTGGCCGGTTGCCGCACCCTGCCGCCCGCCATCCCCGGAACTTCTGCACCGTGGCCGGAACGGCGCCCGCAGCTGCAGGCGCTGGCGCATTTTCAACTCAAGGGGCGCGTGGCGCTGTCTGCCTCCGGCAATGGCTTCAATGCCAACCTGCGCTGGTCGCAGGAGCAGGCGCGCTCGCAGATCGCACTCGAGGGACCCCTGGGCGTCGGTGGTATGCAGATCACCGCCAACGGCAGCGATCTCGATGTCGTCACGCCGCATGGTGAGCGCATCTCCAACCAGGCGGCCCGCGCGGAGCTAACCGCGCGACTGGGCTTCGACGTGCCCATCGAGAGCCTGCGCTACTGGGTGCTCGGGGCTCCCGATCCCTCGCAGCCGGCCGAGGAATCCCTCGATGCGTCCGGGCAGCACCTGGCGGGTCTTGTGCAGGACGGCTGGCATGTCGACTACGACGCATACACGAGCGCGGCAGGGCAGACACTGCCGGCGCGCATGACGCTGCAGCGCGATGCCGTGCGGGTACGGCTGCTAGTCGAGGACTGGCGGCTGTGACTGCGGATGCGGGCGTCCCGCGGCGCTGGCCGGCACCCGCCAAGCTTAATCTCTTCCTGCACGTCACCGGCCGGCGCCCGGACGGATATCACGAGCTGCAGACGCTCTTTCAGCTGGTCGATCTTGCCGACGAGATCAGCTTCGCGGTGCGCCCGGACGGTGCGATCGGCCGTCCCCGGGGCGCCGCCGGGGTGCCGCAGGAGCAGGACCTGGTGGTGCGGGCGGCCCGGGCGCTCAAGGCTGCCACGGGTACCCCGCT
>Ga0181537_10003063_pt1 | contig 14498 bp, 14 predicted proteins | sample PEATcosm2014_Bin_39_FD_119765 | JGI IMG/M metagenome (GOLD analysis project Ga0181537, IMG submission 119765) | Peatland microbial communities from MTU Mesocosm Facility, Houghton, MI, USA - PEATcosm2014_Bin23_10_metaG | ecosystem: Environmental > Terrestrial > Soil > Wetlands > Peat | place... | reverse complement strand
TCTCCACCGGGTAAAAGGTGTCGCTCTTGATGTCGCCCTTGCCGTCGAGCGGCTTGCCCAGCGCGTCGACCACGCGGCCGAGCAGCGCCTTGCCCACCGGCACCTGCAGCAGCTTGCCCGTGGTGCGAACCTCGTCGCCTTCCTTGATGTGTTCGAAATCGCCGATGATGATCGCGCCGACCTCGGTTTCCTCCAGGTTGAGCGCGATGCCCATCGTGCCGTTGGGGAACTCCAGCATCTCATTGAGCGCCGCGTCCGACAGGCCCTCGATCTTGGTGACGCCGTCGGAAATTTCGCGGACGGTGCCGACATTGGTCTGCGCGACGTCGGTCTTCAGCGCGACGATCTGGGCTTTGATTTCTTCGAGGAGGGTGCTCATGGGTGTGGGGAAACGAAGAACGAAGAACTTGGAACGAAGAACTGGAAGGCAGTTCAAAGACCAAGGGTCGACTTCTTCGATTCAATTCATTAGTTCTCAGTTCTACGTTCTTAGTTCTTCGTTTTAGGTAAAGGCGACTTCCAGGCGGGCCAGGCGGCCACAAACGGAGCCGTCCCAGATGCTGTTGCCGCGCTGGATGCGGATTCCGCCGAGGAGGGCAGGGTTGGTCTCGTAAAAATTCCAGGAGGCGAGGCCAAAACGGCTTTCCATTTCGGCGAAGATGGCGGCGCCGCGATCAGGCAGGTGGGAGGCGCTTTCGACCCGGACGGAGCGTTCATCGATCGTCATTTTGACGAGCTGTTGCAGGCGGGCGAGGATGGCCAGATAGTTGCGGGGCTTTTCGGTGATGAGGAGCTGGACCAGTTCGCGGACATTCCGCTCAATGAGAGAACCGTCGGGGCGCAGGCAGGCGCGGAAGTACTTTTTGGCGCTTTGGCGGGATTTGCGGTCGATTTTCATGGCGAAGGTTGAAGAAACCTAGTTGTTCGTGGCGGTGAGCTGGCGGATTGTTTCTTCGTTTAACCGGGCCTGATCCTGGGCGGTCAGGACTTTACCCGCGACTTTCTCGGTCGTCTGGACGACGAGCGTGCCGATATGCCGTTTGAGTTCCTCCATCAGGCGGTTGCGATCCAGGATGGCGGCTTCGCGGGCATTTTTGATGATGTCCTCGGCCTGCCGGGTGGCCTCTTTGGCGCGTTGTTCAGTCACAATTACTGCACTCTTTTCGGCTTCGGCGATGATGGCGTTGGCCCGTTCATTGGCCTTTTGGATGATGCTGAGACGGTTCGCCTCGGCGTCGGTCAGTTCCTGCTTGATCTTCTCCGCGTTTGCCATCGAGTCCTCGATGGTCTTGCGGCGCTGTTCGAGGATGGTCCGGACCGGCTTCCATGCGAAGTGGTTGACGATAAGGCAGAGAACCGTAAAGGCGACGCACTGGGCGATGAACTGCGGGAGGGTAAAGCCCGTCTGAGCCCCGATATCCTCAAAATTTTGGATGATATCAGCGAACGGCAGGTGAAGAGTAGGCATGGAAGGAAAGGCCGCCGCCCGCGAAGGTCACGGACGGCGATCCGGTGATTGGTGAGTTACCCTTTTAAAACGAAGGCGACGAGAATGAACGTTCCCTCGGAAACGGCAATGATGGCAAAAGAGACGGCGAGGATGATGCCGATCGCGCCGGGGTTGCGTCCAACGGCCTGCGAAGCGCCTGCTCCGACCGCGCCGATACCGATCGCCGCGCCACCGGCGGCCAAGCCAACTTCAATGGCTCCTGCGTTTCCTACAAAGTCTGCCAAGATATTCATATGATTTTCCTTAAGTTGTTGATGTCTTCTGATTTTCGGCGCTCCGTCAAACGGTCGGCGCCAAAATTTTTAGTGGGCACCCTTTGGGTCGCTTGGATTACCGTGCGCGCTCGAATTTGTTAAAATGCCCGTGAATACCGCGGTTAAAATGAAAAAGACGAAGGCCTGAACAAAGGCCACTACTAATTCCCACATGTAACCGGGGATAAGAAAAACCGCAGCCAGGAAATGATTGGGTGCAGTCCGGTATATCGTGTCGAGGAAGGATTCACCGCCGTAGATGTTGCCGAAAAGACGGAAGGTGAAGGCGATGGGGCGGACGATGATGATGGTAAAAACCTCGACCACGCCAACCAGGAAGAAAATCACGATAAAGATCGAGTTGAGGATCACGTTTGGGAATTTCACTTTCGATCCGAAGATGTCGAAGAGGACGCCGCGTACGCCGATCTGGCGGATACACCAGTAGAACCACATGAAGAAAAAGACGGCCGCGTAGGCGGCGGTGAGATTGTCGTTCGCGTTTGCGCCGCGCAGAAAGGGCTGGGTGACCTTGAAATCCCAGCCCTGGCCGTGGCCATAACCGAACGTGCCGACACCGGGGAGGAGACCGAAAAAGTTGCCGGCAAAAATAAAGACGAAAAGGCTGGCGAAGAACCAGAAGCCCCGTTGCATGGTTTCACGCCCCATGATGCTTTCAAGGAAGTTGCTCATCAACTCAACGATCCACTCGACGAAATTTTGCAGGCCGCTGGGGATCAGCTTGGGTACGCGCATGGCAACCTGAACGACTATGATGACAACAAGGGAGGCGACGCCCGCGGCGATCATCGAGTTATTGATCGCAAAGCCGCCGATCGAGAAGAGCGGTACCGGCGCGGGTGGAAGCCCTTCGGCAAATATGGGGGGAACAAGGGTCATTTTACGTCAAAAAATCGGGAGGTACATCATTGCGTGAAAGTATTATTAGGCAAGAACAAGATTGAGGAGTTTTTCACAAGGCCGGAGCAAGAAATCTAATAATACATGTAGATAGCTGCGATTAAAGCAAATGGGATTTGGATGTCGAGTACGCAAGTTCGTAGCCGCCGCCTTACGGCGGCGGTTCGTTTATCCTCTTTCCGCGCCCTCACGGGCGCGGCTGCAAGCAAGTGCAGGTTTGCCTCAGAGGCACATACCGCTAAGCTGACTCGATGAACGTCCTCATCATTGACGATGACCTCGGTATCCGCGAGACCTTGGGGATGGCCCTGCAAACGCTGGGGCATTCGGTGGCAACGGTGGTTAACCGGGCGGCAGCCGAGAAAAAGCTCAAAGCGGAGACTTTCGAGGTGGCTTTCCTGGACGTCCGTTTAGGGGCGGAAAACGGGCTCGAGATGCTGCCCGACCTCCTGCGGCTCTCGCCCCGGCTCGCGATCATCATGATTACGGCCTACGCCTCGATTGAAACGGCGGTGACGGCGATTCAACGTGGCGCTTTTGATTATTTGCCCAAGCCGTTCAAGCCCGCGCAGATCGAGCAGCTTCTGGAGCGCGTGGCCAAAACGCGGCGGCTCGAAGCCCGCATCTCCGAACTGGAAGCGCAACTCGTCAATCCGGGGATGGACATCGAACTGGAATCGACCGTCGACCCGGCGACCCGGCAGTTGTTCGAAGGTATTAAAAAGGGCGCGACGAGCAATGCGACGGTGCTGATTCACGGCGAAAGCGGGACGGGCAAGAGCGTGTTGGCGAGAAAGATTCATCAGTGGAGTCCGCGCGCCAGGGAGCCCTTTGTGACCGTGAGTTGTCCGAGTCTTTCCAGGGAACTGCTGGAGAGCGAGCTGTTCGGCCATATCAAGGGAAGCTTCACCGGGGCCATCGCCACCACGTGGGGCAAGGTCGCCGCGGCGGACCGGGGCACGCTCTTTCTTGATGAGATCGGGGAGTTGCCGCTGGAGGTCCAGCCCAAGCTGCTGCGCTTGTTGCAGGAGAGGACCTACGAGCGGGTGGGGGAATCGAAAATCCACATGGCGGATGTGCGCGTCATCGCGGCGACGAATCGCGATCTGAAGCAGGCGGTTGCGGCGGGCGCTTTTCGCGAGGACCTGCTTTATCGCCTCGATGTCTTTTCCCTGCGCATGCCCGCGCTCCGCGAAAGGCCGAACGATATTCTGGCCATCGCGGAAAGCCAGCTCCGGCAATTGTCGAATCAGGCCGGGAAGAATATCACCGGGTTTTCGGAAGCCGCGCGGCATCTTTTGCAACGCTATGCCTGGCCGGGAAATATCCGCGAACTGCGCAATGCGATCGAGCGGGCCATCATTCTCTGCGCAGGTGACGTGCTGGACGTGACCGATTTTCCCGCGACGCTCACGGATGGGGAAAATTCGGGGATGACGCCCTTTCTTGGCGGCGAATACTCGACGGAAGAGATCGAGGCGGAACATATCCGGCAGGTTCTCGCCCGAAAATCGAGCATTCAGGAAGCCGCGCAGGTTTTGAAGATGGATCGTTCGACGCTGCTTCGTAAGCGGAAGAGTCTGAATCTGTAAGTAGCCCTAACCTACCGTTATGAAGAAACAATGGTATCCAGCAGTCCTTATAGGCCTGATCTTTGTCGGTACACTTTTCATTTATAACGTAGAGGCTCCTGCTCTTGCAGTGCTTGTCTTTGTCTTGTTATATTTTTGCTGTAAAGTGCTAAGTTACTTTTGGGATATGTTTCTCTAAACTTACCCTATGGCGGAATATCAGCATCTGACTCAGAAGAAGTACCTCGATAAGTGGAATCTTGACGGGAAGCTTTACCTTATCGACAAGAAGACTGGGGAGGCTGAGCCTAAGCAAAGCGCAAAAAGCATTCTTGGCTACAACGATATTCAAACGCCAGAGATCGAGAAGGCTTTCAATGATGTTGAGAGTGCCCTTCACCTGATAGAAACAAACGTAGAGCTTACAGACCCTGAGCAAATACGCTTATTCGTTAAGTGGTTTGCTCTCCATGCAGTCAGATGCAAGCGAAACGCTTCTATAATCTCCAAAGCGGACTATAGAGGCGACGTTGAACACCTTGCGAATTACTTCCAAGGTCTTACTCCTATCATCATTACTAGTCACAACAAAGACGGAAGCCTTAAGCCGTCATTCATCACCTGTGATAACCCTTGCGTTTACTTGTACAGGGATGGCCTGGAATTCTGGCTTGTCCCTGTAAGCCCGTTTAGGTACATGAGCTTTGCACCATACAATTTATGGGCAGACTCGCCACCTTGGGACATTAACAAGAACATCGTGCAGGCTGCTACTGACCATTGCGTAAGCTTCGATGAAAGCCTGCATATCACTGACCCTCGGCTTACAGCGTAGCTCGTTCACGTCCTCCACTTACGCCCGGATTCTTTAAGCAAATTCAGCATGGTGCAAAATACCCCGCGCTTTGAGGCGCATGGGGTAAAATCCCCGATTCGAAGCGAGCCAGGGGAACTCATGTTGAATCATAAATAGATTAGCTTAAGGACATTACATCTGAGTCGGTGGAGGCGGCATGAAGCGAGCTATTAGGGAGATATGTCGATGACGCTCAATCGCCGCCTGCTCCTGGGCATCTCGCCATTGCTGGTCATTTTTCTGGCGGTGGGCATCTACGGCATCTACCTGTTCACCAAGTTGGGCGGGGCCATCGACGTCATCCTGCGCGAGAACTACCGGAGCGTCGTCTATGCCCAAAATATGAAGGAGGCGTCGGAGCGGATGGACGCGGGCCTGCTTTTTGCGTTAAGCGGCGAGGAGGCGAAGGGGAAGGAACTTTTCCAGCAGAACGTTCCCGTTTTCGAGAAGAATTCGGACGACGAGGCGCACAACATTACGCTGCCGGGCGAAGGCGAACTGGAGGCCCGGGTTCAGAAGTTGCACGCCAGGTACCTTGATCTGGCGAACAAGTTCTTTGCGCTTCCGCCTGCGGACCCGGCGCGGCGCGCGCTCTACTTCAATGAATTATTTCCGGTCTTCACGGAGGTGAAGGAAACCGCCAATCGGATTTTGGAGATTAACCAGGACAACATGGTCAAAGCCAACAACGAGGCGCGGAAGCTGAGCAGCTATTCGTCGAGTTGCATGGTTGCGGCCCTGGCGGCTGGTTTCGTTATCGCGACCGGCGTCGTCTATCAGCTGTCGCGCTCGATTGTGCAGCCCGTGCAAAATCTCACCGAATCGGCCCGCCAATTGGGCGAGGGAAATTTGAGGCAACATGTGCCGGTGCAGTCCGGGGATGAAGTGGGGAAACTGGCGGAAGCGTTCAACAAAATGGCGGCCAGGCTCCGCGACTATCGCCAAAGCACGACCGAGCAAATTCTTCAGGCGCAGCAAACCACCGAGAGCGCCTTGCGGGCTTTTCCCGATCCCATTTTTGTGTTTTCCGCGGAGAAGGAAATCCAGCTTCAGAACGCCGCGGCGGATGAGTTTGTCCAACACCTTGGCGGCAATGTTTTATTGCTGGGACCGCTTTCCTCTTATGTCGACGAAAGCCTCAAGGGCGCGGCCGACTTTCAGCCGACGAGTTTCGACAAGGCGATTCTGGTCAACGCCGGTGCGGGCGAAAAATTCTACATGCCGCGTGTTCTGACCATGAAACGGGAAAATGGCGCCGTGCGGGGCGTGGTGCTGGCGTTGCAGGACGTGACGCGGTTCCGGGTCGCGGACGATGTGAAGACCAACCTGATCGCGACGGTGAGCCACGAATTGAAAACACCGCTGACCAGCATGCAGATGGCGGTTTATCTTTTGCTCGAGGAAAAGGTCGGGCCGCTCAATCCCAAACAGATCGAACTACTTTTGGCGGCGCGCACGAATTCCGACCGCCTGTTTGAAATGGTGGAGGATTTGCTCGATCTCGCCCGGTTTGAAGGCGGCGCAGGTCTGATCGAAAAGAAGCCCTTTTCCTGCAAGCAGCTTATTGAGGATGTCGCCGACCGTGAACGGGAATTGGTCACGTCGCGCGGTCTTCATCTGGAGGTGGTCATCGAGCCGAATCTTCCCTCCGTCTCCATCAGCCGTCCGCGCATCGACCAGGTCTTTTCCAACTTTATCTCGAACGCGGTCAAGCATTCACCACCCGATGGAACGATCACGCTCAGCGCAAAAAAGGACGGCACGCAGGGCGTTCGATTTTCGGTCAAGGATGAGGGGCCCGGTATCTGCGTGAACCTTCATCGGCGCATCTTCGATAAATTTTTTCGCGTCTCGGAAACGAGCGGCGACGAAGGAGCCGGGCTTGGGCTGAGTATCGCAAGAGAAATCGTGCTGGCCCACAGCGGCACGATTGGTGTCGAAAGCGCGCCGTCCAAAGGCAGCGAATTTTTCTTCACCCTGCCCGGCGTCATCTGAATTTTAACAACCCAAAACAAGGAAAAATAAATGAAAGAAAGAAAAATAGTAGGCGGCGCGGTGGCTGTGCTGATTGCCGCTGTCGTATTGGCGACGAGAAACACGGATGTGATCTACGTCGCGGTAACCGTGTTCTCTTTTGTTGTTTGCATCGCTTACGCGGAAGGTTGCGACCGCCTCTAAAAAAAACACGTCTATGGATCTACTTATTGTCGGACTTATTTCGTTGGCTCTCCTGATTTACCTCATCGTGGCGATGCTTTGGCCGGAGAAGTTCTAAGGGGTCGATTTCCTACATCGTCATGCTTCAAAAAAACTCTCATTATCTATGAATAGTACTCTAGGCTGGATTCAGATCGCACTTTATGTGGGATTGCTCTTGCTCATCACCAAGCCACTCGGGCTTTACCTGCTTCAAGTGCTCGATGCAAACGGGCGCACCTGGTTTGATCCTATTTTGGGACCACTGGAACGCCTCACGTATCGCCTCTGCGGCGTCGACGCGCAAAAGGAGCAGTCGTGGAAGGGATACACCATTTCCATGTTGATTTTCAGCATGGTGACGATGCTGGTGACCTACGCGATCCTGCGTTTGCAAGGCATGCTGCCGCTTAATCCCCAAGGATTCGTCAGCTTACCTGACCACCTCGCTTTCAACACGGCAGCGAGCTTCACGACCAACACAAACTGGCAAAGCTATGCCGGTGAATCGACGATGTCGTATTTCTCGCAGATGGTCGCCCTGGCCAGCCAGAACTTCTTTTCCGCCGCAGTGGGCATCGCGATCGCCGCCGCGCTCGTGCGAGGTATCGCCCGTGACAGCATCGCGACGGTCGGGAACTTCTGGGTCGATCTGGTTCGCATCACCTATTACCTGCTCTTGCCGATCTGCGTGGTGTTTGCGGTTTTCCTCATTTCGCAGGGCATGATCCAAAATTTCAAGGGTTACGATGCGGCGGCGCTGACCGAAAAGGAAACCGTTCAGGTTCAGAAGAACGATGCGAACGGAAATCCGGTCAAGGATGCGCAGGGCAATCCCGTCATGGTGCCGCAGGTTGTCGATACGCAAAGCATTCCGGAAGGTCCCATGGCGTCGCAGATCGCCATCAAAATGCTGGGCACGAATGGCGGCGGTTATACGAATGCGAATGCCGCGCATCCGTTCGAGAATCCCACCCCATTCTCCAACTTCATCCAGATGCTCTCGATCTTCGCGATTCCCAGTGCGCTCACTTACTATCTCGGACGCATGGTGAAAAGTCCCGGCCACGGTTGGTCCGTGTGGGCGGCAATGGCGCTCCTGTTTCTCGCCGGATTTTTCGTCTGCTGGCATTACGAAGCTGCCGGAAATCCGATTCTGACCCAACTCGGCGTTGATCCGGCCGATGGCAACATGGAAGGAAAGGAAGTCCGCTTCGGCATCACCAATTCTGCGCTGTTTGCCACGATCACAACCGACGCGTCGTGTGGTGCGGTCAACTCGATGCACGATTCGTTCACGCCGTTGGGCGGGCTGGTTCCTCTCTTCAATATCGAATTGGGCGAGGTCGTGTTTGGCGGAGTAGGCGCGGGTCTCTACGGCATGTTGGTTTTCGTCATCGTTGCGGTTTTCATCGCCGGACTCATGGTGGGCCGGACGCCCGAATATCTCGGCAAGAAAATCCAATCCTTCGAGGTGAAAATGTCGATGCTGGTTCTGCTGGTTCTCGCCATGGATATTCTCGGATTCACGGCGTGGGCCTGCGTCAGCGACTGGGGTAAAGCCGGGCTCAACAACAACGGGCCGCACGGCTTCAGTGAAATGCTCTATGCCTATAGTTCCGTGACGGGCAACAACGGCAGCGCCTTTGCCGGCTTGACCGCGAGCACCTATTGGTACGATACGACGCTGGCCATCGGCATGTTGATCGGGCGCTTTCTGATGATCGTCCCGATCATGGCCATCGCGGGTTCGTTGGCGGCCAAGAAATTGGTTCCACCTGGCCCCGGATCGTTTCCCGTCTCGGGCGGGACGTTCGTTTTCCTCCTGATCGGAACGGTGCTTCTCGTGGGCGCGCTGAACTTCCTGCCGGCCCTGGCCCTGGGACCGATTGTGGAGCACTTCCTCATGCTGTCCGGAAAATTATTCTAACCTTCGATTTACCAACTGAAAAATATATGAGCACAAAAGCCCATTCTCTCTTCGATCCCGTCATTGTCGTGCCCGCGTTGGGCGATTCCGTGAAAAAGCTGAATCCGATGGTGATGATCAAAAATCCGGTCATGTTCGTGACCATGGTCGGCGCGGCGGTGACGACTGCGGAAATCTTCGTTTCCAAGGAACCGCTCGCCTTCACGATCCAGATTTCGATCTGGCTCTGGTTTACGGTTCTCTTCGCCAACTTCGCCGAAGCCATGGCGGAGGGGCGCGGCAAAGCCCAGGCGAACGCGTTGCGTCAGTCGCGCAGCAACACCCTGGCAAAAAAGGTGGGCGAGGACGGCTCGCTGTTCGTGGTTGACGCTGCGTCTTTGCGCAAAGGCGATGTGATCGTGGTTGCGGCGAATGAAATGATTGCCAGCGATGGCGAAATCATCGAGGGAGCGGCGACCATCGACGAATCGGCCATCACGGGCGAATCGGCTCCGGTCATCCGTGAGGCGGGTGGCGACCGGAGTTCCGTTACCGGCGGAACGCGCGTGCTCTCGGACCAAATCAAAATCCTGGTCTCCGCCGATCCGGGCCACAGCTTTTTGGACCGCATGATCGGGTTGGTGGAAGGCGCCAAACGGCAGAAGACGCCGAATGAAATCGCGCTCACCATCCTGCTCTCCGCGCTCACGGTCATCTTCCTGGTCGTCTGTGTGACGCTCATGCCGTTCGGATACTACTCGCAAGTGGTGTTTTCGATCACCGTGTTGGTTTCGTTGCTGGTCTGCCTGATTCCGACGACGATTGGCGGGCTGCTTAGCGCCATCGGCATCGCGGGCATCGATCGTCTGGTGCAGAAAAATGTTTTGGCCATGAGCGGTCGCGCGGTGGAAGCCGCCGGCGACGTCGACGTCCTGCTCCTGGACAAGACGGGCACGATCACGCTGGGTAACCGCCAGGCCGTGGAATTTTTTCCCGCGCCCGGAGTCCCCATGAAGGAGATGCTCGACGCGGCGCAGCTTTCCTCGCTCGCGGACGAAACTCCCGAGGGCCGAAGCATTGTCGTTCTTGCGAAGGAAAAAGGCGTGCGCGGGCGGACGTTGCACGAATTGCCTCAGGCAACCTTCGTTGCGTTCACCGCGCAGACCCGCATGAGCGGCGTTGACCTGGACAATGTCCAATACCGCAAGGGTGCGGCGCAATCGGTGAAGCAATACGTGGGCGGCACGTTTCCCCAGGCGGTCGACGCGAAGATCGAGGAAATATCCAAGCTCGGCGGCACGCCACTGGTTGTGGCTGCGCGGCATGGCGCCAATAGCGAAATGGCCCCGACGGTTTATGGCGTGATTTATCTCAAGGACATTGTCAAAGGCGGCCTGTCCGATCGTTTCGAGCGGTTCCGCGCCATGGGCATTCGCACGGTGATGATCACCGGTGACAACAAGCTGACCGCCGCCGCCATCGCCAAGGAAGCCGGGGTGGACGATTTTCTCGCGGAGGCGAAGCCCGAGGACAAACTCGCGCTGATCCGCAAGGAGCAGCAGGGCGGCCGCCTGGTCGCGATGACCGGCGACGGGACAAACGATGCTCCCGCGCTGGCTCAGGCCGATGTGGGCGTGGCGATGAACACGGGCACGCAGGCCGCCAAGGAAGCGGGCAACATGGTCGATCTCGATTCCAATCCGACGAAGCTGATCGAGATCGTGGAGATCGGGAAACAGCTTCTCATGACGCGGGGCGCGCTGACCACGTTCAGCATCGCCAACGACGTGGCGAAATATTTCGCGATCATTCCGGCGATGCTCATGGTCACATTTCCGGCCGTTGCGCCGCTGAACGTCATGCATCTCGTCAGCCCGAACAGCGCGATCCTGAGCGCGGTGATTTTCAACGCCCTCATTATTGTCCTGCTGATTCCGTTGGCGTTGCGCGGCGTGCAATTCAAGCCGATGCCGGCCATGGCGTTGCTTCAGCGGAATCTTATGATCTATGGCGTCGGCGGAATCATCGCTCCGTTTGCCGGCATCAAACTCATCGACATGCTTATCACGTCCCTTCACATCATCTAACCACCCATAAATATGATCAAAGAAATCAAAACATCCCTCATCGTCACGGTGATCCTGCTGGTCATTTGCTGCGGGATCTATCCACTCGTGGTGTTCGGTGCGGGGCAATTGCTCTTTCCGAAACAAGCCAACGGCAGCCTCGTTATGGATGCGAGCGGCAAACCGATTGCATCCACGCTCCTCGGCCAAACCTTTAGCGCAGACAAATACTTCGCGCCGCGTCCCTCCGCCGCCGGAACCGGATATGACTCGACCAGTTCGGGCGGCAGTAACTACGGAGCGACTTCGCAGGCCCTGCACGACGCCGTCAAGCAGCGTGTGTCCGATTATCGTAAGGCGAACAATCTGCCGGATTCCCAGCTTGTTCCCGCCGATGCGGTTGAGGCTTCCGCCAGCGGCCTCGATCCCCACATCAGCTTGAATAATGCGGCGCTGCAACTGCCCCGGGTGGCCAAGGCCCGCGGGATGAGTGAGGACGACCTCAAGGCTCTCGTCGTCAAATATACGGATGGCAGCGACTTCGGCATTTTGGGCGAGCCGGGCGTCAACATCGTCAAACTCAATTTGGCTTTGGACGGAAAATATAAATAGACTAGGGTGACCACGTGGAGAACGCGCCTCCTGTTTCCGATCGCCCGACGCCGGAGGACTTTCTTCATCTCATCCAAAAGCAGAGCCGGGGGAAACTCAAAGTCTATCTCGGCTCTTCGGCTGGCGTTGGCAAGACGTATGCGATGTTGCAGGAAGGCAACCGGCTGAAGCAACGCGGCGTGGATGTGGTCGTTGGTTATGTGGAACCCCATGCCCGGCCCGAGACGACGGCCCAGATCGGTGCGCTGGAAGTGGTGTCGTCCCGGATCACGGTCTATCACGGCATGCAAATCCGCGAGATGGACCTGGAGGCGGTCCTGAATCGCAAACCGACCATCGTGTTGGTGGACGAGTTTGCCCATACCAATGCGCCCGGCAGCAAAAATCCGAAACGCTATGAGGACGTCCTGGAACTTCTCGATGCGGGGATCAGCGTGATCACGACGCTGAACATCCAGCACCTCGAATCGCTTTACAACGTGGTTGAGACGGCGACGGGAACCAAGGTCAAGGAGCGCATTCCCGATTCCGTCGTCACCGATGCCGACCAAATCGTGAATATCGATTTACCGGCGGAGGATTTGATCGAGCGGCTGAAGGCCGGGAAGATTTACTCCCTGGACCGCGTCGAGACTGCCATGTCGAATTTCTTCACGGAGCCGAATCTCACGCGCCTGCGAGAGATCACCTTCAGCGAAGTGGCGAATTTTCTGGATCGCAGGCAGCGCAAGAAACAGCCCGATCACAATAAGCCGAGTTCAATGGCGAAGGTCATGGTCGCGATCAGCAGCAAGGGGCCTCATCCGGAAACGCTCCTGCGAAAAACGGCCCGGCTCGCGAACCAACTCAACGCCGAGTGGTATACCGTCTATGTCCGCACGAGCAAGGAAGCGCCCGACCAAATTGCCGCCGAGACCCATCGCCGGTTGACCGATACGCTGGAGATCGCGCAGAAAATGGGCGGGACCGTAGTGATCCTGAAAAGTGACGACGTGGTGGCGGCGCTGACTTCGTTTGCCAAAGATTACGGCGTGACGCAAGTGGTGATGGGCAGGTCCCGGCCTCGTCGCGGCCTGAAAATATTTTTCCCTTCCGTGATCGATAAGCTCAGTCAGAAGCTGAGCGGGGTCGATATTATCATCTCTTAATTTGCCCGGTCAGGTTAGCGCGGGGGCGGAGTTGTTCCGAGAATGCTCACGACAACAATGACGGCAACGGCCAGGCCGAACTCGGTCATGACGAAGTTTTGCAGGCGTTGGAGAAGCGGAAAAACGAGGCTTTTCTCAGAGGCATTGGCGCGGAGGTGAATAAGTGGCAGGAGTCGGTATCGGTTCCAGGCCGCGATTCCCAGGATCACAAGAAAAAGGAAAAGCTTGAGGCAGAGAATTCGTCCGTAATCGGTCGTGACCAGCGCCTGGAAACTTCCGACGATGAAGTAGGTATTGATTATTCCTGACGCGATCAAAACTCCGACGGTGATGAAGCTTAACGCGGAAAATCGACGGGCAGTTGCCAATACGGGACGAAGGCGGGAAATGTCATCGACTTGTCGTGTACAGCCCAGGAAGAGCGCAAACGGCAGGAGGCCCGTGGGCCAGCTCGATGCCGCGAAGAGATGCGTGGCGTCCGCCAGGACTCTCCACCAGAAATCGGGACCGCCGGTGGCCGCGGCATGTCCCGTCCACGCCATGGAAACAACGAGCGCGGTTGCGACGAATCCAGCGGCCATTTCGAGCAGGGACGATTTGCGCCGGAGTTGCCATTGGTTCCGGGCGAGTCCCCACATCATCATTCCCAGCGCCACCGCGAGTCCGAGCCGCCATTGGAAGACGGAGCCAAACTGGGTCTGAAACAAAACGGTGCCCAGAGTGTCCCACGTGAGGCTTTCGATCAGCGAGGTGTCGCTCATTCCGGCTGCGACCGCCCAAAATAAGGCAGCGCCTGATACGAAAAGGATAATGCCTGACCATAGGAACAGCGTGTGCAGCCTGCGAAACAACGGTGTGAACTTTTGCCACGTCTCGTCCGTTTCACCGGCAAAAGCCGGAAGGAGGACGAGCCAACGAAACGCCACCATGCCGACCAGAATCATTCCGCTGCCGAAATGAAACGCTCGCGCCAAAATAAGAAGAGCGGTCGTCATGGTGGCTTCGTTGTGCCGATGTTTAAGGACTTGTCACCGTGAAGGTGAAGGTGCCGGTCGTGTGATGAGTGTCCACTGCGACGGCGCTCCACTTCACCTTATAGGTGCCCGCCGGCAAAGTGGGCACCGATACCGACATCAGCGACTTGTTGGTGGCATCGACTTGGACATCCTTGTTGTCGATTTCTTTTTCAGTCGCATCGAAGACCTTGATTTTACTGAAGGCCGGTTCCAGCTCTTCCGTAAACCAGGCCTTTACCACGGAGGGAGATCCCGTGACGGTGCTGCCCACCTTGGGATCGGCGTGGTCGAGGAAGGCATGGGCTTGGGCCAGTGAAAGGCCGGCCAGGGAGAACATAATAGTGAGGAATGTACGCATGGTATTTATTTGTCTGAGGTTGTTTCGTTGTCGTTGCCGAAGATGGGATGGCCAAAAATCTTCGGTAACAGGTCGTCGATG
>Ga0181537_10003062_pt1 | contig 14499 bp, 8 predicted proteins | sample PEATcosm2014_Bin_39_FD_119765 | JGI IMG/M metagenome (GOLD analysis project Ga0181537, IMG submission 119765) | Peatland microbial communities from MTU Mesocosm Facility, Houghton, MI, USA - PEATcosm2014_Bin23_10_metaG | ecosystem: Environmental > Terrestrial > Soil > Wetlands > Peat | place... | reverse complement strand
GTAGGCAGCCAGCAGCTTGGCCACATCGATCAGCACGGAGGCGGGCGCGATTTTGCCCGCGAGGGGATTGATGGCGGTGCTCAAACGCTTTGATCTCCTGCAATCGTTCGCACGCAGCAGTTTATCGGGGAACTTCGAGTTTGATAGCTCGATATTATGTCATCAACCGCGCCGGCTCGCTGTGAAAGTGTTCTAGGCTCAACGCCAGAAAAAGTAACGATAGGGAAGCGCTTTGAATCTCGATGAACTGCGGCAGCGTCTCGACTCGTTGGACCATCAGCTGCTGCAGTTGATCGCCGACCGGCAAGCTACGATTTCCGAGATCGCGCGCGTAAAGCATTCGAGCGGGTATCCACTGCGCGACTACCGGCGCGAGCGCGAGGTAGTCCTGGGCGTACGCAACAGGGCGGTCGAGCTTGGAGTATCACCGGACCTGGCCGAATCGGTGGTGCGCCTGCTGATTCGATACTCGCTCACGACCCAGGAGCGCGCCAGCGTCGCCGCGAACGGCTCGGGAAGCGGGCAGCGCGCGCTGGTCATCGGTGGGGGCGGCAAGATGGGCAGGTGGTTCGGGCAATTCTTGCGCTCGCAGGGCTTTGAGATTGAAGTCGCAGACCCCAGGCTCTCGGATGATCCCCGGGCAATTACCGACTGGCGCGAGCTGCCATTGACGCACGATTTCATCGTCGTGGCCGCGCCGCTCGGAGCCACGAATACGATCCTGCACGAGCTGGCCGAACGCCGTCCAGGGGGCATAGTATTCGACCTCGGATCCCTGAAGTCGCCGCTGCGAAGCGGGCTCGATGCGCTGCGCAACGCTGGCGTAGCGGTGTGCTCACTGCACCCCATGTTCGGGCCGGATACGGAGCTGCTGACCGGCCGACACGTCATCTTCATCGATCTGGGGCATCCGGAGGCACTCAAACGCACTCGCGCGTTGTTCGCCGCCACGATGGCTGAACAAGTGATCATGCATCTGGAGGAACATGACCGGCTGATCGCCTTCGTGCTCGGTTTATCGCACGCAGTCAACATCGCTTTCCTGACCGCCCTCGCGGAGAGCGGCGAGAGTGCGCCGCGGTTGGTGCAGCTGTCGAGCACGACCTTCGATGCGCAGTTCGATATCGCCAGTAAGGTAGCTGAGGAAAACCCGGAACTGTATTACGAGATCCAACGCTTGAACGATTACGGGATTGAGTCCCTGAAGGCATTTGCGCGCGCGATGGACTCCGTACGTGACGCGGTGTTCTCCGGCGATCAGGCGCGCTTCACGACGCTGATGCGCCGCGGATATGAATACGTTCAGGGCCGACGCCGGGCCTTTGAACAGTGCATTTGAGTTCGTGCGCTAACGCCGAGGCTCGGTACGTCTTTACGTTGCGACATCACGCGAGGGTCGACCATGATCGACGATTCAAACGCCAATCCGCTCTCAACCGAGGGCTTCGAGTTCGTCGAGTTTACGAGCCCGGATCCCGACGGCCTGGCCACGCTGTTTGAGACACTGGGTTTTACTGCTGTAGCACGCCACCGGTCAAAAGATGTAGTGCGCTATAGGCAGGGAAATATTAATTTCCTGCTCAATAAGGAGCTACAGGGTCAAGCGGCTGAGTTTCGCGATAAGCACGGTCCGTCCATCAATGCCATGGCCTTTCGGGTACACGATGCGGCCAGGGCCCTGGAGCTTGCAATCCGACGCGGGGCGACGGAGGTCAAAGCGTCAGGCGGTCTGACGAATTTGAGCAGCCCGACCATTGAAGGCATAGGCGGCTCGTATCTGTATCTGATCGATGAGGCAGGCGCGCATGATTTATATGATGCAAATTTCAGCGCCATTCCCGGCAGCGCCGAGCGCGAAGCGGCCAACAACGCCGGACTTACGTACCTCGACCATCTGACACACAACGTGCGTCGCGGCAACATGAACGCCTGGGCGAGCTTCTACGAGCGGGTGTTCAATTTTCGAGAGATACGCTATTTCGATATTGAAGGGAAAGTCACGGGGCTGTATTCCAAAGCCATGACGAGTCCGGACGGCAATATCCGGATTCCGATCAATGAGAGCCAGGACGAGCATTCGCAGATCGAAGAGTTCCTGCACAGTTACCGAGGTGAAGGAATTCAGCACGTGGCTCTGGGCAGCGATAATATTTTTGATACCGTCGATCGCATGCGTGCGAAGGGCGTGAAGTTCCAGGAAACACCAGAAACGTATTATGAGACAGTGGATGCCCGTGTGCGCGGACACAGCGAGGAACTGCGGCGCATGCGAGAGCGGCACATTCTGATTGATGGTGCGCCGATGGATGGTCAGGGTCTTTTACTGCAGATCTTCACGCAGAACGCCATCGGACCATGCTTTTTCGAAATCATTCAACGCAAAGGCAATGAAGGTTTCGGTGAGGGCAATTTTACGGCCCTGTTTGAGTCGCTCGAACTGGATCAGATCCGGCGCGGCACTTTGTCGCTGGGGGCAGGAGGAGCGGATCCGGTAAGCGAGTTCATCGCTTAAGCCACTTGATCGGAGAGATCGGGACTTCAAGAATCTGAATGCTCGTTAGTATACGTGGCCGGCAGCTAACATGCGGCCTTCCATCGCTGTTCGAGATGATGTCGGAATCGGACCGGATCGACGCCATCTTTAGTATGAATCATGACCGCTACGGGGATCGAAACCGGCAAAGAAGGCGTCCATCGCCGGCTTGCGTGTTTTCTAGCATTTTGATGATGAATGCTCGCGAGGCCGCGTGCATCTGCAGGCCTAGGGCGCCGTCATAGATGCAGGTAAGCTCTCTGGCCACCCTATCGAAGCAAACAGGAGAGTGTTTCGGTGCGAGTCTTGTTGATTGCCGAAGCAGCCAACCCGGATTGGGTTAGCGTACCCTTGATCGGGTGGTCCCTCGCTCGTGCAATTGCTGGGCGCACATCGTCTCATCTCGTAACGCAAATCCGGAACCGCGAGGCAATACTACGCGCCGGTCTCGTGGAAGGGCGCGAGTTCACAGTCATCGATTCCGAACGATTCGCCGCCCCGCTCCATCGATTCGGCGATGTGATACGTGGAGGACAGGGCGTCGGGTGGACGACTGTCACAGCCATAGGCGCGCTAAGCTATTATTATTTCGAGTGGCTGGTTTGGAAATACTTCGGTAATGCCATCCGTCGTCGTGAGTTCGACGTCGTACACCGAATCACGCCATTGAGTCCAACCACGCCGAGTATTCTGGCTAGGCTGTGCGCACAGGCGTCCACACCGTTCATCCTCGGGCCGCTTAACGGTGGTGTCCCTTGGCCCGTGGAATTCGACTCTGCGCGGAGAAAGGAGCGCGAATGGCTGTCATACGTGCGCGCCGCTTACAGGTTTCTTCCGGGACACCGAAGCACTCTCGCGAAATCCTCGGCAATCATCGTCGGCTCACGAAGTACTCTGAAGGAAATTCCCGAGCGATTCAGGGACAAGTGCATCTATCTGCCGGAGAATGCCATTGACTCAGCCCGATTTCCCCCTCCCACCTCGAAGACTTGGTCCGGCGTTTTGCGCGCCTGCTTTGTCGGTCGACTCGTCCACTACAAGGGCCCGGATATGCTTCTAGAAGCAGTTGCACCGCTGGTGCGTGCTGCACGATTGCGCCTCGACATCGTCGGCGACGGCCCACTGATGGCCGATCTAGGCGCCTATGTTCGAGAGCAGGATCTCCAATCCGGGGTCACTCTCCACGGCTGGGTAGCGCATGAGAAGCTCGAACCCGTCATGCGTGAATCTCATCTTCTTCTATTCCCTAGCATTCGAGAATTCGGCGGCGGAGTGGTTCTCGAAGCCATGGCGTCGGGTGTCGTTCCGGTAGTCGTGGATTATGGCGGCCCGGGGGAGCTGGTCACCGAGGCGGTGGGCTTCAAAATTCCGCTAGGCCGCCGGCAATTCATCATTGATCGACTGCGCAATATAGTAACTGCCATTTGCAATGAGCCTGATCAACTGCGCGCTAAATCGGAAGCTGCATGCGCCCGAGTGAGGAATCATTTCACCTGGGACATCAAGGCTCGCCACATCATCGAAGTCTACGATTGGGTTGGGCTGCGTCGTGCCAATAAACCGGACTTTTTGATTCAGAGTCCCTGACCCAGCCCGATCCAAGAATGAGCGGAGATCACCATTTTCGATTCATGCTCTGTACCAGACGTGATTGCTGATAGATCTGCTATGCGCGCGTTGTGACGCGAGTCACGGAACTTTTCGAGGTTTAGTTCCTAGGGAGTCGGTCAAAGGAGACAGTTGCTGGCGACCCCCATCTGCTATTCAATCTGGACGCTCGCTTTCATCATTCGGCCCTTCGGGGCGGAGACAAAAAAATGAGTCTTGTCGCATCGATTTTCGGCCGCTTCGCTGTGGATCTCTTCCGGGCGTGCGCTCTGGCTCGGACTCGCGGAGTTGTCGTTCGCCCGCTGCTGATACTGGGCTTTGCGGTTTCCAGCGGCACGCAAGCCGCCACGAGCTTTAACGCGCAGTCACCGCTAGGTTCAAATTTGGAGGGTATATCGCAATACTCGAGCGAGAACCCGTTCTTGAATGTGTTCAAGAACAGTAATGCTTGGACTACAAGTAACGGTACTACATACGATACTGGCGAGGAGGCTTATCTACAGCTTGATTCCGATGGGTATCCCACAACTCTGGTTGCGACCTCGTCTGATCCAAACAGGCCTCAGTTGTTCACCCTTGTTCAAGCAAATATGTATGGCTCTATGCCGAGCACTCCCAACGGGATTTATCCGGCGGGTCAATACATCGTAACTTATCAGGGCGCGGGAACTTTACAGTTTGGCGGCGACGCCACTTTGGTCAGTTCCTCGGCCGGGCAGTACGTCATAAATGTCGCGACTGCCTCGGGCGTTGGTATTTTTCTAAAGATTACCTCGACTGACCCACTGGGTGTGGGTAACTACATCCGTAACATTCAAGTGGTGCAAGCTGGCAACGCGGCGGCTCTTGCAGCGGGGCAGGTCTTTACTCCCGGTTTCCTGAGCATGATACAGAATTTTCACGTTCTGCGTTTCATGGGCTGGCTGTCGATCACCGACAATCCTTTGACGAGTTGGGCGAATCGACCACTTCAGTCGAATGCATTCTGGGGAACTACCAAGGGAGGGCCTATCGAGACTGCGATTCAACTTGCCAATGCGGTCTCGGCGGACGCGTGGTTAAACATTCCCGCAATGGTCGACAATAATTACATCACGCAGATGGCGACACTAGTGCACAGTCAGTTGGGGAGCGCTCAAAAGGTTTACCTGGAATACAGTAATGAAACCTGGAACTATAGCTTCAGCCAGGCAGCGTGGATTCAAGCGCAGGGGCAGGCCGAGTGGCCTAGCTTCACCGGAAGTACTTTCCAGCTTAATCGCGATTGGTACGGCCAGCGCGTTGCGCAGATGTGTGATATCTGGAAATCTGTATGGGGGGCCGATGCCAATAGGGTAGTTTGTGTCCTAGCCGCGCAAAGCAACGACGGTAGTGGATATACGGCGACGGAGTCCTTGAATTGCCCGCTGTGGACTGCAGGGGCGCCTTGCTCGAGCCATGGCATAGGGGCAGTCGCAATAGCGCCATATTTCGGAGGTGCCGTGCCATCGGCCTGGACTTCCCAGTCAGATGGCGGTTTAGCCAGCTTGTTTGCATCATTGACGTCGCAAAATGACCCGAGCATTCCAGCCGGCGGCTGGCTCGGATCTGCTTCTGGATTTGAGGCGCTATATGCTTCCGTACTCGCGCCTTACAAGCTTCCGATGCTTGCATACGAGGGCGGACAGTCATTTGAAGGTTTCCCTACTTACAGCAATGGTTCAGCTATGGTCAATCTCTTTGCCGCGGCTAACCGTGACCCGCGAATGGGCACCGCGTATACAGCGTATCTTAACCAGTGGAAGGCGAACGGTGGTCAGCTCTTCATGCACTTGCAAGACACCAGTCCGTATACCCAATACGGGGAGTGGGGAGCGCTTGAGTCGTTCATGCAGACGACGATCCCTTTGAGTAGCGCGCCGCCCAAATGGCAGGCTCTTGAGAACTTCATCACTAACAATGCCTGTTGGTGGTCGGGTTGCGTGGGGACGCTGGGGACGACTACGACTATCATTGTCACGCCCATGCCGCCGACCAATGTGACGGTGCATTAGGTTGCGATACCACATTATGCTGGGATCCATTCAAGTCGCGCAATCAGCGCTTCTTCGGTTGGAGTTTCAACTTCTCGCGGCGCGCTCGGGCACTCTGTCGATGTCCTCGAGGACTGGCCCCTTGAGATATGATTGGATGAGTTCAGCCAGCACCCGGACGTTGGGTTCCTGAAGCATGCTGGAATGACCGCCGGGAATATCATGCACCTTGAGCCCGGTCGTTTTATTCTCCCATCCCAATAGTGGTTCGACGAAAAGCTCGACGTAGGGAGTATCGTCAATCAGAGTCCCGTCGAAGACGTTGTCTTTCTGTGTCGCTCGAAAGAGAACAACTTCTCCATCATAAGGTGCCGGCGTGACGTACTCTTTCTCGGCGAATCTCAGTATGAGTCGAACTGGAATGCCCTTTAGAACGGCGGGCACCGACAACCCGTGATCTCGGCAGTATCTGAAGAGTCTAATCTTTGCCGAGTTCTTGGCTTTTGCGAACCTTGTTCGCACAACATAGCCGATAAGGTTGGTAACTTTCTTGCTTCCTTTTTTCACGAAATTGCGCAGGCGCTGCGACAAGGGTGCGGCTGGGTCGATCACTGCTAAGAAGCGAGTCAGGCGTTTGGAAGCGATGCTTCGTTCAGGCGCTTTGACGTGAGCGGCATCTATAAGCGCCACCATCTCGACTTGGTGGCCCTGGATCCGGAGCTTTTGAGCGATCTCAAAAGCGATGAATCCGCCGATGCACAGACCACCCAACAAGTAAGGACCTTCGGACTGGATGCGCAGGATCTGCGCCGTGTAGTGATCGACAATCTCCGAAAGGCGGGTGTGCAGCATCGGTTGGTTGTCTCGGCTGTAGGGCAATATTCCGTACACCGGATGCCCCAAAGGCAGGCGGAAAGCCAAATTGCGATAGGGGAGAATTTCTCCCTCGCCATCGTGAATCAAAAATATCGGTGCGCGCGATTCGCCGGCTCTAAGGAGCACCGGTGCATTGTATTCGCGTCCGCCAGAATCGAGTACCGTGGCGAGATGCTCGATGGTGGGCTCAGTCAGCACGGTACTCAGCGGTAGCGTCTTGCCGAACACCTGCTCAATTTCAATCATGACGGAGACTGAGAGCAGAGAGTCTCCCCCTAAATCAAAGAAGTTATCGTGAACTCCAATTGGATTAATGTTCAGGACGGTTTCCCAAATTTTGGTGAGGCGACGCTCGACGTCACTACGCGGCAGAACCACGGTTCTAAGGAGCCCCAAATCTTTCGGCGTGGGCATTGGTAGCGCCCGCCGATCGAGCTTTTGATTGAAGTTGACAGGCAGCGCTTCCAGCACGACGAACGCGGCCGGGACCATATATTCCGGCAGCTTCGTCTGCAGATAGCGTCGAATCTCCGTGACTTTAGGAGTCGGAGCCGATCCCAGCACCAGGTATGCAACCAACCCCTTCTCGTGGCTTGCCAGTTCCCTTTCTGTCACCACGGCCTCGCGCACGCCAGGTGCCTGCCGTAGGGTCGTCTCGATTTCGGTTAACTCAATCCGAATCCCGCGAAGCTTGATCTGGAAATCATCTCTTCCAAGAATTTGCAGATTGCCATCGACTTCGAAGCGCCCTATGTCTCCGATTCGATAGAATCGTTGCCCGTCGATCTCGACGAATTTTTCGTCTGTAAGCTCGGGCCGATTGAGGTAGCCGATCCCGAGCCCTGCGCCGCCAAAGTAAATCTCGCCCGGTATCCCGATCGGCACTAAGTTCTGCTCTGAGTCATAGAGCCGCACGGCCACGTTGTTGAAAGGCTTACCTACCCAACTTCTGGTCACGGGGCGATCTCTCGGAATCGGGTACGTGCACCCCATACAGCTTATTTCACTGCTCCCGTATATGACGAAAAGTTCCGCAGTCTGAAAAGTCTGCTTGAGTCCTTCCATCAAATCGGGAGACACCAAATCTCCACCGGAGGAGACATGCCTGAGGCTCCGGAAGGTATCCGGCTTTATGCCGTTATCTTTGATGTATGTCAGCAGCTTGCGCAGCAAACTGGGTGACGCATGTATCGCAGTCGCCCCCTGCAGCGTCGGCACCAAGCGCTTGAAATTGAGGATATGATCGCGGTCCAGGATGATCAATCGACCGCCAGCCACCAGTGGCGACAATACTTCGAACATGGTGATGCTGAAGGTGAAGCGCGCAAACGCCGGTACAACATCGCGATGATCGTAGCCGTAGCGCTCGCGTGCAACCAGAATATAGTGAACAAGATTGGCGTAACTTAGCATTACCCCCTTCGGTTTCCCGGTTGTGCCAGAAGTATAAATTATGAAGGCAGTGCGGTCGGGAGCCGACTCACCGACTAAGTCGTCAGGTGAAAAAGCATCCAGCGTGTGCCAATCCTGATCCAGGCATAGGACGGGCAGTGTAAGACTTGGTAAGTTTTTAAGAGTGCCCGACTGAGCGAGGATCAATTGAGGTTTCGTGTCCTCCAGAATTACAGCCAATCGCTCGGTTGGGTACGACGGTTCCAGTGGCACATGCACACCACCGGCTTTGAAGATGGCGAGCAGGCAGAGCACTATATCCACCGATGGGTCTACGCATACCGCTACGCACACGCCAGGTCCGACGCCTCTGTCCACGAGATAGTGCGCGAGCTGATTGGCCTGATGGTTCAGCGCGGCGTAGGTGCGGTGTTGATCGTTGAATGTTACTGCGACGGCATTGGGTCGCTTAGCGGCGTGAGTCTCAATGTAACGGTGCAGGGGGACCTGGGGATATTCGACGCTAGGACTTTTCCAGTCCTGCAGCAGTTGTTTAATTTCGGGCTGGGTGAGTAGCGGAAGCTGACCGACTGGGCAATCAGGACGTTCCTGCATGCCTTCGGCCAGGACCTGCAGATGCCCGCAAAATCGCTCGATCGTCGTCTGCCTGAACAGGCAGGCGTTGTAGATGACGCGTATCGCGAGATAGCCGGCGTGGCGCATGAACACCACGTGAAGATCTCGCTGCTTGTTGAGCTTCGTGGTCCATTGCCGAGACCGTGGTTCTCGGCGCTCCTCGCTATCGCCGTCAATAAAGCTCAGGGCCACCGGTAAATGAGATGGAGCGTTCGGCTCGTTCGTCACCGCACCACAATTCGTGGGCCACGCCGCCGCCTGCATGATGAGTTTTCGACCAATCCGCTTGCGGTCGATTGAAACGGAAATAGAATCTGAGCATAAGTGATCATGCTCGGGATCAATTATTGTCAAATCGAGCCGGAAATCCTCCTGTTGAGTGTAGCGATAGATGACGGCGCAGCAAGCAGCCAACCAGACCGCCCTTGTGCCGCTGTCATAGCCCGTACGGCGCGCCAAGAATTCGACCAGAGCGGCGGGCACCGGCACTGTGCAGGATCGAGCCTCGTAGGCGGTCGCGGACGTCCTGGGAAAGTCGCAGGGAAGAAGTGGTCCAGAGTGCTGGAAGCCACCCTCGGATCCCTGGGCATCTTGCCCGACGCTAGGCCGCACGGAATCACCTCCGAGCGCCGGCACCCAACTCCCTGTCATTTCTCCCACGGCGCCTTTTTATTTGGTTCAGCGGAGGCCCTGAAATATCGGGGCACCTGATCAGTGTAGCAGGGCATTTAAGTTAATCGAGGTCACTGAACATAAGCGCTGCAAGTGTTAAGAACCGTTCGACGGTATACAAGATCGCTGTCAACCGCAAAAAAAGACCAGTAGACTTCACCGATACGTCGCGTCCAAAACGGAACATGACCCGAACGCTTGCCTTTGCCTTCAGTAAGTAAGCGCGCTCTGCGTTTTCCACATGAAGTGACGGTTCTGTTGCGCAGGTATAGCGCTTGCACCAATTCGGGTCGACGCCCCGCCGCTTGCGAACGTTGGTGGGCGGCCTGCACCATGCGCTACAATTAATCGGGTCTAGGAATGTACTTGTCGTATCGCTTGCCCACGCGAGCTGCTGCAGTGGCCTCACTTATTTTGCGGACCGCGGCGCCCAACTGCTATGCGTGACTTGGATATCGCCGTGTTGATCGTCACGTACAAGTGCGCACAGCTCACTATTGAAAGCCTGCGCTCGGTGCAGGGTGAGCGTCAGACCATAGGCCTGTGCATTCGTGCTTTCGTTGTCGATAACGCCTCGGGAGACCTGTCCGCAATTGCACAGGCCGTCGAATCCAATGGATGGTCGTCCTGGGTAACCTTGATTGCTGCGCCCAAGAACGGTGGTTTTGCGTATGCGAACAACTTGGCGATCAAAATCGCATATGAGAACTATTCCCCAGCGTATTTCTACTTATTGAATCCGGATGCGCAGGTCCGTCCGCACGCCATTGGCTCCCTCGTTCGCTTCCTAGAGAGTCACCCTGATGTCGGGATTGCCGGCGGCAGCTTCGAGAATCTTGATGGAAGCGACTGGCCAATCGCATTCCGATTCCCGACCCTCCTTAGCGAACTGGATGACGGCCTCACGTTCGGGCTTGTTTCACGCTTGCTTCGGAACTGGGTAGTGGCGCGGCGCATGTCCTTAGTGCACCAGCCTGTCGACTGGGTTTGCGGCGCATCGATGATGATTCGACCGACGGTATTTGCTGCCATCGGCGGTCTGGACGAAAATTACTTCCTTTATTTTGAGGAGACAGACTTCTGCTTTCGCGCCCGACAGGCGGGTTTTTCCACCTGGTACGTGCCGGAAAGCCGAGTAATGCACATCGGGGCGCAGAGCACGGCAGTGACTCGCGGACCCAAGCGTTTACCGGGCTACTGGTATGAGTCCCGGCGACGCTACTTCGCGGTGACGTTCAGTATCGGTCACGCCATGGTGATCGATATAGTCGCGGTGCTGGCGCATTCCCTTGGATGGGTGAAGCGCATGATTGCCCGGCAGACGCATACCGCCGTCCCATACTTCGTACGGGATCTCCTCCAGCACAGCGTTCTGTGGCCGCGAAACCGCCATCTTCCGGTACTCCGCTGTTTTCGGCCGCCTCGGTGATAATTTTTGCCGCGATTCAGCTGCACAAATGAAGGCGACCGGTGAAACACTCCTCGAGCAAACGAATCTTCGGTAGCTCAGAACGTTTTGACGCCATGAATGCAATCAGACCGGCTTATGAATATAGTATGCAACGCCTTTGAATATCTCGAGTCTAAGATGCTCGTGCTTTGTAAGATACTCGTCGACGGCTCGTTTGCATCCAATAAAAGCTGAGTAATCGTCGAACTGGATATAACCGCCAGGAGAAACGCGCGGCTCCCATGTCTCGAGAGCTAGACGGACAGAGTCATGGAAATCCGCGTCGATATGCAGAAGCGCGATTTGATTGATGCTTGCCTTGGGAAAAGTGTCTTTGAACCACCCCTTGTGAAAAGTAACCCTGGTCGGGTCAACACCCAAAGCATGAAATACGGAAACGACGCGTCTTTGACTTCCGACACATTCCCCGACCCACATCGCTGCGTCACCATCCTTTTCAGAAACTCCTGGCAAGCCCTCCCAGGAATCAAAAAGATGAACCTCACGACCTGACTTGTTCGTTGCATATGCCATCAGCGCCGCCGTCCCACCATCCAAAACACCGCATTCGACAACCGCGCCGGGTATGTTGTTGCTCTCAAGGCGTTCTGCAAGCCGCAATAGGTTTTCTTGTCTCACTAGATGGACTTGAGTGAATGGAAACACTGATCGATACGGTTCCGGTAACGTTGAAGGACGCTGCAATTTCTTCCGAAGTCCGCGGAAGAACGGCTGGAGAGTCCTCGGAAGAAGCTTCCGGAGACGCGGGTAACTTTGCCTTGGAGCGTCGAAATCTGATTCAAACATAGTGCTTTCGGCCTTTTACTGTAACGGTGAGATAATACGCGTCTGAGCATGGGTGATCTACGTCGTCGAACTTGTGGGCACCGCGACGCGCACGCGGTGAGTTCTTAAGCCAGTGTTCGCCAGTACGTCCCAACCCGTGAGGAGTTTGTAGCCCGTTTTTACTTAATTCAAGACACGGCCGCATGTTTGTCTGCAATGAGCTCACCTGGGCGCCATAGTCGACCACTATGCACGCGAGGCCGCACGCCATGGGTACAACGACTACGCCCGCAGCAAGCTCACGAATCGAAGGACAAGCAAAAGATAACGGCTCTCGGCATAATCGTTGCCACTTCGCGCTGCGTCTTCCATCCGAACAGATGGATTCGCTCAGCCGAATCTGGGCCTTTTCGATATTCTCCTGGTTTCGCATAGGCGTAATGGCTATGACGTCCGCATACTCGGCAATGGCGCGGGCGGCCTCGTAGCCTAGGACCGGAAGTGAGGGCCAAACTGGATTACAGTCATCGGCGAGAATTAAAACTCGCATGGCAAATCTGCGGAATAGCGGCTCGATTGTCGGCCTTGGCAAGGAACGAAGCAGTCCAGGGAAACGTCCTGAGGAAACTTATCCAACGTCCACCCCGTGCCCGCTGAGATCGATCTAACGATTACGATGCGCAAAATTGATAACGGTGTTGTCCCGGCGCGATCCGAGATCTCTGGCAATCCTGAGTTTCAGGTCAATAACTTCTATCCCTGAATCGCGATTATAAGTGTGGGTACCTTCAGAGCCGGGAAATAAGTCCGGTGTCAACGCGCCCGCGAACTCCTCTGCATAGTGGTTTGTATCAATGCGGAGAATTCTTTGATAGCGAATCGCGCCGCCATATGTTTCGCTGCCGTCTTGAGCTGGCCGGATCCATGTGCCGCGATCGAGAAAGGGCATTCCGGCGCCGCGCGCTGTCCGGACATCCGCAGAAATCGGAGAGCCAGGATGCAGCGTCCATTCCCCGAGCAACGTCTGAGAATGAAACAGCACAAGAATGGCGGCTTGAGAGTAACGAACATCGAGTAGTGTAACGAAAAACCAGAATCGCGCCTCGTGATAGAGCACAGTCGTATCGAACGCGGGGCCGCCAAATAGCACTTTGACAAGTTCCCATCGATTGGGGAAATCTACCGCCCGATAAAGTTCCACAGTATTGTTGAATCCGGTTTCAGGGATCATGAAGATTCCATCTTCGTGGACAAAGACGTATGGATAGGACAAGTGGTAGGGGCGTTTAAGAACGATATTTGCCGAACTTATTTCGCCGCCAGATTCCACCTTCATACAGGAAATAACGCCCCTACCCAACTCGACGTCGTAATCTTCGACAAAGAGGTAAGACTGCCCTGCGTGGGACATCAGAAAGGGATCCGCATAAAAATGGCCTCCGGGTGCCGTGATCCACTTGAATCCCTGCGGCGTACAGGCTGCCGCCAGCCCTTGCAATCGACAGTTCGACCGAATTCCAACTGTCCAATGCTCCCGCGTCTTGCGTTCAGTCACCTTTCGCCGCGCAAAACGCAGGGCTTGTCTCGACAGCGTGCGCAATATCTGCAAGTTTCCAGCACTGGGGCATGTACCGCATGTGTCGACATGAGGACGCGAAGGCGGACACTGAGCCAGCACATACTCCCAGCCTTCGGAATGAAGTTGCCTAAGCTTGGATATGATCAAGGTCGCGCTCATCCGGTCCGCGACGGCAATGCTCCTTAGAACCGAAACTTTTGAGGCTAGCGGCATCGTCCCGATAGATAGTATTTGGGGCGAGAGCCGGCCCGAGAGCAATACGTCCAGATATATCGAAAATGCCCCGGGCCATTCAATCAGCTGCCACGAACGGAAGGTTCTACCGTTGTCATAGATTGGGTTACCCAGCCGACAGCTCCAAATTCCGAATCGAGAAACAGCAGCGAGCTCGACGGCCTCGGAAGCCGGGCCGAGGGCTACGATCACGTCCAGACGCCGGGAGGCGAGTGCGGTGAGCTGAACCGCGGAAGCAGGTACGCGAATTGCCATGGCTTCGCAATCGGTTGCAAATCGGTTTGCCTGCGAAGGACTGCCTGCCCAGGCTTTTGCTACCAACGCTTGAGCAGGGTCGGATTGCGCGAGTTCGTCGAGCCGCCGATACACGCGATGTATGAATGACTCTGCGGGGCGGCTTTCTGTTGCGGCAGATTCAATATAAATGATTGCAACGGACTCGACAAATTCGCTTTCTTTTAGTTGCCCGACTAACTGCACACCGGGTCCGCGTAACTCGCAATGCCGCGCTAGCAATCCGATCCGCAGTTTGGGCCCAGTACCAGATGAGCTACGAAAGGGTGGAAATGGCATTGAGCAGCATGTCGTGTGAAGTGATTGGCGACGTCCCCTTAGCACAACTACGCGTGCGGCGGCGGCCCGCTCTGATCCCGCTTGGAGCGAACCCAATCTAGCTGTCGTGCCAACAGGAATTTGGTATACAGCGGGATTTTCCACAACG
>Ga0181537_10003061_pt1 | contig 14501 bp, 16 predicted proteins | sample PEATcosm2014_Bin_39_FD_119765 | JGI IMG/M metagenome (GOLD analysis project Ga0181537, IMG submission 119765) | Peatland microbial communities from MTU Mesocosm Facility, Houghton, MI, USA - PEATcosm2014_Bin23_10_metaG | ecosystem: Environmental > Terrestrial > Soil > Wetlands > Peat | place... | reverse complement strand
TCTGGAAGGAAAGCCAATGCGGGATGCTTTCGGGGCTTTGCAGGACGCTCCGATGCAGGTAAATCGCATGAATTTTGAAGCGGTTCGGCTTTTATCAGCGGATCGCGCCCCGGAAGCTGACATTTTGTTGCAGAAGGCCCTGGCTCTGGAGCCGCACAACATCTTCACCTTGAACAACATAGGCGTCGCCAGCGAGGCGCGAGGAAATTACGACGAGGCGCTGACTTACTACACAGCGGTTGCTGATTCCCATTCCACAGAACCGGTCATCGTCACTCTGAACCGTGCGTGGAGAGGCAAGCCGGTCAGCGTCATGGCGGCGGATAGCGCCAAGAAGCTGAGAGAACGCATGCAAAAAACGGCCACCGTGCAGGCGCAGGCTGCGTTGCTTGCGGTGCGCGGGGTTTCGGCGACCAATCGCAATGATTGGCCAGTGGCGCGGCAGGATTTTCTCAAGTCTTACTCGCTTGACCCGTACAGCGCATTTTCACTGAACAACATCGGCTATCTCTCGGAAATGGACGGCGATCTCGAGACTGCAGAGTTCTTCTACGCCAAAGCCGAAAAGGCGGAGGACGCCAAGGTCCGCATTGGGCTTGCGAGCCGAAGTTCCGCGGAAGGCAAGCATCTGCTGGCAGTTGCCATGGATAGCAACCAGAAAGTGGATGGCAAGATTATCCAGGAGAACCAGACGAGACGCCGGCATGCAGGTCCGATCGAACTGAAACACCGCGATGACACGCCGGTGGTTGAACCGACCGTGTCGCCGGGCGAGTCGCAATCGTCGGTTGCTCCGTCGACCGTTCCTCCGTCAACTGTTGACTCAACCACTTCCCAAACAACAGCGGCACAACCGCCGCAATAGGAAATATGAATTCTTTTCGATCAATTTCTTGTCGGGCTATTTTAAGTCGATCTATTCTTTGTCGTTCCAGCTGTCGTTCGATTCTTTGCAGTCTGTCCTGGCCAATATGAACTCATCCATGAACACCAAAGCTGCTTCTCCTGGAATCGTTTCCCCCTTCGGTTCAAGTAAATCCTTGATTCTTCTTTCCCGCCTCCTGTTGCCCCCGAGCCCAAGCGGCACACCATTTCTGTCCACGGCTGCAGAACTTGGCATCGCCGAAATCAGCCGCGAAGAATTTGACGAAATGGTGGCATTGGCCAGCTCTCATCACGTGGTGATGCGTGGGTTGAAAGTTTTTCTCCAGGTCATGTTCCAGGCTAAAGACGAGATCCGCACAGGGTGGGCGGCAACCGCGCTCGCGGCGGAGCATGCGCGCATCGAAAACGCGACGGGGTTCCTGACTGCGGTTTGCGCCGAGTTTGAAGCGAAGGGATTGAACGTGGCAGTAATTAAGTCGCTGGATCACTGGCCGGATCTGGGCAGCGATTTGGATCTTTACACGAATGCGCCCTCGGCGGATGTGCTTCGCCTGATGAAGGAACGTTTTGACGCACAGGTTTCGTCACGCAGTTGGGGAGATCGGCTGGCCCGCAAGTGGAACTTTGTGATTCCTGCATTGCCCGAGTCGGTTGAAATTCACATGGGCCGGTTGGGTCAAACCGGAGAGCAGGTGGCAATCGCGAGCTCTCTAGCCGGACGTTCCCGACTCGCGCCTTTCGGAACTCACACGTTTCGTGTGCCAGTTGCCGCGGACCGCCTGATGATTTCTTCGCTGCAACGGATGTACCGGCATTTCTATTTCCGGCTGTGCGACATCGTCGACACGGCCACGCTGGCTGCGACCGGCGCCATCGACTACGAAGACCTGCGCTTTGCGGCGAAATCCGCCGGCATCTGGAAAGGTGTGAGCACTTATCTCGCGATTGTTTCAGACTACGTGAAATGCTACCGCGACCAAGGTCTCGACCTGCCGGCATTCGTGACCATGGCCGCGAGATTCGGCGGCAGTGAAATTCACTTCAACCGAGGTTTCCTGCGAATCCCGATCATGCCGCAATCCGCCAAGCTCTACGGCTCGCAACTGACCACTCTGCTGCTCAATCGTGAGTTGAGGAACAGCGTGCGGCTTAGCTTGTTGCCGTGCCTGGCTACGGCAGCTGCGGTGGGGCAGAAGATTACGGGGAGCGATAAGGGGATCTGGTAGGGTGAGGGACTCGCCCCGCGGGTCGGCCCACTTTTTATCGTTTGACGGGTGGGCTCCACGGACGCATCTATCAGATGGGCCAGCGCCGCGGTTGTTCGGACAACTTAGCGGAGGGCTTGGCCGGGGTAATAGCCGGTTCTGGTGCGGACCGTTAGGCTACGGTAGCCACGGGCCTGGGCTTTGACTTCGATGACGCGGTATTTGGCGGCGTGGCTGTGGTTCGTGGGTTTGTAGGCGATGGTGTATTGGCTGTGAATGTCGCGGGCAACGGTGCGGGCGATGTCATCGACTTCGTTGAGGCTCTTGGGGAAGAAGGCTACACCGCCGGTGACGTTCGCAAGGCTCATCAGAGCTCCGCTATCGGATTGCTGAAGTTCGTCGCCGAGCAGGCCGATGGCGTAGAGCGTGGGACAGTTCTCTCCCTGCAGGTGGCGCATGGCCTCGGCTAACGTTTGCTGACTGGCATTGTCCCGACCGTCGGTGATGACCAAGAGAATTCTTCTTTCCACGCGGTTGTCGTTCTTCAGATGGATTGCGGAAGCGACGATGGCGTCATAGAGCGCCGTGCTGCCTTTTGTCGAAACTTTCTGTAAGGCTTGCTGGAGCAGGCCAATGTTAGAAGTGAAGTCCTGGTCGAGATAGGAATCCTGACTGAAGTTGACGACGAAAGTTTCGTCCCGGGGATTGCTGGCCCGAATCAGATTGAGGACGGCCTGATTCACCTTGTCGCGTTTTTCGCGCATCGAGCCGGAGTTGTCGATGACGATGCCGAGGGCCACGGGAATGTCATCGCGATGAAATGCGGTGGTCGCCTGGGGCACTCCGTCTTCGAATGCGGTGAACGCCGGGCGGTCGAGAGTGGTGACCAGGCGGCGCTGCTCGTCGACGACGATCGCGTGCAAGACCACTTCCTGCACTTGCTTTTTGAATACGAAGAGGGCGTTATCGTCTGCCGGCGCCTGGCCGGCCGGTTCGTCTGGCGCGCTGGTGCCGTTGCTTTGGGGCGCTGTCGCGGGATCGGGCGCTGCCGGCTGCGCGAGGCCGGGTGCGCTGGCGGGTGGCGGAAACGGAAGAGGGGTTTGTCCCTCGACCTTCAGGGTTATGAGAGTGAGGACGAGGCACGTGGCGACCAGCATCATGCTGCCTCGCCACGGCTGGAACGCAATGGACAGTCCGAACTTCTCTTCGTCGCGGCTACTGCTGTGGATGGCGTCGTTCGTTTTCATTTTTGGCGCTTCATTTTTCGGACTTCATCGGTTGACCTAAGGCAACTGATTCACATAGCAGGCACCGTTGGTCGCCTGGGCCGGCGGGGTTGGGGGAGTCATCCAAACCGGGTTAGTGAAATCGAAGAACTCGGTCATGTCGATTTGGGCGGCGTCCCGCGCGGTTAAGGGCAGCACGTTGAAGCGAGTTTCAATGAACTTCAGAATCGCAGTGGTATCGGCCACGGTGTGCGAAACGTAATTCTTCTTCGTGTAGGGCGAGACCACGATCAGGGGGATGCGGTAACCGGTATAGACGAAGTTGCAAGTCGGCCCGGTGTTGATTCCCGTGCAAACATCACTGGGAAGCAAATCCACTGGCGCGATGCCATCCGGACTGACCGCCGGCTGCGGGGAAACGTGGTCGTAGAGGCCTCCAAATTCATCGTAGGTGAGAATGAAGGCAGAATCCTTCCAGGAGGTGCTCGCCATCAGTCCATTGATCAGGGAGGAGACATAATTGGCGCCGAGTTGGATATCGTTCGGCGATCCATCGGTGTTCGAGGGATGTTCATCGAAACCGGCGTCCGTTGCTGGCTCAATCTGAGCGACTTGCGGCAACGTTCCGTTGGCCAGATCGGTAAAGTACTGAGATATCGGAGCAATGTTTTGCGGATACGCCGTCGGAATCGTCAGACCCCACTGAAAATTCTGCACATAGCTCAGAGTGAGCAGGCAGGCAGAATCATAAGGTGGGCCGGTACAGACGCTTCCTGCGGGATCCACATAAATCTTCCAAGTGACACCCGCGGTCTGGAGTTCCTGAAAGATTGTGGGTGCGGTCATCAGCTTTGTGTCCTGGGCGTCTGTGCCGATTGGATATGCATATCCCTGGGTCGTAGCTGCGATAAGTTCGGCGCGGTTCGGCTGAGTGCGGGCCAACACAGGGTTGAACCACCGGTCCGAAGTAGCGAAATTCGATGCCATGAAGTAGTAGTAGTTAAGGTTGGTGCCGTCGTAGTAACCCATCGCGCGAATACCGTCGACGTCGTTGAAGGGCGGAATCTCGTTCCTGGCGTCGTGTGCGGCAGTCCAGACGAAGCCGTTCAGAGTGGCGGCCGACAGGCCGACCTGGTCGTTATAGTCCCAATCCACGTGACTCTCATTCCAGGAGGGGCTCGGATTTTCGATGCACTGAGTAATCAGGGGATACGACGTGATCAGGTTATTGGTATCAAAGATGCAGTCGCTGGGCGGCGGCGCGGTAGGATCGCAACCCGGGATGGCCGGGGCCGGCCCTACAAGCGGCGGTATTCCGGAGATAGGATTGAACTGGGGCAAGCCGTCGAAGGACTGGTCGGGATAGCCATTCTGGGCCCAATATTGCCGCATTGCGCCAAAGTAGTGATCGAACGAGCGATTCTCCTGCGCCAGGAAAATGATGTGACCGAGCGAGGCGATGCTTGGGGTGGTGCTGAAGGTTGCAGTCACCTGCTGACTCGTGTTCAAAGTAAGCCCGCAAGTTGAACTGGTGCCGCTGCAGCCGCCTCCGGTCCATCCCGCGAAAGTTGAGTTCGCGGCGGGATTCTCCGTGAGTGTAACTGAAGTTCCAAGTGTAAGACTGTCGGTGCAGGTTGGGGCACACGCAATTCCGGCAGGGACGCTTGCGACAGTACCCGTGCCGGTTCCCGCAAGGCTCACGGTGAGTATAACTGCGTTTGGGATCGCGCTAAAGGTCGCAGTTACCTGCCGAGTCGCGCTGAGCGCCACGTTGCAGGTTGAGTTGCTGCCGCTGCAGCTCCCGGTCCATCCGGCGAAAGAAGAGTTTGCGCTCGGGGCCTCAGTGAGAGTTACCTGAGTTCCGCTGGCAAAGCTGGCGCTGCACGAGGGAGCGCAATTGATGCCTGAAGGGTTGCTGCTGACCGTTCCTCCGCCAGTTCCTGTGGCCTGGACGCTGAGTTGAAAGGAAGCCGGCGGTGGGGTGCTGCTCGCCCCCCCACCACAACTTGAAAGAACGAGGGATATCAAACCCAGACAGCAAACGACACAGCATCGGAACCTGAACATTGGACGGCACATGATTTCGACTGCGGGCCTTTCGACTCCCAGGGTTTCTATTTCGAGGCGCGGTTTCGATGAGATGGGGTGACCCTGGGTTGCCTTGCCGCGCACGCACTCTATGAATCTTTTAATTCTCAGAACTGTGCAGTTTGGAGCAGTCAAGCATGCTTTCGAAGCCCTATGTTGTATCCACCGAAGAGAGGAACAGTCGCGGCCAAGGGGCCTGCTTTGAGCTCCGCGCAGGCCTCATGTTTGGAACACGTTTTGGAGCATGTTATGAGTTCCCGGAAAGAAACCGCAGAATATGTCTCGTCTCACACGCAAATCGATGCCAAAGCTGCGCAGGGCTTCTCAGCCGCCCCTGTCACGTCGCGGAGCGACGCCCGATTCGGACCGTGCCAGGAGGCCTCCACTTTCCCAGCCGCCTGCCAGTGGCGAGGAGTTGACTCGCGGAGATCGTGTGGAAGGCCTAGGTGATTTCGGCAAGCCGAGCGGAGAATTCGGCACTGTTCAGCGTTCGAACGGGGATGAGGCGGAAGTGAAATGGGATGACGACGGTTGCATGAGAGTGCGCCAGCCTTTTCTCAAGAAAACCGGCAAAGTTGATAACAAACCGGGGAAATCGAAAAAGCGTTCGGCAAGTTCGTCCGCGCTACTCCGAAAATTGGTTCTGCTTAGTCCGGGAACTTTGCCATCCTGATTCCCACCCTAACGTCGCAAAAACGCGATGTCAGGGTGTGACACCCGCCCAGTTACGAGAACCCAGTGGGCGCTATTTTTTGGCCGTGATCCGGTCTGAAATTTTGTCATACTCAGTCTTCGGCATGATGTGCCGCGTCACCATTTCGCGGGGGTCGTTATAGGGACGTCCCGCAATCACCCGGCGCGCTTGAGCCACGGTAATGCCTGGCAGGCTCAGAAGTTGGTCTTTCGTGGCTGTGTTCAAATCGAGTGGCTTCTCCTGGCTCCAGCCCTCGCGGATCCCGGCCACCACCTCCTGAACATCGCGCTTTACCTCTGCCGTGGCTTGCGCAGTTTGTGTCTTCAAGTCGGGCGAGCTTTGTTGCTGAGTGCAGCCCATAAGCGCAGCCAGCCATACGAGCGCGGCCAGCAATAAGAGTGGGGCAAGCGAGCGACATCTGAGGGGATCCATTTTGGTCAGCTTCTTTCCGCCGTTTTGGCAGATGTTTCATCGCGGGACGGAGCAGAGGTCTTCTTCTTTGCGTCTTGGTTTTTGAAGTCTTGGTCCTTGACTTCCTGCTCGGCAGCGGTTGCGGGCTGGCTGCCGTAGTGCTCGGCGTGCAGTTTGGCAGCTTCGGCCGCGTGATGAATTGCCTGTTGGCTGTGTGCGTGAGCCAGGTAGGCATGGTGCGCAGCTTTTTCGCGCTCCTGAGCCTGATTAAATTTTGCCGCCTCGTTGAAATGGTAAGCCGCCTTTTCGTGATTACGAGCAGCGTGATGGTAGTGCTCCCAAGTCTTTGCCATGCGTTGCTCCTTTTACAGTCTACTCGGCGCGTTGCCGCGATTCTCCAGCGAGTGAGTTGCACTCCGAACTATGGCAGCGCACTGACAGGAAAACTGTTTCCGATTGCTCAGTGCGGAGGGCGATCTTTTTGGTGATGGGTCAATTTAGCGATGGGAGAAGAAAGACCGCAGACCCCGTCGCGGCTTGTCCCCTATCGCACGGAATCGCAGCAAACCAGCGACGCTGCTGTTTTGCGCAGGAGCTTCATGTAGCTGTCCATCGCTTGGGTCAACTGAAAATCCACTTAGACCGCGATCGTCATCAACGTCGAGCAGCAGCAAGCTGAAATCCAGATGGTTCATATTGTTCTGCCGGGTTCCAAATAACGGTTTCACTATGATTTCGTCCGCTTCCAGAAGAATGGCGGCCATGGCGCTTTGCACGTCCGGATAGCCGCTGACCAGCAACGTAAGAGCGGCCGGTTGAGAATGGCGCATCGCCGTAACCACAGTAAATCCCTGTTCGGCATGCGGCAGTGCAAGTCGGTGATGAGCACGTCAAAGCTCTTGGTTGAGAGAAGCCTTAGAGCATCTGTGACATTGGCCGCGGCGCCGACTTCAAATCCTTTGTGTTCCAGCGTCTGTGTTCCAGCGTCGCGTTCATCATGTTGCGAACCGCATCGTCGTCATCCACCAGCAGGACTCGGTGTGAAACGGGCTGTTCGGTTGGGGAGGTGCTCAGTGCTGCCCCTATAAAAGAACTTTTTGTGACGAGCCGAGAATGATGAGAATTCACCAAGAGAAGCGTGGCGGAGTTTAATTTCAGGCACTGTATTGAATTGATCAGTAGTTGAAACCGTAAACGAGGTACTGTGTCTCAAGTTAGAAAGCTGCACTAAGGGGGCGATGGGTTAGTGTCGGGAAGCCGACGTTGGACCCTCACGCCCGTGTCCCTGTGGTCTATTCATACTCAGACGTGCACGTTTCAGGGCTGGACTTACGGGTTCGGCCTTTTTTCTCAACTCGCGTGTTCGTCCGCACGTCTCCACGCTAGCAAGGCCGTTACCGCTTCCAGACGACCTATACGCCGCGGCCCGTGGGCGACCTTGGGCGGATCCATCAACACTCTGCAACAATCCAACGCCGCCGCGCAGACCCAGTTCGTGGGCCACAAGCAGAGCTACGGACTGACCGCGTGGCTCGCGCCACGCGAATGCTTTGGAACGGACCTGGCGTACAACTTCAACGGTGTGATCCAGAATGCGCTGATCTGTTTCAACGACACGCCGCCCGCCGGAGTGATCCTTCCCTTCGTGGCCAACGCCGTCAACAAAAATTGCGCAGGAAACGATACTGCCAACAATCTGATGACCAACTCCTAACTACACCAACCACACGAATTTCGGAGTGACCACGATCCGGTTCAATCCGACGAAGCGAGCGCTCAACGTCGGCTACAGCATCACCAGCGTTGACGGCAACGTGCCAATTTAACGGTCTGCAGCCTCTGACAGCCCGTGGCGACCTGAGCATCAATATCGGACATGAGCTGCCCGATAACACGAGCTGGAATTACTACCAGTACGGCGCAGGTTCGTTTGTCGGTCCGGCCGCGCCCCGCTATTTTCACGCCAACTCGCTGACTGAGTCCCCCCGTCACGCATTCTGATTTCCCGCGCCGTGGCATTTGTTGAATTCGTGAAAGCCTAGCCCTTTTTTGCCAGACTCATTTAATGTAGAAGGCCGCCTTCGTTTTGAAGAGCGGGCACCCTTGCCCGCTGGTTTTGCGGAGCCGCCGGCAAGCAGGCAAGAGTGCCCGCTCTTCAAAACGAAGGTGGCCTTTCATATTTATGGAGATTATGGAACCTGCCTACGCAGGGCTTGGATTGTTTCCAGAAATTTCGTCTCCAGGTTTTCCCCAGTAGATGCCCGAGCAAAGGTAGCGGATGTTCGATTGACAGATAGCGCTGAAACGAACTCGAAGACGCGGGGCTCAGCGAGCCTTTGGCGGCCGCTGCGCGTTCCCACATTCCGCAATCTGCTGATTGCTGATGTGGTCTCCGACATTGGCACTTTCATGCAGAACGGTGGTGCTGCATGGTTGATGGTGTCACTCGGTGCGGGGCCGATTTACGTCGCGCTGACGCAAACAGCCGCGTCGCTCCCCTACTTTCTACTGGCCCTTCCTGCCGGTTCGGCCGGCGACATCTTCGATCGCCGCAAACTGGTTTTATTTACCGAGTCGTGGATGATGGGCGTGGCTCTGCTGCTTTCGGTGCTGACCATCGCCGGTCTTATGTCGCCCTGGCTGCTGCTGGTGCTGACGTTTGCGCTCTCGGCCGGGGATGCATTTGAAACGCCGACGTGGCGTGCAATTCTGCCGGAATTGGTTCCCAAAGACGACCTCGCACCGGCGTCTGCGCTGAATGGAATCGAATTCAATCTCGCCCGGGCGGTGGGACCCGCACTCGCTGGCGTCGTGATAGCTGCTGCAGGTGTTGCCACCGCCTTTGTCGCGAACTTTGTGTCGTTCTGCGGCGTGATTTTCGTAGTTGCGAAGTGGAAGCGGCCCATTCGCAAGCGGACCACGCCGCCGGAAACATTGACCGGAGCCACAGTCGCTGCCATTCGCTATGTCCATCATTCTCCCGCGATTCTCACCGTAGTGGTTCGCACCGGCGTCGTAATGTTCTTCTCGAGTGCGCTGTTTGCGTTACTTCCAACCGTGGCCCGGAGCGTGCATGACACCGCGATCGGCTATGGGTTGTTGCTGGGATGCTTTGGAGCAGGTGCGATTGCCGGTGCTCTGATCATGCAGATGGCCCGCGCCCGGTGGTCGAACGAAGTGATCGTATCGGCTGCCGTGGTGGTTTTGGGGTTGGTGATTGTGACGATGGGTCAGCTACGCAGCTTGCTCACCCTCGCCCCGGTTCTGTTGCTGGGGGGTGCGGCTTGGGTCAACTACATTTCTTTGATCAGCGCTTTGGTGCAGAATCTGGCGCCGGATTGGGTACGCGCGCGAGTGCTTGCAGTGTTCATCCTGGTTTATCAGGGGAGCTTCGCTCTGGGCAGCGCCGCCTGGGGCGAAGTCGCCCAACGAGCGGGCGTCCGCGCGGCTCTTGTCTGTGCCGGGGTTGGAACAATCGGTAGTGTGATGTTTGCGCTGTTTGCAAAACTTCCTGATTCCACCGCGGATCTCAGTCCGTGGAATCACTGGCGTATGCCGGCCGTCATCAACGAAGTCGAGTCCGCGATGCAACGGGGCCCCCTCCTGGTCACTGCCCGATATTCCGTGATTCGAGAACGCGAAGCCGAGTTCCTTAAGGCGATTCATGAATATGGCCGCATCCGGCGTCGCGACGGTGCCTACCTGTGGGGAATCTATGCGGATACTGAAATGGCGGATTGCTATCTGGAGATATTCCTGGTGAATTCCTGGGCAGAACATCTGCGTCAACACGAGCGCCAGACGCTGGCGGACCGCGAACTGGAGCGGCGTTTGCTCAGCTGTATTATCGGCGAGCCAGAAGTGCGACACCTGATCTATGCGGACGCGAATGAGACATAGCGTACAACGGGGGTCCGTGGCCCTTTTTGCCTCACTGCACGAGCCGGTGCTAGACTGCGCGAATGGCTAACAAAAAGAAACACAAGAAGAAGTCGAAGAAAAGTGCCGGCCGGAAGGCGACGCCGGAAGAGAAGAAGCGGACAATTGCCACGAAATCGGCGAAGAAGGCCTCTCCAAAGAAAGCTGTCGCAAAAAAGAAAGCCTCAAAGACGTCGAAGAAAAAGAAAGCGACGGGCGCAAAAATAGCGAGCGCGCCCGACAATCGAACTCGGAAGAAAAGCCAGGAGCGGCGTCCCCCGGCGTTCTCCCGTGAGACGTCCAGGCCCCGTTCGGGTGAGCAATCCGGCGACCTGCAGGGTTTGTCAGACATCGAAGGTGCAGATTCGGAAAGTGTTAACGAGTTGCTCGAAGAAGGCAACGCGTTCGAAGCCGGAGTGATAGGCGGCGTTGAAGACGCCGGAGCGCACGAGGGGGGCGAAGTTCACACTCACGAGGTGCCAGAAGACGACGTGCCCGGCGAATATCTGGATAATGACGATAAGGAATAGGATCTAAGGAAGTAAGATCGGGAGCCCGAAAACAGGGAGTCGTGGCCGTTGCCCACGGGCGGGCGGGGGCGGGCGGATCACAGCTTGTGCGGCTTGCGGGCTAGGCCGTAAAATCGAAGTCGAAGGCAGGACGTAGGATTGTGCCGGCTGGGGAACGAAGCGCCCAGCAAAACAGATGGCGCTGTCATCTAACGGTTAGGATACTGCCCTCTCAAGGCAGGTATACGGGTTCGATTCCCGTCAGCGCTACCAAAATACCTTCCAAAGAAGTCCCACAAAGTCCGAGAACAATCCCTAAGATCCAATTTTTCAATAACAAATAGTCCGAGATCGTCCGAGCTGTTTTTTGACAGTCACGGCGATCCGGGGGAATATTTGGGGGCACTTCGGGGAACGCTTCCCCAGGAGATGCCCCCAGCCTCACCGCGAGGTGTCCAATGCCCCTGACGGACTTGCAGATAAGAAATCTCAGGCCTGAGCCCGGAAACCCCGTCCGGCTGTATGACCAACACGGTCTGTACCTCGAAGTCTCCCCGACTGGTCGGACCTATTGGCGATGGAAGTACCGCTATGCGGGGAAGGAAAAGCGTCTGGCTCTAGGTGTGTACCCGGAGATCAGTTTGAAGGACGCTCGCCTGCGCTGCGAGGAGGCCCGGAAGCTTTTGAGCGCTCGCGTGGACCCGCTCCAACAGCGTAAGAAGGAAAAGCTGCTGCAGACGCAACAAGCCGGGGAAACCTTCGAGAAGGTCGGCCGGGAATGGTATGGCAAGCAGGCCGAGCCTGATCATTCAAAGCGTGTCCTGAGTCGTCTCGAGCGGGATGTTTTCCCGTTCGTTGGCGACCGCCCGGTTGCTGAGATTGAAGCACCCGAGTTGGTGAGTGTTTTTCGACGAATCGAAGCACGAGGAGTGCGCGAGACGGTACACCGGGCTAAGCAGGATGGTGCTTATCTTGTCACCGGAGTCAATGCATCGAATGGCGATTTGTTCGAAGGAAGCGGAACTGTCGAACTGCTCATCGAGGCCGATGTGTCTGCCTAAGTCGGCCGTGGTCCATCCGCCCAGCCCATGGATTCACACTCCATTGAAGCTTCACAACCCATCGACAAGGAGATGAATATGCATGTGATGAAACGGTTCACACTCACTTTGACTTCGTTGACCGGTCTATGCATCTCACCATTGATCGCTCAAACCCCTTCCCTTCAGACAGTTCCGCTGAGCGCCGATATCGATGTCGTTAGCGTGCGTACTCTGCCTGATGGCAACACGCTACGCCAGGAAAGGAAGAAGACGAAGTTCTATCGGCGCGCGGATGGCAGCACACGCCTGGAAGAAGCCAACCGTGTGGTCATCGTGGACAACGGTGCACAAACAGTCACTGTGCTTGACCCAATATCGAAGACTGCGCAGGTCCAAGCCACTCCAACGGCCTCGACGAACGGTAGGAAGCCAGTCGCGACTCGACCGCAACTTCAAGTTGCCGGGAGCAGCCTGGGCGGGTCGGACAATTCTGAAGACCGATCTCGGCGTTAAGGTGATTGCCGGCTATAGTGCACACGGCGTTCAGCAATCGACGACTATACCGGCCAATTCAGCACTTGGAAACACTGCTCCCATTACCAAAACGATTCAGGTGTGGAGATCCGCCGATCTCCGGCTCCCGCTGCTCACAGTCATCAGCGATCCACTAGGCGGCACCACAACTTCGCGGTACGAGAATGTTTCAACATCAACCCCACCGGACAGTAGCCTTTTTAAGGTCCCAGCCGGATACAAGGCTGTGCCGGCTCCGCAGTCGCGCGTTATCGCGTCGCGAACGAACTGAGGAGCTGTTCGTCCAAGCAGTTTGTAGGAGCCAAAAGGTATGAGGGTATCCTGGATACAACTCTCCACGCCCATCCTTACCGCCGCACTGGTGCTTTTACCGCATCCGTGCGGCGCTCAGTCAAGCGCTGGCTGCCCAGTGAAGATCCGTCATACCAATTGGCAAGCAGCCAGTTCCGGATTTCCTCCCTATAAAGTTAAAGGTTTGGCCCTCCATCTCCAGTACATGAATGTCACCGACGAAGAGATAAAGGAAGTGGTCTTCGACGGCTCAACGTCCTATAGGGAACATGGCGCGATGGGCCAAAGCATGGTGGACAACTCGAATAAGTCACCAATTGCATCGTCGGCCCCACCAGGGAAGTGGAAGAAGGCCGAAATAGATGTCGGGTTGAGCGAACCGGGTCGAACAAGATTGAGGATTGCAGAAGTGACTTTTTCGAGCGGACGCCACTGGGTCAATTCATCTGCTGACGAGTGTGAATGGACGATTGCGCCATAGAGGTCGATATCGCTCGAAGGCGACGAATTCGATGTTAGCCGTTCGGCCGAAGTCAAGTCGTAATCGAGACCGTCAACTCGGCAGTTACGATTCATCGACTGATGGAAAGCCGGCAAATCAACCGGACCCCACAAAGAATCGTTGGGGGGACTTGGAAACGCGCATTGGCCTGAAGTCGTCAGTTGAGAATCACTTTCAGATAACACCCCATCTGCGAGCACTTCCATCACTTGAGATCTCCATAACCGACAAGCCAGTCGCGATCGTCTTTCGCTCGGCCTTCCAGGCCCTGGCTTTGTCTGCAAGCCCCGCCGTGGGGCATGGACGCTGCCAAACTATGTGTTTTTCTTGCGTCGAGGTGCAAACCTACGCTGCAAGCGACCGCAGGTAGTCACGCACTTCGATCTGCCCGAAGTATTCCGCGCCGCGTTCAGCTGTCGCGTGGTAGAGATCATCCTTGATTGATCGGTCGGCGCCACGTTCGACCAGAAGCTTCACAATCGGCATGTGTCCGTTTTGGGCGGCAATGTGGAGTGCGGTAATACCTTGACCGTGTGTTAATCCGCCAAAGGTAGCCTTCTGGTTGATGTCGGCGCCATGATCCAATAGCCACGCAGCGGCCTCTGTGCTGTTGCATGCTGCGGCCCAAATCAACGGAGTGCCTCGATACGGGTCGGCATCGACCCGTGCCCCGGCTCGCACCAGGCGCTCAAGCACGGAGACGCGGTTGCTCTTGCTGGCCCACACCAGTGCTTCGTCGAGTACCTCCTGCGGGTCTGTCGATGGCTGCCAATTCGGGAAGCCGCTGTGCGGGCGGTAGAAGCCTCGGGCAGCGCAGGCCTCGTTTGTCAGAGTGCGTTCGCCGCTGAAGCATGCCTCAACCAAAGCGGGAATGCCAAGGCCGGCCGCTGCACGAAGATTGCCTGGGGCCACTGCGTGGAGTGCCAGCAGATCGGCGACTTCTCGATGCCCCCAGAACAGCGCAGCGATCAAGGGAGTGCCGCCCGCGCCGTGCGCTTCCGCATCGAGGGCCGCGCCTTTGGCAATCAACATTTCCGCAATATGTGGCTTGTTGGCGTATGCGGACGCGTGGAGCGGAGTCCAGCCGCGATCGTTCGAATCGTTCACGTCGGCACCCGCCGCCAGGAGCGCCTCTATAGCAGACGTACCGTCTTTCCAGTCTGGCTTGGCGGCGAGGCTGACGGCGAGATTCAGC
>Ga0181537_10003060_pt1 | contig 14504 bp, 10 predicted proteins | sample PEATcosm2014_Bin_39_FD_119765 | JGI IMG/M metagenome (GOLD analysis project Ga0181537, IMG submission 119765) | Peatland microbial communities from MTU Mesocosm Facility, Houghton, MI, USA - PEATcosm2014_Bin23_10_metaG | ecosystem: Environmental > Terrestrial > Soil > Wetlands > Peat | place... | reverse complement strand
TGTCCGGAGTAATTTCCCAGGCCTGGACCGGAGTATCGCTGGGATCAATTTTGTCGTGCCATTTATTGGTCCAGTTATTGATCAGCGTATTTCCATTCGACAGGCGCGTGGCCGTTTGAAAAGCGTAGGCCTTGTAATCCGGCACATCGGCGGGGGTAAACTCCCAGACGGTTTTGCCGCTGGGATCCACTTCCCGCACGAATTTTGCGTTACTGACGACCAGAGTATTGCCGTTTTTCAAGCGCGAGGCAGACCACGGACCCGGCACTGCCACCGACCAGATTTCCTTCCCATCGACATCATACTCGGAAACTTTGTCGCTATCCATGTGGGCCACCAGAAGCGTTCCCGCATCGGTGAGGCTCATGTGCCGAAATTGTCCGTGGGTTCTCAGCGGAGTTTTCACCTTGAGCGGCCAATCCCGCTCCGTCTTTCCGGAGACGATATTCACCAAAACCAACTTGGGAGCCTCGCCATTTTCGATGAAGAGGACGCGATCCCTTCCAATGGCTTTCGCCGTGTGGATTTCATATTTGGGCGGCGCGTCGTAGTTCCAAACCACCTTCTTATCGGGAGTGATCTCGGTGACGCCAAACTGATGAGCGAAGAGAATATTGCCGTTCGACATCAAAACGGCATCGCTGATTTCTCCTTTGCCCTCATCGTCATGATAGGACCAGACGATCTGCCCCTTTCGCACGATGTACATATCGCGAGTTCTTGACTCGCCCGCATAAAAGAAATCGTGCTGGGTCAAACCATTTCCCGGAAGAATCTTCGGAGCTTGCAGTGTCGCAACGGCGCTTGGGGCCGGAGGTGGAGCATTCTGGGGTGCTGAGGCTTCCTTTTCAGGCGGGCGGGGATGACAAGCGGCCACAAAGAGGCTTAAAAAGCAGCCGAGAATAAGACGAGTAGAAAGGCAACGCATCGGAATGTCAGTGGTACTTAACTGGAAGAATTGACAGGCAGCGCGGCGACAAAGGTGTAATCCCCCGATCCCACCTCATAAAGCGCATACCCCTCATCCATCCGGAGAAACGTGATTCCCACGGATTGTGCGGCCGGACGACCGCTTTCATGGACGGAGGCGGGGTCCGTGGCTGGCACGTAGATCGTCGCGGTGGTATTGGCAGGAATAACGACATGCAGAGTGATGTTCTGGCCGTCGCAGCTCCATTCACTGACAATCTTGCCGAAAATCGAATCGTAGCTCGCCTTGACCCAAGTGAGATCACCCACAACCGCGGGTTTGATGATGATTTTCTTAAAGCCCGGCCCGGCGGGATCATCCTGTATTCCAGCCAGGTCGTGATAAAGCCATTCGTTGATTTGGCCGAGCATAAAATGGTCCTGCGAGGCGCTCCCATCCCAGCCTTCGGTTAAACTCGTTTTCCCGAGTTTCAACTGATAACCATAGCCGGGTTTGTCCGATTGATTATTGAGCGTGTAGATCACATCGGAGCGACCGCCGTCGGCCAGCGCGCGCAAAAGATAGCGGTAGCCCACATCACCCGCGGTGAGGCCCTTCGCTTGCACATCCTTCACGATATTATCGAGCACCGCAGGCTGGTTGGCGGGGTCGGCCAGACCCATGACCAGGGGGATGGAGTCACTGCACTGGGAGCCGATTTTGTTACCGCTGCCGTACTGATGGGTTTGGGGATCAAAGAGAGCCTGATTAAAAGCACCGCGAATCTGCTCGGCCTGTTGCGCATATATGGCGGCGTCATCGGTTTTGCCCAGAAGCGTGGCTACTTTGGCGAGTATCGCGGTATCTTCGTAATAAAACGCAGTGGCCGTCAGGGCTAGCGGAGTTAATTGGGATTTGAACGGAGGTTTTGGGCCGATATCGAACCAGTCACCCAAACCGTACGAGACGATGTTGTCCTTTGCCTTGGAGCCAAGGTAAGCCTGATATTTTTTCATCATATCGTAGGCACGTCCGAGAAGGTTTATGTCGCCGTCAAATTCGTACTGCTGCCACGGAACGAGAACGCATGCACTACCCCATTCGGGGGAATCGGCAAAATCACCAGTCCCGTGGAGGTAGTCCGGGCAGGTTGAGGGGACGAAGCCGTCGGCGTTTTGCGCATCGATCATGTCGTTTGTGACCTTTGTAAAAAGCGCCGCCATGTTCCAGTTATAGCGCAACGCGGGGCCATTCAGATGGTCCTGCTCCAGCCAGCCGCGTTTTTCGCGCGTGGGGCAGTCGGTCATGATGCTGACCATGTTGTTTTGCTGCGCCCAGCGCACGAGGGTGAAAATGCGATTGAAAAGATCGTTTGAGCAGGAGAATTGTCCCACTGCTGGTGAATCCGCGTGAATGACGACGCCTTCCAGCGACTCAACATTGGGCAAATCGGAACAGCCTGTCGCGGGGGTCAATTCGACCTGCAAATAGCGTGCGCCCACGTAGAAGAATTTCGGGAAATAGGTCTCGTCTCCGTCGCCCTTAAGGGTGTATTGCCACCACACAGGCTTACGACTGAATATGCCACCGTCTGCGGTTCCATCTTTTTTGAGCAGTTCCGCAGGAATAACCCGCACGGAAGAACCAGCCGGCCCGCTGACTTTCAGCCTTATCATGATGGAGGCGTTCTGCCCCAGATCATAGACCGTAAGGCCCGGTTTGATTTCATTCTGGCTGACCGGAGTCAGGTTCTCAAAAGCGTGTATTGGCGGCGCGGCGCATGAAAGCCCCTTTAACGTTCCGCCTGGACCGTGCAACAATTGAGGCGCGTCCCATGACAAATCGTCAAAGCGTGGCTTGTTCCAGTCCTGCGGCACTAACTGTGCATCGTAATCCTCGCCGCCATAAGCGGAGGAATATGTGATTGGCCCCGACAAGCACCGCCAGTGGTCATCCGTAACAATGTTTTCCACGCTGCCATCGCCATACTCGAGTCGAATCAAGGCAATTGCCTGCAACGGCGCAATCCAGTTCGTCATGTTCGTGTTGCTCGAAAAACGGCCCTGATGGAGGAGGTACATCCCATTGCCAAGAAACAGCCCGACCGCGTTGGCGCCCGGCTTAAGTGATGTCGTGATGTCGTAGGTGTCGTAAAGGCAGGTCTTCTCGTATTGCGTCCAGCCGGGTGTTAACAAAGCGTCACCCACTTTGTCGCCATTGAGAGTCATTTCGTATTGCCCCAGTCCACAGACATTGACGATGGCCCGCTTGAGGTCCGGCTTAACCGTGAACTCGCGACGCAGCAGCACCGTTTCGTACGTCGCCTTCGGACCCTCCAATTTCAGCGGCGCGCCGTCATCCGGTGCGCCGATCCAATTTGCGCCGGCCCAGTCCGTTTCACTGAGGATGCCCATTGTCCATTGCGCGGTCGGACTCCAGGCAGATGGCACACCAGCCTGATCCCAAACGCGCATTTTCCACCAGCAAATCTGGTTTGATGCAAGCGCGTTGCCCGCATAGGCAATCTGATTCATTTGATCTGAAGCAATTTTGCCCGTGTCCCAAAGATCGCCCTGGTCCTTGGCCAAGACGTCGGGTGATGAAGCCACGAGGACTTGATACGCCGTCTGTTTCAATCCACGTGCCAACGGGTCGTTCGCCTGTAAGATCCAATCGAGACGCGGCTTGGTCGAATCGATGCCCAAGGGATCGACGAGATACTCGCAACGCAGCCGGGTTGGGGTAAAGCCAGCCAAGGCTGGGTTTGACGGGCTTGTTTGGGCCGCGATCGGGAATGCTCCCGGCATGAACAGGAGAACCGCGCAGATGAGGCTGCGGAAGGAGAGGCTCATAGACGCTGGCTTAAAACGCTTTTTTCGTAAGCTTTCATTTCACGCAGCCACGCTTCACCGGCGGGGACGTTGCTTCTCTTGAGGTATTCATCCCAGACAGCGCCGAAGGGGAGCGTTTTGATTTCCTCCAGCCACGCCAGACGAGAGGTGTTGTCTCCCGCCGCTTCCAGCTCCCGCAATTTTGCCGTTGGCTCCAACAGCGCGAGCAGAAGCGCCTTGAGTGCGCTGCGTGCGCCGATAACCCAGGCGGCCACGCGATTGATGCTGGCGTCGAAATAATCGAGGCCGATGTGGGTGCGTGAGAGATAATCACCCCGCACCAGTTCCTCCATGATCGCCTTGGTCGGGTCGTCGAGCAACACGACGTGGTCGCTATCCCAGCGCACGCCGCGACTGACGTGGAGCAGGATTTCCGGGACGTGAAGCAGAACCGAGGAAATTTTATCGGCGAGATTTTCCGTGGGATGAAAATGGCCGGCATCAAGGCAATAGAGTTTGCGCCGTTTCGTGGCGTACCCGAGATAAAATTCATGCGAGCCGACAACGTAAGATTCCGAGCCGATGCCGAAGAGCTTCGATTCGACGGCATCGAGATGGAATTGCGCGTCCAACTCCTCATGAAAGATGGTGTCGAGCGAGGCTTCCAGCCGTTCACGCGGTCCCTTGCGGTCCACCGGCAGATCCTTCGAGCCGTCCGGAATCCAGACATTGGTCACCGTCGGGGTACCGAGCGCACGTCCCATGGCCTCTCCGATTTTCCGGCAAGCAATACCGTGCTCAATCCAAAACTGACGCACACCCGGATCGCGATGCGAAAGGGTCCAACCGTCCTGGGCCAGCGGATGAGAGAAGAAGGTGGGATTGAAATCAAAACCGAGTCCCCGCTTTTGGCCCCAATCGATCCAACTTTGGAAATGGTCGATCGTCAGTTTATTGCGCTCCACTTTTTTGCCGCCGAGATCGGCGTAACAGGCATGCAAATTGAGGCGGTGCCGACCGGGAAGCAGAGAGAAGACCTTGTCCAAATCCTGCCGTAATTCCTCCAGCGTACGCGCCTTGCCGGGATAATTTCCGGTGGCTTGAATGCCGCCGCCGCTGAGCTCGGCTCCAGCGGTCTCAAAGCCGCCGACATCATCGCCCTGCCAGCAATGGAGCGAGAGGGGAACGGTGGCCAGCTTTTGCAAAGCGGCCTCGGTATCCACACCGTGAGTCGCGTAGATTTCCTGTGCGAAGGAATAGGGAGATGGATTCATATAGATCAATGAGCAACCGTGGCCAGGTAGTTGCCGTAACCGATGATTACCGTCGAGCCGACTAGGACGAGAAGACTCAAGACCAGAAAAGTCATGGCCCGACGACTCGCGCCTTTCCACTCTTTGAGGGCCAGGCCCCAGAGTGAACTGAAAATAATGATGCTGGACATGTGCAGAGTCCAACTGGAGAACGGGTACTTGACCATCTGGCTTTCACCCATGGTGTAAAAGAAGAACTGGAAATACCACAAGGTGCCGGCCAGCGCGCAAAAAAGATAGTTCATGACGAGCGGCGCCCGGGCAGGTTCCGATGAACTTAAGGGCGCCTGGCGTGCCATTTCCTCTGCCGGCGCGTCGATGGCCGTTTCGATAATGGGACCAGAGGCGCCGCCCTGTCCTCGGCCGCCGAAATATTGGCCGCTTGTTCGATTGCGAAAATTCAGGAAGACGCACCAAATAAAATTGGTCGTAAAACCGCCAAGCAGCACGACAACCAGGACCGGCAAGCCCTGCCAAAGTTGGGCGGTACCGTGCTGGAGTGTGAGCGCCTTGATCGGCTTGCCCGCGTCCAGTCCATAAGAGAAACAGGCGCTCATAATGCCGGAAAAAGTCGCGAGCAGAATACCCTTTTTGAAATTGAATTCCTTGATGACGGCGCGCTTTTGCTCCTCCGACATCTCGTGTTCCTTGGTTATGCCCGCCATGCCGGATACGCCAATTCCCGCAAGACAGACGCCTACTCCAAGCAAGATCACCAGTCCGGAGGTAGTTCCTAAAATCTTCGTGGCGAATTCTCCATGAAAAATCGGCGGTATCAGCGTGCCAAATGCCGCGCAAAAACCGAGCGCAACCGCCATGCCGAGGGATATGCCAAGGTATCGCATCGTCAGGCCAAAGGTAAGCCCGCCCAACCCCCAGAGAACGCCGAAAAAATAAGTCCAGAACAAGGTCGAGACTGAGGCCTCGGTTAAAACTGCCGATAGATCGTGCGTCATGACCGAAGCCAAGATCCATGGCGCAATGATCCAACTGAAAAAACCGCCAACGAGCCAGTAAGTTTCCCAAGCCCATTTTTGGACTCCGCGGTAGGGGATGTAAAAACTCGCTGAGGCCAAGCCACCGATCCAATGAAAAATGAGGCCAAGAAAGGGGTTAGGTACCATGGATTCAAATAAATGTAGCCAATAGTCCCTTTGCAGTAAAATCGACAAACTGATCTTTATGATATAAAAAATGACACAAGTTATGACGCGGAACCACTTTGATTATTTCCCCGCCTCGCCGAAGACGCGTTCCTGGGGACTCTACGCCACCTCATTCGGGCAGATTCAGGTGACTCCGCATACCCTCTACCCCCCCAGCGGCCACCCGGAAGGCCATCATTTTGACTGGAAACAAGGACGCACCTTGCAGGAATACCAGATTCTTTATATCCGGGAGGGGCGGGGAGTTTTTGAGTCTGCTTTGACCAAGTCCAAAAAAATCAATCCAGGCACTGTTTTTCTGCTCTTTCCCGGCGTGTGGCACCGTTACCGGCCTGATCCGGCCACTGGCTGGACGGAGTCATGGATTGAGCTGGGCGGAGGCTACCTGGATCATCTGCGGGCCTCCAGCATCATCGATCCCAAAAATCCTGTCCACCCGGTGACTGCGGTGGGTGAAGTGGAAAGCCTTCTGGATGCGATTGAGCAGCTTGTCCGTCATCGTCCGCCCCATTTTCTAATTCGGCTCGGCTTTTATGCCATGCAGATACTGACTCTGTTACGCACAAGTTCTTCGCGGCATCAAAAAGCGCCGCCGCGCATCTACCGGATCGTGGCGGAAGCTCAGGCCTGTTTGGCGCAGGACTTGGAAAAAGATTTTTCCATCGAGCAGGTGGCACGCACCTTTGGCGTCGGTTACTCCTATTTCCGAAGGGAATTCAAGAGCCAAACCGGATTTTCTCCCAAGCAATACCGGATAGAAATTCGGCATCGTCGGACAAAGGACCTGCTGCGCAACAGCAAGTTGACGGTTAAGGAAATTTCCGAGCAACTGGGCTACTCCTCATCCTATCATCTTTCGCTCGACTTCTCCAAGCGCACAGGCCTACCGCCGACTCGATGGCGCGCGATTTGATTATAGCTGGGATACCAAACAAGCGATTCGAACAAAAGGAAGACAAGAGAACCACCGTCTGGTCCGTCAGCGGCACCGATCTGCGCTTTCGGTTCTGGGAGATGTGCCGCAGCGAAATTACTGTAAAAACCAACGCGTTCGGGTCGGCGTTGTCGTTTGCCCCGTTGGCTCGACGGTGAACATTAATTACATCATTTCCAGCACAAGTAGATTCCAATCCATAAAACCTTTGTGGCTTAACGCCATTCCGGTGTCCGGATGGTAGTATTCGTTCAGCGAGCCATTGCTGGCCAGATCAGTGGACAGCAGTCGCAGCGTCTTGTCAGCCAGCTTGCTCGCTTCATCCTGGAACCCAAAATCTTTCAGCCCCTTCCAAACAAAATAATTCACGATGATCCAGACGGGGCCCAACCAGTTGCTGGGGTTTGAGCTGAAATCGAGGCTATACATGGTTTCCTTGGACGAGAGCGATCTCACTCCCCAATTTCCGCAGAGGCGATCATCCGCGAGGTAATTTGCCTGCACCAGCGCCTTCGCCTGATCGGGTGTGGCTAAGCCGCACCAAAGCGGCAGGAAGCCCGTGAAGGTCTGCACGCGCAGGGGTAAGCATTGCCAAGACATGGCCATGCCCGGCTTAACATGAGGAATTAGCTCCTTTCGGTGATCGACGCATTGCACGTCGACGGTGTAATAAAATTGATCGCGCGGATCCCAGCAATATTTCTGAATCTGCTCCCCCAGCGTGCTGGCTTGGGCGCTGAGCCGCTGCTGGTCATCGGGACGGTTAAGCTTGCCTGCCAGCTCCGCCACCGCTTTCAAATCCGCATAGAAGAGGCAGTTCAGCAGCAGATTCGCGGAAGAAAAGAAGGGGCGCCCAAATGTTGTCGGATCATTGTCGTTTCCGATGGCGACATCGTTTCCCCATACCAGAAGGCCAATCGAACTTTGATTGCCGGAAACCCACGCCGCATAAAACTTCAGAAGCTTATCGAACTGCGAATCCAGCCAGTCCGCGGAGCCGGTTTCGTTGGCGATCAGGAGCGCCAGTTGCCCGAAAATGGGCTTGGCTTGATTTTGCGATGGGGGCCTGTCCGGCTTCAGGCATCCGAGAGGATCGGCACTATGCACATCAAGCAGCATGGGGATGCGACCTTCGTCAGACTGGTGATCGAAGAAATTGATGAAGCTGCCGATGGCATTCTCGCCCACTTTGCTCTGAAGGTCGGAATCATTTGAAATTTTAGCGTAGCTGAAGAGGCCGCGCGTGGTCCAATAGGTGTCCCAGTCCCAAAGGTTGGTGGAATAATTCTTGCCCGGAAGGCTGCAGGAAATGCTCGGATGCACGAGGACGCCTTCGGAGGGCCGCAATAGCTGCGGCGCAGTCTGACCAAAGTAAGCAAGAAGTTGGTCGCTTGCCGCTTTGCGGTCGTCCGGAGACCACGAGGAATCTGATCTCGGCTGACTGGCTGGCGCCTGAGCCTGGTCGGCGCTTACGCGAACCAGCGATGAAGCGCCAAGCAAAGCCACTCCGGCGAGAAATTCGCGTCGCGACGTTCTGAGTATAGGGGTTATCAACTTCATCAATTCTGCGGGGGCGGAGGCGTGACTTGGATTGTGGCTTGGGCGGCTGGAAGCCCATCGACCGAGGCGGTCAGGGTCACCGGGCCCGTCGCGTCATCGCACGACTTGAGCACCGCCAGGGCGAGACCGTGGAAGGCCTTGTGCTGGGTGCCTTGAAACGACTCGTGATTGGTGGGGTCGCCGTTGTCGACACCGGCCAGCGCGGCCGACGTGCCGTCAACGCTGAACGTGATTTCGTTATCCGCGTCGGGACAAACATGACCATCCTTGTCGACGAGGGTCACCTTGATATAGGCGAGGTCCTGCCCGCTGCCCTCGATCTGGCTGCGGTCCACATCCAGGAGAATCTTCGCGGGATCCCCGGCGGTGTCGAGTTCGTCAGTCGCGACGACAGCACCATTCTTCGTTGCGACGGCCTTGAGGGTACCGGGCGCATAAGGCACGCTCCAGGCGAGGTGCAGGCTCGGGCCTTGATGATCCGGCGTAAGTGGCGAGCCCGCCGTTTCCCTCGTTGTAGGAAGATCGACGGTCTCAACATCGTCCGGAAACTTTTTCACGCCGAGTGATTGGCCGTTAAGGAAAAGCTCGACCGAGTCCGCATTGGTATAAACCCAGACCGGGATTTCCTTCCCTTCAAAACCAGCCCAATTCCAAGACGACGGTAGAATATGGACGACGGGCTGGCTGCTCCAGACGCTCTTATAGAGATAATACCGGTCCTTCGGAAAGCCGCAGGTATCATTAATGCCAAAATAAGAACTGCGTGACGGCCATGCGTAAGGCGTCGGCTCACCCAGATAATCGAAACCGGTCCAGACAAACTCGCCGGAAATCCACGGCGCGTTCTGCAAAGCGATCTCCTCCTGCTGCGCGTTCGTGGCCCAACCCGGAAACCACTGGTCGTAGCAGGAAACTTGGTTAGGCGCGGGCTTCGGATCGATCTGTACTTGTCCGTCCGGGCCGATCTTCAAGCCATACTCGCCGCGCGTATCGACCGTCGAGGCTGTTTCGCTGCCGATCATGATCTCGCGCGCATGCACGCCCTGGTCCTGATATATCGTTGGCGTATAGTTGACGCCAAAAATGTCGAGCGCCTTATCAAAGCCAAACCGGACCGAATGATAAGGCTGCTGGCACGCGGAAGTGACCAGCCGCGTTGAATCCTCCTGATGGACGATGTCCCGCAGCTTCATCGCAACCTGGTCGCCGCCGGGCCTGAATCCTTCGGTGACTTCGTTGCCGATGCTCCACAGGATGATGCTGGGATGATTGCGGTCGCGTTGGACCATGCTGGTGAGATCCTTCTCCGCCCAGTCGTCAAAGAAGCGCCCGTAGCCGAACTTGGTCTTGTTCAGCTTCCACTCGTCGAAGCATTCGTCCATGACGAGAATTCCCATCCGGTCGCACAAATCCAGCATCTCCGGCGAAGGCGGATTATGGCTGGTGCGAAGCGCGTTGCAGCCCATCGATTTGAGGATTTGCAATTGGCGCTCGAATCCGCGCTTATAGGCCGCGGAGCCGAGACAGCCGAGATCATGATGATCACACACGCCCTTGATCTGGACGCGCTGGCCGTTGAGGAAAAATCCCTCGTCCTTTTTGAACTCGATACTGCGGATGCCAAACGGAGTCGTGTAGGAATCGGCCAGCGTACCACTGACGTGGACTTCGCTCACCGCGCGATAGAGAACAGGACTTTCCGTCGACCAAAGCTGCGCAGTCGGCAGTGAAATTGTCTGGTCGAACGGGGTGGTCTGGCCGGGGCTCACCTTTTGCGTGTCCTCTTTGCGGGCGACTTCCTTGCCCGCGGGATCAAGCAGGATCGTGGTCAGCGTGGCGTCGGACGGAGCGGCGTCATTCTCGGCGACGACCTGCGTCACGACGTCGACCTGCGCGTCCATCGTCTCGGCCTTGGGCGTCGTAATATAGGTGCCCCATTGCGCGATGTGGACTGGCTGCGTGACCACCAGCCAGACGTGGCGATAGAGTCCCGCGCCGGAGTACCAGCGGCTGCACGGCTGCACGACGTTGAGCCGCACGGCGAGGACATTCTTGTCGTCGCCGTATTTGAGCAGCGGCGTGAGATCGTAGGAAAAACTGGTATAGCCGTAGGGATGATTCCCGAGCTTCTGGCCGTTGCAGGTGACGTCGGAATCCATGTAGGCGCCGTCAAATAAAACGGCAATGTGCCGGCCGCGTGCGGACTCCGGCAGCGTGAAGGTTTTCCGGTACCAACCGATGCCGCCATTCAGATACGCTCCGCCGAAGTTGGCGGGTGACTTTCTGTCGAAAGGGCCGTCCATTGCCGAGGGATCAGGACCCGGCACGCCTTCGATCATCCAGTCGTGAGGCAAGTCCAGCGTCCGCCAGGACTAGTCGTCGAAGTCGGGCTGGTCCGCGCCCGCTGCCTCGCCCTGATGAAACTGCCAGGCGCGATCGAAGAGGATGGTCTGGCGCGGAGCGTCCGCGGAAAGAGTCACCGCACCGGGTGACTGCGCTGAAGCCGAAAAGCTGGCCGCAATAATGGAGAAACTGAGGGAAAGAAAGAATTGCTTTTTAATCATGGCGTCTAAAAAGAGGAAGCAGAGACGAGTAAGAAGCCGGCAATCGAACGAAAACAGAATAACATATTCACTGACGACAGAAACTCATCTTAACTTGTCGAGTTGCGATTTGAGGCTAACAACGCAAGTTAAACTGGTAACTATCGACAGCAAAGCGTCGCCATGATCAGCCCTGTCTTTACGATTGAAAACCTGATCTCCACCAGCGCACGATGCTGAATTAGAGCGCACTTGTTATGCAAAAGCATTATGCCTCGACACCAGATAAACCGCAACTCTTTGATTATCAAAGAGAGTGGTAGGGCAGCAGAAAGATCGTAAGTTTCTTGGGCCCGTGAGCGCCGAGGACGAGGATACGCTCAATATCGCCGGTGCGGCTTGGACCGGTGATGAAGGAGAGGAAGCTGGGCCAGTTCGGAGCGTAAAGTTTACGGACCAATTGAAGGGCGGAAGCGAGGTCGGGGACAATCTGGCTGCGTTGGGCGATGACGATGTGATGCGGTGGCAGCACGGAAAGCGCACGTCCGCCAGCGCTCGGGTTGGTGACCAGGACGCTTCCGGTTTGTGCGACAAGCGCGTCACAGCCGGTGATGGCGGCATCGCATTGTTCAAGCTCGGCGGTGGCGTAACCGGAATCGGTCAGCAGGCAGGGCAGACCCAGTTTTTCGGCAACGCCCGACGCCACGGAATGACGATGGCTGGCGACGCGTTTCCAGCCGTTTTCGCTGGCGAGCGCGGCGAGTTGCCGGGCAGCCTCGTCAAGCGATGCGACCGGGCGGAAATCGGCCTTCAATTGCGCGGCGTTTTGCGCGAAGAGGGTGATCTGGTCGTCGATGCTGGGGCCGACGGAGGGCAGCCACGCGCGAAAGGCATCGGACTCAGGTGGAGGTGTCTCGACGCCGGAATGACCCGACATGTCGTAATCGACATGGCCATCATGACGATGCGGCGCGGGCCTCTGCAGCGCTTCGCGGATGCGAACGAAAACGGCTTCACGTTGATCAGGGAGTGCCACGATTTACCTCCTTGGCGGATTTTTTCTTGCGCCAGTATTCCGAGAAGCTCTCGTGCGCCGGTGCGGGGAATTCCCTCGTCTTCGTCCAGCTTCGCAGCGGGTCGAGCGGCGTGCCGTTGACGAGTTTGTGAAGCGGGAAAAAGAGCGCGCCAAGTTTTCCGGCGATCCGGTACAACGTCGGACGGCGCATCACGAAGACGAAACCCGCGTATGCGATCTTTTCCCACCAGAGCGGCTTTTCGTGCATCGCGTTGCGGCGGTTATGCAGCAGATGATGATGAAGGTCGATACCGACGGGACACGTCTCGGTGCACGCGCCGCAAAGCGACGAGGCCGAGGAAAGATGCTTCCAGTTTTGCAGGCCGCGCAGGTGGGGCGTGATGACCGAGCCGATCGGGCCCTGGTAGGTCGTGCCGTAGGAATGACCGCCGACATTTTTAAAGATCGGGCAGACATTGAGGCACGCGCCGCAGCGGATACAGTGGAGCGAGTCGCGCTGCTCGGCATCGGCCAGCAACTCAGTGCGGCGATTATCGAGCAGGACGACGTGAAATTGCTCGGGGCCGTCGACTTCGCCGGGCTGGCGTGGACCGCTAAAAAGGGAGTTGTAGCAGGTGAGCGGTTGCCCAGCGCCAGCCGTGGCCAGCATGGGCAGAAAGAGGGCCAGGTCTTCGAGGTGAGGCACGATTTTTTCAATACCAAGGATGGCGACGTGGATTTTGGGCAGCGCCGTGGTCAGCCGCGCGTTGCCTTCGTTTTCCGTGATGGAAATCATGCCGGTTTCGGCCACGGCAAAGTTGGCGCCGCTGATGCCCATGTCGGCGCGGCAATAATTCTGGCGCATGACGCGGCGGGCGATCATGGTCAACTCCTCAGGACTGTTGGTCGGTTCGGAGCCGAGTTCCTTCTGGAAAAGATCGCTGATCTCCTCGCGCGTGAGATGCATCGCGGGGAAAACCAGGTGGTACGGCTTTTCGTGGCGCAGTTGGACGATATATTCGCCCAAGTCCGATTCGAAAACAGTGCACCCTGCATGTTCGAGCGCCTCGTTGAGATCGATTTCCTCCGCTGTCATGCTTTTCGATTTGATGATGGTGCGTACGTTGTTTTCCTTCGCCACGCCAAGAATGTAATCGCGCGCCTGCTCGCCCGTGCCGGCGACATAAACGCGCGTGCCGCGAGCCTCTAGTTTCGCGATGAATTCCTGAAGATATTTGTCGAGGTGATTGATCGCCTCCCACTTGATCTCCGAGGCGGCCTGACGCGCTTCGTTCCAGTTTTGGTAGCGGCCCTTGAACTCGTCGCGTTTGACTTCGTAACTGTGCAACGCGCGCTGGATGAGGCCGCGATGGCGCAGGTCTTTGGTGACCCGGTCCGCCGCGCTCTTGAAATCTTTGGCGAAGGTGATCATGTCTGGGCAAGGATTTCCGCCAGGTGCAGGCAGCGGGTCGGTTTGCCCTGGCGCTGGAGCATCCCCTGGATTTGCATCAGGCAACTCGAGTCGTTCGAGACGACGACGTCCGCGCCGGTTTCGAGCAGCGACGCGCATTTGACTTCGCCCATGGCGGTGGAAATGGCCGGGAACTTGACCGAGAACGTGCCGCCGAAACCGCAGCAGGTCTTGGCCTCCTTCATCTCGATCAGCGTAAGTCCCCGGACATGCTTGAGCAGTTCGCGCGGCTGGCTTTCGATGCCGAGTTCGCGCAGACCGTGGCAGCCGTCGTGAAACGTCACCGTGCCGTCGAAGCGCGCACCGACGTCGGTCACGCCCAGCTTGTTCACGAGAAAGTCAGAGAACTCGTATATCTTCGGGGCAAGTTTGAGCGCATCGAAATGGCGCGTGGTGTTTTGGAAGAGCTCCGGATAGAAAACTTTCATCATCGCGCCGCAGGAGCCCGACGCACTGACAATCACATCGCTCTTGGCGAAGACATCGAGCGAATGTTCGGCGGTCTTGCGGGCCTCATCCCAATAACCCGAATTGAACGCGGGCTGGCCGCAGCAGGTCTGGCCCTCGGGATAATCGACTTCGCAGCCGAGCCGCTCCAGCACCTTCACGATGCTGATCCCGACATGGGGATAGATCTGGTCGATGAAGCAGGGGATGAAGAGGGAGACTTTCATCAGCAATTTTTAGACAGGATTAACAGGATTGGGAGGCAGGGGATTTAGACATGAGGAACATGAAAGTGGATTAAAAGCACTACACTC
>Ga0181537_10003059_pt1 | contig 14504 bp, 13 predicted proteins | sample PEATcosm2014_Bin_39_FD_119765 | JGI IMG/M metagenome (GOLD analysis project Ga0181537, IMG submission 119765) | Peatland microbial communities from MTU Mesocosm Facility, Houghton, MI, USA - PEATcosm2014_Bin23_10_metaG | ecosystem: Environmental > Terrestrial > Soil > Wetlands > Peat | place... | reverse complement strand
TCACTGGAACAGCGGGCGCGTTCCTATCTGGATGCCAACTGCGCCCAGTGCCACCGGCCCGGGGGGGCGGGCATCACGTTTGACGCGCGCTACGACACGCCGCTTTCCCGGCAGAACATCACAAACTATCCGGCGGCGTTCTCGCTGGGGGTGGACAACGCGTGCATCGTGAAGGCGGACGATGTCTGGCGCTCGGTGCTGCTCTCGCGGATCAACACCAATGCAGCGTCCATCAAGATGCCGCCGCTGGCGCGCAGCATCATTGACACCAATGCCGTGCAGGTGATCGCCGGCTGGATCAACAGCCTGCCGGGAGTGCCTGCGCTGGCACCGCCAACCATCACGCCTAACGGCGGCACGTTCGTCGCCTCGGTGAATGTGTCATTGCAGGTGCCTGACACCAACGCGACGATTTACTACACGCTGGACGGCTCGCTGCCCACGACCAATTCGCTGCTGTATTCGGGCGCGTTCAACCTGACGGGCAACGTGACGGTCACGGCCAATGCTTTTGAGACGAACTTTTACAACAGCATAGGGGCCAGCGCACAGTTCCTGGTGCAGCCGCTGAACTTCACGTCGGAAGGTTTCGACACCAACAACTTGTTTGAACTGGGCTTTGCAGGCGTGACGGGCAGCAACTATGTGCTGGAGGCCAGCACAAACCTCATCAACTGGACGCCCATCAGCACCAACAACGCCTCCACCAACCTGTTCATCCTCACCGACCCAGACGCCACCAACTTCCAGGACAGATTCTATAGGGTCGAACAGCAGTGAGATGGGGAAAAGCTGAAATGCTGACATTCTGAAAGCAGAAAGCAGAAACTGGAAAAGAGGTCAGAAGGCAGAGGTCAGAAGGGAAAAGCTGAAACGCTGAAAACGGAAATTAAAAAAAAGAAGGGGAAGTTAAAATGCGGAAAGTAGAAAGCAGAAGCAAAACGACGGAAATTGGAGGTCGGACGACAGAAAACTCAAAGCAAGGAAACTGAAAGCGATTTGTTAAGGGACAACAGGCAGCACTGTCCTTGTCTCGGCAGGTCAGGTGACGGGGAACCAGCCTTTATCCCGTTCGTTGCTTTCTGCCTGTCGCGTTGTCCTGCTACCCGCAACACTTGTCAAAGATATGATCTCATTTGACTAATGAAAACTCCCGTAAACAATAATACCAATTCCAATGAGAGCAGGGGGAAGCTATTGTTTGTAAGCCGAAACCTAATAGCGGGAGGCTTCTCCGGACCTGGGGAATATGCCAAGGCGGTCATTGAATGCCTGGCAAACAATGGTTTCAGCATTGAGTTTTTATGGCTCGGAAATCTTCCAAAGCACAAAATATGGCACAGGGTGCCATATACGGTAGTTAAAGCCGAAAAGATTTGGATGCCATTTGCGTGGAGAGTTGGAAACTTCATGGCTCCGCGCGATCCCTGGCGATGGTTGTGGACCAGCCTTTGGCGGCTCGGCAATTTTGGCAACCGGTTGGAATTGATCCGCAACAAAGGATTTTTTTGCAAGTTTCGTGAACGGGTGGACATGAAACTTGCCAAATCTGATACGCTCATTGGCGATGGATCACTTCCTGATGTTGATTCGGCATTCAAATTCGAACGCGTTTTTGAAACCGTCCGGCCTGATGTTGTCATGGTCAATTATTACGTATTGGCGCCATTATTTGACAGGATAGGGGAAGGCGCAATTTCAAAGGTTGTGCTGACGCACAATGTCGGCCACGCAGGCATAGACCGCCAAATGGAACTGGCCTGCCTGAAAAAAGCGGATGTCCTGCTCGCCATCCAGGAAGACGATGTGGTGGGATACAAACAAGCTGTTCCCGGGAAAGAAGTGCTCTTGTTTCCCATTCCATTTGAGACTGTGGATAGCCAGAAATCTCCCAACAGATGGCGAGTATTATTTGTGGGCGGAAATCATGTCACAAATGCGGAAGGTTTGAAATGGTTTCTGGAAAAAAACTGGCCGGATGTGCAAAAGAAACTGCCGGAATCGGAACTTCATGTTTGCGGTTCAGTATGTGACAATTTCAGGGAGCCATTTCCTGGCGTGAGTTTTCGCGGCAGGCTGGAGGATTTGACCGAAGAGTATGCCGAGGCGTCGGTTGTTGTGGTGCCATTGCTTGACGGGTCGGGATTAAAAATCAAACTGGTGGATGCTCTCCGTCATGGCTGCCCTGTCGTTTCCACTTCCATCGGGATGCAAGGAATAGGGTTTATCGAAAATGTCTGCGCCCTTCGCGCGGATTCTCCGGAAAAGTTTTCATCCGCCCTCCTTCGCCTGCTGGAAAACGACGAGTTAAGGCAGGACATGCAAAGAGCGGCCAAAGAGGTGGTGCGGGAACATTTTTCGTGTCAATCATGCGTGAAGCCCTATTTACAGTGGCATGATGGCATGAAAAATCTCAAATAAAACTCGCAGTATCACCAACTGAATAAGTCACAAATTTCAGCCTTCATCTTCATCATTCATTTCTTATATGCCACAAGTCTCGGTCATCATTCCCAATTACAATCATGCGCCCTATCTCAAGCAGCGAATTGATACGGTGCTGGCGCAGACATTTCAGGGTTTTGAAGTCATCATCCTTGATGACTGCTCCAGGGACAACAGCCGGGAGATTATCAAGGAATACCAAAACGATCCACGGGTGCGCGTGGCTTTCAACGAGAGCAACAGCGGCTGTCTTTTCAAACAGTGGAACAAGGGCCTCAAAATGGCTGGTGGGAAATACGTCTGGATAGCCGAATCTGATGATTATTCGGCACCGGATTTTTTGGCAACAATGGTCGCCCGCCTCGAGGAGGATCCAAAAATCGGACTGGTATTTTGTGATTCGTTCCGCGTTTGCGACGGAGAGGTGAGCGCCGCAAGGGCCAGGTGGTATGGGGAATTTGCGCGTTTTTATGAACAAGATTTCAAGGCGGACGGCAAAGAGTATGTGTCCACGCAAATGCTGTTCAACAACACCATTCCCAACACCAGTTCCGTTGTCTTCCGCCGCTCGGTGGCCGTTGAAGCCGGTCCCGCTGACGAATCGTTCCTGTTGAGCGGCGACTGGCTATTCTGGATCAATTTGCTGTCCTATTCAAATCTGGCCTATGTCGCCACGCCCTTTAACTATTACCGATATCACCAGCAGACCGCCCGTCATGCCCACGCTTCAAATGGAGTCATGATCGAGGAAGCCTGCCGGATTTCGCTGTTCGTGCTAAAAAATTTCCCCGTGTCACCGGAGGATGCGAAGAAGATCACCGGACGGCTGACCGGATGGTTTGTCGAAACGATGATGACCGGACGCTTCCCCATTCCAAAAGCACGACTCAAGAACATCCGGCATCTGGCTTATGAACTGGATCCTTCCTCCCGCTGGCGACTGTGGTTCCGGCGCACGGGTTTGCAATGGCTCTGGCTGGGCTGCCGTCGCCGGGCGCTGACGCTTTGGAATAGGATTCTGCCAAGTAAAACGCCCAAGCCATCATAAGATTCATTTTAAATGAATGCAACCATGAGTGGATAGAACCCCCCGGATCTTTTACTACGCATGGACTCCGCCTTCAGAAAACGGCGGGGCGTGCCTGGCGATGCGACATCATTTTATTGAACATGATGATTTTGATTTGTTCGTGGCGACTTCTGGGGCGTGAAACCCCGACGCTCCAAGAATCGCCCCACCGTCCAAACCGAAAGCTTTACGCCAAACCGTCGTTGAATCAGGTGCCCCACCGCCTCTCGCGTCCAAAGATAAAACGGAAGCTTCAATTGATCCAGGCAATGATCCTCGATAACCCTGTAGATCAACTACTCCCGCTTGGAGTTGAGTCTGCCGCCGACCGGACGCCCTGGCCGTCCTGCTCGAAGAGCGCGCACGCCCGAATGCTTCTGCAACGCGATCCATCCATGAATCGCCTGACGTGTTACCCCAAAAATCTTGGCCACTTCCGTCTGGGAACGCCCTTCTTTGAAGGCTACCATCGCCTTGAAACGAATCTCTTCCTGCGCTTGAGGGGCCAACGAGCGAAAATCACGATTTTTCATACAGACAATCTATAATGAGATCACCCATGTGTAAGGTATATTATGCTCCGATTGATAAAAAGGAGTAGCCATGGAAAGTATAAATATACTTGTGATTGAATTTGAATCGCAAAGGATTTCGTGAAGATATGCGTGCTATTCTTAAACCACTCTTTGGCAATGTGCCTGCCGATGCCGACAATCTGGAAATTTGCGGAACCTACGACAGGAGATTTGAGGAACGTGATTGGGCTACGGTTTGGCCAACCTCGGGCGTCATCCGCTGGGCGGATGGCAGAATCGAAACTGAAACCATCTGGCAAAATGAACATCTCAAACAATGCGGGGATTTTAATTCGAGGCGTTCCTGGTTTCCCCGCAAATGTCGGGGCCGGTATTTTAATTTAAGTCTGTTTTGGGCGTCTGGTTATTATCATTGGATTTGCGATGTGCTGACGAGGCTGCACATGGTTCTTCCTCGCCTCACACCAGATATTCAGGTCATCCTGCCTCCCCGCATGACAGCATGGCAAAGTCGCTCATTGGAATTAATTGGTTTACCGCAAAACCAATGGCTGCAATACACCGAGAAACGGCCATGGAAAGTCGAACATCTATTTTATGCCTCTCCAGTAGCCATGACCGGCGATCATGAAGCACAATCGCTACAATGGATGCAAGGGAAAATTCTTCAAGCCTGTCTAACCAGACGTGAAGTTCCGGTCGGCAAACGCCGTCTCTATGTCAGTCGTCGTAGGGCTGCTTTCCGGAGAATTGTCAATGAATCCGAACTGGTGCCGGTGTTGAAAAAATTCAACTTTGATATCATTGAATGCGAATCGTTGAGTTTTGACGAACAGGTCAGGTTATTTTCGGATGCTGCAGTGGTTGTCGGACCCCACGGTGCTGGTCTCACCAATGTTATTTGGTGCGAACGCGGAGTAAAGCTATTCGAGATTTTCGAACCGGGCAGTGTGCGACGTTGCTACTGGTCCCTGGCCAAGACCCTCGATCATGATTATGCATGCGCCATTGGACGCGCGGTGATCAATCCCGGAGGCGAAGCCAACCTTGAAGTCTCACTCGATGAATTTGAATCGGCGTTGGAAAAGTTAATCTGCAATAATACGAACAGCGTCAAGTTAAGCTCCCTTTAATCAAAGCACGATTATGAACTCAACAGCACAATCTAGCCAGACCGCATCGGCAGTTAGCATATTCAAATCCCGTCCAAGAGTCTTTTTTGTGACTTCGAATCCACCATTGGATGAGACAGGAGGATGCATGCTCTTTTACAGGCAATTTGTCGAGCGTGATGACTACGACCTCTTTGTGGTGACTGACCGGTCGGACTTTTCTTCGGATCGGTTTCCCTACTTAATTTTTGAGCATCCGAAAATCATCCGGCGACTGATGAAGACCCGATTGGCGCTTTTTGCCCACGACTATGTTCATGTCGTTGGAGGGTCATGGGTACCTGCTTCAATCCTTGAAGCTGCGCGGCATTTCAAGCCAGATGTCATCATGACTGGTGCGGAAACGTGGATGGCCGATCTAGCCGCTAATCTAGCAATGAAATTGAAAATTCCCCTAGTTGGACACTTTATGGATTGGCCGACTTTTGCGATGATGGGGCATTCTTGGGTGAAACGCCATGCCTCTGATAAATTCCGCCGCCGATATCAACGGTGTGATCTTGCTTTCGGCATTTGTCCTGAAATGCTAGAAACCTTGGGCGCGCATCGAAACGCTCATGTGTTCTACCCTTCGGGACAGGCCGGTGAATCCAAAACACCCAAATCCCGGCGGACACATGGAAATTCCTTCACCGTCCTATTCGCTGGCAATCTCGGCCAATGGTATGGTAGAATGCTCGAATGCTTGGTTCCCCATTTCCGTCGCGAAAACGATGTCCAGCTTCGGATCGCCGGCGGCAATGCCTTATGGGGGGATGAGGTGGAGAAGTCCTTGAGGCAGGAAGGCACATATCTCGGATTCTTAAAGGGCGCAGAATATAAGTCTGCTTTTGACAACGCCGACGCATTGCTTTTAATTATGGGATTTGGAGCCGAGAGCCGCCTTATCGAGAGTACCAGTTTTAAATCAAAGCTGGCCGACTACCTGACCAGCGGCCTGCCATTGGTTGTCTGGGGACCGGATTATTGCACAGCAGTCCGTCATGCCAGCCGCGAGAATTTCGCGGAGGTGGTGACAACCGATGATCCGGGCGAAGTGGTTGCGGTGGTTAAGGCCTTGGCACGAAATCCCAGCCGGTCAGCCGAATTGGTGAAAAATGGCTTCCTGTTTTGGGAAAAGAATCTGAATGCAAATCGAGTAATGCCGCAAGCGTTGCATGCGATAAACACGGTTAGAAAGGACACGAAATTATAGAAAATTGACCGCTTTGCCATCCGCCATACTTACTTTTCGCATATACCCGGCGCATATTCGATTGCCGTTTCCGTCCGGACAAAATCCATGAGAAATTCGTTAATCATAAATAGAAGCCTCTCATATACGAATGTATAAACTATTTAGAGCCTTGAACCGGGGGCCAGTCTTCCGCCTGACTCATACGCTCGGAGTTTGGAACAGGCAGCGTTTGTTCCATCAATGGCGGTGCCGCGATAACTCCGGTTCGGCCATTGATGCCCGGCTTCTCGTCACTGGAAATCCAAATGCTTTGCAGAGGATTCAAATCGGACGTGGAACGGAAATTCAACGCCAATGCCGAATATGCATCGGCGAAGAGGATGCCTTGGAGCCGAGGCTCACCATTGGCAGCCGAGTTTTTATTGGCCAAGGCACGCATCTTTCGGTGATGCGGGAAATGAGCATTGGCAACAATACCATCATCGGAGCATACTCCTACCTGCTGACCAACCAGCACCGTTTTACGTCGCGGGATATTCCCATCCGTGATCAAGGCTACGATTGTGAACCATTGGTCATCGGCGAGGATGTCTGGATTGGCGCCAATTGCGTGATCATGCCGGGAATTGAAATTGGCCGGGGGGCCATCATTGGCGGCGGCAGCGTGGTAAACAAGACCGTGGGCATGTATGAGATTTGGGGCGGAGTTCCCGCCCGAAAGATCGGCATTCGCCCTTGACCACATGATGAAAGTAGGATTTGTCTCGACGGTTCAAGGTCATCAATGGCCCGGCAGCGAGTATCTATGGTCGGCGTGTGCTGAGCAGTTATTGCAACAGCAACAGCAAGTGGTGGTCAGTGCCAGCTCTGATCTGCGGGGAGCGAAGGCGCTCAAAAACTTGTCGTCTAAAGGGGCGGACATCCGGCTAATTGCGCCGATTACGGGTCGCGCAAGCCGGATTCAGCAGCAGTTTTTCAATCCATTCCGCAGGCTTGCCGGAGAAAACCTTGATGTTTTGATTGTTTCATCCGGCTGCGCCTACGACCCGGTTTACCGACCGAGTTTAGGCCAGTTTCTTTGCGAAACGACCATACCGATCGTATTCATTTGTCATTTCAATGCGGAAACGTTCTGGGTGGACGAGCCGATGCGGATGATGATGAGCACCATTTTCAAAAAGTCCAGGACCACTGTATTCGTTTCTCAGGAAAATCAACGGCTTACCGAGCGTCAACTGGGCATGGCGATTCCGCGTGCGGAAATCATCGTCCCGCCGTTGTGCCTTAACCTTGATGAACCGTTGGCGTGGCCGGTCAAGGCCGATGATGAACCATGGCGTTTTGCCTGCGTGGCCAGATTGGAACCGCGATGGAAAGGACAGGACGTATTATTCGAGGTTCTGTCCGATGAAAAGTGGAAAGAACGAAACTATATTTTGAGCTTATATGGGCAAGGTGCGGAAGATGAGTATTTAAGGAAACTATGTAAATTTTATGGCTTGGGGGGAAAAGTTGTCTTTGCCGGATTTTCAAATCCAAAAGCCATCTGGCAGGAACACCATTTACAAGTTCTTGCGGCGCGCGGTGAGGGTGGGCCAATGGTCATAACCGAGGGAATGATCTGTGGTCGCGCGGCGGTTACCACGCGATGCGGGTTTAATACCGATTATATCAACGACGGACAAAATGGATTCCTGGCGGGTTTCGCAACATCAGGATGTTTTGGCGGAAAACTTGAGGAGGCTTGGAACCGGCGTGAAGACTGGCAGGCAATGGGAAAGATGGCGCACCAATCCATCAAGATAAGAAGGTCGGATTTTAACGCGCCCGAGCGGTTGATGAAAATCATCTTGAACCAGAACAACTGATCTCTTGAATCTTTCCGTCATCATTCCGAATTACAACCGGGAAACCCTGATTGGAGAAACAATTTCAAACCTGCTGGCGCAAACGCTGCCACCGGATGAAATCATTGTTGTAGATGATGGTTCGACGGACAAATCTGTTGAGGTCGTCCGGTCGTTTGGGGGTAAAATCAAACTCATTCAGCAGGCCAATCAAGGGCCGGGCGCGGCGCGCAATGCCGGACTGCGGGCCGCCACCGGGGAGTTCATCCAGTTTCAGGACAGTGACGATCTGTTTTCATCCAACAAAGTGGAGGTGCAGGCTAAATTGCTTGAACAGACGGGCGCAGACATCGCGTTCAGTCCGTGGGTCAAAATGAAGATCAACGACCGCAATGCGACATTGGAAAATCATGTGCTGCAACACGCAATGCCGCCGGAGGAATTGAGCCTGCCATGCTGGTGGCTGCGTGGCTGGTCAACCGTTTTCCAAAGCCTGCTGTTCCGCCATTCTTTTCTGGCAAAGGTTGGATTTTATCGGACAGATCTGATGCCGTCGGAAGACACAGAATTCTTTTTTCGGATGCTGACCAGTTCACCACGTGTGGCTTTCACAGACGAAGCGCTGACGCTTTATCGGCTGCACAATGTGAACAAGATCACGCAGGACGAGGGCACTTCACAGGCGCGGCGCGCGATTGACTGGGCGCGCTGTCTGCGCTGCATGATTGAGCGGTGCGAAAGCTCCGGGTTGAAAGTGGACTGGATGACGCGCTCCATTTTTCTTGCGGGCATCCGGAAGCATCTGCGTTATCTGCAGGCAGCGCCGGATTCGCCCGCCGATCTGGTGGTTTTTTTGTCACAGCATGCAACGCAACTACCCGGCGGCTGGCTGGCCGCAGTCGAAGGCTGGCAGCGGCTTGCCGACCATGGGCGTATGCGTACACGCGGTTCGCGCTGGATGCAGGCTTATCAAGCAGCGACGATCACTGAAGATCAGCGCGCTTTGATCCGACAGGTTGGTTTTAATTTGTGACATCTCATTATAACAATGGCCACCAAACCCAAACGCCCAATCAAAATCATCGCTTGGGCAATCCTGACAGCCTGGTTGATTGTCACATTGCCAGTGATGACCGTGCTGGCATTAAATGAATATGACCGGTTTATCCTGCTTGAGACCTGCGTCCACTGGCGGGGAAAATTTCAACCCATTGATTATGTGTTCATAGGTGACAGCATCACGGCGGGCGGCAGAAACTGGGGATGGCGGCTGAAACATAATCCGCTGGCCGCCCGGAATCTGGGAGAAAGCGGTTACATGGTCTGGCAGGTAAAAGGGGAATTAAATCAAGCCGTTCGCTATCATCCAAAGTGGATTTTCATCCTCGCCGGAACCAATGATTTGTTCAGCAGAGATGGAATCAATGATGCGACTCTTGAGGATTATCGCGAGATGCTTGACACCATCAGGAACGCCAACGCGAAAGCCGTTGTAACGCTTGTGCCTTATCAGGAGTCGGGTGATAAGGCAGAGGACATTACAAAATTCAACGGCAAATTGACAGAACTTTGCAGGGAAGAAAATGCAACCATCGTTGATTTAAATCCCGTCATCGCGCCGGCAGGCAGGCTGTTGCCGGAATACACCCCGGATGGTGTCCATTTTTCCCAGGCGGCCTATTCCATCTGGGAGAAAAAGCTGCGCGACGTTATCTCCGCAAACTGAAATTGGGGTCTGATTTCGACTTTCAGCGTTTCAAATTTCAGCTTTTGATTTGCAGATTTCAGCGTTGGTTTATGTGCATGATTTCAGCATTTCAGCATTTCAGTTTTCAGATTTTATTTTCATGCGCTGGCTGATTGTCGAGGATGCGTTGCGCGACTGCAAAGGCCATTGGTTTGAATACCTCTGCACATTTGACCGGGAACTGCGCGTTTTGGGAGATGATGTGGTCATATTGGCAGACCGTTCAGCGGAGCCGTTTCTGGTTGAAAAACTGCAAGTGCAGCCGGTGCTTCCCGACTCCATCTGGCATCGCATGGGCGACGGAGCAGGTGCGCTTCGCCGTTACCTGCGCGTGCCAGCCCACGCATGGCAGACGTATAGCGCCCTGAAAAAATATCTCCGGCGGAACAAAAGTTTTGACGTCATTTTTGTGCCGACCGTACTGGTGCATCATCTGCTGGGCTGGACGTGGTTGATCAAGCGGGTGTTGAAACAGACACCGTGCCGGGTACTTTTATTTTTCCCGAACACACCGATTGAATTGAATCCAAACACCGGCGAATCATCGTGGCTGCCCGCACCGACTGCGAAACTTTTTTGCCGGCTCATCCGCTCCTTGAAAATGGAAGTGGACGAAGGCCGGGTCATTCTTGGCGTGGAAACCGAGCCCATGCGCGAAGCGCTCACGCTTTTGACCGGCGTTAAGTTCACTTATTTTCCGCATCCGGTAACTCCGAGTGCGGAGTGCGGAGTGCGGAGTGCGGAGTATCGGACGGCAGCACTCAACCCTCAACTCTCAACCCTCATCACGATGGGTTCCTACGGCAGTGCGCGGCACGAAAAGGGCAGCGACCTGCTCGTGGACGCCGTGGATGAATTTTGCCGCCGATATCCGGATTCGCGCGTGCGGTTTGTCCTTCAAAGCGTGGGGGGGGATGCCGAACATTGGGAAAAAATGGAGGGCAATCCCAAAGTCCGGCTCATCCCGGTATATTTTGCCGACGACGAATATATACGGCAGGTTCAGGCGACGGATGTGCTGCTGCTGCCCTACCGCCGCTCATCATATTCACTTAGGGTGTCGCGGGTGGTGATTGAAGCCATGGTTCACGGCATCCCGGTTGTCACCACGCGCGGCACCACGCTTGCAAGCCAGGCGGAGGAATCCGGCGCGGCGGTGTTGTGCGAGGGTGAAAACGTGGAGAGCCTCGTGGCGGCAATCCATGAGATGGAACTGAATTTTTTCAAATACAATCAGATCGCGGAACGACAAAGGGACAAAGCATGTGAAGTATTCTCGATTAGAAAATTTCGGGAGACACTCTTTAAGCACGCTTGAAATGAACACTAAAGGTGACCAGATGGAAAAGGGGGTGGTTTATGTTGCCACGGGTGTTACGTGCATATGCGAAGCCATAAAATCAGCCAAAAGCCTTAAACGCCATAATCCCCATCTGCCCACAGCCATTTTCACCAACATGACGTTTGTTGATCCCATATTTGATTTTCATTATTTGATTGAAAATCCGGAATTCTCGACGCTTGACAAGATGAAAAATCTTTGGAAAACACCCTTTCACAAAACCATTTTTCTTGATTCTGACACATACGTTTTGAGTGATCTTACACATGTATTTGATATATTAAACAGGGTTGATTTTGCAGGAACGCATGAAGTTGCCAGGGGATTTTGGTATAATGAACTGCAAAACGAGGTTCCGGACGCCTTCTGTGAATTAAATGGCGGCATGCTTGTTTTCAAGGCGCTGCCAGAAGTGATAAATCTCCTCAAGGACTGGCATGATGCCTATCTAAAAACAACCAAATGGCTTCCCAACCATGGATCATCAAAGTGGATGTTGACCAACGATCAACCTTCGTTGCGTTATTTATTATACCATTGTCATGGCATTAAATTGTGGGTGTTGCCAACAGAATACAACGCATTACGGAATAATGGCACTTATCTGTGGGGATCCGCAAAAATTGTCCATGGCCGGCAGAACATAGAGGCCGTGGCCGAAAAAATGAACCGGTTTACAAATGTTGAGCGGACTTTTTTTCAGGGTTTTGGCGTTGTGGCTGACTTTGGGCGCGTGTCAACTGGCCACGTCATTGAAACGTGTCTTCGAATCAATTATCTCGCTTTCCGTGAAATTTTCCACCGTTTGTTAAGTAAATTTCGCTGAACAACTGGCGTATGTCAGGAGGCTTAAATTCCATGGCTTAGCAAGGATTGTAACTTCATTGAAATCATAACGAGTGAAATCGCCACCGGAATTATTGATCTTTTCACCCTCGGTCGGTGGAGGCCTGGCAGAGTATGTCTTCCATCAGGCAGAGGCCCTGGAAAATGCCGGGGCAAAAGTCACCTGCCTCATTTCACCCTCGTTTTTGAACGGGCGGGCGTCCACATTTGAACGAATCATTTGCCTGGGCGATCCACCATCGGAAGAAAGATCGCGGCTTTTGAAGAAATTAAAGATGGCCTGGCATCTGGTAGCAAATCAGATGACTTTTGCATGGCAGGTCTGGAGACGACGACCGGACCTGGTACTGCTGGATTCCTATATCGAATATCTATCACCGTTGTGGGTCTGGCCGCACTGGTTTCTGGCGCGCGTCCGGGGCGTCCGTTACGCCGCCAACCTCCATGACCCCGTTCGCAGTTATGCCATTGGTCCGGCCTGGTGGCACAAACTGTCCGTGCGGCTGGCCTATATGCCGCTGGATTTCGTGCTGGTGCATGACAAGTTGCAGGATGCTTCCACCGTTCCGGCGCGCGTTCGTGTGGCACAGGTGCCGCATGGGTTGTATGAAATTCGGGGAACTCCGCCCGACCGGGAGGCGGTGCGGGCAGGATGGGGTGTCCGTGCCGGACAAAAAGTTTTTCTCGCCTTCGGCTTCGTCCGGGATGGGAAAAACCTTGATCTTGCGATTCGCGCGCTTGCCCGGGTGCCGGAAGTATTTTTGGTGGTGGCCGGTTCGGTGGCTTCAGCCAAGGACAAGCCGTTTGCATTTTACCGGGGACTGGCCGACGAACTGGGTGTGGGCGACAGGTGCCGTTTTTTTGAAGGATTTGTCACCGACACCGACACAGGCAAGTTTTTTTTTGGAACCGATTTTGTGCTTTTGACCTACGCATCCTCTTTTCACTCGCAAAGCGGCGTGTTGAACATCGCGGCGAGTGCCCGCAAGCCGGTGCTGGCGTCCGCGTCGCCCAGCCCGCTGATCGAGTCGGTAAGACAATTTCAGCTCGGCATTGCCGTCGCGCCGGATTCCCTGACTGCCATTGTTGAAGGCCTGTGTGAATTGCTGGTGACGCCGATGCAACCGCGCTGGCAGAATTACGAGGCTACGGCGGCGTGGGCCGACAATGCGCGCGGCGTGCTGCAAGCCGCAGGACTGAAAGCAAAAGCTGAAATGCTGAAAACCTGAAAGCCGAAATCAGAAAAGCTAAAAAGCGTGGAAACGGAGAAAGGAAAAATGCCGGGCAAACCAAAGTGAACCAAAAGGTCATCAGCATACTGGGCGTCATCATCGCCACAGTTGGCCGAAAGGAAATCGTTGAACAGACCATTCTTTCGTTGTCTTCACGGAGAACCATTCCGGGTTGCGTTATTGTTGTTGGAGCCGGCGAAAACGACCTGCCCGATTTTGGCCGTGAGCTGCCGTTTCCAGTACATTTACTACTGGCTCCGGCAAAAGGGCTGACAATTCAGCGGAACTGTGGCATCCGGCAACTGCCCGCAAGGATTGAACTGGTTACATTTTTGGATGATGACATGGAGCTGCATGATGATTATTGCGCGGAAGTGGAAAATGTTTTCCAATCCGCACCCGAGGTGGCCGGGTTTAGCGGTTACATCATGGCCAACGGCGGCATTGACCGCGCGGAGGCACGAACATTGCTTGACAACCATCCGATTTACAATGAGATGCCAGTCTTTGGTTTTTATCCGAAACGCTGGCCAGGATTTTATGGTTGCGCCATGAACATCCGCCGTCGCTGGCTGGATTTGGAACAGTTTGATGAGCGGCTGCCGCTGTATGCGCTGGGCGAAGACTGCGAGATGGGTTTCCGTTTGAGCCGGCACGGTGCGGTGGGAGGATCGGCGCGTTGTCCGGTGGTGCATCTGGCCGCCAAATCCGGCAGGATTTCGGAAGTTGGCGTCGGTTATGCCCAGATCATCAATTACCTCTATTTTGCCGGAAAAGGAATCGGTTATCCCCGGGTGGCAACCTGCTGGCAACATCTGGCTAGGCTGCCGATGGTGAACCTTTTTTTTCGATTGTTTCCCGCATTGGATCAAAAAAAATCCATTGACAGGAAAGGGAGATTTCGCGGCAACCTGCTGGCGCTGGCGGATGCCGCACGGGGCCGGATCGAACCTAAGAACCTCATGGACATCGTGGCCAGATTTGGAAAATAAAAGCAGAGCAACAACCGGCCCAACCGGTGCTGCAACTGTTAAAATTGACAATGAATTTGCGACTTTTCGGCGGCGGCCTGCTGGCCTATGTTTACAATG
>Ga0181537_10003058_pt1 | contig 14506 bp, 16 predicted proteins | sample PEATcosm2014_Bin_39_FD_119765 | JGI IMG/M metagenome (GOLD analysis project Ga0181537, IMG submission 119765) | Peatland microbial communities from MTU Mesocosm Facility, Houghton, MI, USA - PEATcosm2014_Bin23_10_metaG | ecosystem: Environmental > Terrestrial > Soil > Wetlands > Peat | place... | reverse complement strand
CGGGAACTACGCTGGCCGCTGCGAAGTACAAACCCGGTGCGAAGGTGCATCAGATGCGTTTGAAGAGCGGTTGCACGCCGTGAGGAGCAACCCGACCCACAGCGCAAGTGCGGCCTGAGTGTATCTGATGTGGAACATTCACGCTCCCAGCAACCTTCGAAGCAACATTGTAGCTGTCGCAACCAGGCTGAATGCAGAAGTTAGAGGTCAGAACGCAAAAGTGATACCGGGTCTTAACTTCTGCATATTGGCTTCTGTATTCTGACTTTAACCGAGAGAGCTTAAGGCCACTGAAGGAAACTACTGCAGGTTTTCGGGCGCGGTCGTTAGATAATCCTTGACCCCGGGGAATTCTTTTTCCATGCGGCTGTCGAGCCACTTTTCCAGCAGCTTTAGGGTAGTTTCGGCAATGTCGTGAAAGCGGAAGCCGGCGCGCCCTTTCAGGTCTGCCCAGGCTACTTCCGTTTCGACATCGATGCTCAGGTCGATCTCTGGAATCACAAACTTCAGGCGTGGCCTGGCTCCCTTGGGCATGGCGTCGCGCATGGTGAGTGCGATTCCGCCCTCGCTGATGTTGGTGCTGGTGGCCTTTAATTCCTTCTCGCCCAGGAAAACGCTGACCGGCATTTTCATCGGCTGCCGGAAATAGCGGCGGCGCTCTTTCAGCATGAAATTCAACGCGGCGTGGAAGCAGCGCGAGGCGTTCAGGATGCTGATGGGCTTCTGCAGGACAAAGTTCGCGCCCATGCCAAAAGCATCCTGCGTGTTGGTTTTTTTCCCGTTGAGGATGGCGAAGGTGACGGAGTTCCTGTTACTGGGCGTCCCGCGCAGCCCCTGCAGCACTTCCAGGCCGCCTGTCAGGTCGTCGCAATCCACGATGACGGCGTCGAATTTTTCGGAGACCAGAATATCCGCCGCGGCTCGAGCCTCCTGGCAGAGTTGGACGTCGATCGACAGCTTTTCCAGTGTAGGCCGAATGACCCGGACCAGATCGGTATCCCGGCTCAACAGAAAAGACTCCAGCGTCATAGCCAGATTCTAGAATCAGCTTCACCGACCCGAAAGGTGACAAAGGTAACGGTCTGCACCTGGCCTGGGGGACAATTACCGGAGGCGGCCGGAGCGGGAATCGGGGTGACATCGCTCCTTAAGATGGTAATCTGACGGCGGCGCCACTCATGAGCACACTCGTTTATCTTTCGCTGGGAGCCAATGTTGGAGATTGCGCCCGTAACATTCGTGAGGCCATCACGCGCCTCGGGTCATTGGGGCGGGTGGTTGCGGCTTCGTCCTTCTATGAAACGGAGCCGGTGGAATTTACCGAGCAGGCATGGTTTCTGAATTGCACCGTGGCTCTCGAAACCGCGAAGACGCCGGCGCAGTTGATGGCGGCGCTGCTCACGATTGAGCGGGAGATGGGACGGCAACGGACCCAGGAAAAAGGCCCGCGCAGCATTGACATTGACATTCTGCTTTTCGGCGACACGGTGGTGGATTCGCCGCAGCTGACCATTCCACACCCCGCGATGCCGCAACGCCGCTTCGTGCTCGAGCCCCTGGCCGAGATCGCGCCTGAGGCGCGGCATCCGGTGTTGCGGAAGACTGTCCGCGAATTGCTGGGTGTGCTGCCGGCGGGGCAGGCCGTGAGGAAAATTCCCATCCGGGCCGCGGATTGAAACCTTGAACTTCGATGATGCCCGCCGTCACCTTTGCGGTTCGGACCCGGAAAGCCGCACGCAAAATCCAGGGCTGATTTTCTTACGGCGCTTTTCTACGGCACGATGATGCGGCTGCCCGCTTCCTGGGGGGTAATCAAGCTTGATTCTTTCTCGGGAAACTGGGCCACGAGAAATTCCGCGAAGGCTCGCGCCTTGGGGCGTCCAGACGTGTGGAAGTATCCCAGCCGCACCAGGAACACCAGGGCCCTCAGCACATCGGAATCTCGCACCGTGGAGTAGCCCATGTGTTTCTTCTCGGCCTCGCGATACTGCTCCAACATGGTTTCGACTTCGGCGGCGACGCGCTGTTGAGGGGCGCTTGGGATCGCCTGTTCGTAGTGCAGGCCGGAATTCACCAGACGCTGGTAGCGGGTGGTGAGAGCGGAGAGCGCTGCGATCAGATCAGCGTCATTCAGGATGCGGTCGGCGCGAACGGCTTGGGCAAGCGCGAAGGTCAGCCCCATGAGCAGATGCTCGCGCTCGTAGAGGAACTGATCGGGAACTTCGACCTTCGGAAACAGAGCCTCGGGGTCGATGTGATCCCGCGAACGCGGGTTTTCGTGCTCCCGCGCCTGCCGCAGATAGGGACAATCACTGGGGCAATCGAGTGTGACTTCGCGCTGCTCGCCGCAGCACTGCGGGCAAATGCGTCCGTGCAGAGCCGGGCAAAAACGCTTTTCTTTGCGAACTTCGCAGATGGCGCAACTCAAGAAAGAATTCTCCTGACGGTATTATGTCATCCCGTCAGCAGCGGGCGCATCCGCCCGATTGTTGGGCTTGTTCTTCTCTGTGCCTCGGCGCCTCCGGGGTAAATTCACGGCTGGTTTTCGTCAGCAAAAACGCTTTTAATGCCCGATTTGCAATCCCGGTCTATGGAACACCGCGTAAAAAGGCCCTCCTCCACGTACCACATTTGCCAAACCCGCGTAAAATCAGGTGTTTTTCCACAGGGTTGTGGTAGTAAGATGGCGGCCAACGGAATTACATCACATTTTTTCCGAGGAGGAAGTACATGGCATCTGGTTTGACTAAAACGCAACTCGTCCGCCTTCTGGCGGAGAAGAACGAACTCAACAACAAGCAGGCGGCGGCGTTTCTGGAGCACTTGGCCGATACCGCCATCAAAGAGACAAAGAAGAACGGCGTGTTCGTCGTGCCTGGACTGGGCCGCCTGGTGAAGGCGCACCGCAAAGCCCGCGTGGGACGGAATCCGCAGACCGGCGAACCGATCCAGATCAAGGCCAAGACCGTGGTGAAGTTCCGCGTAGCCAAGGCCGCCAAGGACGCAATCGCACCCAAGAAACCGTAGTTCGTTCTAGATCACCTCGAGGGCCGGCTTAGGCCGGCCTTTGGTTTTTTGTGGCGCTTCGTAGCGCCGCCCTATTGGCGGCTGTAGGCCTCCGCGGGGGAACCCGGGGGAACCAAAGTAGCGGGCTCGACTGCCGGCTTCGCGGATAGAATTGGTGGGCAGGAGTGCCCGCCTCACACTTGGCAGGGAGAGGTTTTGGGCGATGCTCAATTGGATTGTGGTCGGAATCGGCGACATTGCGATTCGCCGCGTCATTCCTGCCATTCAGGCTGAGCCGAGAAGTCGACTGTACGGCGTGGTCACTCGCGATCCGGCCAAGGCGGCAGAGCTGTATACGCGGGTCTGGTCTTCGCTCGAGGAGGCGCTCGCGGATCCGGGCGCGCGCGCTGACGCTGCCAATCAGGCTCAGGCCGTCTACATCGCTACGCCTGTATTTCTGCACGCGCCGCAAACGATCGAATCTTTTCGTGCCGGGCGGCATGTGCTTTGCGAAAAGCCGCTGGCTATGAATCTCGCTGAGGCACGATTGATGCTTCAGGCTTCAAAGGAAGCCGGGAAAACTTTCGGGGTCGCTTACTATCGTCGTTTTTATCCGAAGGTGCGGCGCGCCAAACAATTGCTCGCAGCCGGAGCCATCGGCAAGCCCGTGCTCGCCGAACTCAGTTGCCACTCCTGGCTCGACGGCACGGAGAGTGAGCGCAATTGGCTGATCGATCCGGCGATGGCCGGAGGTGGGCCGCTTTACGACATCGCGTCGCACCGCATCGATGTGCTGAATTACTTATTTGGACTGCCACTGCGAGTTTCCGGACATCTGTCAAACGCGGTTCACCACTATGCGGTCGAAGACAATGCGACGGTCATGATCGACTACGAGAACGGCGTGCGCGGCATGGTGGACGTGCGCTGGCATTCCAGGGTGAGACGCGACGAATGCCGCATCCGCGGCACTGAGGGAGAAATGGAAATGAGTCCGCTGAACGGCCCTGAGTTGATTTATCCCGGCGGAAGCGAACAGCTTCCGCCCGACGCGAACCTACACTATCCCATGCTCAAAAATTTCGTGGACGCCGTGGTGGACAAGGCTCCGCTGATTTCGAGCGGGGAGTCCGCGATGTGGACGGACTGGGTTACGGAACAAGTCATGAAACAAGCGCAGCGACAAATTGAGTGAAAGGCCGCCGCCTAACCCTTCACCTTCCATATTCGTTTTTCACCACCTCGCCGCCCTTCATCACAAATTTCACACGCTCCAGCGTGGTCACGTTGGTTAGCGGATCGCCATCCACCGCGACGATGTCGGCCCAGGCACCGGGCTCAAGGCTTCCCACTTTTCCTGGCCATCCCAGCAGATCCGCGGCGTTCACCGTTGCCGCCTGAATGGCCTCTAGAGACGTCAGCCCAAGCTTCACCATCACGGCAAACTCATGCGCATTCAGACCGTGGGGATAAACGGCGGCGTCGGTGCCGAATGCGACTTTCACTCCGCTGGCGAAGGCGTGCGCAATGTTCTTGCGTGCGATGGGCATAACGGTTTTGGCCTTGCCGAGCAGGAAGTCTGGCACGTGATTTCTCTCGGCGTTTTCGAGAAACCAATCGCCTAGGTAAAGCGTTGGCACAAGATAAGTACCGTTCTTCTTCATCTCCGCGATTCCGGCGTCGTCGATGTAGGAGCCGTGCTCGATCGAATCCACTCCTGCTTGTGACGCCCAGAGAATGCCCTGCGCTCCATGTGCGTGTGCGGCAACTCTTCGTCCCAGGCGATGAGCATCCGCCACAATGGCCTTCATCTCCTCCAATGTGTATTGGGAAGCCTGCGGATCATCGCCCTTGGAGAGCACTCCGCCGGTCGCGCAGATCTTGATCAGATCGGAGCCGTACTTGATGTTCTCGCGCACCTTATGCTGCACCGCCGCAACGCCGTCGGCCACTCCATCTCCGGTAGCGTGATACTCGTAAGGCAGCAGATTATTGTCGCAGTGGCCGCCGGTGATGCCCAACGCTGGCCCGCTTACCAGCATCCTCGGTCCGGGCACGTCGCCGGCATTGATTGCGTCGCGCAGAGCGACGTCGCTATATCCTTCAGCGCCCACGTTGCGCACGGTGGTAAAACCCGCTTGCAGCGTCAGCCGGGCGTTCTTGGCGCCGGTCAGGGTCGAGCGCGCCACGGAAATTCCAAGTTCCTCGTATCCGAACTGGGGATCGTAGGTCAGGTGCGTGTGCGCGTCAATCAAACCGGGAAGCACGGTTGCGTTCGGCAGTTCGATGCGGAGAGCGTCCGCGGGCGCTTTTGTTTCCGCGGATGGGCCGGCGCTGACGATTCTTCCGTCTTCGATAATGAACGTCTGATCCGAAAGCAGCTTGCCGGTCTTCACGTCGAGCGCGTGTCCGGCGTGCACGACTACTCTTCTGGGACTCTGCTGGGCTACGGCCTGGCCCGTCACTACGAGCACAGCGAGCGCGAGCATTGAGAACCATTGCCGTCTTTTCACAGGACAATCTCCTCTATTTATCTGCAGTGATTGCAAATCAAACCTGACAACGCAAGGAAGCGGGATTGACGCATTATGATCGCAGCGAGGCTGATGTCAAGCGAATTTGAGATCGGTACATGAAATTGTTGCCGGCCTGACAGAAGCGGGGTTCAGGATATGATCTGAGCTCGGGAGCTTTCCATACACGGTTGACCGGGACGCGGAAGGAGGAAATTGTGCTAGTTCGTGTGGCAAATCCCGGAGACGCAGAGAGCGTTAGCAGCGTCATCAACGCTGCTTTTCGAAAAGCCGAGGGGTTTCTGATTGATCGCGACCGCATCGATTTGAAAACGGTACAGGACCTTTTCAGAACCGGGACGTTTCTGGTGGCGGAGGAAAACGACGTAGTCGTGGGATGTGTGCACGTCGAAATCAGGGGTGAGCGGTCTTATCTTGGGCTGCTCTCCGTCAATCCCGACGGTCAGAAGTCTGGCGTGGGTTCGAATCTGATGACCGCCGCCGAGGATTATTGCGTTGGGGAAGGCAGCCGTTTTATGGATTTGCGAATCGTGAGTGTGCGCAAGGAACTGCCGGAGTTTTATCACCGGCGAGGATACGTTGAAACCGGTACGGCTCCGTTCACTCCGGGGCTCGAACCAAAACTGCCCTGCCATTTCGTGAACATGGCGAAACCGCTGAAGTAACGGCAAGAGTTACTTTCGATAGGCGGCCACTCCCGTCGTAGGTTTCCCGTTCCTTTACTCCGTCACTTACTCGGTCACTATTGCTTCCGCTTCAATCTCCACCAGAATCTCAGGCGAGATCAAGGCGCTCACCTGCACCATCGAGGTTACCGGACGAATGTCGCGAAATACTTCTCCGTGGGCCTTGCCGATCTTTTCCCACTCTCCGATGTTGACTACAAAGATGCGCGTGCGAACCACATCCTTCATGCTCGCGCCGGCCTTCTTCAGCGCGGTCTCGATGTTCTTTAGGATCTGCACCGTCTGCGCATACACGTCGCCCACGCCGACGATGTAGCCGTCGGCACCGGTTGCCGTGGTGCCCGCCACATGGATATAGGGTCCGACTTTGACCGCACGTGAGTAACCCACAATCGGCTCCCACGGCGTGCCGCTCGAAATGTTCTGACGTTGCATCTAGGTCTCCTGGGCCGTCCATTCTACAAGCCGGTTCCTCTGCGAGTCGGGGAATCCAAGTAGAAGATCGCCTCTCTGGCAGTCGATGCACGTGACTGCCAGAAAAATCGGCTGAAAATCTGCTGATGGACTCGCCGCAGGCACCTCGCATCTAAGTGATCGGGAAAACGAATGGCGAGGATAAACAAAAGTCACTTGCGTAGAAATGAAAGGTGATGTATCTAACACGCTAGGCAGTTGAAACTCCGTGCCAGCTGCGGAGTTTCGGGAGCCCAAAGCCATGATTGAGGAATCGCATCCGCTGCAACAGCTTTTTGAAGGTTTAGTTGGACGCCATTATGCCGAGGAAAGCGGCATCCGCGATCCGCAAGTGGTGGCTTATGTTTCGCATTTGCTGGCTGAATTTTGCGAAGCTGATCAGTTGTTCAAGATACGCGGCACGGCCAATCGCCCCCTCGCCGACGTTGGCGAAATGCTGCTCGAATCTGACCCGGTCTACGGTCCCGCGCCTTCGTTTGATCGCGAGCGCCAGGTGCGCAAGCATATCGGAGACTACACTCTGTTCTTCGCAGGAATGTTTCCGGAAAGCATCAACCACTTCCGCCTGCGCCGGAACCGTCTGGAGAATTTTGTTGATTGGATGAAGGCAGGCAAGGAAAGTTACTACGTCGTCTCCAAGTTCGAACACTTTGAGTACGCCAAAGTCGCGCCCCTGTTCGCCAGCCTCTCCAAGAATTTCGAGGCCTGCGTCTACGGCCTCAACATGGTGAAGAACGATCTCGAAGAGATGCAACATCCCATCACGCGTCCAAGCGATGAACTCATCATGTAGCGACGCGCTTCGTGGCGCGTTCAGTCTGGGCCGTTGCCCGAACTCTCTGCACACGCTTATCCTCGAACCACAGCCGTGCTGGCCATGCGGTAGAAACTGAGCGCGGCGCCGCCTTGCACCAGTTTCCGGAATCTGCGCAGCGCTCCGAACTCATCTCCCGGGTCGAACCTTTTTTCGTGCTCTGCAATCACCAGCGACATCGCCCAGATCACGCTGGAATTTTCAAGCGCCCGCAGAGTTTCCGCGTAGGCATCCTTCATATGGTAGGGAGGATCGAGATAGACGACATCGGCGGTGAGGTGCTCGCGGACGTGTTCGCGGACATGCTCGCGTTCTATGCGCCAGCAGGCGCGAGTCCATTCCTCCTGAAAAATCTTGTACCCGCTGGTGACGCCCAGGCTTTCGAGATTGTTGCGGATCAACTCTGCCGCCGGCTCCGACGATTCCACGAAATACACCTGCTTGGCGCCGCGACTCAGAGCTTCGATGCCCACAGCTCCCGTGCCGGCGAAGATGTCGAGCCAGACGGTGCCCTCGAGCGCCGCCGGATTCGCCGCCGTCAGCACGTCGAACAGAGTTTCCCGCAGCCGGTCTGAGGTGGGACGGATGTCGATCCCCCGCAACGAACGCAGCGGCCGGCTCCGGTATTTTCCCGCAATCACTCGCATAACGCTGCACTTTCGATTGAAGCGTCGATCGAAACGATGACCGAACGAACACTTCCACGCATGTAGAATAAACACTGGCGGAGGTGGTTGAGAAGAGGATGAGAAGCTGGTCCATTCCGATCGGGCGATTGTTCGAGGTTGAAGTCCGCATTCACCCCACTTTTCTTCTGCTTTTTCTTTTTGTGTTCGCCACCGACTACCGCGCGCAGCAGAGCCTGGCCAGCGGACCGCGCGACCTTGCTCTGGTCGGCATTATTCTGGCCTGCGTTGCGGCTCGCGAATGCGCTCAGATGCTGGTGGCGCGGCGCGCGGGCATGATCCCCAAGGCGGTGATTCTTCTGCCGCTGTGCGGCGTCACGCTGTTTGAGGAAAAACGAGGCGAAGAAAAACGCCTTGAGGAAGCGCGATTGGAAAATCCGCGCGCCGGCAAACCTGCCCTAGGTGGTGCGTTGGGGATGCGAGACATCCGTCTCGCGCTGGTCGGGCCGCTTACGAATCTGGTGCTGGCATTTCTGGCCGCGGGATGTGCGCTGGCATTTATCGGCCACCCCGACCTCTGGACTCGGCCGTGGCTGCAGGGCGCTAATCTAGTGCGCAGTCTGGTGTGGGCGAATCTCTATCTCGCGGCACTGAACCTGTTGCCGGCTTATCCCCTTGATGGCGGCCGCATCTTGCGGGCTTTTTTCCTGAGCTCGCTGGACATGCCGGTCGCCACGCGCCGCGCTGTCTCCGTCAGTAACGCGATTGCCATGGTCTTCATGATCGCCGGGCTGTTCAGCGATACCTGGCTCACCATGGTGGGCGTCATCGTTTTTTCCGCGGCACAGTTGGAGGAGCGCGCCATCGTTTTCCAATCGGTGCTCGACAACGTCCGCCTGGAAGAAATCATGCTCACCGACTTCGCCACGCTCTCACCCGCCGACACTCTCGAAGGCGCGCTCGAAAAAGCCGTTCACTCCCTGCAGGATGATTTCCCCGTCGTCCGCGGCAGCGACATGGTAGGCGTGGTTTCAAAACAGCGCATTCTGGAGGCGCTGCGCGTGGAAGGCAACGGCTACGTGCAGGCCGTGATGAACAAGATTTTCGAAGTGTCGGTGCGGCAGGAATCGCTCGGAACCGCGTTCCGCAAGCTTAACTCCCGCAACTCCAGCATTATCCCCGTGGTCGAAGATGAGCGGCTGATCGGCATTGTGACTCTGCAGAACTTGATGCACTCCATGACGCTACTGGCGGAGAGCCGGAAGTTGCGGCGGGATGAAGCGGAGTCCTAGGGGCAATTTTTTTTAAGATTGCGGATCTTAGATTGAAGATCCCTGTCTTCCCAAGGATCCATCTGAAGTCTGCTTAGAACAGTCGCACTGCCTTGGCCTGGTGCACCGCCGGAATCTTCCGCAGCTTGTTCAGCACAGCATCGGACACTTTCCCGTCCACGTGGACGACGGCAATTGCCTCACTCGACTGATCGGAGCCTGCCTCGGCGCTGCGCCGTCCCAGCGAAAAGTTCGCGATGTTGATCTCCTCCTCGCCCAGAATTGTGCCCACTTTGCCGATGACGCCGGGAACGTCACGGTTGCGCAGATAAATCAGGTTGCGTTCGAGCGGAGCTTCCACGTCGATTCCATCCACGTGAAGCAATCGCGGTTCGCTACCGTGCAGCACCGCTCCTTTCACCGCATGTTCTTCGGTAGCGCTCTTCAGCTCGATCGAAAGCACGCTGGCGGTGCCGCCCGTAGGAGTTTTTGGCTTGTGCGACTCATGCACGCGCAGGCCGCGCGAGTCGGCGATGGTGGCCGCATTCACCAGATTTGCTTTCTCTTCGAGCGCCTGATTCAGGATGCCCTTGATCGCGGCGTTGCGAATCAGTTCCGTTTTCCATTCGGCGATGTGGCCGCTGTAACGGAGGGAAATTTCTACCGCGGTTCCTTCCGAAACCTGCGCCAGAAACGCGCCCATGCGTTCCGCCAGAACGATATAGGGCTGCATCGCAGCATACTCTTCGGCGGAAACGGAAGGCACGTTCACGGCATTCTGGATCACACCGTGTTTCAGATATTCCCGAACCTGCTGCGCAATCTGAACGCCGACGGCGTCCTGTGCCTCGTGCGTGGACCCGCCAATGTGTGGAGTCAGCAAGGCATTGTCGAGCGCCTGGAGCGGAGAACTCTGCAGCGGCTCTTCGATGAAAACATCGAGCGCGGCGTCCGCCACGCGCTTCTCCTTCAGCGCATGCGCCAGATCGGCTTCGTTCACCAGTTCTCCGCGCGCGCAGTTCACCAGCCGCACGCCCTTCTTCATTTTCGCAATCGACGACTCGTTGATCATCCCCGCGGTCTGCGCCGTCAGGCCGAGATGCAACGTGATGTAGTCCGCTGCGGCATAAAGTTCGTCCAGAGTTGCCATGCGGATTCCCTGCTCCTTCGCGACGGAGACCGAGACAAAAGGATCGTGCCCCACCAGCTCCATCCCAAACGCTCGAGCCCGCCGAGCCACTTCCATGCCGACTCGCCCCAGGCCGACAATACCCAGCGTCTTGCCGCGAAGCTCGGTGCCTTGCAGGGATTTTTTCTCCCACTTGCCCGCGTGCATGAGCGCGTTGGCTTGGCACAAGTGCCGCGCCATGGCCAGCATCATGCCGAGCGTGTGCTCGGCCACGGCCACGGCGTTGGCGCCCGGCGTGTTCATCACCGCGATGCCTTTGTGCGTGGCGGCGTCGAGGTCGATGTTGTCCACGCCCACGCCCGCGCGCCCGATCACGCGCAGCTTCTTCGCGTGTTCCAATAGTTTCGCGTCTGCCTGCACGGCCGAGCGCACGATCAGCGCGTCGGCTGATTCCAGATGCTCTGCAAGTTTGCCGTCCAGCTGATCGGCCGTGAGCACGATCCAGCCCGGTTCCTTGAGCTGTTCCACTGCCGACGCCGAAATCTTTTCTGCGATAACAATTTTCACCGAGTCCCTCAATCCTTCCGGGTCAATACAACTCGCTTGGTTTGATTTTATGAATCAATTGTATGAAGCGGGCGATGAACTGATTTTGAAATGATTTCCGAATGGCCAGTACGGCAGCACGCAGAGTGAAACCTCGGCCGTCATGGACTCCACGGTCAACCAGCCACCCAGGGCGATTGCTCAAGGATGCTGACCAATCCTCAGACTCCGACCAGCTGCCGCTTGTCGGCAAGGACCTGCGCGTAAACTTCCTGGGCAGCTTTCACGGCCGCACCGTAGTGCACGGCTCGGCCCGTGGTCCGGGCCAGAACGTGCTCGAGCGCGGCCAGAATCCCAATGGTGTCCAGGTAGTCGTAGTAGCCGATATGCGCGATGCGGAAAAGTTTACCCTTCATCTCGCCCTGCCCGTTGGCCACTACCGCGTCGAACGACTCGCGGAATTCCTTCACGATTTTTCCCGAGTCGAGGCCGTCGGGAGATGTGATCGCTGTCAACGCCGCGGCTGGCGGCTCTGAGTAAAGGCTCAGCCCCAGCGCTTTCGCGCCAGCGCGAGTCATCGCGGCACAAAGCTCCGCGTTGTTGACCAGCGCCTCGCGTCCCTTGGCCAAATCGCCATTGCCCATGCCGCGCACAAACTCCAGCGCAGCGCCCAACGCGGCGAACAGCGAGGTGGCCGGCGTGTACGCCGATTCTCCCTTGGCCGCCGATTTCCGCTCCTTGCGCAGATCGAAATAGTAGCGCGGCGAGCTCGTCGTCTCCATGCGCTTCCAGGCGCGCTCGCTCACCGCGCAATAGGCCAGTCCCGGAGGCATCATCAGCGCCTTCTGCGATCCCCCGATGATGAAGTCCACGCCCCAGCCGTCCACATCGAGGTGGGTCGTGCCCAGACCGGTGATCGCGTCCACCACCAGTAGTGTGTTATCGCCTGAGCCGCGCACAATTTTGGCGATGCCTTCGACGTCATGCCGCGCGCCCGTGGAACTTTCGGTCGCCTGCACGAACACGGCTTTTATGTCCGAAGTAATCTTCGCCCGAATCTCGTTCAGCGAAAACGTCTGGCCATAGGGAACGCTCAACACCTCCACGTTGCAGCCAAATGCCTTGGCCAGTCCGGTCCAGCGCTCGCCGAACTTTCCAGCAGTGAGCACTAAAACCCTGTCGCCCGGCGATGTGAGATTCGAAACCGACGCTTCCATCACACCCGTGCCCGAACATGCCAGCACCAGCACGTCGTTCTGCGTGCCGACGAAATCCTTCATGTCGGCCAGCACGCGCTGAAACAGCTGTCGAAAATCCGCGGTGCGGTGATGCGCCGTAAACGACGCCATGGCCGTCTGCGCCGCAGGAAGCAGCGGCGTTGGGCCCGGAGTAAAAAGACGATTCTTGCGCAGCATTTCCTATGAAGTCCTTTGAGAAGACGGGATTCTTGTTGCTCCACCATTCTATCGGAAGCAGGGCGGAATTGGATGCGATTGGAGCGCACTTCGCGCCTGACAGGGAGGCGCGAAATGCCGTGTTTCATGGGTTAATTATGGGTTTTTGCCGCCAGAACTTCGGGTTTTGCAATTTCTGGAGCCTTGGCGAACAGTTCGTCCGCTTTGGCAAATAACGCCTTGGCAATGGGGCCCGTCAGATGAGCGTTGCGGCCGTGTTCGTCGGCAAACGTGTCGAAAATGCCGTACCTGCCCGGTCCCATCTTGATGGCGTACCAGGTGACCGTTTCTTTTTCCTGCTCGGCCAGCGGCAGCGCCGACTTCAGGAACTCTTCAACTTCCTTCTCTTTGCCCGGTCGAGCTTCCAGTTGGGCCCAAATCGCGAGTTTGCTCATGGTGATTCCTCCTCGGCATCAGATGCGCGACCGGACCGTCAGGTAGCGAATTTTGATTCAAGAATTTTGATTAAGGATTTTGATTAAGAATCTTGATTTCATCGGAATGTGGGTTTTGACTGTCCCCGCTCCGACCGTCGTCGAGTCTGCCAGCGTCTATAATCCCTGAATGAGCCTCACCGACCAGATCCAGAAAGACATTGTCACCGCGATGAAAGCGAAAGACGAAGCCCGCCTCTCCACCCTGCGCATGGTCAAAAGCGCATTGCAGCTTCGCCAGGTCGAGAAAATGGCCCCGCTCGATGACAAAGAAGCCCAGGCTGTGCTGGCCACACTGATCAAGCAGCGCAAAGAATCGGTAGAGCAGTTCACCAAAGGCGGACGCCAGGAAATGGCCGACAAAGAAGCCGCCGAAATCGTCCTGATCGAAACGTATCTGCCCAAAGCCGCCGGCGAGGCCGAGTTGCTCGCCGGAGTGAAAGCCGCCATCGCCGAAATGGGCTCACCCACCATGAAAGAAATGGGCACGGTCATGAAGAACGCCATGGCAAGATTCAACGCCGCCGGCATGCGCGTGGACGGGAAAATGGTCAGTGAGATTGTGAAGAAAGAATTGGCGGGGAAGTAGGAGCCAATTCGCCGATGATGCCGCTGCTGCTGTTTCTGATTCTCGTTGTGCCGCTCGAAAGCGCAAAGCCTCCGGGCAACCCCACAGACCCCGCGCTGAGTGCCCGCATCAAGGACTTGTTACACACGGAACTCACCAGCGACGAGGAGAACAGCGATGCGGACGATGCCGCGGTAAGAGAAATCCTCAGCAAACATGGGCTCCCAACCATCCCCGAGGTCGGCGACGAGGCGGCCTATGACTTCGTTCTTTTATTGGCCGGCGAGAAACTGCTACCTGAATTGCAAGCTCAGGTCCTGCCCAAGATTCGCAGCGCAGTGGCGCACCATGAGCTTCCGGCCGACGCTGGGGTGTACTACGAAGTCCGCGTCCGTCTTGAGGACACCAAGAGATTGGCCCGCAGCCATCCACCCGCGAATCCCGACCTCCGCGACCGTATTGAGAACTTGGTCAAGGGCGATCAGGAGGTGCGGGCGCAGAAAGGATTCGACGCAACCAGGATGGAGGCAACCGACGCCCGGAACGCCCCGGTATTGCAGGCGATTCTGGATGAATACGGCGTGCCAACGTTTTCTTTGGTCGGACCGCAGGCTGCCGCCGATTTCGTTCTAATGATTCAGCACCAGCCGGCGCGGTTTCGTCAGCAGGTTCTGCCCAAGCTGAAAGCGCTGGTTGACGCCGGACAGGCCGACCCAGGCAGCTACGCGCTGGTTTACGATCTTTCGCAGCGCGACCAGGGCAAGAAACAGCTTTACGGCGAAAGGCTGGAATGTGGCGCCGGCGAGAAAATGCACGAAGCCCCTATCGAAGACGAGTCTCACGTGAATCAGCGCCGCGCCGAGCTGGGACTGATGCGAGTCGAGCTGTACGCATCCCTGGTCGCTGAACTGATGCCGCAGTTCTGTCAACCGGCAGTCAAAACCTCCAGCCAGTAGATCCGGGG
>Ga0181537_10003057_pt1 | contig 14507 bp, 13 predicted proteins | sample PEATcosm2014_Bin_39_FD_119765 | JGI IMG/M metagenome (GOLD analysis project Ga0181537, IMG submission 119765) | Peatland microbial communities from MTU Mesocosm Facility, Houghton, MI, USA - PEATcosm2014_Bin23_10_metaG | ecosystem: Environmental > Terrestrial > Soil > Wetlands > Peat | place... | reverse complement strand
TCCCGTTCCTGGCGAACGGCGGGGCCATCTATGGCGGCGAAAGCAACAGGATCGAGGACTGCCTGTTCACCGACATCACCGCGGGATGCGGCATCCTCGTCAGCACGACGTTCCCCACCTCCGATGCGGCCCTGAAGATCGACAACAACTTCAGCGGCGAGACGGTGGTCGAGAATTGCCGGCTGCTGCGCTGCGGCGGCTACGACCACGACTGGGCATGGCGGGGGTCATTGCAGGTCTGCCTCGATCACCGGGACATCTCCGGGCTGATCATCCGCCGGGTCGATATCCGTGACAGCTTCTCGGACGGCATTTCAGTGGTCACGCCGCCAAACCGGGGCGTGCATCCTTCGCTTTCGCACGCGCGCCTCGAGAACGTCACCGTTTCGGGCTACGGGATAGGAACCTCTCCCGGGCACGGACTGAGCGTGGGTCGCGACGCCGCCGGGAGCCTTTCGCTGGTCGGCTCAAGGGTGGGGGACATCCAGAACGACTCTCCTTCCTTCTCAGTCCAAGGCAACTGAGCATGCCGACCCAATCCAACGAGGCCATCGGCGAGCTCCTCGAGAAATACAAGACCGCGGTGTATGCGAAGGACGTTGAGGCATTCCTGGCCTTGTTTGAGCCTGATGCGCGCATCTTCGACATGTGGGTGGAGTGGTCCTATGACGGGATCGACTCATGGCGGGCCATGGTGACGCAATGGTTCGACGCCCTGAATTCCGAGCGGGACGTCGTTGAGTTTCACGATGTCAGGACGAAGCTGTCTGGCGATATGGCCGCCGTTGAAGCGTTTGTCCAATTCACGGCGGTATCGGCCGAGGGCAAGAAGCTGCGCTCTATGCAGGAGCGGCTAACCTGGACCCTGGTGCGAAAGGGTGGGGCTTGGAGGATTGCGCACCAGCACACGTCGGGGCCGATCGACTTCAAGACGATGAAGGTCATCCTGCAGCGCCCATAGCCTGGATCCCACGGATCGCGCTGGCGGCGGGCTGCGTCCTGTCTGGTATAGGACGTTTAATTGACCCTGCGCCGTTGGGATCTTGGCATCCCGGCGCGGCCGGCGATCGTAGGACACGTGATGCGGCTTCACATTCTGGCTGTGCTTGCGGTGGCTGTAACGACCACCGCGCGCGCCGGCGCCCGGGAGGACCTGCTCGGCCAGGCGCTCGAGGCGGAGCGTCGTTTTGACCTGCAGCGCGCGCTGGTGCTCTACCTTCAGGCGGACAGGCTTCAGGCCGATGACCCCTTCGTGCTCCAGAAAATCGCGCGGCAGTATTCCGACCTGTCGGACGGCTGCTCCAGCCTTGAGGAGCGGAGGCTGCGGATCGGGAAGGCGCTGGGATACGCGCAGCGGGCCGCAAGGCTGCAGCCGGCAAACGCCGTCAACGTGCTGTCGCTTGCCATCTGCCACGGCAAGCTAGCGGCCTGCAGCGGCGTCAGGGAGAAGATCGCCTATTCCCGCATGGTGAAGGACGAGGCGGGACGGGCCCTCGCCCTCGACCCCAATTATGCCTGGGCGAACCATGTGTTCGGCTGCTGGAACTACGAGGTGGCCTCGCTGAACGGGCTGGAGCGTGCGTACGCCCGGGTGTTCTACGGGGGCCTGCCTCCGGCCTCGTTCGCGGATGCGATCCGCATGCTGCGGCGCTCGGTGGAGCTGGATCCCCGTGACCCGGCGCACGTCATCGAGCTCGGGTTCGCCTACCGCGCCGCGGGAATGGAGCGCGAGGCCGAGTCCGAATTCCGGCGGGGACTCGCGATGCCCTGCATCGAGGCGTTCGACAAGGCTGTCCAGGACCGCGCGCGGGCGGCGCTCGCGGAGACCGAGGGCTGACCTTCTTGGCGCGAATCGAACTGGTGCTTTTCCCGTTTGTGTCTATCACGGCATCGGAATGCGGCGTGCCTCCTGCCAACCCCCCAAAGAAGATGAGTATGAACCCGCTTTGTCATCCGTTGATCCGCGTCGGGATGTTTCTGGCCCTCGCAGGGTCCGCCATGGGTGCTGATGCGCCCCAGCAGGACTGGCCCAACCTCGCCCGGTACCGGGACCAGAACGCGCTCCTTGCGAAGCCGGCTCCCGGCGAGAAGCGCGTGGTGTTCATGGGCGACTCCATCACCGATGCGTGGCCCTCGGTGGGCTCCTTCTTCCCGGGGAAGGGCTACATCTGCCGCGGCATCAGCGGCCAGACCACGCCGCAGATGCTGATCCGCTTCCGCCCGGACGTGATCGACCTCAGGCCGGCGGTCGTCCTCATCCTCGCCGGGACAAACGACGTGGCGGGCAACACCGGGCCCGCGACGCCCGAGTTCACCGAGGGAAACCTGGCCTCGATGGCTGAGCTTGCACGGGCCAACGGCATCAAGGTGGTGCTTTCGTCGATCCTTCCCGCCTTCGACTACCCGTGGAGGCCCGGGATGGAGCCCGCCGGGAAGATCGTCGCGCTCAACACGTGGATAAAGGCCTACGCGGCGGCCAACGGCTTCACCTATCTGGATTATTTCTCGGCCATGGTCGACGGGCGCGACGGCATGAGGGCCGAATACTCCCAGGACGGGGTCCATCCGAACGCTGCGGGCTATGCGGTCATGGAGCCCCTGGCCCAAAAGGCGATCGCCGAGGCCCTGGCTTCGAAGTAGGCTGGGGACCCTTGGGGGTCGGGAGAGGCAAAGATTCCGAGGATCGGACGACATTGTTTTACATTGTCAGGGAACACCGTTGGCTTTTGGGGTTCCGAAGAGCTGCCCCTGCCGCTCGTTCCCCGCCCCAACACCCTTTCTTGCCCACCCGCCTTAAGAGCATCCTGATCCTCGGCCTTGGGCTTGCATGCGCCGCGGCGCGGGCGGACGAGGAGGTGGTTGCAGGGGCTGTCGTGGCCGGAGCCGCGCCCTCGGCTGCGCCCTACGACCCGGTGCAGCACTGGGAGCTGGATTACGAATCAGGCGTCCTGTGGAGGGTCACCGGCGACGCGACCCCCCTCACCTATGTCGTCCAGCCGCAGATCCTCTCGGTCAAGAGCCCCCTCGTGGGCGACATCCGGCCCTTCTTCGGCGGCGACCTGGTGATGCGCAACCGCTTCAGCCTGCTTGCGGAGCCTATCGACATCGGGCCCGAGCACCACTTCTTCGGGATCACGGCCTCCGGCATCATGGAGTGGTGGGACAAGAAGCGGACCCGCTCGCTGTTCTTCTCCGGCGGGGGAGGGATCGGGTGGCTCGACAGCAAGGGCCACGAGATCAAGGGCGCGCAGGGCGAGGACTTCAACTTCACCTGGTTCCTCTACCCGGGCGTGCGGTTCCTGTTCCGCAACCGGCTGAGCGCCTCGGCGGGCGTCTACTTCCAGCACGTCTCGAACCGGTACCTGAACCGGATAAATCCCGGGTTGAACGCGGTCGGCCCGATGCTAAGCATCGGGTGGCACTTCTAATGCCCCGGCCGGCGGAGCCGGAACCCCTCCGCATCACCCCCATGAAGACCCTCCATTCCCTGTTGCTGGCATGCGTCGCCGTTTCGATAGCCTCGGCCCAGGAGGGCCCGCCGGTGCGCCTCGCGATCGTCGGCCTCGCCCACGACCATGTCGGCGGCATCCTCCCGGAGCTCGCGGAACGGCGCGACGTGACGCTCGTGGGCATCGTCGAGGCGGACCGCGCCCTGGCGGAATCCTACGCCGCGAAGTACCACCTCGCCCCCGACCTCTTCTTTCCCTCGATCGCGGCCCTTGCCGCGAAGACAAAGGTGGACGCGGTCGCGGCATTCACGTCCACCTACGACCATCCCCGCGTCGTGGAGGAATGTGCGCCGCTCGGGATCGATGTCATGATGGAGAAGCCCATGGCGGTCAGCCTTGCCGACGCGCGGAGGATCGCCGCGGCCGCCGCCAAGGGCGGCATCCAGATCGTCGTCAACTACGAGACCACGTGGTACGCGAGCAACCACGCCGCCTTTGACTACGTCCACGGCCCCAACGCTTTCGGCGAGATGCACAAGATCGTGGTGCGCGACGGCCACTGGGGCCCGAAGGCGATCGGCTGCTCGCCCGCGTTCCTGGCCTGGCTGACCGACCCGGTGCTGAACGGCGGAGGGGCCGGCATGGACTTCGGGTGCTACGGCGCCGACCTTGTAACGTGGCTCATGGACGGCCGGCGCCCCGCCTCCGTCTCCGCCGTCTACCAGCGCCTGCAGCCGGACGCCTACCCGAAGGTGGAGGATGAGGCGACGATCGTGGTCACCTACCCGGGGGCCCAGGCCATCATCGAGGCCTCGTGGAACTGGCCCTTCGGTCGCAAGGACATGGAAATCTACGGGGCCTCCGAGGCCCTCTTCGTGCCCGACGGCAAGCAGCTCCTCCTGCGGAAGCGGGACGCGAAGGAGAGCCCGCTGCCGGTGGCCGCCCTCCCCGAGGAGGAATCCAACTCGCTCTCGTACTTGGCCGCGGTCGTCCGCGGCAGGATCAAGCCGTCGGGGCTCTCGTCGCTCGAGACGAACCTTGTCGTGTGCGAGATCCTGGACGCCGCGAACCAGTCCGCCCGCACGGGAAGGCGCGTGGACCTTCCCGCCGCCCCCTAGGCGCTAGTCGCCCCGCAGGGCCACCACGGGATCGACCCGGGTCGCGCGGTTTGCCGGCAGAAGGCATGCGGCGAGCGCGACCACGCTCATGACGGCGACCGTCGCCAGGAGCGACGCCGCATGGAACGGGGGCACGTTGAAGAGGATCGACTGCATGGCGCGGCCGGCGAGCCAGGCGCCTACGATCCCGACGACGGTGCCGACCGCGAGGAGGCGCACCCCGATGAGGAGGAACTGCCCCCGGATCTGCGCGGGATGGGCCCCGAGCGCCATCCGCACGCCGATCTCGCGCTGGCGCTGCGCGACGGCGTAGCTCAGGACGCCGTAGGTGCCGATCGCGGCTAGGAGAAGGGCGACCATCGCGAACACGCCCGCGAGGACGGCCGGCGAGCGCCGGGCGACCAGCGAATCGTCGATCCGGGAGCGCAGGGTGCGGAAATCGTCGACCGGTATCCCCGGGTCGACCTGGAGGACGGCCTTCCTCACCGTCGGGATGATCGCCACGGGCGGAAGGGGCGTGCGGATCACCAGCGCGAACGAGCGGAAGCCCAGGTTGGGCGAGGGGATGGGGCAGTACATCGCGCCGTGGCCGCCGTCCTCCGCAAGCTCGTTCTGCTTTATGCTGGCGACGACACCCACCACGGTGTCGACCATGTCCTTGTCGAAGTTGGGCCCCTTGGTGAGTCGGCGGCCGATCGGGTCCTGATTCGGCCAGTACCGCTTCGCGAAGGCCTCGTCGACCACGCAGACCGACGACTTTGAATTGTTGTCGCTGTCCCTGAGGAGGCGCCCCTTGAGGAGGGGAATGCCCATCAGCGGGAAAAAGTCGCCCGTGACCTGGGAAATATAGTGGGCCCGGATCGACTCGCCCGGATGGGGGACGAACCCCTCCACCGTCACCGCGCTGTCGTTGATGCTCCCCGCAAACGGAAGGCCTGTGTCGATGGCGACCATCTCCACGCCGGGAAGCGCGCGCACTACGGGAAGCAGGCGGTTGATGAAGCCGAGGACGGCGGTGTCGTCCTTGTAGTCCTTCCACGGGAGCGAGATGTTGCCCGCGAGGATGTTGTCGGGATTGAAGCCGGCGGGGGTCGACAGCACCCGCTTCAGGCTGACGCTGAGGAGGCCGGCGCCCGAGAGGAGCACGAAGGCGAGCGCGACCTGCGCGATGATGAACCCGTGGCGCAGGCGCTGGGCGCCGCGGCCCACGGTCCCGCTGCGCGACTCTGCCTGGAGGCCCGTCGCCAGCTTTGTGCGCAGGTTGAACCACACGACGGGTGCGGCGAGGATCAGGCTCGAGACAACGGCGGCGGCGAACGCGGCGGCCGCCACCCGGCTGTCGTAGGCTATCGTCGCACCCAGGGGAAGCTGGTCGGTCCCGAGCGACCGGATAATGTCGATTCCGAATGCGCCGAGAAGCAGCCCGCAGACACCGCCTCCGATTCCGAGGAGCGTCGTCTCCATCAGCACGTCCACGATCACGTGGCGGCGCCCGGCGCCCAGGGCCTGCCTTACCGCCAGCTCCTTGGACCGGCTGCTCGCACGGATCAGGAGCAGGTTGGCGAGATTCACGCCCCCGATCAGCAGCAGGAAGAGCACGCCGCACTGCAGGAGCACCAGCATCGGCTTCACCGACCTGACATGGTCCTGGTGCAGCGAGGTCACCGTCGTGTGGTAGCCGGCGCCCTTGACGATCTGGGCGTAGGGATCATCGGCAATCTGCTGCAGGTTGAACGCGTTGATCTGCTGCTGCGCCTCGACGAGGGACGCCCCGGGCGCCAGCCGCGCGACCATCTCCCAGTTGTTGCTGTGCCGGTTCGTCGGCTTGATGTCGTCGGCGTCGTGCCCTGACGGGCGGAAGAACTGGGCCTTGCTCGAGAGGAAGCGGAAGCCGCGCGGCAGCACCCCGATGACCGTCACGGAGAGCCCGTCGTTCAGGAACGTGCGTCCGATCACCTTCGGGTCGGATTCAAAATGGGTTCTCCAGTACTCGTCGGTCAGGATCGCCACCTGGTCCGCCCCGTAGGTCGTCTGGGCATCGGTGAAGGCCGTTCCCATCGCGAGCGGCACGCCCAGGGTCGAGAAGAACTCGGGCGACACCCGTGCATCCATCACGCGTGTGGGCGTCTCCATGCCTCCCACGATCGTGCTGCCCTCCTGAAAGATGGACAGCGACGAGAACGCCTTGATCGCATGCCTGCGGTCGTAGTAGTTCGGCATGGACGATGACGAGCGGTCCACGCCGGCGGCGGGGTAGCTGTTGTAGACCTCGACCAGGCGCTCGGAGTCCGGGAACGGAAGCGGCCGCAGCAGGATCGCGTCGACGATGGCGAAGATGGTCAGGTTGGCCGCGAGGCAGATCGCGAGCGTGGCCAGGGCCGTCGCCGTGAAACCGGGGGTCTTCAGGAGCTGGCGGGCGGCGAATTTCAGGGCGAGGAACATGGTGCGGTTGTCCCCCAATCTGCAGAGGGCGTGCCAGATGACTCGCGATGACGTAAGCCCATCTCCGGGAAGGGGATTTGGCATTCCGGGAATCGGCACCCCGGGCAAACCTTTCCGCTGATGGGAAGGTCTTGTCCCAAGAGTGGGATGGGTTCATTCCTCGGGCCGGAACGCCGCCCCGAACAAATGCGTTGCCGCACGGCCCTCGGTCGTCACGTGTTTTCCCAACCCCCAGCCCCATGACCCCTGCACACATTTTGAACCTCCGGAGGGTTCTCCTCCTCAGCTGCGCGCTTCTCGGCTCGGCGGGCCTCAAGGCGCAGGAACCCGCCAGCGACTTTGTGGGCCTTGCCAAGATCGGCTCGGACATGAGGTCGCGGCGCGCGGGCAGCTGGGACCGCACCGGCGGGAACGCGGACAACGTCCCCAACGTGGCTGACGGCGCCAAGGTGAACCTGATGGACGTGAAGGGCGCAGGCATCATCACCCACATCTGGATCACGCTCGCGCCGGGGCCGGACAAGCTGGACCGCAACAATGTCATCATCCGCATGTACTGGGACGGGAAGCCGTACCCGTCGGTCGAGGCGCCCATCGGGTCGTTCTTCGGGAACGGCTGGGGCGAGTCCTACAACTTCGTGAGCGCCCCGCTGGCCGTGACTCCCGGCTGGGGAAAGTCCTACGTGTGCTACTTCGCGATGCCCTACTCGGACGGCGCGCGGATCGAGATCGAGAACCAGAGCGGGACGACGATCAACGCCCTCTACTTCAACATCGACTACGAGGAGGTGCCGAAGCTCCCTCCGGACCTCGGCCGCTTCCACGCCTGGTACAACCACGAGCTCACGCATGCGCTGCCGGGCGGCGAGAACGAGTGGGCCCTCCTCGGGCCCCAGGGCAAGAACCTCGACGGGAAGGACAACTACGTCTTCGCGGACATCAAGGGCAGGGGGCACTTCGTCGGGGTGAACTACTATGTGAATTCCCCCACGACCATGTGGTACGGCGAGGGCGACGAGATGGTGTTCATCGACGGCGAGGGGCTGCCCTCGATCAACGGCACGGGCACCGAGGACTACTTCAACGGGTCGTGGTCCCCCAAGGAGGTCTTCAACCACCCCTACTTCGGCTTCGCGAAGGTGAACGAGGGCACGGGCTGGCTCGGGCGCACCCACCTCTACCGCTTCCACATCGCGGACCCGGTGTACTTCGACAAGTCCTGCCGCTTCACGATCGAGCACGGCCACAACAACTGCCTGACGCTCGACCTCTCCTCGGTCGCCTACTGGTACCAGGACACCGCGAGCCCGCTGCCGCGGTCATTCTCGAAGCAGGAGCGCCAGCCGATGCCCGAGATCGACGCCTCGGACATCCATCTCTGGCGGGACGCGTGGCGCAAGGCGAACGGGTCGGGCCCGACGCTCTGGGGGAACGAGCGGAAGCCCTAGGGGGCGTTCCGCGCGGGGTTCAGGCCTGCGCCCGTGGGAGGGATTTCCGGCTGGACCAGGCCTCCAGGTAGGCGGTGATGTCCTTCACGCTCCGGACATGCATGATGTCGCCGTCGGGGATCTCGAGGCCGAACGCCTCCTCGATCTCGAACATGAGCTCGACCGAGCCGAACGAGTCCACGCCGAGGTCCTCCGCGAGGCGCGTCTCGGCGCCGATCTTGTCCAGCGCGACGCCGGACCTCTCCGACAGCAGCTCCCTCACCTTGAGCTCGATCTCCTGGCTCGTCATCGGGTTCATGTTGCCCTCGAGAAGATAAGCGCGACATTGCAGTTCCCGAACCCGAACGAATTCGACATCACGTGCTCCATCCGGACCGGGCGGCTCTCGTGCGGGACGTAGTCGAGGTCGCAGGCCGGGTCTGGCTCGTCGAGGTTGATCGTGGGTGGGACCAGCTGCTCCTGGAGCGCCTTGACGCAGACGACGGCCTCGATCGCGCCCGCCGCGCCGATGGAGTGGCCTATCATCGACTTCGTGGAGGATATCGGGATCCGGTGCGCAGCCTCGCCGAAGACGGCCTTGATCGCCTTCGTCTCGGCGACGTCGTTTGCGCGGGTCGAGGTCGCGTGGGCGTTGATGTAGTCGACCCGTCCCAGCCCCGCGTCCCTGAGCGAGGCCGCCATCACGCGCGCGGCGTCGGCGCCTCCAGACTCGGGCATCACCATGTGGTGCGCCCCCGAGTTGCTCGCGTACCCGGTGATCTCGGCAAGGATGGCGGCGCCGCGGCGCAGCGCGTGCTCCCGCTCCTCGAGGACGAGGACCGCCCCTCCCTCGCTCATCACGAACCCGTCGCGCCCGAGCTCGAACGGGCGCGACGCTCCCATGGGGTTGTCGTTGTTCCTCGATAGGACCCTCAGGGAGCAGTAGGCCCCGAAGTTGAACTGGGTCAGCGGCGCCTCGACGCCCCCGGTGATGCAGACCTCGGCGTCGCCGTGCTGTATCTTGCGGGTGGCCTCGCCGATGGCGTGGGCCCCCGAGGCGCACGCGGTCGAGATGACCAGGTTCGGTCCCCTGAGCCCGTAGCGGATCCCGATCTGGCTCGCCACCGCGTTGGGGCTGATCCGGGCCACCGAGGCGGGATTGATCCGGTGGGCGCCGCGGTCGAACGCGGACACCATCTGCTCCTCGTGGAACATCTGGCCGCCGAGGCCGGAACCCATGATGACTGCGATCCGGTCGGGATCCTCGGCCTGGAGGGCGAGGCCGCTCTCCTTCAGCGCCATCTCGGTGCAGGCGAGGCCGAAGTGGACGAAGCGATCGACACGCTTCGCGACGTCCTCGGGCATGTACTGCGCGGGTGTGAAATCCCGGACCTGGCCTCCGATCTTCGCGGCGAGGTCGGTCACGTCGAAGGCGTCTATCGCCGCGATCCCGGAGCGGCCCTCGACGTTCGCGCGCCAGAATTGCTCGACCCCGACGCCGTTGCAGGCGGCCACCCCTAGGCCCGTGACTACGACCCGGCGTCGATTCATCCAAAATATATATCCCAAGGCCCGCGCGCATGGGCAGCCAATAATTTCCGTCGGCTGCGCGGCGGCTACTCGGTGAGGGTGACCATCGCCGGGCTCCCCTGGGCGCTGTCGGGGGCCACCCAGACGTAGAGGGCGCCCGGCTCGGCGACGTCCTTCATGTCGATGTTCCAGAACGAGAGCTCGTCCCTGCCGAGCGTGAACTCCAGGCGTCGGCTTTCCCCGGGGGCGAGGCGCACCCGCTGGAAGCCCTTGAGCTCACGGACGGGGCGCGCGACGCTCGTCCCGCGAAGCCGGATGTAGAGCTGCGCGACCTCGGTGCCCTCGCGGGCGCCCGTGTTGCGGACCTCCGCGCTCACCGTGAGGTGGGCCTTCCCCTGGTTGACCCCGGCGGCGCTCAGGGTGGACGTGTCCACCGTCACCGCGGAATATCCAAACGTGGTGTAGGTGAGGCCGTGGCCGAACGGGTAGAGGGGCCCGTCCTTCTCGTCCAGGTAGCCGGTCACATAGTAGGAGTTCGTCGCGTTCGTTTCGGGCACCTGCGGGTCGGACCTCGGCCGCCCCGTGTTCAGGTGGTTGTAGTATATGGGCACCTCGCCGACCGAGCGCGGCACGGAGACGGTGAGTCGACCCGCCGGGTCGGCCTCGCCGAACAGCACGCGCGTGAGCGCGGGGCCGGCCTCTATCCCTGGGAACCACGCCTCGAGGATGGCCGGGACATGCCGCGACGCCCACGTGATCGCGAGGGGCCGCCCGCTGAAGACCACGAGGACCACGGGCCTGCCGGTCGCGACGACGGCCTCGAGGAGCCTCTCCTGGCCGCCCGGCAGGTCCAGGCTCGCCCTCGCCGAGGCCTCGCCCGAGCTCGATCCGCTCTCCCCGAGGGCCATGATGACGACGTCGGCGGCCCTTGCGGCCTCGACCGCCGCCGCAAAGCCCGATTCCGAGGCGCCGGCGATGTCGGTGCCGAGGGATACCGTGAGCCTGATTCCGTCGCGCACGGCCCGCTCGGAGAGCGCGGTCTTGAGCGTCACCGCGTCGCGGGCGTCGGAGGCGCCCCCCCAAGAACCCATCATGTCCAGCGCGCTGTCGGCGAGCGGTCCGATGAGGGCGATCCCCATCCCGGGCTTTGCCTGGAGGGGGAGCAGCGGCCCGGCACCGGATTTCCGGTTGGCCAGGAGGACAAAGGATTCCTCCGCCGCGCGGCGCGCGAGGTCCCGGGCCCGGCCCTCGCCTCCGGGGCCGAGTCCGGCCGTGTCGCGGGTATAGGGCTTCTCGAAAAGGCCCATCTGGAACTTGATCCTCAGGATCCGGCGGACCGCCTCGTCCAGGCGCGCCTCGGGCACGGCGCCGGACCGGACGAGCCCGGGAAGGTGCGGGAGGAAGATGTTGCTCTCCATGTCCATGTCGACCCCGGCGAGGAAGCTCTTGCGCGCCGCTGAGGGCTCATCGAGCGCGATGCCGTGGAGGATGACCTCGCGGATCGCCGTCCAGTCGCTGTCCACGAACCCCTTGAAGTTCCACTCGTCCCGCAGCACCCGCGTCAGCGTGAACGCGTTGGCGCTCGCGGGCACGCCGTCGAGCGAGTCGAACGCGGACATGATCGTCCCCACGCCCGCGTCCACCGCCGCGTGGAACGGGGGAAGGTAGACGTCCCGGAGCGTGCGCTCGGAGATTTCCGAGGTGTTGTATTCGCGGCCGCCCTCGGCGGCGCCGTAGCCGACGAAATGCTTGGCGCAGGCGAGGATCGAGGTGGGATCGTCCAGGCTTTCACCCTGGTATCCGCGCACGTAGGCCCTCGCGAACGCCGACCCGAGGTAGGGGTCCTCCCCGGCGCCCTCCGCGATCCTGCCCCAGCGCGGGTCCCTTGCGATGTCCACCATGGGCGAGAACGTCCAGCGCACGCCCTGGGCCGAGGCCTCCAGGGCCGCGAAGCGCGCCGTCTGCTCGACGAGGTCGGGATCCCAGCTCGCCGAGAGCCCCAGCGGGATCGGGAAAAGCGTGTGGAAGCCGTGGATCACATCGAGGCCGAAGAGGAGCGGGATGTGCAGGCGCGACCCGTTGACCGCCATCCTCTGGTAGGCGTTGGTCTCGCTCGCCTTGACGACATTGAAGAGGGCGCCCACCTTGCCGGCGCGGACGAGCGCGTCGCCGTCATCGACGACGCGGCCGGGGCCCGTCAGGGTGTCCGCGGCCAGCTGGTTCAGCTGGCCGACCTTTTCCTCGAGGGTCATCCTGGCCAGGAGGGCGTCAACGCGGGCGTCGACCTGCGCCGGCGGGGGATCCGCAGCCCTGGCGGCGGGGCCGCAGAGCGGCAGTGCGATCGAGAGGCTCAGGCCGGCAAGGAGGAGGCGGGGGTGGGGCACGGGGGGAGGATCTGGGGTGGGGAGGAATCCTGGCGTGAAGCGGGAGGATTGAAGCGGCGCCCCGGGGCGGCAATGCCGTAGTGGCTCAGGCCTCCTCGGCGCGCCGCGCGATCCGGCGGGCGGCCGCGTTCAGGGGCCCGAGCACCGCGAGGTAGACGAGCGGGATCCACAGGGGAGCGACGACCGCCCAGCCGAGGATGGCATGCAGGGCGACCACACCGAATCGCTGGAAGAATTCCCGCGGATGGTGGGAAAACACCGATATCATGTAGGGGATGTCCAGCGTCGAGCGCGCGGATCCCGAGAGCCGGTCCCCCAGCCGGACGAACGCCACGATCATGGGAAAATAGATGAAGGTGCAGAGCGCGTTCACGCCCTGGATGATGGGCTGGTTGAGGCCGAGCGAGATCCCCGCGATGACGCAGAGGGTCGTCGTGGTGCCGAGAATGGGGAACAGCGCGAGCGCGCTTCCGACGGCGATGCTGAGCGCCACCTTTTTCGGGGAGACGCCCTGGGTGAGCTGGCGCAGGACGGGATCCACGAACCAGCGTCGCCAGAGGGCGCGCTTGGTCACCGGTCCAGGAATCGTTGTGTCCATGCGGGGTCGGGAAGGGGCCTGGGCTTGTAGGTGCCAAACAGGGCGTAGCGCGTCCTGGAGACGAGCGCATAGAGGGGGTCGCGAAGCGGCGCGGGGATGACCCGCAGCCACGAAACGGCCCTCCACGGCCCCCCGAGCTCCGAGAAGCAGGCCAGGGCGCCGCTCGTGCGCAGCAGGTAGGCGCCCCTCGCCTGGTTCCCCCAGTCGGGTACGAAGACAAGGCTCCCGAAGTCGCTCACCGGGAGGCCTTGCGAGGCGAGGTACCGCTGGGCGGGGGCGCTCTGCAGCGGCGCGAAATGAAGCCGCCCCGCCCGGTCGCGGCGCAGCAGGAACCTCACGACCGCGTTGCACAGGCCGCATTCGCCGTCGTAGAGGAGCACGGGAACGCGTGTATCCGTCATCGACCGCACGCTAACCCAGCTTGCGCAGGGCATCAATGGCAACGTGCGGCGGGCGCCTCCCCCTCCGGGGGACAAAATACGCTTGCCATATCATCTGCACTAGTGCGAATAGTGCAGTGTGCTTCCCTTTCCCATCGAGCTCAAGCTGGGCCTGCCGGTCACGGAGCAGATCCTGTTCGCGGTCAAGAAGGCCGTCGTCGCCGGCCAGCTGAGGCCCGGCGACCGGTTCCCGTCGCTGCGTGTCCTGAGCCAGGAGCTCAAGATCAACCCCAACACCGCGCACAAGGTGATCGCCGCGCTCGTGGCCGAGGGGGTGCTCGTGACCACTCCCGCCGTCGGGAGCGTCATCGCCGAGCCGGAGCGCGGCGGCCGGAAGGAGTGCGCCGAGCTGCTGGGCGCCGAGGTCGAGCGCCTGGTCGTGGAGGCGAAGAAGCTCGGCCTGGACGTGGACGACCTCAATGCCGCGATCGCGGCGCATTGGAAGAAGCTGAGCGGAGGCGAAAGGCGCCAAACCACCCACAGATGAACGCAATAGAAACCCATCAACTGCGCCGCCGGTACGGGCGCGCCGATGCCCTCCATGGCCTCGACCTCGAGGTCCCGCGGGGAAGCATCTTCGCCCTCATCGGGCCTAACGGCGCCGGAAAGACGACCACCATAAAGGTGCTGATGAACCTCCTCGAGCCGACCAGCGGGAACGCGCTTGTCCTCGGGGTCGACTCGCGGCGGCTCAGCCCCAGGGAGCGCGAGCACATAGGCTACGTCTCCGAGAACCAACAGCTCCCCGAGTGGATGACGGTGGACCAGCTGATGCGATTCTGCCGTCCCTTCTACCCCAACTGGGACCGGAGCCTAGAAGCGAAGCTGATGCGGCAGTTCGAGCTCCCCCCGGACCGCAAGATCAAGCACCTGTCCCGAGGCATGATGATGAAGACGGCCCTGCTGTCCTCGCTTGCCTACCGGCCGCGCCTCCTGGTGCTGGATGAGCCCTTCAGCGGACTCGACCCGCTTGTGAGGGACGAGTTCGTGAAGGGCGTCCTCGAGGTGTCCCAGCAGGACGACTGGACGATCTTCATCTCCTCCCACGATATCAACGAGGTGGAGCAGCTGGCCGACCGGGTGGGCCTGATCGACGCGGGGCGCCTCAGGACCGCCGAG
>Ga0181537_10003056_pt1 | contig 14510 bp, 10 predicted proteins | sample PEATcosm2014_Bin_39_FD_119765 | JGI IMG/M metagenome (GOLD analysis project Ga0181537, IMG submission 119765) | Peatland microbial communities from MTU Mesocosm Facility, Houghton, MI, USA - PEATcosm2014_Bin23_10_metaG | ecosystem: Environmental > Terrestrial > Soil > Wetlands > Peat | place... | reverse complement strand
GTGCATTATTCAGTGAATAGTAAACATCTGCCACAGCTACATTGTCTGTGGCTACGCCCATGACGGTGAATGCTGCGTTGGTCACCTGCATCCCTGAAGTGACGTTAGTAATGCTCAGCCAAGGTTTATTTGTGTCCACAAAGTTGGCTCGCATCACTAGATTGCTGATCATGTTAAACGTCACTTTCGTCCCATTGGTATAAAAGTTAAATGTACCGGACGTACCGCCTGTCCAATTCGTAAACATGAAGCCATTAACGGCTGTCGCCGTCATGGAATATGTCTTCCCGATCTGTAAAAGCGATCCGTTGTAGTTAGGGCTGGCGCTTCCTTGTCCAACGATCTGGACGGTTAAAGTGCCATTTGGAACGTAAACGATTTGGACAGTATCCGTCGCCGAAATATTTCCGCTGGTGTCCACCGCGTAAGCGGCGAAGGTGTTTGTCCCTACTGTCAATGTAAGCGGTGCGCTCCAATCAATTCCGTTAGTGCCCGCCAGCGTATAGGGTGTATTATTTACTGAATAATAGACATCAGCCACAGCCACGTTGTCCGTGGCCACGCCCATGACGGTAAATGCTGCGTTGCTCACCTGCTTTCCGGATATTACGTTGGTGATGCTAATCCAGGGAGGACTATTGGTAGTCGGAGTTTGGGAAGGGGTGTAGGATGTTTGAGAGGAATACGCGCTCTGTAAACCTGAACTATTGACGGCAGTAGCGGCAAAGTAATAAGTGACACCGCTAACCAAACCTGAAATCGTTGTATTGGTTATATTTCCAACCGAAACAGTATTAGTATAATTTCCACTCGCGCTGCCATAATATATGTCGTATCCCACGATGTTTGTGCTAGCGCTTGGTACCCATTCAAGTACGGCACTTTGCGAAGCGCTACAATAACTGTACCAGCTGGCCAGCAATGTGCATAACCAAAAGGTTAGCAAGCGCGGGTATGTATGCCTTCCGAAGCGTCTTTCCATTTGCGATGGCTGACTGCATAAAGAATGCCAAAGTCAAAGTCTCCGAATTTGAATTTTTTTAGAAAGTGGAACTATCGTCCTTGGCTATCCTTAAGCCAAAGCATCAAGGAAAGATTTTGGAACACGAGCATGTCCTGTTTCCAGACATACTTCTAAGTGCCAGAAGAACTAAAATCAAAAAAGTCGCGCTTAAACGCGATCTCTTTGCGCCCGTTTTACGCCAAAATGAAACCCATCTTTATCCTGGTAACCTTCGGGAATTTGATTTTTTATAAAACTACCGAGGAGGACGGCGATTTTTGACCATATTCCCGCCGCCGGCGTTGGATGAGCCCACGTTCTGTATTTTGCGACATGTGATGTCATATACCAGACACAGCATTAATTATGCCGGTTAGATTTGGAACTGTGACTGTAACAAATGAAACTTCTAATAAATTGGAGCTTGGTGTTTATTTTGGAGATTCAATTTAAAAACCTTTGGTTTTCTGACTTTGATCAGAGTTTACTTCTTCTTTTTGACCTATAGAATATTTTAGGTATAATTCCTGCGGTAAGCTAAGTGAATTTCCTGCTTATAAATAAAAGTGCTTGTGAATAAGTAAGGGGAAATCTCCTTGGGATTAATTTTTTAAGCGCAATGACAACTTCAACAATACAAAAAAAAGCCGAGATTTTGGTAGTGGATAACCAGAGCCTTGTCCGGGAGGGCCTGATTCGAATTATTAACCGACAGAAAGACCTTGTCTGCTGTGCCGCAGTTGACGGCATATTGGCAGCCCAAAAAGAACTCGCCGTGCAGAAGCCGGATCTGATTTTGACTGATGTCTTATTGCCGGACGGAAATGGATTGGATTTTGTCAGGAATTTGATCGCTGAACATCCAACTCTGCTTATCCTAGTTGTTTCTCAATGTGATGAAAATCTTTATGCGGAACGTGCGTTAAAGGCTGGCGCCCGCGGGTTTGTGATGAAGAACAACGCCGCCTCGGAGATAACTGCGGCCATAAGGGCCGTTCTTGCAGGTGAATTTTATGTTAGCCGAAAAATCGCCGCGCTGGCTTTGCACCAAATGGCAGGTAGAAAATCCGGCTTCCAGCGCGAAGGCCTGGGAAATCTTACCGACCGCGAGTTGCAGATTTTCCAATTATTAGGCGCGGGAATTAGCACGAGAGATATTGCCGAAAAATTGCATTTGAGCATTAAAACGGTAGAAACCCATCGTGAGAACATAAAGCGCAAACTCAAGTTATCCAACGCCTCAGAACTGCTTCGTTACGCGACAAACTGGGTCGAGAGCCAAAGTACTGGGATCTCTTCGCCGCTAGAGAATAAGCAAGTGGCCTAAGTTTTACCCCTGCATCAAAATAGGGTTTTCTTCCTGATTGCTAAGTTGTTGAAAATGTGTTTATCTTCTTGCAGGACTGAGAACTGATTAAGCAGATTTTATAAGAGGGCGCCTACTTTCTCGGCCAATTTTGGTGTATTGTCCTACCTTTTAACAAGTTCCAAGGCGCGATGGCCTAATGCTGTATATCGCGTCCCAAGAATTATAAGGCTATCCCCTTAGCCACATTCAGTGAATTGTCCTGATTGTTGAAACACTAGTCGTGTGTTTTATTATTTAGACAGGCTTGTTCGCTTGTTTGGATTCGTCAGCCAAATAATTAAGTCAACTTTTCTGTTCGAGAACGAGCAATCGGCAAGAAAATTGCACTGCGGTGTCTGTTAAGCAAAAGGCTTTGTTTAAAAAGCACAATTTATAAGAGCGGCAAAGATAAAAGTTACATGCATACAAACCGGCATTTATTAGCCCTATTGAGAAGTCCTTGCTGAAATTTGCTTATCCACATGCAAACATCTTCTCCAGCTTGGTATTGTGCGCGTACTAAACCTAAGCATGAGCATATTGCGGCGGCAAACCTACGAAAAAGCCTCCAATTGGAGGTTTTTCATCCCCGTCTACGGGTTGAACGGGCAACCCAGCGTGGAATTGTCCGTGTGATCGAACCGCTCTTTCCTTGTTACATTTTTATCCGATGCGTCTTGGAATCAAAACTGTCGGAAATCCAGCATACCAGCGGGGTCAGCGGTTTGATTCGTTTCGGCGAAAAAATTCCCCAAGTAGACGACGCGCGTATTGAGGAACTGCAGGAATGCTTTACGGCGGAAGAGCCCATGGATGTGGAGAGTCGCCTTGCACCTGCCGATGAAGTCCGGATTGCTGATGGTGTTTTTGCTGGTGTTCGCGCATTTGTTTTGCGGGTTATGCCGGCCCGAATGCGGGTCCAGGTTCTACTGGATATCCTGGGAAGGCCCACGCCAGTGGAAGTTGATCGTACTTCGGTAGTTCTGGAGAGGAACTCTCTGGCGGATTTGGCGCCCGTTCTTGCGGCATCAGTCCGAAAAAATTTTGCGGTACAAAATTGAGCCTGTTTGTAAGGGCAGGTTCCCTGAAGTGGATGCCAGGGAACAAAAAATGGTTGTGATTTTTCGGAACAATAGTCAGAACCTGCAAGTGCGGAGCTTTGCCCGCGTTTGGAGATTAACGTAAGCAAAAAATCAGAAGAAAGCCTGAGGTAATTTTTTAGGTGAACGATTTCTATAATCAAAATCAATCTGAGGGAGACGCCAGTTCTATCCAAATCCCTCGTTGGAAGCGGGGGTTGGATATATTTTTGATTTTGTTGGTGCTGCCGTTGGTGCTGCCCCTGGCAGTGCTCATTGGCATATTTATCATGTTGGTTTCTCCGGGGCCAATCCTGTTTCGTCAGGAGCGGGTAGGACTTCTCGGCCGGCGATTTATGTGCCTCAAGTTCCGCACAATGTTTGTCCGTGCCGAAACTGCTTCGCACGAAGGCTATCTTAGCCACCTGATGGATTCGAATGCGCCAATGCAAAAATTGGACAACCGTGGCGACTCGCGAATCATTCCCTTTGGCTGGCTCTTACGGTCTTCGGGTTTAGATGAATTACCCCAGTTGATTAACGTGCTTCGTGGCGAAATGAGCCTCGTTGGGCCGCGCCCCTGTCTGCCTTATGAAAGTGACAAGTATTTGCCATGGCAACGGGAGCGTTTCAATACGCTGCCCGGCCTAACCGGCCTCTGGCAGGTCAGTGGGAAAAACCGGACCACGTTCAACGAAATGATGCAATTGGATATCCGGTATTCCCGTAGCAAAACGTTGTGGATGGACCTGGTGATTATTTTCAAGACCGTGCCAGCAATGATCGGGCAGATGGTGGAATCACGGCTAAAAAAGCGTGCAGCGGCTCAGTCCAATGTGCCGTTACCTGCCAGCGTACGAACCGGCAATTTTGCGGTCAGTGGCATTGAGCGAATCAGCCGTAAAAATCAGCCGGAAAGTTTACCGTGGGAACACAGCCGAATTGAACTCTGACGGTGAAAGGAATTTTATGACAAAACAACTCAAGATTGGTGTTATTGGATGCGGATATTGGGGCCCAAATTTGGCGCGCAATCTCCGCTCCCTGCCGGATTGCAACCTCAAGATGATGAGCGACCTGAATGAGCAGCGCCTGGGGCATCTAAGGTCATTGTATCCGGAGATTGAGGGCGTCACCGATTATCGCCATCTCCTGAATGGTACAGGCCTTGATGCTATCGTCATTGCTACGCCGGTAAAATCACATTATCCCCTTGCGAAAGCTTGTCTTTCCGCAGGCAAACATACGTTTATTGAAAAGCCCATGGCGCTTTCAACTGCCGAGTGTGAAGAGCTGATCGATATCGCCCGGCAAAAAAGTCTTGTGTTGATGGTAGGCCACACCTTCCTTTATTCACCCGCCGTCAGGAAAATCAAAGAGATTGTTGACCATGGCGACATCGGTGAAATTCGATATGTTTGCGCGCGCCGGCTTAACCTTGGGTTGTTCCAGAAGGACATCAATGTCGCTTGGGACCTCGCTCCGCACGACATCTCCATTGCGCTTCACATCATGGGCGAGATGCCCTTGTCCGTGAACTGCCGCGGTAGTGCCCATGTAACGCCCGGAATTGAGGATGTGACGACGATGTGCCTGACGTTCCCTAAACAACGGACGGCGATCATCCACAGCAGCTGGCTGGATCCCAGAAAGGTCCGGGAAATGACCATCGTAGGCAGCCGCCGGATGATCGTTTATGATGACGTAGCGCCGTTGGAAAAAATCCGTATTTTTGACGCTCGCGTCGAGCGTCCGCCTCACTACGACACGTTTGCAGAATTCCATTACGCTTACCACTACGGCGACGTGTACGCTCCTTATATCAAACAGGAAGAGCCGTTGAAGACCGAAATGCAGCACTTTCTGGATTGCATCCGCAATGGGACTAAACCCATGACCGATGGTGTCCAGGGTCTTGACCTAGTGCGAATTCTTGAAGCCTCCTCGGAATCTCTGCGGCGCTGTGGTGCGGCCGTCAGTATTGAAGAGTCACAACAGGAGACCGCCGTTCGCGTTCCCCAGGCCGATCGTCCTTTGAACGGTCTCGTGACACCTCAAGGCAGGTCCAACGGTAGAAATGCCAGAGGGAATGCTTCCTCCTCATCGAAGAAAGTCAAAATCCGCTCGAATGTGGCCCGGGTTTAGTAAGCCATGAATCAACCCCAGCCGCCTTATGTGCAAATTGCTCCTAATGTGAAACTGGGGCGGAACGTTCGCCTGTTTGGCTTCGCCAATCTTTACGGTTGCGAACTCGGGGACGATGTAAAAGTAGGGCCGTTCGTCGAGATTCAAAAGGGCGTCAAAGTTGGGAATCGATGTAAGATCTCCAGCCACAGCTTCCTTTGCGAGGGAGTTGTTTTGGAAGACGATGTCTTTATCGGCCACAACGTCACATTCACCAATGACCGTTTTCCCCGTGCTACGAATGGAAACGGACAGTTGCAAACGGAAGCGGATTGGAACTGCCTTCCGACCCTGGTCAAACGTGGCGCTTCCATTGGTTCAGGAGTTACCTTACTTTGTGGTATCACCATCGGGGAAAACGCTCTAATCGGTGCAGGCAGCGTGGTTGTCCGGGATGTGCCATCCGATACGGTGGTAGCAGGCAACCCGGCAAAGACTATCCGGTCGTTGCTGCGGAAAGATTAAGGGGATAAATCTCATGCTCGCGGGTAGCATGACCGCAGTATCAGGTATTTGTCCCGGTTCCAATGATGCGAATCAGGCGAGTTGCGGAGCTGTGGTATTCGCCCCACAATATGTGAATCCAGCTCACTTCCCAAACTGGGATACACGGGTAATGTCTCATTTCAATTACTCGTTTTTCCATAGTGCAGCCTGGGCAAAAGTATTGGAAGACACTTATGGATATGCGCCGTTTTATCTGACTGCGGAAGCGGCTGGCTCAGGCAGTTCTTTGCTCCCGCTGATGGAGGTCAACAGTTGGCTGACTGGATGCAGGGGAATTGCCCTTCCGTTTACAGATGATTGCAGTCCGCTCTATGAAAATACCGCATCGGGACAAGGCATGGTTCAACTTTCGATTGAACTTGGGAAATTGAGAGGATGGAAATCCATCGAATTTCGTGGAGGAAAGGAATTGTTTCCGAAAGCTCAGGTTTCTCTTTCATTTTACGGGCATAGTTTAAATTTGGAAAATGACGAAGACCGTCTATTTACGGGTTTAGAGGCTTCAACGCGACGCGCCATCCGCAAAGCTCAAAAGAGTGGAGTCACCGTGACGATATCACGGGAGTTAGATGCGGTGAAGATATTTTACTCTTTGCAATGCCAAACTCGTCGAAAACACGGTTTGCTTCCTCAGCCTTTTAGTTTTTTTAGAAACATTTGCCGGCATGTGCTGTCAAAGCACTTGGGGATGATTGTAGTTGCCAGTTACGAAAATTGTCCTATTGCCGCCTCGGTTTACTTCCAGTTAGGCGCGCGTGCCATTTACAAGTTTGGTGCTTCTGATGAATCTTTTCAGCAATTTCGGGGTGCCAATATCGTTATGTGGGAAGCCATAAAGGCCCTCGCTCGCAACGGCGTCAGGATTTTAGATCTTGGCCGCACGTCCATTGGCAATGAAGGTTTGCGGCGGTTTAAGCTAAATTGGGGTGCTCAGGAACGTAAGATTGAATACGTAAAGTACGATTTACGCCGGGATATTTTCATTACAGAGACCGATAAGGTTACAGGATGGCACAATAAGGTATTCCGCGCACTGCCTATTGGGGTTTCGCGGGTAATTGGTGCGACATTATATCGGCATCTAGCTTGATGTGAGAAGTTAGTTTCGCGGTGCTTTAAATTTGCTATAATCCGAATTGCATGAACAACAGCCGGCCAGTTGAATCTTCTGCAGGAATATCGTTAGGAGATATTTACTATATCCTTTTCCGTCACAAGTGGAAAATCATTTTCACTTCTCTGGCGGGTGTTTTGGCCGCATTGGGGATTTATCATTTTAAACCGCCACCTTACCAATCCCAGGCCGAGCTAATGATCAAGTATGTTTCAGAATCACCGCAGGTAGTATTAGGAGATGATAATCGAAGAGTTCTCGTGCCCGATTCGCAAGGCGACGGCATTATTAATTCTGAAATCCAGATTTTGACCAGTTTGGATGTTATCGAAGAGGCTGTTACCAATATCGGGGCGGCCAACATTCTCGCCAAAGCCGGCGGTGGTGATAACATCAACGATGCCGCAAGCTTAATCCGCGGTAATTTGGCGGCGGAACCAGTCAACAGTCTTAGCAGTATCATCACCGTGACGTTGAAGCACCCGAACTCCCAGATGGTTCAGCCCATCCTTTTAGAAGTTATTACCGATTACCTCCAAAAACATTCCGAGATTCACTCGGCAGGCAATCAATTTGATGATGCCCTGACAATGGAGCAATCTGCTTTGAGTTTGCAACTCAACGCCACCGAACAGGAGATAGCTGATCTTAAGAATAAGGCCAATATCACTTCCGTCGAGGATTCTCAAAAGGATTTATCCACGCAGATTTCCAAAATCCAGGACGAGATTTTGGACGCGCAAGTTGACTTGTCGGGAGAGGAAGCAGCCATGAAACAGGTGAGCGGCAATAAATCATTGGAACAGGCAGCCACGAATATACCACCGGCAATTCCTTCCAATGAAGTTGACGCCTATACCCGCATAAATGCCAACCTTGACGCTTTCCATAAAAAGGAAAATGACTATTTGGTTCAAGGATTTACTCAGAGCAATTCGTTGGTCCAGGCAGTGGATCAACAAATTGCTGATGCGGAGAAGAGTAAGAGTGATCTTGAAAAAAAATATCCGCTAATTGGAAGCGCTACCGCTGTTTCAATGGCCTCGACGGCCTCTTTGACTGAGTCAACGACAGATCCAGAGGCCCAGATGGCAATAATCGCCTCACTTCAGGCCAAAATTAAGGCATGGAACACCCAATTGACCCAACTGCAGACACAAGCCACGAATCTTAACAATTTAGCGCCAACAATTGCGCAATTGGAACAGACTGAGTCCATCGAAAAGGCCAATTATCAACATTTGTCTGTTAGCTTGGAGGAGCATCACATAGACGAATCTCTTGATACCGGCAAATCACCCAACATCAAATGGGTGCAGATGCCATCACCTCCAGGACGCGATTGGAAGAAAACTCGTAAAGAAATGGCCATGGTCGCGTTCGGTGGCATTTTTGCCGGCTTGGCCTGGGCATTTGCCATTGAAATGTTCCTTGATCGTTCAATACGGCGTCCCGTAGAAGTGAAGACGAAATTGAAACTACCGTTTTTCCTTTCGATTCCTGATGTGCGTCGCAATGGTCATGCGAAACTTGCTAGGAATTCAGAACAACGGCTGCTACAATTAAAAAATGGAGAACGCGGGAGTACCGGCGATCAAAACGGCGTTTCGCCAGTGAACGGAAGTGGTGCCTTGCACATTGCCTCGCTGGAACAAAACCGTTCTTTGCAGCCCTTTTACGAAGCACTCCGCGACCGTTTGATTCTTTATTTTGAAGTTAAAAACCTTACTCACAAACCGAAACTGGTTGCTGTGACGGCTGCCCATCGAGGCGCGGGTGTCAGCACTACTGCTGCGGGCCTGGCCGCCTCTCTTTCGTCTACCGGAGATGGGAATGTCTTGCTCGTGGATATGAACCTGGAGAACGGGGCCGCCCAGCGGTTCTACAAAGGTAAGGCAGTTTGTGGATTGGATACAGCCTTAAAGCATGAAACTAGGCAAGAAGCCATGGTTCACGAAAAACTGTACGTTGTTAACGGCAATGCCGAAAGCGCACTGCCAAATGCGTTGCCAAAACGCTTTTCAGTATTAATACCTTCACTAAAGGCCATGGATTACGATTATATCATTTTCGATCTTCCTCCGGTTAGTCCTACCAGCATAACTTCGCGTATCGCAAAATATATGGACATGACATTGCTGGTACTGGAATCCGAAAAGACCAACATTGAGGTCGTTCAACAGGCAAATACTTGGTTGGCAGAATCCGGTGCAACAGTCGGTGTTGTTCTCAACAAAACTCATCAATACGTTCCTTCACGGTTTAATCAGGAATTTTTGAGCGAGAGATAAGTTGTAGATCGTTCCGCGATTTTATCTTTCGTTCAAACACAAAAGTGTGAATCTGAAAAGCCGAGAGTTTTTATCCCGATGCCCACAAGCCGCATTTATTATGGCCTAAAGCCATACCTGCCTTGGCGCCTGCGAATGGCTGTCCGGCGGATTGTTGCGCGTTGGAGACGCAAGGCGTATACGGATGTCTGGCCGATTAAGGAATCTGCTGGACATCAACCGGCGAATTGGATCGGTTGGCCAGACGGAAAGAAGTTTGCGATCGTTCTGACGCACGATGTAGAAAGTGCCTGTGGACTGGATAGATGCCGGCAATTGATGCAACTCGAAAAGCAAATGGGTTTCCGGTCCTCATTTAATTTCATTCCGGAAGGGGATTACCCTGTTCCAGAGAAATTGATGGAAGAATTGCGCCACGAAGGCTTCGAAGTGGCCGTTCAGGACTTGAAACATGATGGCAAACTGTTTCAAAGCCGGGAAGCTTTCAGAAACAGCGCCGTCCAGATAAACCATTATTTGCATGACTGGGATGCTCGAGGATTTCGGTCCGGTTTTATGTTTCACAATTTGGACTGGGCTCATGACTTGGACATTGATTATGCCTCCTGTACGTTTGACACGGATCCTTTTGAGCCGCAGCCGGATGATGTCGGCACCATTTTTCCCTTTTGGGTCCCACGGCGGACCAACTCCAGCGAGCGCAAGGGATATGTGGAGCTTCCCTATACATTGCCTCAGGATTCTACTTTATTTCTGCTCCTTCAGGAGCGTCAACCGGACATCTGGATCAAGAAGTTTGATTGGATTGCTGAACACGGTGGGATGGTCCTGTTGAATACACACCCCGATTATATGGGCATGAATGGCCAAAAGAACGCATTAGGCGAATACCCCGTGAGGTTCTATAAACAGTTTCTCGATTACGTTCGGGCAAATTACGCTGGACTGTATTGGCACGCGTTACCCATGGAGGTTGCAGCGCACATTTCCAGGCCCAAGAGCGGTTCGGTGAGGGAGGGCAGGCCCGGTTGGTCGCAATGGCAAAATGACGTTTCCCGGAACAGCGTGACTTCTGTCTATGCTAACGAGTCATCAGTGGCAAAGTTCATTGATTCGAGGACTGGTTTCTCGATTGTTGCAGATGTGCAAAACGATTCAGACGATTTCGAATCCCCTGTTGAACCGGATGATAACGCGCTGGATGACGGGAATTTATTTGAAGGTTACCGTTCTGCAGTCCTTCTTTTTTCGGAATATCCGGCTGATCCACGTCCGCGCCGGGCGGCCGAGGCCTTGGCGCGGCAAGGTATGAGTGTTGATGTGTTCTGCCTGCAGGGAGGGCCTGAAGAGCCAAAGCACGAGAACATTGATGGTGTGAATGTATTCCGGTTTGCCATGAAGCGTCGTCGTGGTGGCAAAGCTGTATATATCTATCAGTATGGTGCTTTTCTTTTGGCGGCATTCGCCTTTTTGTCCCGGCGCTCTCTGGGACGGCGATATCATTTAGTTCACGTGCATAACATGCCTGACATCCTCGTTTTCAGCGCGCTTATTCCCAAGATCTTTGGCGCGAAGATTATCTTGGATCTTCATGATCCGATGCCGGAGTTGATGATGACAATTTTTAAGCTGTCGCCCGAAAGCCGCGCGGTTCGGCTGCTGAAGTTCTTCGAAAAATGGAGTACCGGCTTCGCGGATTTGGTCCTGACAGTGAACGAGGCTTCAAAGCGAATTTATACGTCGCGAAGCTGCCCTCCGGAAAAAGTCCATGTTGTAATGAATTCTCCGGACGAGGAAATTTTTCGTTTTGTGCCAGTGAACTCGCAAAAGGGTGAGGATGATCGGTCGGTTAAACCATTTGTCATCATGTATCACGGCTCCATATTTTCGAGAAACGGATTGGATCTGGCCGTGGATGCGCTTGAGTTGACACGCCGCTCAATTCCCAATGCCATGCTAATCATCTGCGGCGATAACAACGCGTTTCTTGAACAGGTTATGAGTTCAATTAAAGCGCGGGGTTTGCAGGATGCTGTCTCCTATCTGGGTAGGCGAAATCAGAGGCAAATTGCCGAGGCGATTGACACTTGCAGCATTGGCGTCATCCCGAATCGGAGGAATATTTTTACTGAGATGAATACTCCGACCCGGATATTTGAATATCTGGCGCGCGGCAAGGCTGTCATTGCTCCCAGGGCGCGGGGTATCGAGGATTATTTTGGACCTGAAGATATCCTCTATTTTGAGCTCGGTGATGCTGCCGACCTTGCCCGAAAGATTGAATACGCTTTCTTTCATCCCGATGAAATAGAACAGATCGTTTCTCGCGGTCAAAAAATATATTTAGCGCATCGCTGGAAACGGGAAAAAAACGGTCTTGTAAATGTCATAGCTCGCTTATCAGGTCTGGAGAATTCGGTGCATTAAAACCGATGCTGCCGGACTTTTGACTCTAAAACGACTGAGAAGGGAATGATCGCTGTTCTCGCTGAAGAAGGCCAATATCCGGCCGTCAAAGAGTTTTTTGAGCTATTTAAGACGCCATGGGAATTTTTCCACCGCAATAGCAGATGTTCGGTTCTGCTCTGTGCCGCGAAACAAATTCCCGAGAATTCTGCAAAGATCGTATTAGTCTATGAGGCTCAACAGAACTCTTTCGACCGTGCCCTTGGGGTGCAAATTCGTTCCCGGCATTCGGGAGCGATGGTTTTGCTGGAAGAGAACAGAATTCCCATTTATGGGGATTGCCTTACTTTTGGAGCAAATGAAGCTGGTGTCCTTATGCATGAATCCAGCCGCGAGCCGGTGGTTGTGACGATCGCTTCGGATCGGCGGACTATTGTTCGTATTGGTTTCGATTTGTTCAAGGAAATAGAATATTTGCTGACTCATGGACAACCTCCGGCCCATTCGGCAATACCCACTCTGGATCTGCACGTAGCATTGTTACGGCGACTAATTTTGGGGCATTCAATTTCTTTAGTCGAAATTCCCCCGGTTCCTGACGGACACAGTTTTATCGCCTGTTTGACGCATGACATGGACCATATCGGCATTCGCAACCACAAATTTGATCACACTGTGTTTGGGTTTCTTTACCGCGCGACTTTGGGTTCCGTTCTGGACGTTTGCTGCGGAAAAAAAAATTGGCGCCAGATGACAATCAATTGGTTCGCGGTGCTCAAACTCCCATTAATCTATCTGGACTTGGCCGCCGATTTTTGGGTTCAACCGGACCGCTACCGTGAAATCGAAAAGGAATTGAATTCGACCTTTTTTGTGATTCCCAAAAAAGGAGAACCAGGATTAGACCTCAAAGGTAATCGTCCGCCGCGCCGCGCCGCAAGCTACGATGCTGCGAAATACATGGACCTGATTAAAAAATTGCAATTTGGCGGCAATGAAATTGGCCTTCATGGAATTGATGCCTGGCGTGACAGCACTGCTGGCGGGGAGGAACAGGAAACGATTTGTCGGCTCACAGGCGCGACAGAAACGGGCGTCCGGATGCATTGGCTGTTTTTTAGCGAAAAGTCGCCCGCCCTCCTGGAGGCCGCCGGCTTCAGCTATGATTCTACGGTTGGCTACAATCAGACAATTGGTTACCGCGCTGGCACAACGCAGGTATATAAACCGATGACAGCAACGAAACTTTTGGAACTGCCGTTGCATGTGATGGACACCGCGTTGTTTTACCCGAATTATATGAACTTAACTCCAGATGAGGCACAAGAAGCCGTTCGTCCGCTCATTGAAAACGCAACGCGTTTCGGTGGCGTCCTTACTGTGAACTGGCACGATCGGAGTGTTGCGCCCGAACGGCTATGGGACATGTCTTATGCGCAATTACTCGAACAAGTACGGATCGGCGGGGCTTGTTTTCTAACCGCTAATCGGACGGTGTCCTGGTTTCGCAAGCGGCGTGCAGTCGTTTTCGAGCAGGACGGCGACATCGTCAAAATCAAAATTCCGGGTGACAAGGAGACTCATCTGCCAGGGTTGCGAATGCGACAATATCATCCTGATGCGAAGGGCGGAAAGTATTCGGATGCACCGTTAACCGACGGCAGCAAGATTCACCTGGACGCGTAAATTTCCTTGAATTAGACGACAGAATTCTATGAAAGACAAATTTGTCATTGCTCAACTGGGGTGTGGCTATTGGGGGCCGAACCTGCTCCGCAACTTCTCAGCCCTAAAAGGCTGCCGCGTGAAGATCGTCGTGGATGCTAGTGCCGAACGCCGGGCATTTGTGGAGGCCAATTTCCCGCAGACGATCGCAGTCGCAGACGCCAAGGCGGTTCTGGCTGATCCCGAAATTGACGCGGTGGTGATTGCGACTCCGGCCGCAAGTCATTTTCAGCTCGGGTTGGCGGCACTTCAAGCAGGCAAACATATTTTTGTGGAAAAACCCCTGGCCACAACGGCCGCCGAGGTGGATGAACTCGCTCGCGTGGCTGCGGAAAAGCAACTGACCGTAATGGCAGGGCATACCTTCATTTACAACTGCGCCGTTCGCTATGTCAAAAAACTTATTGACGACGGCGAGCTTGGCGAAGTCCGTTACATTTACAGCCAGCGCCTGAACCTGGGCCGCATCCGTTCGGATATCGACGCGCTCTGGAATTTTGCACCGCATGACATCAGTATCATTCAATATTGGCTGGGTAATCCTGAACCTCTTTCGGTTTCACGCAATGGCATGGCCTACATGCAGGAAGGCATAGATGATGTTGTCTTCCTGAGTATGACCTATCCTGGAAAAATCATGGCTAATATCCATGTCAGCTGGCTCGATCCTCAAAAAGTGCGCAAGATGATTGTCGTCGGTTCCAAAAAAATGGTGGTCTATGACGATGTGGCTGACGATAAGATCACCATTTATGACAAGGGCATTGACCGGCGCGCCGTTCTCGGTGAAAACATGGATTTTGATCACGTTCGTCCGCCGGAATTTAACTACCGTAGTGGCGATATCCTACTG
>Ga0181537_10003055_pt1 | contig 14514 bp, 8 predicted proteins | sample PEATcosm2014_Bin_39_FD_119765 | JGI IMG/M metagenome (GOLD analysis project Ga0181537, IMG submission 119765) | Peatland microbial communities from MTU Mesocosm Facility, Houghton, MI, USA - PEATcosm2014_Bin23_10_metaG | ecosystem: Environmental > Terrestrial > Soil > Wetlands > Peat | place... | reverse complement strand
TCATCGACCGCGCCGAGGCGCAGCGGAGCGGCATCGTAGAAGCCGGTAGTGGAGGTGCGGTAACGCTGGAAGTTGTCATTCATGCCATCGACAGTGATGTTCAGCGCCGCGTTGGGCATTGCGTTGTAGGTCGTAAATCGCTGGTCGCCGCCGCTCTCGGCTCCGGAAACCAGCTGGGCGAAGGGCAACGCATCGCGACCATTGAGTGGAAGGTCCTGCACCGCGTCGGGATTGAGGGTAGTCGCCAGGGTATTAGTCGTCGTTTCGAGGACTTCTGCCTGGCTCGATACTTCGACTGTCTGCGTCGCGGAGCCCACCTTCAGCTTCAGGTTAAGGTTGACCGCTCGTCCGGTCAGGACTGCGACTCCGGAATAGACGCCTTCCGCGAATCCCTGCGCGCTAACCTTCAGGACATACTGGCCGGGTTCAATATCAGGAAAATCGTAGCCACCGTTGCTGTTAGAGGTGGCTGTGCGGCTGAACCCTGTGTCCGGCTGGGTGATGGTCAGAGCGGCTCCAGCAAGAACAGCGCCGGAGGGGTCGGTAACCGTGCCGGTCAGCTCCCCCGTGGTGCTGGCCTGCCCCAGCATCCGGGCCGGACTTGTGCAACAGAAAGCTAACAGCAATGAAAGAATAGAAACTCTTCTCAGTGCCATCTGTCCTCCGGGAAGGTACGTCAAATGTTTGAGTTCGTGCTGCGGAACAGACCCTGCCAGCGGATGCTCTCATGGCCCAGGATTCTGGAAACAGATCGCCCGCGTTAACGACAGTCGTGCACCATGGCGGGGATTCCGATTGTGTACAATAGAGAATCCCAAATGTCAAGAAATATTCGCGGGACGACTCGGTGGTGACGGCTCAATGCTCGAATGCAGCGCTGGGTCTGGCCCGCTATCCATGATCTGGAGACTCGACCGTGTACGATGAGTTCGCGAATTTCGTCAAGGTCTTTGCGCAGGCGGTTACTGCGGTTGTTTTAGCGTCTTGGGGCTGCTTTTTGTAGCGCGGAGGCAGAAGGAATTGGGGCACCGACTCGGCGGCAGGCGACACGGATTGTTACTATTGCGTGCCTGCGTTTGCAACTGGTTCTAAATTAAATCGACGTCGCCCCCATCACTAGTTTTAAAAAATGAAAGATGCAGTATGCAAGATTGTAGACAATCTGTACTATTTTTTACTTATGCTGTCCATTCGAGCTGTCGATTCTCACACTGCCGGAGAACCAACTCGGGTCGTACTATCGGGAGGGCCAGATCTTGGCTCTGGTCCCCTGGAGGACCGCCTGCGTCACTTTTCGGCTGACCACGATTGGTTCCGCTCTGCCGTCGTCAATGAGCCCCGCGGGTCCGACGTCATGGTCGGAGCCTTATTGGTCGACCCGACTGACCCCGGCTCGGCAGCCGGCGTAATTTTCTTCAATAACATCGGGTATTTGGGCATGTGCGGACACGGCACGATCGGTGTTGTCACGACGCTCGCACATTTGGGGCGAATCGGCCCAGGGGAACATTGCATCGAAACTCCGGTCGGTGCCGTTCGCGCCACGTTGCACGCCGACGGGAAGGTTACGGTGGAGAACGTGATGAGCTTCCGTCATCTTGCCGACGTCGCCGTTGACGTGCGGGGTTTCGGACCCGTGACCGGAGACGTCGCCTGGGGAGGAAATTGGTTTTTCCTCACGGATCGTGCCCCCTGCGACCTGGCTTTCGAAAATCGAGCCACGCTGACCGAATATGCGTGGGCGGTTCGCGGTGCCCTGCGCGCACAGGGGATCACCGGACCGCAGGGGGAAGAAATCGATCATGTTGAGTTGTCGGTAGCCGGAAGGGCGGCAGGAGTCGACAGCCGGAACTTCGTGCTTTGTCCAGGCAAGGCCTATGATCGCTCGCCCTGCGGAACTGGTACGAGCGCCAAACTGGCTTGCCTGGCGGCGGAGGGCCGCCTTGCTCCCGGGGACACCTGGTGCCAGGAAGGAATTCTGGGCACCAGCTTTGAAGGCTCCTACCGGCTGTTCAATGGTTCCCCGCGAGAGGTAATCCCGAGCATCACAGGGTCGGCATTCATTACCGCTGAAACGAATCTTTTTCTGCATCCTGATGACCCCTTTCGCGCGGGCATTCGTTCATGAGTTCTGCTGCAGACGTAGTCGTCGTCGGCGCTGGCATCGTTGGCGCAGCCTGCGCTCGCGAATGTGCGAGCCGGGGACTGCGCACGACGGTCGTCGACGCGACCGGCGTTGGAGGCGGCGCCACGGCGGCGGGTATGGGTCACATCGTTGTGATGGATGACTCGCCGATGCAGCTCGCCCTCACACGCTACTCGCAGAGGCTCTGGCGTGAGCTTGCCCCGGCCCTGCCCTCCGATGTCGAGTTCGAGAGCTGCGGCACGCTATGGGTCGCTGCCGACGACGAGGAGATGGATGAGGTCCGGCGCAAGCGCGCGCTTTACGCGTCGCTCGCGGTGGAGAGCGAAGTCCTGGACAACCAGGCGCTCGCGGAAGCCGAGCCGCATCTGCGTCGCCCCCTGGCGGGAGCCCTGTTTGTTCCCTCGGACGCAGTGCTGTATCCACCCTGCGCGGCGGGATATCTGATGCGCGAAGCCGTGCGGATGGGAGCGCAACTGCTCGCCCCGCATCGAGTGGTCGCGGCTGGGGAAGGCCGCGTCCAGCTCGAAGATGGTACAGAACTGCACGCAGCACAGATCGTGAATGCCTCCGGAGTCGACGCTGTCCGGTTTCTGCCTGGGCTCCCCGTCCGCAAACGCAGAGGTCATCTCGTCATCACCGACCGCTATCCCGGCTTCATACGGCATCAGCTAGTCGAGCTTGGATACCTAAAGAGCGCGCACTCTCTCGCCACAGATTCGGTCGCTTTCAACGTGCAGCCGCGCAGAACCGGCCAAATCCTCATCGGCTCATCCCGAGAGTTCGATGCGGAAAGTACCGCCCTAAACCACACGTTGCTGTCGGCGATGATTGCTCGCGCGCAGATGTTTCTGCCGGACATCGGCGACCTCCAGGCGATTCGCGTGTGGACCGGCTTTCGCGCTGCCACTCCAGATAAGTTGCCCCTCATCGGTCCGTGGCCTGAAGACGAAACGCTGTTTCTGGCTACCGGCCACGAGGGCCTGGGAATTACCACCTCGCTCGCCACCGCGAAGCTGCTGGTCGCAACAATGTGCGGCGAAACAACGGAGATTCCCACTGCGCCTTATTTCCCAGTGCGCTTTCTTGATGCAACGCCCGCCCCAATCCCGGATAGCTTTACCCAACAACCCTTCGGTGCATCGGAACATTTCCATGCCTAAGGCGGCGCGCTCCATCGCGCTCACGGTGAATGGTGTGGCAGTTACCGTCGCGCCGGGAACTACCGTCGCAGCAGCGGTCCTGCTCGCTGGTCAGGCGGCGCGAAAATCTGTATCCGGAGAATTGCGCGGTCCCCTCTGCGGCATGGGCATCTGCTTCGAGTGCCGCGTGACCATCGATGGCATCCGGCATCAGCGTAGCTGCCAGCTCCTTTGCGTGCCAGGAATCTGCGTAACCACAGATGAGTCGGCCCAGGGCTTCGGAGCTCAGGATCTCGGAGGCACGCCAGCCTCATGAAATGGAGCTTCGACATTCTGATTGTGGGCGCGGGCCCCGCAGGAATCGCTGCAGCGGTGACCGCGGCCGAGGCTGGCCAGCATGTCGGATTGGTGGACGACAACCCCGCATCGGGAGGCCAGATCTGGCGCAGCGGCGCGCAACTCCCCGCCGCCGCCCGTCAGTGGCAGGCTCGGCTCAGCTCTTCTTCCGTAGTGCGGCTCCAGGCATGGCGCGTCTTCGACTGTCCCGAGCCGGGTTTGGTGTTGGCGGAGCGCAATGGTGGTTCCTGGTCTCGATACACAGACGCGGGGCGTAATGATCATGGCGGGCGCGCGGAACTCCGCTGCAGATCACTGATTCTCGCCACCGGTGCCCGTGAACGATTCCTCCCGTTCCCCGGATGGACGTTGCAAAACGTAATGGGTGCCGGTGGCCTCGACGCGATGGTGCGCGGCGGTCTGCCGGTTGCGGGCAAACGCGTGGTCGTTGCCGGAACCGGTCCTCTACTGCTTGCTGTGGCCGCACACCTTGCTCATCGGGACGCAAACGTCTCCGTCATCTGCGAACAAGCTTCGTTGTCCCAGCTCGCACGCTTTGCGTCACGCATGCTCACCGAACCCTCAAAACTCTGGCAGGGCGCTCAATATCGCATGGCTCTGCGCCATACCCGATACCTCACCGGAACGTGGCCCGTCGCTGCACGGGGTCATGATCGGATCGAGGCGGTCACGTTGCGGCAACGCGAAAAACAGTGGGACGTCGACTGCGATTATCTCGCCTGCGGCTTTCACCTCGTACCGAATACCGAACTAGCCGAACTCCTGCAGTGTCGCATCGAAAATGGATTCGTATTCACAGACGAAATGCTGCAGACCTCGATCCCCAGCATCTACTGCGCAGGCGAACCCAACGGAATCGGTGGCGTCGAGCTGTCGCTCCTCGAAGGCCGCATCGCCGCGCTGGCCGCATCCGGCAGCGTCAGACAGGCGCGAAGCCTCGCCCGTCAGCGGCGCGGCAAACTGGGTTTTGTTCGCGCGCTTGCACAGGGCTGTGCACTCGATCCTCGATTGCGCGAGCTGCCGTCCCAGGAGACCATCGTCTGTCGCTGCGAGGATGTCCGTCACGGAACGTTGCGTGACCACACCGCCTGGCGCGAAGCCAAGCTGCATACGCGATGTGGCATGGGCCCCTGCCAGGGACGCATCTGCGGTCCCGCTACCGAGTTCCTCTTCGACTGGCGCGTGGGCTCAGTTCGCCCTCCGCTCTTTCCCTCTTCCGTTGCAAGCCTTGCTTCTCCGCGCGAGCCCGATTCCGGCGCTGAGATCCTCGCTGCCGCAACCACATCCCCTCAAACTTCCAAGGAGACTCCATGAAGTGGTACGGCGTAATGCCCGCAATCACTACCGGCTTTGATGAAAACCTGCATGTCGATCACAACTTTATGACCCGCCACGTCGAGTGGCTGTTCGGCAATGGATGCGCAGGCATCATCGCGCTCGGCTCGCTGGGTGAAGCTGCCACGCTCACCTTCGCCGAGAAGGAAGCGATCCTCCGCACCGTGCATGCTGCTGCGAAACAGGCCCCCGTCGTCGCCGCCATCTCTGCGCTCTCCACCGACGAAGCCGTCGCTCTGGCAAAGTCTGCCGAACAGGCCGGTTGTTCTGGACTCATGGTGTTGCCGCCCTATGTCTATCGCGGCGACTGGCCGGAGATGAAGGCACACGTGACCGCTGTCTTTCGCGCCACGCCCCTCTCCTGCATGCTCTACAACAACCCTGTTTCATATGGCACCGATTTTCTGCCGGAGCAGATCGCAGAGCTGGCTTCAGAGCACGACAACCTGGCGGCCGTGAAGGAATCGAGCACCGACGTACGCCGCGTGACCGCGATCCGCGCGCTCATCGCCGATCGTCTGCGTATCTTTGTGGGGGTGGATGACGCCATCGTCGAGGGCATCGCGGCTGGAGCGGTCGGCTGGGTCGCCGGGCTCGTGAATGCCTTTCCCGCCGAGTCTGTGGCCCTGTTCGACGCGGCCATCGCCGGCAGGCAAGACGATGCCTTCGCACTCTATCGCTGGTTTCTCCCCTTGCTTCGCCTGGACACCGTGCCGAAGTTCATCCAGCTCATCAAGCAGGTACAGGAAGAAACCGGCACCGGCAATGCGCGCGTACGTCTCCCGCGGTTGCAGGTCACAGGAGCGGAGCTAAACGAGACGCGCGCGGTGGTTGCTTACGCTCTCAAAAATCCGCCTGCTGTACGTAGCTCTGCATTTCCGAAGTAGCACGGCGATACGCCAACCCGAATCATCCGGTTGTCTCTTTCTAAATTCGCTGGTGAGGAGAAATCATGGGGCGCAGAAGGGTCCGACACTTAGGCATTTTCAAGAAGACGAAGCTCTCTGCTGTCTGCGCTGCCACTGCACTGGTGGCTGTTATCACTCTGGCGTGCGGTCCGCGCGCCGCCGCTCAGGACGATGATGAAGCACCGGTCCCAGCGCAAACCGCGGCGGGCAATCCTCCCGAGTGGTCCGCCGGACACACCATCGTCAATCCCGCGGTTAAGTTCGATACATCGGCGCCGCTCACATCGCTTCTTACCCAGTATCAGCCACCTCCGCGCGTGGAGCGGCCGCGTACGCCCAACGCCACGCCCCCTGGAGGTGCAGGCACCGTTCCACCGCCCGCCGCGATTCCTCCGGAAGGCGCGGCAGTCGAGCAGACCACGCCGGGTACACGACCGCCCGCGACCATGGTCACCAGCTTCGACGGCCTGGGTGTAGGGTTCTCAGGACCGCAAGGTGAAACCGACGCCCGCAATCCATCGGACAACAGCCTCGCCGCCGGCCCGAATGCCATCGTGCAGATCATCAATTCACGTATGGCCGTCTATACCAAGACCGGCAAGGTTCTCCTGGGTCCCGTGATCACCAACACGTTGTTCGCCGGGTTCGGTGGCCAATGCGAGAAGCAGGTGAGCGGCGATGTCGTGGTTCGCTACGACCAGCTCGCTGGCCGGTGGCTCTTTGTCCTGCCGATCTTTCGGCGTCCTCCCGATCAGCCCGATGGCCCGTATGCCATGTGCTACGCGGTCAGCACCGGGCCCGATCCCCTGGGCTCGTATTATCGCTACGAATTCAGCCGCCCCCTGTTTCCCGATTATCCGCGCCCCGCCATCTGGCCCGACGGCTACTACGTTCCCACCAGCACCGGCGATACCGTGATCCAGAAACATGTCTGCGCGGCAGAGAGAAACAAAATGCTGCAGGGCCTGGCTGCTCGCGAGGAGTGTGAGGTCATCGACGGCGTTAATTTTCTTAATCTCGCGGACATCGACGGTACTCGCCTGCCGCCAACCGGCTCGCCGGAAATCGTGATGGCGGCAGGCGGAGCCCAACTCCATGAGCACTTCGAAGACGACGGCATTTACACCTGGAAGTTCTATGTCGACTGGAACGATCCGGCGAAGACCCACATCACCGGTCCGGAGAAGATCACCGTCGCGCCCTATCACTATCTCTGCGATGGACAGCTAAGCAAATGCGTTCCTCAGCCGAAGACCGACGTTCGCCTCGATTCGCAGGGAGACAAGCTGATGCAGCGGCTCGTCTATCGTAACTTTGGCCGTTACCAATCCATCGTGGTCTCGCACTCCGTCGACACAAAAGCAGATGGAGGTGGCGTGCGCTGGTACGAATTCCGCCTGGACAAGCAGGGGTCGCCGCAGCTCTACCAGCAAGGAACGTACACGCCCAATGGCGACTATCGCTGGATGCCCAGCATCGGCCTCGACCGCAAGGGCAACATCGGCGTCGGCTATTCCTATGGTGGACCACCGAGCTACGCAGGCCAGCGCTTTGCTGCGAGACTCGCTAAAGATCCCAAAGGTCAGATGACCCTCCAGGAAAATGTTCTCGCCGAGGGCCAGGCGTCGCAGACCAATACGCTGCGCTGGGAAGACTACACCACGCTCGCCATCGATCCCAGCGACGACTGCACCTTCTGGTACGTCGGCGATTACTTCAAAGCGGGCGAAGAGCGCTACTCCACCCGCATCGGAGCATTCCGTCTGCCCGGCTGCGCCGCAAAGCACTAGTCGCGGTTACGTTATCAGGAGCGGCGCGACTAGTCGTTGTTCGCTCCTTCGTCATCATCATCCTCCGCCGCTCCGTTAGGGTCGCCAGGCGCTTTTGCCTTCATTCCCCCAGCCACAATTGGCGTTACGTTGTGTTCAGCCAGCGTGTGATTAAACGCCGGGACCTCTTTCTTCATCAGGTTGTCGTAGTCGGCCTCGGCCTTCACCAGCTTTTGCTCGATGTCGTGAACCTCGTCGACTTCGTTATCGGTCGGACGATACTCCGCTCCGCCCGCGACATCGCCTGCGCCTGATCCAATCTCGCCATTCAACCACAGCAAGTTGTAGTAAACCTTCCACGCCGTGATGTAGGTCTTGTCATCGCTCGCAGCCAGCGGTTTCGACAGCATCTCGTACTCCACATCCTGCAGCTTCTGGTCCATCTCATGCGCTGCCTGTGCCGTCTTCTTGTCGCCGTCGTCGCTGTCCAGCATCTTCTCCGCCACAGCAAGCTGCTCCCGCATCCACTCGAGGCGGTTCACCATGTCAGAAACTTTGTCCACATCGCCGCTGATCTGCAGCTGCAGCTTCACCGAAGCTTCAATGTCGGCCAGCGTCCCTGGGCTGTGCGGATTCATTAAAATCGTCACCGGCTGTGTGAATGTCTGACCGTCCACGTGCAGCCGCGCTTCATACTTCCCCGGCGCCGCCATCGGAGTGGGGATCCGCTCCATGCCCCAGTGCGTCACCGGCCGCGAATCCATGCCCGCAAAGCGGGCTTCCTGCCAGATGTGCGGATCTTCCGTCGGGATCGTGCGCAGAGCAATCGTGCGCGGCGGATCATAATGCAGGTTCCACGCCACGCGGTTCATTCCCTCATGCCCCGGTGCTGTCATTTTGCGCACAACGCGTCCGGTGGAATCGACGATCTCGACTTCGACAGGCTTCTTCGGCGCCGACTTCAGTGCAAAGTTGAGAAACACATTTTCGTTGTGCAGCAACCGGTATGTCGGACGCGGCGTGAAGAACCGCACATCCTCCTTCGTCGCATGCGCCGCCATCTCCTCCAGCGGCGTAATGTCGTCGAGAATGTAAAAACCGCGCCCGTACGTCGAGACCACCAGATCGTGGAAGCGCTTCTGCACAATGGTCCACGTGACCGGCGAGGGCGGCAGGCCCTTCTTCAGCTGCGTCCAGCTTCCCCCATCGTCCAGCGAGTAGTAGAGTGCATTCCCGGTTCCCGCAAACAGCAACCCGCGATAATTCGGATCCTCGGAGACGTTGCGCACATATGCCAGCGGTCCTTTTGGCAAATTGCTGGAGATGTTCGTCCACGTCTTGCCGAAGTCCGTCGTCTTCAAGATGTAAGGATCGCGGTTATCAATCAGGTGTAAATCGACAGAGGCGTACGCCGTTCCCGCATCGAAAAACGACGGTTGAATGCTCGTTACTGTTCCCAGCGGTGGCAATCCCTGCAGATTCGCCGTCGTGTCCTCCCAGTGCCCTCCGCCATCTCGCGTGTACCAAACCTTGCCGTCGTTGGTGCCGGCCCACAGCAAGCCCTTCTGCACGGTCGAGGGCGCCAGCGCGAAAACAACTTCACCGTAGAATTGCCCAAGATTGTCTCCGATCAAGCCTCCCGACGAGACAATGTGCGCAGGATCCTGCGTCGATAGATCGGGACTGATCACCGACCACTTCTGCCCTCCGTCGCTGGTTTTGAAAACTACCTGGCACCCGTAGTAAACCGTGTTGTGATCGAACGGATCGATCGCCAGCGGCGGTGTCCAGTGGCAGCGATACTTCACCTCATTCGGCGCCGCGTCAAGCGTATGCATCCACGGGCTCACGGAACGCGCCTCTCTGGTCTTCGCATCCCAGCGCGTCACTTCGTCGGCATAGCAAGAGGCCCAAACAACATCGGGATTGCTCAGATCCGGCAGCGTGAAGCCCGACTCGCATCCTCCCATGGCGTGATCCCACCCCGCATCGGGTCCCTCACCCAACGGCCTCGAAGGACCGCGCATCGTCGAATTGTCCTGCATGTTTCCGTAAACGTAATAAGGAATCTGATCATCGACGGTGACGTGGTACATCTGCCCAATCGGCAGGCTTACATCATGAAATCCACGGCCCCCCAGCGTCGTGACCGCCAGACCGCCATCGAACGACAGCGCGAAGTGATTCGCATCTTTCGGATCCATCCAGATGTCGTGGTTATCGCCGCCCCAAGGCATCGCATGAAACGCATGGCCGCCATCGAGCGAGACCAGAAACGCGCTATTTGAAACCAGGACCTTGTTCTCGTCCGCAGGAGAAACAGCGATGCGGATGTAATAACCGGCGCGTCCAATCAGTGTGCGATCGAAGCTCACCATCTGCCAGTTCGCTCCACCATCGTCAGAGCGCCACAGAGACCCCTGCCCGCTGGTCTCGATCAATGCGTACACGCGACTCGGATCCGTCGGGGCGACGGCCACGTCGATCTTGCCCACCGGCGCATGCGGCAAACCATGGCCTTCGATGTGCGTCCACGTCGTGCCGCGATCGTGCGAAACGTAAAGCCCGCTGCCTGGTCCTCCGCTGAACAATCCCCAAGTGTGCATCGCCGCCTCCCACATGCCGGCGAAAAGCGTGCGCGAATTGCTCGGATCGAAAGTTAAGCCGGAGCAGCCGGTATTCGGATCGACGAACAACACGCGATCCCACGTCTTGCCTCCATCTGCGGTGCGATACACGCCGCGTTCCTGTTGCGGCCCCGACATGCGCCCCAGCGCGCATACATAGACCCGCTCCGGATCATGCGGATCGACCACAACGCGCCCGATGCGCCCCGTTTGATCCAGGCCCATGTGCACCCAGGTCTTGCCCGCGTCCGTGGATTTGTAAACACCATCGCCCGTCACGTCGATGTCGCGGATTGCCCACGCTTCTCCGGTGCCCGCCCACACTACATTCGGATCCGACGGCGCCACCGCCAGCGCGCCAATGGCCGCAACGGACTGATCGTCGAAGATCGGGTTCCAGCGATTGCCGCCGTCGGAGGATTTCCAGATGCCTCCCGAAGCCGCACCCGCATAGTAGGTGCTCGGATCCCCTGGAACCCCGGCAACTGCTGCGACGCGGTTGCCCGCCGCCGGGCCCAGGAAACGAAACGCAAACTCATTCCCGGATTCGCCCCGGTTGCGACGCTGGGCGAAAACCATTCCACTTCCGAGGACAAGGCATAAGGCGTAGACGAGGCACCGGCCGGCAACTGGCATTTTCATCTGCATTAGGAGGCTGCTCCGCTGGAGGATCGAAAGGAGAAAAAATTGTACACCAAATAAAATGCAATCCAGAGAGAAGCCTGCCGACCTTGACGAATGGAGGCTTAACGCGCACGGGACCAGGATACCTCGGCGCGGATCCGATTCCGTTCAGACCTGTCGATACGGAATCCAGACCTGCATGGCCGAAAGCTGACGATTTGACCAAGCGTAGTACGGGATCATCCGCAATGTCGCAGGAACACCCGGTTCATGTTTCGGCAAATCTGCCTGGTATAACTGCGCCGACCCCGCGGGCACCAGTTCTCCGGGATGCTCCAGCACGACCACGCCGTTGAGAAGATCCGGCTCAAACCGCGACGAAGTATCTTCAGTCAGATGCGCTACGAACCGGGGAAACTCCGTTGCGTGTCCGGTCCCCGCGGTCTGGTCCAGTTGCTCCATGCAAAATACCACTGGACCGCGCTGCATCGCGATCCGGCCGCGATCGTCGGCAACGGCGGGATTGGCATGGAGAACCTTCGGCCGCATATCGAAAGAAAGCTCGACCCGATCTCCGGAAGTCCACCGTCGCCGGATAGGTAGATACGCGCCCGGAACCGCGTCCGCCACCTCCTTGCCGTTTACGCGAACAGTATTGCGCTCGGACCAGCCGGGAATGCGCACAAATAAAGTGAACTCCTCGGGCATTGCCGGAGCCACCGAGATGCGAACATCGCCCTTCCACGGAAATTCGGTCTCCTGCTCGAGGGTGAGCGGCGTTCCGCTTTCGAGCTTCCAGTTCAACTTCGAGTTGTCGAACAGGTGGACATAGACCCCGTCCGGCGAGGTGCTGTAAAAGTAGCCGGGCAACGATGCGAAAGTCCGCTCGAGATTCGGTGGGCAGCACGTGGTGTCGTACCAGGGATTGCGAATCTTGTCCCCGGTATCGGGATCGAACGCCAGGGGATTGCGATAGCAGTAGAGCTTGCCATCAAGAGACATCCCGGAATTAATTCCGTTGTAGAGTGCACGCTCCATGACGTCGGTGAACTTCGCGTCGCCACTGGCCGAGAGCATGCGCCAGTTCCACATCATGTTGCCGATGGCAGCGCAGCTCTCGCCGTAGGCGCGCTCATTCGGCAGCTCGAATGCATTGCCGAATGCTTCCCCTTCGCTGCGTGCACCCACCCCACCCGTCACGTAAAGCTGATGCGCGACCAGGTCGTCCCACAAGGCATTCAGAGTCCTCCAGTAAGCGGCATCGCCAGTTTCAAGGTAGTAGTCGGTGGCGCCACAACAAGCATACATCGCCCGCACAGCATGGCCTTCCAGCTTCGTTCTCGAGGTGAACGGAATTCCGCAAAACATATAAACGATCTGTCGCTCCGAGAGCGGGATCCTCTTATCGCCCTGAAGAATGTAGCCGGCCAAATCCACGTACCGCTTGTCTCCCGTGGTCCGGTAAAGCTCGATCAGAGACATCTCGATCTCCGGATGACCTGCGACAATCGGCTGCTGGCTGGCGCCCGGCCCGTAGCCTGGCAGTAGAAAGTCGTTCACGAACCGGATTCCCGCGTTGAGCAAAGCAGGATCGCCCGTCGCGCGATAATATGCGATGGCACCCTGCAGCAGATGACCGATGCAGTAGAGTTCGTGCCCGGTCGTCTGAATTCGCCATTGCATGCGATCGCCTTTCCTGTCGCCGACGAAATAGGTATTGAGATAACCGCTGGGCTCCTGTGCGGCTACCACTTCACGGATCATGGTGTCAGCTTGCGCCCGCAGTTCCGGCAACGGTTCAGACTGCAACGCGAAGCCAACGCTCTCCAGCCACTTATAAATGTCAGAGTCCGAATAGACCGGGCCTTTCTGCGCCGCGTCCGATTTGCCCTCGAGGCGCAGGAAGTTATCCATGCGGCCGTGATCGAGCAGTTCCGTTCGCATACTGGGGATACTGGACTCCACATTGGTGATCCGGCGCCTCGACCAGAAACCAGGAGTGATAGTCACGGCCTGCACGGGAATCGGGTGCAGCTTCGCGTAAGGGGACTTCCTTGTTGCGGTGACGCCAGCGTCTTTCCAGTTGGGATCAAGCGTCGCCTCATCACCCCAGGCGAGTCGCGAAGTGAACCCCGGCACGCTGAGCGCCGCCGTCGCTGCTGCGGTTGTAGAAAGAAATCTGCGCCTCGAGAGCTTCAACAGTGTCTTCATAACTCCCCCTGCTACTTCGTTCGGATTATGCGAACCATTCGAATCCTCGCGCAGGTATTGTGCCTGTCGAGTCGTTCCTGCTTCCTTAAATTATTAAGCGTCGCAACCTTCGCGGCACCCGTGCTGGTATTCCCAAGTCTCCGCTCTGCGTGCATCTGCCCATAGAGTCATCGAACAAAATGAGCCGCATTTTCAAAGCCGCTCGACCCCGCGATTCGGATTCGCAGGAACCCTCCATTTTCGACTCCGGCGACGCTCCGTAGCATATTTTTTGACTGGTGCCGAATGCAACCGGAATACAGGGAGATTTTCGCACTTCTCGGTAATGTAACCGGGGCCGGGTTTGCCTCGCCTATGGCAGGCCACGGCAGTCGCACAGATGAGGAGGCGACAACAGATGACATTACTGCACGGTAACGCTGACGTTCTGCGAGCTCGCAGGATTAGCGCTCGCGTCGGTTGCCTTAACCACAAAAGTGTAAGAACTGGGCGTGGTCGGGTTCCGCCGCGATGTTAAAGGTGGCTGTGCCGCCGGAGATTGCCTGCTGGGCGTTCCAGGAACTGCTGGACAGAGTGATAGGGCGGTAGGGGCCGGCTGGCCGCTCCGCCAGAGACGGTGACGGTCACGACATCGGTCTGCAGGTCAGGTTAGAGCTCGGCTACAAACTCGCCGGAAGGCCGCTCGCGACATCACTTCTATTTTCCGATGCAGAAGGTCGAGAATATCTGGTTGAGAATATCCTCCGCCGTCGTCTCTCCCGTTAGCCCATCCAGCTGCCGCAACGCGGCATAGAGATCCATAAGCAGCATTTCATGCGGCGTTTTCTCAGCCACCGCGTTCCACGCTTTATCCAGGGCCGCCATAGCTCCGCTCACCGCCTCAAACTGCCGCAGGCTCGTCAGAATTCCGGACTCGCTCTCTCCCGCCGGATTCCGCACTGACCCTGCGAGTGCATCGCGCAGCGCCTGCATTCCCTCGCCGCTCAGTGCAGAAGTCGTCACAAACGGCAGGAGTAACCGTGGCGCCACATCCATACCAGCATTCAGATCCGCCTTGTTGCGCACCACGAGCGCCCGCCGTCCTTCAAGCGATGCAATCAGCTCCCATTCGTCCTTCCGCAGTGGAACCGAAGCGTCCAGCACCACCATCACCACGTCCGCTTCCGCCAACGCCTCGCGCGATTTGCGAATGCCAATCGCCTCCGCCTCGCTCTTCGCTTCACGCAGTCCAGCCGTGTCTACCAGTTCTACGGGAATCCCACCCAGCGACAAGCGATCAGTCACCAAATCCCGCGTCGTTCCAGGGCTAGCCGTCACAATCGCCCGCTCCCGCTCCAGTAGTCGATTAAACAGCGACGACTTCCCGACATTTGGCCGTCCCACAATTGCCAGTCGCAG
>Ga0181537_10003054_pt1 | contig 14514 bp, 18 predicted proteins | sample PEATcosm2014_Bin_39_FD_119765 | JGI IMG/M metagenome (GOLD analysis project Ga0181537, IMG submission 119765) | Peatland microbial communities from MTU Mesocosm Facility, Houghton, MI, USA - PEATcosm2014_Bin23_10_metaG | ecosystem: Environmental > Terrestrial > Soil > Wetlands > Peat | place... | reverse complement strand
GAGCGCCGCGAAATCGACCCCGGCGAGGCCGCGGAACAATTCGGGCGTCACCCGCCAGGTCAGACAGTGGTACGCGAAATCGGCGAGCGGGTCGCCGATCGTCGACAATTCCCAGTCGAGCACGCCGATGACTCGCGGCTCGGTCTTGTGAAAGACCAGATTGTCCATGCGGTAATCGCCATGGACGATCGCCGCAGCGCCTTCGGGCGGCAGATGCGCCGGCAGCCAGTCGATCAGCGCATCCATCGCCGGCTGTTTGACGGTTTCCGAGGCGCGGTATTGCCGGCTCCAGCGCGCGATCTGGCGGCCCATGTAGTTCCCCGGCCGGCCAAAATCCTCGAGGCCCAGCGCCGGGTAATCGACCGAATGCAGATCGGCGGTGACCCGGTTCATCGAGGCGAACATCTGGGCGCGCTCGTCGGGCGCGATGCCGGGCAGCCGCTGGTCCCAGAAGATGCGGCCGTCGAGATGCTCCATGACATAAAACGCGCTGCCGGTTACCGCCTCATCCTCGCATAGCGCAAAGACTCGCGGCACCGGGACCGCGGTTTCGGCCAGCGCTCGCATGACGCGATATTCGCGATCGACCGCGTGCGCGCTTGGCAGCAACGGACCGGGTGGTTTCTTGCGCAGCACGTAGTCGCCGGAGCCGGCGCGCAGCCGATAGGTCGGGTTCGACTGGCCGCCGGCAAACCGCTCAGCGACGAGCGGGCCGCGAAACCCGGCGACATTCTCCGCCAGAAAACGCTCGACGCGGTCGAGCGCGAGATCGCCATCGCCTTCCATTCCCGCTGCCTTGGCGCATCCTCACCCGCTGCTATGATAGGCCGTCCTTTCACCAGCGGCGAATCTGATCATCTCGAGGAGGCGGCGACATGACGATCGGGCGCGCGGTGCTGGCGGGTTTATGCCTCGTCATGGCCGCGCTCGGCATCGCCGCGGTCGAGCCGGCGCCGCTCTCGCCCGATGCGCCGCTATCCGGCAGCGGCGTGCCCGCCGAACCGCCGGCCGGCAATCTTTTGATCGCTTCCGCCCAAATCCAGGACCCGCGCTTTTATCACGCCGTCATCCTGATCCTGCAGCACAACCAGGACGGGGCGTTTGGCATCATCATCAACCATCCGCTCGCCAGCGAGACGATCGCCAACCTGCTGGCGGCGGCGGGTGAGGTCGACAACAGCGTCGAGGGCACGGTTACAGTTTTGTCCGGCGGGCCGGTTCAGCCGGAGCTGGGGTTTGTCGTGCACAGCACCGACTATCGCCGCGGCGATACGATGGCGGTGGACGGCAAGGTGGCGATGACCGCGAGCAGAGAAGTGCTCAAGGATATCGGCCATCATCACGGGCCGAAGAACTGCTTTTTTGCGTTTGGCTATGCCGGCTGGAGCGCCGGCCAGCTCGAGGGCGAGATTGCCCGCCGCGACTGGTTCACCGCGCTCGAGGACGCCGATCTGGTGTTCGGCGAGGACCGCGGTTCGGTATGGGACAAGGCTCTCGCCCGGCGCGGCACCGATCTATGACCAGCGGAGAGGACTGTCGAACGAATTTATCAAGCTGCGCACCGGTACCTACGTTGCCGATCGCACCGCTGGCGTTCAGCCTCAATATTGGGGGAAAACTAAGCGAACATGGAAGGATCCAAATATTTGGATCGCCATCTTCACCGCGTTAGCCGCACTGCTCTCGCTAATCTCCGTGATAACGACATGCCGTGATGGCGAAATTGATGTTTTTACGTCGATCCTGGCAGTTGGCGAGTGTACTCATGCGGGCGGCGAGGTCTCGCAAAAGGCCCGAACCACATTCCAATCGCTGCTCTTGTCAGGACAATATGTGAAGCTCGTGCAGCCGACGCCGTTCATAGCCCAAGATGCCCGCGATCTCCGATGGCGACACGGTATCGCTGTCAGGGGAGTGGACGCTGTTCACACTGCATCGGCCCTAGATCGAAAATGTGAGGAGTTCGTCACGACGGGTAACCAAGCGAAGAAACTGGCAGCGAAAACGACCCTTGCGACCTTGGGGATGCGTGTGATCCGCGCGTCCGAAACACAATGCCTGCCGGCCCAATATCGCCAACTCAAGCTATCGGGAAGCTAGGAGATGTCAAAGCAGGGCACGCAGCGGAAGGATAGCGCGCAGGCTAAACGGTTAGAAGCCGCCCGCGAGGCCGAATGCAGCGAGGACGAGACCGAGATTCTAGAGACTGTGAAGCGGATAGCCGCGACCAGAGGGACGCGTTCCGTACCAAACAAAGACAGCGATAAATGAACCCCCAACTTTCGGCAGATCAACTGGCTCGGTTTGAACGAGAGGGATATCTGGTTGTCGAAGACCTGTTCACGCCAGTGGATATTCAGCCGATCATCGACGAACTCAACGCGGAAATGGAGGGGCATATCCGTCAGCTCCTGCAGAAGGGTGAGCTTTCAGAAGGGTGAGCTTTCGAGCGACTATGCCGAATATGGCTTTGACCGGCGGCTTGCTGAAATCTCCAAAGAGACTGACAAGGTCGCCCTCGCGCTATGGGCTGGGGTATTAACCGGGCCGGCCATCTTTGATTTGATCCGCCATCCGAAGCTGCTCGACATCGCCGAGCAGTTTTGCGGCCCCGAACTGATCGCGAGCAGCGTCTACCGGCTGCGCCCGAAAGTGCCAAACCATGCCAATAGTCCGGTTCCCTGGCATCAGGACTCCGCCTATTGCGATCCGTACTGTGATCGAGAGCTGATCCTCACTGTCTGGCTGCCACTGGTCGATGCGACCCGAGAAAATGGCTGCATGTGGGTACTGCCGAAAGTTCACAAGGGTGACGTATTACCCCACCGCCAAATCCCTGACAGTTGGTACATCGAGATCGCGCCGCAACACTTGCCCAAGGTTGATCCGGTTTGCTTACCGCTGCGCAAGGGCAGCGCGCTACTCCTCACCAATCGGACGCCGCACGCCACATTTGAAAATAAATCGGAGACCGTCCGTTGGAGTATCGACGTGCGCTACCAGAGCGCCGCACTCCCAACAAACGCCGCCATCACTCGGTTGCCGGGAGAAAGCCGCCCTGATTCCGCTCGCGGCATTCCGCTCGCTTGCTACGCGCCCGAAGCCGACTTTCTAGTTCGCAGCCGATTGCGACCGAATGAGGTCGTTACCAATCCAGCTCGATTCCGAGCTATCCGTTCGCAGCACTTAGCGGTCCCTCCCGTTTCGCGATGGTAGACGATTGCGTGTTTGTCAACGATATAATTAGCTTTGCTTGGGATAAAGCTGCGCGCGGTCATCCGTCCGCGCGCCGCCATCCGATAATGCGAGCCGTGTCCACTTTAGCGGGTCCCGGGTTCGCGCCGGACAGCGCGCCCCGGGATGAAAATGCCGCTTAAAGAGATTTCAGCATCGTGTCGGCGTCGGACACTTCGAACTTGCCCGGGGCTTCGACATTGAGCGCGGTGACGACACCGTTATCGACCAGCATCGAATAGCGCTGCGAGCGCTTGCCGAGACCGGCCTTGGTTGCGTCGAGTTCGAGGTCAATGGCGCGGGTGAAGTCGCCGCTGCCATCGGCCAGCATCATCACTTTGTCGTCGGTCTTTTGGTCCTTGCCCCACGCGCCCATCACAAACGCGTCATTGACCGAGACGCAGGCGATCGTATCGACGCCCTTTGCCTTGAGCGCCGCCGCCTTGTCGACATAACCGGGCAGGTGGCGCTGCGAGCAGGTCGGCGTGAACGCGCCGGGGACCGCAAAAATGGCGACCTTCTTGCCGCCGAACAATTCGTCGCTGCTGATCTCCTTCGGGCCTTCGGGGGTCAGGTATTTGAACGTGCTCTGGGGGATCTTGTCGCCAACCTTGATGGTCATCGATCGTTCCTCTGACTAGGGGATCCAGCCGGCACGAACGGATCGCGCCGGATCGAGATGAGGTTCAGAGCGATAGCATAGCGCAAGCCGCGCCGTAAACCGCACCCACCCAAGCGGCGTCGCCTTACTGGAATTTGATCTCGCAATCGCCGCCGGCAACTTATATTTGGAGCCAAGAAGCTCGGAGGAACGTCGTGTCTTCGCTCACCGGTCAGCTGCTCGTCGCGATGCCGCAGATGCAGGATCCGCGCTTTGCCCGGTCCGTCGTCTATCTCTGCGCCCATAGCGGGGAGGCGGGCGCGATGGGGCTCGTCGTCAACAAGACGATCGACGCGCTGACCGTCGACGAGCTTTTCGTGCATTTGAAGATCGAACCCGCGCGCCCAGCGAACCGGCCGCAACCGGTGCATTTTGGCGGCCCGGTCGATCCTGGGCGCGGCTTTGTGCTGCACAGCCCGGATTATCGCGAGGAGGGGACGCTCGGCATCGGCGACGAATTCGCGATGACCGCGACGCTCGATATTCTGCGGGCGATCGGCAAGGGCGAAGGGCCGCGCCAGAGCCTCCTGGCGCTCGGCTATGCCGGCTGGGCGCCCGGCCAGCTCGACGCCGAGATCCAGGCAAATGGCTGGCTTTCGGTCCCGGCCGATACCGCTCTCGTGTTTGACGAGGCCGACGACAATAAATGGCACCGCGCGCTCGCCAAGCTCGGCGTCAGCCCCTCGATGCTATCGACCGACGCGGGGCACGCTTGAGGCCAAGGTCGTCGTCATTGCGGGCGTCGCGACGCAGCCCCGATCCGCCGTGGCCTTCTGCGGGTCGAGATTGTCACGTCGCCTGCGGCTCCTCGCAATGGCGGGCTTTCCCTACCCCCGCCAATCCTCGCGCAGGATCGCGAAAAGCAAATGGTCCTGCCACTTGCCGTCGATCAGCAAATAGCGGCGGGCATAGCCTTCCTCGGTAAACCCGGTGCGCAGCAGCAGGGCGCGGCTGGGCACGTTGGTCGGCAGGCACGCGGCCTCGACGCGATGCAGGCGCAACCGGTCGAACGAGAAATCGAGCACCAGCGGCAGGGCCGCCGTCATATAGCCGCGCCGGGCGAACGGTTCACCGATCCAATAGCCAAGGCTCGCCGTTTCGGCGACGCCGCGGCGCACATTGGACAGACCGACACCGCCGACCAGCGTCTCGTCGGGCCGGAAGATAAAGAAATTGTACCCCTGATCGCTGCGCCAATCCTCGCTGTAGCGGGCAATTCGCGCGCGGAAGCTGGCGCGGCTCAGCGCGTCGGACGGCCAGGTCGGCTCCCACGGCGCAAGAAAATTGCGCGAGCCGGCGCGCAGCGTGGCCCACATATCGTAGTCGCCGCGATCGGGCGGGCGCACAAACACCCGCTCGCCGCTGAGCCGCAACGGGTCGGCGCGGGTCGCGAACAATCGCGGAAAGGTCTTGCGCTGTGGCGCCATCGCCGGTCGCCGCGACTCAGCCGTTGAGCCGCGCCTCGAGGCGCGCAAAATCTTCGACCCGCCCGACCGGACCCAGCGCCACCAGCGTCGGCGGACCGCCACGCCACCCGGCGACGACGCGCGCGATCGCGGCGTCATCGACCGCGTCGATGCGGCGAACGATGTCGTCGGTATCAAACGGCGTGCCGTGGATCAGCATGTGCTGCGCCATCTGCTCGCAGCGCGCCGAGGTGCTTTCCAAGGACATCAGCAACCCGGCCTTCATCTGTGCCTTGGCGCGGGCCAGTTCGACCGGGGTGAAGCCGGCTTCGAGCTTGGCCGTCTCCTCGCACAGCACCGGCAGCAGCTCGGTCGCTTCCTCTTCACCGGTCCCGGCGTAGATGCCAAAGAGCCCGCCATCGCGATAGCCATGCGCGAACGAGCTGACCGCGTAGACGAGGCCGCGCTTCTCGCGCACCTCCTGAAAGAGGCGCGAGGACATGCCGCCGCCAAACGCCGTCGACAGCACGGCGGAGGCGTAATAATCGGGGTCGTCGAGCGGCAGGCCCGGAAAACCCAGCACCAGGTGCAATTGCTCGAGATCGCGGTCGAGCCGATGCTCGCCGCCGACATAGCGCGCCGGCTCGGTCGACACCGCGCGCTCGGCCGGCATGTCACGCAACAGCTTCTCGGCGAGCTCGACAAAGGCGTCGTGATCGACATTGCCGGCCGCCGACAGCACCATGCGCGCCGCGCCGTAATGGTCCTTGAGGTAGGCGACGACCGATTTGCGCGACAATCCGCGGATGATGTCCGGGCTGCCCAGCACCGGCCGGCCCATTGCCTGACCGGGGAAGGCGCATTCCTGGAAATAATCGAAGATGATGTCGTCCGGCGTGTCGTGCGCCTGCCCGATCTCCTGCAGGATCACCGCGCGCTCGCGTTCGAGCTCGTTGGGCTCAAAGGTCGAGTGCTGCAGGATGTCGGCGAGGATGTCGAGCGCGAGGCCGACATCCTCCTTGAGCACCTTGGCGTAGTAAGCGGTGCTCTCGCGCGACGTATAGGCATTCAGGTGGCCACCGACCGCCTCGATCTCCTCGGCGATGGCGAGCGCCGAGCGGCGCTTGGTGCCCTTGAACGCCATATGCTCGAGGAAATGCGCGACGCCGTTGATCTGCGGCGGTTCGTGGCGCGTGCCGACATCGACCCAAAGCCCGAGCGAGACGGTCGCGACCGTATCGACCCGGTCGGTGACGATGCGCAGGCCGTTGGACAGGGTGGCGAGGCCGACCGTCATATCGCCCTCCTCATGCCGCCCTCTGGCGCAGTCGGGCGCGCTCGCGGATAAGGCGCGAGACTGCGGCGATATCATTGGGCAGCACGGTCATCTGTTCCTTTCGTTCCATGATCTCGGCCAGCGCCGGCGGCAGGTCGGGGCGAATACCGGTCGCGCGTTCGACCGCGTCGGCGAATTTCGCCGGATGTGCCGTTGCCAAGGCGATCATCGGCGTGGTGCCGTCGTCACGCGCGAGCGCGGCTCGCGCGGCGGCAACCGCGACCGCGCTGTGCGGGTCGATCAGCATTCCGCTGCGCCGGTAGGTATCGGCGATCTCGGCCAGCGTGCCGGCATCGTCGACCCGGTGCCCGGTAAAGGATTTGGTCGCGGCCCGCCACGCCTGATCATCCGGCGGCAGGGCGCCATCGCGACGAAACGCGGCGATCGCCTGCGTCACCGCGGCGCCATTGCGGCCCTTGAGCTCAAACAGCAAGCGCTCGAAATTGCTCGCGACCTGGATGTCCATGCTCGGGCTGAGGCTGGGGCTGACGTCTCCAATGGTCATCGCGCCCGACGCCAGGTAGCGGGCGAGGATATCGTTGGCGTTGGTCGCTAGTATGAGCCGCTCGATGGGCAGCCCCATCGCCCGCGCGAGATGGGCGGCATAGACATTGCCGAAATTGCCGGTCGGCACGGCGAACGATACTTTGCGGCCCGGAGCCCCCAAAGCCAATCCGGCGGCGATGTAATAGACGATCTGCGCGGCGATGCGCGCGAAGTTGATCGAGTTCATCGCCGAGAGACTGAGATCGCGGCGCAGGGCCGTGTCGGCGAACAATGCCTTCACCAGATCCTGGCAATCGTCGAAAGTTCCGTCGATCGCGATCGCGTGGCAGTTGGACGCGTCGACCGTTGTCATCTGCCGGCGCTGCACCTCGGAGATGCGGCCGTGCGGGTACAGGAAGAAAATGTCGATCGCCGCGCGGTCGCGACAGGCCTCAAGCGCCGCCGAGCCGGTATCGCCGGAGGTCGCGCCGACAATCGTCACCCGCTCGCCGCGTCGGGCCAGCGCCGTGTCGAACAATTGCCCCAAGAACTGCAGCGCCAGATCCTTGAACGCGAGGGTCGGGCCATGAAACAGCTCCAACAGCCACAACCGCTCGTCGAGCTGGACGAGCGGCGTCACCGCGCTGTGGCGAAAACCCCCATAGGCGGTCTCCGCGAGACGCCGCAGCTCGCCGCGGCCAAAACTGTTCTCGGCAAAGAGCCCGACGATCCGCGCCGCGAGATCGGCGTAAGGGAGCCCGGCGAGCGCGGAGAGATCGAGCGCCGGCAATGTTTCAGGCACGTAAAGCCCGCCATCCTCGGCGAGGCCGGCCAGCAGCACGTCCTCGAAGGAATGGGTCACCGGCTGGGGCCGGGCATCGCGGGTCGACAAATAACGCATCGCCAATTCTAACCTATCGATTTGATAAAGCGTATCCCCGCGCCCGCATGCCCGCATCGAGCGCAATGACGAGGACGGTGGTTGCCGCGCTGGGCCGCGTCATGATCCTGTTTCCTCCCCGGCGCCTTTGGCGCGCATTGCTAATCTAGGCTAGGTTGAGCTGCAGACCGAGCGGAGAATCAAAGGGAGTTCAAGGCATGTTCGAAGGCTTTACCCGCACCGACATGGATACGCCATCCAGCCTGTTTGGCGGCGCGCGCATCCATTTGCGCCACGGCGGCGATGGCCCGCCGCTCCTGCTGCTGCACGGCAACCCGCTGACCCATGTGTCGTGGCGCAAGATCGCGCCCAAGCTCGCCGAGGATTTCCACGTCGTTTGCCCCGATCTGCGCGGCTATGGCGACAGCGTCGGCCCCGACGATGCCGGACCCAACAACATCAATTACTCGTTCCGCGCGATGGCGCAGGACCAAGTCGAAATCATGGAGCAGCTCGGTTACCGCGAGTTCTTTGTCGCCGGACACGACCGCGGCGCCCGCACCACGGCGCGCATGTGTCTCGACCATCCCGACCGGGTCAAGCGCGCGGCGCTCGTCGATATCCTGCCGAATCATCACGTCTGGACCCATGCCTCAAAGGATTGGGCGATGCGGTCGTGGCACTGGCCGTTTATGGCCCAGCCCTACGACTTTCCCGAAAAAATGATGGCCGGTGTCGATGCGCGCTGGTTCATGGAGCACAAATTGTCAAAGCCGGGGATCGGGCTCGGCTTTTTTGGCGAGGAAGCGTTCGACGAATACGTCCGCTGCTTTAACTGGAAGACGATCAAGGGCTCGTGCGCCGATTACCGCGCCTGCGTGACCTGCGACCTCGAGATGGATACCGCGGATTTCGCGGCGGGGCGCAAGATCACCGTGCCGCTGCTGGTGGTCTGGGGCGGGCGCAGCCACACCGAGGGCATCCATGGCGACGTGCTCGCGGTGTGGCAGAAGAATTACGCGGAGAATGCCTGGGGCGGATCGCTACCCTGCGGTCATTACGTCCCCGAGGAAGCACCGGACGAAACCTACGCGCACTTCATCAAGCATTTCAAGGATTAGCGGGGACAGCCCCACCCCAACCCTCCCCCGCTTGCGGGGGGAGGGTTGGGGTGGGGGGTTACCCCTGTCAGGTGCGGAAGCTCGGGTCGAGCTTGTCGCACAGGCGCAGCAGCGCTGGCCATTCGCGCCGCGGGAGAAGCCCCGGCACATTGCTCGAATTGGCAAACTGCGCCGCTTGCTTCTCGCAGGTGTCGGCCGGCGGGAACACCAGCTTGCCGCCCGCCGCGACCGCGGCTTGCGCCTTTAGCTGCGCCTCGGCTGAACGCTCGAAGTGATAGAGATACGCAAAGGCCTCCGAGACATTGCGCCCGGTGGTCAGCAGCCCGTGGTTGCGCAGCACCAGTACCGGATGCTTGCCAATGCTGTGCTGCAGCCGCTCGCGCTCGTCCATGTCGAGCGAGACGCCCTCGTAATCGTGGTAACCGAGTCGGCCATAGAACCGCATCGCCCATTGCGACAGCGGCAGCAGACCTTCTTCCTGCACGCCGACCGCGATGTCGGCCTCGGTGTGGGTGTGCACGACGCATTCGACATCGGGGCGGCCGAGATAGATCGCACCGTGGATCACGACCCCCGCATAGATCGGCTCGTATTCCGACGGCTCGACGAGGTTGCCGTCAAAATCGACCTTGATGATATTCGAGGCGGTCACCTCGTCGAACATCAGCCCGGCGGCGTTGATCAGCATGTGCTCCGGCTCGCCCGGCACCCGCGCCGAGTTATGCGTCAGGACGAGATCGTCCCAACCGAAATGCGCGATCAGCCGATAGCAGGCGGCGAGGTCAACGCGCAGCGTCCACTCCTCGGGGCTGATATGGCGCGGCCGCGAGGCCTGGATGTTGAGCGAGTCCATTGACGAATCTCCTTTGGTTTAGGGTGCACGACGAACGCGGACACCTCGTTCATTCACTACAATAATCGCGCCAGGAGCCTCGTCCAATTCGATCTGTCCGAGCGCTATCTCTGCAATTCGTGAGTAATCGCGTCGACTTTCTTTCGCGAGCCGCAGCAATATGAGGCCGGCGTGGGTTCCGGGCGGATATCGCCGCAAATCGGCGAACTCCTTGTCAGCCGTCACGAGCCACCGATCCTCGGCCTGGATGCGCCGCCAAAGCTCGACGTCCGCCAAACCCTCCCAGCCCTGATCGGCTACCGTGACCGCATCATGGCCGCGGCCCCTCAGCAGTTCGGCGATTTCATCGGGTAGATTCTCATCCACCTTCAGGCGAGCCGGCACTATTCGGCATCGCTGTATTCGGCGGGAACCACATTGGCCTCGGCGGCGAGTGCAGCGGCAAATCGCAAAGCCGCTTCGACATCCTCAACGGTGAGCTGCGGCCAGGACTTGATGATCCGCTCCGGCGTATCGCCGTCGGCGATGCTTCCCACGATCACGCTTATCGGCACGCGCGTGCCTTTGATACACGGCTTGCCATGGTGAATACGCGGGTCGATGCTGATGCGGTCGCGCCAATCCATCAGACGAGCTTACACCGTCGTCACACCGGGGCGAAGCACGGGACGGGCGGGCCGTCTTCGGTCGGTTTGTAGACGAGTTTGACCGGCTGGCCGATCTTGATCGCGTCGAGGTCGCAATCGACGATGTTGGTCATCATCATTGGCCCTTCGGCCAGTGTCACATAGGCGATTGCGTAGGGCACCGGCGTGCCGCGGCGCATGACGCTGTAGGTGTAGATCACCCCGTCGCCCGAAGCCTGTTGCCACGCGGTATCGCCGCTAAAGCAGAATGGGCAATTGGCACGCGGGTAGAAATGCAGCTCGCCGCAGGCGTTGCACTTCTTGATCAGCAGCTTGCCCTCGGCGGCGGCGTCCCAATACGGCTGGGTTTCGAGGTTGGGCAGCGGCGCCGGGATCTTTCTGTCGGCCATAACGCTTACTCCCGTTCCATGATCACGGTCGCGGCGCCATGCCGCGTGCCGAGCGAGCCGCCAGTACCGTGCGCCAGCGCGATGTCGCAATTGGGCACCTGCACCTTGGGGTGCGCCTCGCCGCGCAGCTGGCGCACCGCCTCGACCACCTTGGTCAGGCCGCCGCGGTTTGACGGGTGGTTGTTGCACAAGCCCCCGCCATCGGTGTTGAACGGGAATTTGCCGACGCCCGCGATCAGATTTCCGTCCGACACGAACTTGCCGCCCTGGCCCTTCTCGCAAAAACCGAGATCCTCGATCTGCATCACGACGGTGATCGTAAAGCTGTCGTAGATCGACGCGTATTTGATGTCGGCCTGTTTGATCCCGGCCTCGGCGAAGGCCGCCGGCCCCGAGACCACGGCGCCCGAATAGGTCAGGTCGAACTTGCCGCCATACTGGTTTTTGGGCGCCTCGCCAACGCCGAGCACGCTGACCAGCGGCCGCTTCAAGCTTTTCGCGATCTCCGGCTTGGCGAGGATGATCGCACCGCCGCCATCGCTGATCACGCAGCAATCGAGCCGGTGCAGCGGGTCGGCGATCATCGGCGAATTGATCACGTCCTCGACCGTCACGACGTCGCGCAGCATCGCGTGCTCGTTATATTGCGCGTGATGCGACGCGGCGACCTTGACCCAGGCGAGCTGTTCGCTGGTCGTGCCGTATTCGTGCATGTGGCGCATCGCGCACATCGCATACATGTTGGCCGTCGCCGGGCCGAACGGCATCTCGAACTGGGTCTCGGGCATCTGCGCCGGCGGGACGCGCGTCGCGGTGCCGGTAGCCTGCCCCGCCGAGCGCGGCTGGCCGGCGAGCGTGATCAGCGCGATGTTGCACTTGCCGAGCGCGATCGCCTCGGCCGCATGCCCGACCTGCAGCAGATAGGACGAGCCGCCGGTGTCGGTCGAATCCCAATGCCTTAATTTGAGGCCGAGATAATCGATCATCGACAGCGCGCCGAGCCCGGACATGTCGCCCGCGGCACAGAAATAGCCGTCGATGTCGTTCTTGGTGATCCCGGCGTCCTCGATCGCGCCCTTGGCGCATTCGGCGTGGAGCTGGTACAGCGTCTTGTCGGCGGCCATCCGCGTCGGATGCTCGTAGACGCCGATAATGTACGATTTGCCCTTGATGCTCATCGCGATTCCGAACCCTCCCTGACAGCCGAAAAGATGGGATACCGTTCGGTTGACCCGGTCAATCCCGCATTGCGCCGTGCCGGCATTCCGGCGGTGAACCTAAACCGTGATTTGACCCGATTCTGATGCTCTTCTATTTTCGGTTGGCCACAAATAACAGGAGGAAACCCATGCGCCTGACGATGGGACTCATCATTGGTACAATGATCGCGACCGCACCGGCGGCTTATGCCGACAAACTCGATCTGTCGACAATCAAGTGTGAGGATTTCCTCAAATCCGGTAAGGACAACATCGCCGTTATCATCACGTGGTTGGACGGATACTATAAAGACGAAAACGCCCCTCCGGTTATCGACTTTGACAAATTCAACAAAAGCTCGGCGAAACTGGGAAAATACTGTGGTGAGAATCCAGATTCAGGCCTGATCACCGCGGCGGACAAGACCCTCGGCGGGAAGTGACGCGGGGTCTATAGACGGGGGTCAACCGCCGATCTCGGCGATTTGCTCAGCATCATAACCAAGCTCCGACAGGATCGCCGCGGTATGCTCGCCAAGGCGCGGTGATGGTTGGTTCTGGGTAAGGCCGGTCTCCGAGAAACTGACCGGGAAGGGCATTGTCGTTAGCCGCCCCTCGGTCGGATGGTCGAGCGGCCGGAAGAAACCCGCCTCGTTCAGATAAGGGTCGTTGACCACGCCCGTCAGATCGTTGACGCCACCATTCGGCACGTCAGCCGCGTCGAGCCGCTCCCTCCACTCCGCGGTCGAACGCGTCTCCATCACCCCGGCGAGCCAGTTGTAAAGCTCGTCGATATTCGCGGTGCGGTGGGCGATCGTGTCGAAGCGCGGGTCGTCGGCCAGTTCGGGCGTGTCGGCCGCGGCGAACAGATTGCGCCACTGCCGGTCGGTCGTCGCCAGCACGCAGACATGCCCATCGGTCGTCGCGTAGGGCCGGCGATGCGGGGTCAGCATGCGCGGATAGCCGAGCCCTTTTTCCGGCTCGCTCAAGACGCCGTGCCACAAATGCTCGACGAGGTTGAACGCGGCCATCGTGTCGAACATCGGCACGTGGACTTCCTGGCCCTTGCCCGTCTTTTCGCGCGCGTAGAGCGCCATGCCGATCATCGAGGCCAGCACGTAACCGGTGACCTTGTCGGCAACCACCATGGGCGCGTAGCGCGGTGCGCCGCCGCTATCGGCGTTGAGCGCGGCAAAGCCGCTTTCGCCTTGGATCACGTCGTCAAACGCGGCACGGTCGCGATGCGGGCCGTCGGCGCGCCAGCCGCTCGCCGACGCATAGATGATGCGTGGGTTGACGGCGGCGATCGCGTTGTAGTCGACCCCGAGCCGTTGCGCCGCGCCGGGCCGCATATTGTGCACCAGCGCGTCGGCGGTCGCGGCGAGCCGCAACAACGCCGCCCGCGCCGCGGGCCGCTTCAGGTCGAGCACGACACTCTTCTTATTGCGGTTGAGGTTGAGAAAATACGCGCCCATGCCGGGGTGCCGCGCCGGGCCGATCGAGCGCATCATGTCGCCGGCGGGGTCTTCGATCTTGATCACCTCGGCACCGAGATCACCGAGGATCTGCGTCCCAACCGGCCCCAGCACGACAGCCGTCAGATCGATGATGCGCACCCCTGCCAGCGGCCCCGACATCAAACCTCCCGAATTGAACCACCCAGGTTTAAAGTGAAGTCGTTTGGCAGGAAACCATTTCTGGAGAAGCCGTGACCGCCGCACCCCACCCCGACGATCTCGCTCGTGTCGCCGCCTGGTTCCAGCGTCTGTCGAGCCATGTCCGCGCGGTCGATTACGTCGGTGCCCGCCCGCTCTTCGCCGACGACATGATCGCCTTTGGCACGTTCGAAAACTTCATCACCGGACGCGAGCGGGTCGAGGCGGCGCAATGGCGCAGCGTCTGGGGCGTCACCAGCGGGTTCCGCTATCGCACCGACGACATTCGCGCGATCGTCTCGGCCGATCGGCTCACTGCGATCGGCATGGGCGTCTTTGATTCGACCGGCTACCACGCCGATGGCAGCCCCTACGAACGGCCGGGACGAACCACCGTTGCCTTCTCGCGCGGCGCGATCGGCGAGGACTGGGTCGCCGACCATACCCACATGTCATTGTTCCGAGATGTACCGAGCGTATCGTTTGGTGCGGCTGGATCGACAAAAAGTTGAGAACCGGCGCCGCTGCCGCAGCGTACTAATGTCTGCCGCGCCGTTGTGCCGATCCGGCGGGGTTCGTATAACGGCGACAATTTCCCGAGGACATCGATGCGCAGGGTCACGATGGCAAAGACGCGGCTTATTGGG
>Ga0181537_10003053_pt1 | contig 14517 bp, 11 predicted proteins | sample PEATcosm2014_Bin_39_FD_119765 | JGI IMG/M metagenome (GOLD analysis project Ga0181537, IMG submission 119765) | Peatland microbial communities from MTU Mesocosm Facility, Houghton, MI, USA - PEATcosm2014_Bin23_10_metaG | ecosystem: Environmental > Terrestrial > Soil > Wetlands > Peat | place... | reverse complement strand
GCTCCTCGCGGCAGCGCCGCGACCACTGAGCGATACTGGGTCAGCCACGCACTGTCTGCCGCAGCGCCTTTCCAAAAATAGAGGAGATTCGCGACAGCGAAAACGGCGGCGGCCATGACAGCCCGGTTATTCGGTGAACGCCGCTGAGTCGAATTGTCCTGCAACTGCATGGCGAAGAGGATCAGACAGGGGCCAGCGAGCGCAAGAGCCCTCACGTCGACATAGCCCGGGTCCCCATACGTCATTGGAAAAACGAAATACAGCGCCAGAAATGTAGTGGCGAGCACGAGCATGTCCAGCATGTCTCGGTTTGCCAAGGCCCCACGAGTAAGTCGACGGCGGATGGTCCAAAGCAGGCCGATGGCCAGCACGAGTATGAACATCACATCGACCCGCTCATCGAAGCGGATCAAATCCCAATCAAGACGTCTGAGCTTCCAATGGAGCGTGCCCCAGACATACTTCGCGGCGATCACCTCGTGCTGCGCCGGGTAATAGGCGCTACTGCCGACGTGCCACGCCAACACAACGCCTATCGGAGTACAGAATGCGAGCTCTCGGCGCAGACGCGTCGTACGCAAATACAGTCTCAATAATCCGGTTGCACCAACAGCGGCTGCGAGAAACACCAGGAACGCGAGGTGCATCAGGTAACCGAGCGCGACCAGGACGCAATATCCCGCGAATGTGCCAACAGACCACTGTCGGCGCAGGCCTTGCACCAGCGCAAGCGCAAAGATGATCAGGGCGACAGCGAGTCGAAAATTAAGAAATCCAAGCAGGAAAAACCAATCCGTCGATAAATAAAGACAAAGCATAAGGACAATGGCCCGATTGTCGAGCACTGTCCTGCTGGCCCACAGATAGAACAGAACAGCCAGTGGCAGAGACAGCAGCGTCAGAGTGGTCCAGATCGCGGTCGCCGCCGTTGTTCCAAAAAGATGCACCGCGGCGATCAGTATCAAATCGCCAAGAATGTAAGGAATGATCATGAACTGGTACTGGAATGCAGCATCGAATTGCGCGCCGTGATGAAAAAACAGATCCTCCATGACTACCGCACGCGCGAGATGCGCCGGATAGTCCTGGAAAAGAAGTGCCGAGGAGTGCACGCACACTAAAACGTAGGCAGCGGCCAGCAGTGTCGCCAAATTCCAGGCGGAGCGACCGTTAGCAAACACGACTGCGCGGGGATGTCCTGGATCAGGGCAAGGTCACAAGCAAAACAGCATTCTCGCCCTTGTCCGGCACCACCAATGCTACCCCGGTCCCCGGCAGAATGGCGATTCCGATTGGGTTATTGAACGAGCCCGGCAAAGCGCCCAGGCTGATACCACGTGAATTGGGATAGCCGGCAACCGTGGTGACCACGGCGGCTGGTGTGATCTCACGAAGGGTGCGGTAGAAGCTATCAATTACGTAGAGATTATCATTGATATCGACCGCAATACCGGTAGGCACATTGAATCGCGCATCGGTGCCCGTCCCATCTGCATGGCCCGCCAGGCCCGCGCCCCCGGCGATTGTTGTCACCACTCCAGCCGTAGTCAGCATCCGAATCGTGTAATTACCCGTGTCCGCAACATAGATATTACCCGCCGAACTCATCGCCAGACCTTGAGGAGCATCGAACTCCGCGGCGGCACCGGTAGCGTCGACGGCGCCCACCACACCCGCGGAGCCCGCCAAAGTCGTTACAACGCCGCCCGGAGTAATCATTCTGATGATGTCATTGCCGGTATCGGCCACGTAAAGATTACCGCTGGTATCAATGACTATCCCTTCGGGCTTGTTGAATTGCGCAGCGCTGCCGGTACCGTTGGCTGAGCCGGTTACGCCCGCCGTGCCGGCTATCGTGGTCACGGCACCGGCCGGAGTGATCTTTCTGATGGTGTTATTGCCTGTGTCGGCCACATAGATATTGGCCGAAGCATCAGCGATCAGGCCCTGCGGACTGTTGAATTGCGCGGCACCGCCGGTACCATCATTCGAACCCGTGCCGCCTGCCGTTCCCGCCAGTGTCGTCACGACGCCGGTCGGCGTGATCTTTCTGATCGTATTGTTCGCGGTATCGGCGATATACATGTTGCCGGAAGAATCGGTCGCGGCTGCCTGCGGGCCACTGAACTGCGCTGCACTCTGCGTCCCGTTGGCAGCACCGGGATGTGGCGCGGTCCCCGCGAACGTCGTTACGGCCGCGGCGGTGGTAATCTTGCGTATCGTGTCATTGCCAAAATCTGCGACGTAAAGATTGTCGGCACCGTCAGCGACGATGCCCAGCGGGTTGTTGAACTGAGCGGCGGCGCCGGTGCCATCTACGTACCCCGCGGCGTAAGCGGCTCCCGCGATGGTCGTGACGACACCTCCGGTTGAAATGAGTCGAATGGTGCCGTCGTATGTATCGGCTACAAATATGTTCCCGGATATATCAACGGTAAGGCCCTGGGGATGATCAAATCGCGCCGCACTCCCGGTGCCATCCATCCACCCCGCAGCACCCGCGCTGCCTGCCAAGGTCGTCACCGTACCAGCGCTGATCTCGCGAATCGTGCTGTTGTTGGTATCCGCGACAAACACGTCACCGGAAGCGTCGGTCGCGACAGCATCGGGATGATTGAACTGGGCTACGCCCACGGCCCCGTTCAGCGAGCCCGCTACGCCTGTTCCGGCCAGAGTGGTCACGACACCGCCGGGGCTGATTTCCCTGATGACGTTATTGCCCGAATCCGCGACGTACACATTGCCCGCCGCGTCCGTGGCGAGACCTTGGGGATAGGCAAACTGCGCGGCAGTGCCGGTCCCATTGGTCAAACCGGCAACACCAACCGCGCCGGCGAAAGTACTGACCTGACCCGCGCTCGAAATCTTGCGGATGGTCTGATTCCCGGTATCAGCTACATAGATATTGCCCGCAGAATCGGTCGCGATACCCTGCGGAAAATTGAACAGCGCGCTGCTGTTCACGCCATCTACAGACCCCGTCTTATCAGGGGCACCTGCGATCGTTGTCACCACCCCAGAGGGCGAGATTTCGCGGATGACGCTGTTATAGGTGTCCGCGACGTACACATTGCCCGCTGCATCAATCGCTACCGTCTCGGGACTGTAGAAACGCGCTGCGTTGCCCGCGCCGTTGATGTTACCTGCACCTCCGACCTGGCCGGCCACCAGATCGATGCCTGTTGCAGGCACCGTTACGGTCAGAACTGCCGCCTGGCTGGTTATCGAGCCGGCGGAATTCATGACTATGACCGTGAAGCTGTTCTGGTTATTCTGCACAGCGACCGATGAGAGCGTGTAACTCGCTGCAGTGGCTCCGACGATATTTGTGCCGCCAACCTGCCATTGATACGACAGGGGCTGCGTGCCGGTCGCGGCGACTGAGAAGGTCACCGAGGCGCCAACGGCCACGGTCACGCTCTGCGGCTGCGTCGTGATTAAAGGCGCGACGCTTACGGTGTCGACCGTTAACAAAGCCGTGCCGCTCGTAACGCTGCCACTGGCATTGCTCACGACCACATTGAACAGAGTGCCAGACTCTGCAGTGGTGGTCGGCGGAGTGATATAGCTCGCGTCCGTGGCGCCGGAGATCGCCGCGCCATTCGCGTACCATTGAAATGTCAACGGCGGGGCGCCACTAGCCACGACCGCGAAGGTGGCCGTGCTGCCAGCCAAGACTGTTTGCTGCTGCGGTTGGGTGGCAATCGTCGGTGCAGTAGATTGTACGGTGAGGGTCACCGCGTTGCTGGTCACACTGTTGACGACATTGGATACGGTGACGGTAATCTGCGCGCCGTTGTCCGCAATTTGCGCGCCGCTATACGTGTAACTGGCGTTCACGGCCCCCGGAATGGCCACGCCGCCCTTGTTCCACTGGTAATTCAACGGCGTTGTACCGCTGGCCACCACTGTGAAGGTCACCGATCCTCCTGCCACAACGGTTTGAGAGGTTGGCTGCGTTGTAATCGAGGCCGCGATGGGCGTGACGGTAAGCGTGGCCGCATTGCTGGTCAGCGGCCCGGCGGGGTTGTACACCACGACGCTGTACTGCGTGCCGCTCTCGCCGTATTGCACCGCGGCGATCGTATAGCTCGAGCCCTGTGCGTTGGCAATCTGCTGCCCGTTCCTGAGCCATTGATACGATAGCGGCGCCGAACCTTAGCCAGTCACCGAAAAGGTTGCGGACTGTCCGTCCAATACCGTGATGCTTTGAGGTTGTGACACGATGGTCGGAGCCGTGATGGTGGGAGTCGCCGACCCACCTCCCCCGCATCCAATCTGCATTGCCGCGGCCAGTGCGAGAGTCGCTAACCCGACTCTCCGAAAGGTCATTCGTGCCGCCATTTTCTTCGTTTGCCTTTTTGAACGAACCGCGAGTTCAGCCCCCGCAGAATGTTAGGGCAAGCCGCCGACCGCACTGCTGACGGCAATCACATTTTAGAAACTAAAAGTGATTCAGTTCACGAAACTGTGAAGACAGCCTACGAGCCTGAGCGGACTGCGCTAAGGCCGCCTGGGTCGGCAGGCTATATCGCGGCGCCGACGCTCTGCGATTGAGTCTGATTGTTGTCCGCTAGCCGGGCGTACAGTTTGCTCAGTCGCTCCGCGACGGCATCTACGCCGAAGTCTACTGCCGCCGTGCGCGCCCGCTGTGACAAGGCCTCGCGCTGCGCGGTATTGCGCGCCAGATTGAGCATCGCATCGCCTAAGGCCGTGGCATTTCTGGCCGGAACCTTTATGCCCGCACCCCAGCGATTCACGATGTCAGCTGGCTCACCGATGTCCGTGACAATGTGCGGCCTTCCGAAGACCATCGCCTCGACCAAATTGACGGAGCTGAATTGCTCGCTCTCGAATGGGGCGATCAGCACATCGCTACCAGCGAAGTACGGTTCATGCTTTTCAGGTGCCTCCATCTCAACCAGCGACACGCTATCGCGTATACCCAATTGGTCGACCAGTTCGTCGATGCGCTTACGCGTCGCGACAGGATCCGATACCCAGGGTATGTCCTTGTACTTAGTCGGCACTCGATGGTAGAGCGTGGGCCGGTACACGAGGCACAGCCGCGCGTTGGGTATAAGCTTTCGCACCTCGGCAAATGCCGTGAGCATGGTCTCGTTGCCACGATCCGGGCCGAGCTTGGTCACGCACAAAAATACGAATTCATCCGCACCCCATCCGAGCTGAGCTCGGGCGGATGCGCGACTCAGATTGCGCGCGCTTTCAAATCTATCCGGTGGCACCGCATGGTAAAGAACATCTATTTTGTCTCTAGGCACAAAGCGTTGCTCGTGCACGAATTCCCGGCAATGAGTCGACGCCGCCAAGGCATAGCCGGTGCGTCCGGCGAGCAGACGATCGGCCACCTTGAACGCGGTTGGATAGGGGCCGTAGGTCGGGGTATCGAATTCGTGAATAACAGTCGGCACGCGATTCCAGAAAGATGCGATCCGGCCAAAGGCCGACGCGCCGAAACAAAATAAGTGCATGACGTCGATATTGTGACGCCGCACGAGCTGCCCGACCTTCAGCGGTGCCATCAGGTCGTACTTGCTCCAGGCCAGGTTCACGACCGGATGCTTGGCAGCCTCGAAGGTGCGCACGACTGCGTCCGAAGCGTTTAGGAAATACGGATGAATCTGTACCCGGGTGCGATCCACTCGAGGGAACACATTCATATAAAGACGGCCACCCGCGTGCAGGCTGCCGTCGAAGCAGACATGGTCAATCAGCCAGAGAACATTCAGCGGTCGCGTTGACATAGATTCGTCGCCCAATAATCCATCGGCGCAGCGGAATGCGTCGCTCGTCGACATTAAACCATAATACCCGGCATTCGCGGACCTGCGAGCAGGGCTCTTCGAGCGGAATTGCGGGTACCCTCACACATTTTAGTCGCCGGGCTCCGGGGACCGCCCGCCGCCCCTTAACTGCGCGCTCGCATCCAGATTGCCAAACAGCACGCTGAAACCCCCGAGCATGTTATAGGACAGGCTCATCAGCGGGACTATCAGCGCGAATGCCAGCGCAACTCCGGCATTGGCGCCGAAACCGGTCAAAAGGTATACGACCGCCGCCTGGTCACCGCCGTATCCGCTCACGGAGTACGGGATAAGACCCGATAGCATATAGGCGGGCACAAGCGCCACCCAGGCGGGGAACGGTAGTACCAGCCCCACGCCGAGCCCGACCAACGCGTAGACGCTTGCGCGCGTCAGCAGGGTTACAAAAGCGATGGCGATGATGGGCGCGATGCGAACGTGCTGGCGCTCAAAGATCAGTACTCGATGCATGAAGCGACGCAAGCCACGGCGAAGCTTGCGCCAGGGTCCGTGCATTCGCTGCAGAATGCGCAGAATAATTCCCCTTTGGCTGCGCAACATCCAATACCCTATTACCCCGGCCATTAAAGCGCCCACAAACAGTGCTATTGCGATCGGCCGCACGCCCTGGTCGGGCCGCGCAAGAGTCAACCACAGCGCGCAAGCAAGCGCTGCGGCGCAGCCCGTAGTAAGACTGATCAGATTCAACATGGCGATCGCGGCCCAGTGCGCGCTGACATGACCACCGATCTTGCGCGCCGCGAGCATGACACGCAGCGCATCAGTACCGACCGTTGATGGCACAACCTGCCCCAGGAATGCCCCGCCCCAGTGCAACCCGAGCACGGTTGTGTAGCTGACGCGCGGGGCGATGTGCATGGCACGAACCAGCTGGGTCCAGTTCCACGCCCGGGTCATCCCGTCGATGATGACCACACCGACGGCCAGCAGGATGTACCAAAGATTCGCTGCCGCAAGTCGTTCGAGCGGCCTGGCATGACCAATCTTGGTCATCAGAACGACAAGCGAAGCAATGGCCAGCGCCAGGCGAATCCAACGCATCGCCGATCGCCTTACGGGAGTCGCAGAATTCACAGACAACGCAAAGGCTCAGGCCCGCGCGAGCGCTCCCGTTTTCGACCCGGGCTTATGTTGTATCCGCGCAATAGAATATGTCAGGCTTAGTGCGGCTTTCTAGACCTGGATCGCAGCCGGGGGAGATGACGCTTCTATATTCTACTGTTTTCCGTCAATGCCCGCACGTAGAGCCGCCGTGTCACCCCGTTAACGCAGGTTGCCAGTATCGATCCATGCCCCCCTCTCCCCGGCTCTCTATCATCGTTCCCTTCTACAATGAGGCGGACAACATCCGCCGCATGTACACGGCCATAGTCGATGCGGTCGCTCCGCTCGAAGTCAGCTTCGAGATGGTGTTCGTCGACGACGGCAGTAGGGATAACACGCTGCAACTGGCCAGCGAGCTGGCAGCAGCCGACAGCCGCGTTCGTGTAGTTAAATTTCGCCGCAATTTCGGCCAGACCCCAGCAATGGCTGCGGGCATAGAGCATGCGCGCGGTGAGATCTTGATCACCATGGACGGGGATCTGCAGAACGATCCGGCTGACATCCAGCAGCTGCTGGCCAAGATGGATGAAGGCAACGATATCGTCGTCGGCTGGCGATTCAATCGCCAGGACAAGATGATCTCGCGCAAGATACCCTCGATGATTGCCAATCGCCTGATCGGCAAGGTAACGGGGGTGCCCATCAAGGATAATGGCTGTTCGCTCAAGGCATACCGCGCTTCAGTCATCAAGCATATTCCGCTGTATTCGGAGATGCACCGCTTTATTCCAGCGATGGCATCGATCGCGGGACCGCGGATCGCCGAAATCAAAGTGCGGCATCACGCCCGTCAGTTCGGTAAATCCAAATATGGCTTATCCCGCATCTACAAGGTGCTGCTCGATCTGATGGTGATCAAGACGGTCGCATCGTTTACCGCGCGACCTCTGCTTTGGTTCGCGCTGCTGTCGCTGCCTATGTTCGGGGGCGGACTGCTGCTATTCGGGTATTCCCTGCTCACCGCGCTTGTCGCGCACGAGCCTCTCTCTTTACCCATTGCCGGCACTGGTCTGATTTTCCTGGCGGGCGCCGTTATCCTGCTATCCAGTGGCGCCTTGGCCGAAGTTGTCTACAAACTAGGTGATATTCGTGAAAGTGACTTTGCCAGACTTACGCGGCAAGTGCGCACTTCGATAACAGCTGATTCCCAAAAAGAACAGGCAATTCTTTCATGACGCAGCGCAAATCAGGGATTCAACTTTCCGTCATTGTTCCGGTCGGTACTCGCCACGCCGATCTGAAGGCATTGCATCGCGACTATCGGCAGGCTCTGGATGACATCGGCCGCAGCCACGAGATCATATACGTGCTTGACGGCCCTATTCCTGAAGCCACCGCGGCCCTCGAGCAGCTGATGCAGTCCGGCGAGAGAATCACGGTAGTGCAACTCACGCGCCTGTTCGGCGAATCGACCGCACTGATGGCCGGATTCGAGCAAGCATCCGGCGCGATAGTTCTGACCCTTCCGGCTTACTATCAGATCGAGCCCGAGGAAATCGGCAACCTCGTCGCGGCCCTTGAGTCAGCCGATATCGTCATCAGCCGCCGCTGGCCGCGCGCCGGCGGATTGCTGGAGCGTATACGGCGAGGCGCATTCCATCGGCTGGTGAGCTGGATGACGGGGCTTGAGCTGCATGATCTGGGATGCACGGCACGAGCGATGAAACGCCAGGTGCTCGAGGAGATCTCACTATACGGCGATCAGCACCGACTGCTGCCGGCATTGGCCGATCGGCAAGGCTTCCGGGTGCTTGAAATCGACGTCAAGCAATCGGCTCAAGACCGCTTCGAGGGAGCGTATCGGACGCGTGAGTACGCCCATAGGGTGCTCGACGTATTTGCGGTCTTCTTTTTGGTCCGTTTCACCAAGAAGCCCCTGCGCTTCTTCGGCATGATAGGAGCGTCGACGTTGAGCATTGGTACGATACTCGTGATTTATCTGGTCATTGATCGGCTCGTCTTCGGCAATGCCCTGGCTAATCGTCCGGCATTGCTCCTGTCCTCGCTATTGGTCGTACTCGGTTTGCAATTGTTCGCGCTAGGATTGCTCGGTGAGCTGATCATCTTCACGCACGCGGGAGGCATGAAGGATTATCAGGTCGAGCGCGTGATCGAATGTCCGAGTCACGAGAATCTGGTCTAGAGCCGCCCCCGCGCCAGTATGACCGCATCGTTGCAAGGTTGGCGACGGCCACTGTGGTACCTGGCCGCCGCTGCATTGCTGGCCGGCATTTATGCGCGCTTCAAAGGGCTGGGTAGCGCTCCTTTGGCCGTGGACGAGTACTACCTAGCTCAGTCCATCGAGAACGTTCTGCGAACGGGTGTTCCGGCGTTCAATTGCGGCGGTCTCTATATGCGAGGTCTGGTTCTGCAGTACTCGTCCGCACTGCTGCAGCTCAATGGGTCCTCGGCCGAGTTTGCGCCGCGTTTCTTCAGTGCAATCGCGAGCCTGATCTCGATTCCCGCCGTGTACCTATTGGGGCGCCGCACTCACGGCCGCATCATCGCTCTGCTGGCTATCAGCATAATTGCGTTATCTGCCTGGGAAATAGAAATGGCGCGCTTCGCGCGTATGTATGCGCCGTTTCAAGCGGTTTTCCTATGGTATCTCGTGTTCCTCATGCGCTACACCGTAGACCGCGATGCCAGAGCGCTTTGGCCCATGATCGCGCTTTCGGTCCTGGGGCCGCTGGTATGGGAAGGAGGCGTCTTTTTGCCGCTCGCGAATTTATTGTCGTTATTTCTTCGCCGCTGGCCCGAGCGGCTTCGGCGCGACGACTGGGTCTATCTGCTTTCCTGCACTTTTCTGCTTGCGGTGGCATTCTGGTTTGTAACTGCCGACTTTCGAGGCTATAACGCCGCTGCATGGCCGCCCGGCTATAGTCGCTCCATGAGCACGTCGGTGCTCGATTCCATAACGACGCTGCGCATCCCGCTGGTTGGCCTGCGACAGCATCCCTGGTGGATTGCACTGACCATCGTTCCGTTGGTGGCGGCATCGTTTACGCTGCGCTGGATCTGGGATTTACGCTCACGCAAATTTCTCACAGCAGCTCTTCTAGTGATGCTGATTGCGGCTCTCGCCCATCAATTCCTGGCGGTGATCGCAGTCGCCCTGCTGCTTCTGCTCACGCGCATCACATCATGGAAGGAGTTCTTCGGTCGATCGGCGCTACCGTTGCATTTTACCGTCTTACTCTGTGCGATATTCTGGCTCGGGTACGGCATTGCCAATGCGGATTGGCATGTGACGGTCCCTGACGGTTTAGGCCGCAGATCAGCCATGCTCGCTTATCAGTTCTTTCGTTTTCCGGACGTTATCGCCGTGGTTGTGCGGCCCTGGGCCGGCGCGGTGCCCCATCTGGGCGCCGCTTTGCTGTTGCTGGTCGGTGCGGCCATGTTCCGTGCAGCAAGGAGCGACGAAACATCGGCGTACGAGCGAATTCTAATGATTGTATTTTTGGTGCTGTTGCTGGCCGCGAGCGCCAGTCATCCGCCTCGAGAGGAAACTCGTTACGTGTTTTTCCTCTACCCGATAGCGATAATCATCGCGCTGACTGCGATTGCACACGCCGCTGCGCATATCTGCAGCCGACGAACCATCGCAACCGCGCTGACATCAGCTCTGGCACTGGGCGGATTTGCGCTGTCGGAAGATTTTCAACCCAACCGCCTGCTGCACATTGACAGTCCCGCTGAGACCTTTAGGGTCGGCATCAATCCGCACATGCAGTCGCATCTGGTGCTTCGCGAGGATTTCCGAGCCATAGCATCGTGGCTGCAACAACATCGGTCCGATCAGGATATCGTTCTCAGCGGAGTCCATGGTCTTGATCACTACTACCCGTGGATCAATTATTTCTACGTGGAGCAAAGCAGTCCAAATTTCGCGGATTGGTCTTGCCGCCATGGAACGGTCGAACGCTGGGGCAACTATCCATTACTCTATTCGGTTGATGCTCTCACCTCGCTGGTCGGGCCCAGGGCCACTGCCTACCTTGTGGCCTTTGTCTACGACCAAGACCAACTTATGCTTTCCCTCGCGACTCTTCACCCTCAAGTCGTGATGGCCGAAGGCGATACCATCGTTCTTAAGCTTCAAGGATGAGCCATGCGCGTTTGTATAGTCGGTGAAAATCACGCCAAGGCACGTATGGCCGGTGTTGAATACCAGGTACAGCTGTTGACCGAGGAGCTGTGCCGGCGACCCGGCGTCTCGGTTACCTATGTCGCGCGGCGCATTCCGGTCGGTCCCGATGCAGAAGGCCTCCCCTACCGACTCATACGCATCGGCAGCGAGGCCGGCATCCGTCGTCGGGCGGTGTTCTTCGATGCCGGCGATCTGCGCCGGGTTCTGGAGGAACTGCAGCCCGACGTCGTCTATCAGCAGGGCCGACTAAGCTATACGGCGATATGCGCGAAATACGCCATGCGAGCCGGTATCCCATTCTTCTTCCATGTCGCGCATGAGTTCGATCTCAACTACCGCTGGGTGACGCTGCGATGGTCGCCGAACACGCCTTTCGACATCGCGGAATACATTCTGGGATCCTGGGGACTCAGGCACTCCAGCCACATCATCGTGCAGACCGATCGTCAGGCCCGACTGTTGCGGGAGAACTTGGGAATTACCGCGGCAGCGGTGATACGCAATTTTCAGCCACTGCCTGACTCACTGCCAGAAAAGCCCCCAGGTCCGATGCAGGTCTTCTGGGTCGCTAACCTGAAGGATTTCAAGCGTCCGGCACTATTCGTAGAGCTCGCTGAGTCCTTTAGTAAGCGCACAGATATCTCCTTCCTGATGGCTGGCCGCCCAGCTACCGAGCGCCGCTTCAAGGCGCTCATGAGCAAAATTCCAACAGTTCCAAACCTGAAATATTTCGGAGAACTCCCGATCGAGCAGGTTAACGAAGTAATGAGTCGAGCCGACGTGCACGTCAACACCAGCTCATTCGAAGGTTTCCCCAACACGTTTTTACAGGCCTGGGCCCGTGGAGCGGTAGTGGCAAGTTTGTCGGTCGATCCGGATGAGGAAGGTATGGAAGAACTCGGTATCGGCTATTGCGCCGGCAGCATGGAGCGCTTGCACACCATCATCGACGAGCTGGCGCGAGCCCCGGAGAAGCGACGCGCGACTGCTGAACGCGCCTTTGCCTTTGTACATGCAAAGCACGGCCTCGCGGAATGCGCCCGGCTGGCAGATCTCATGCTCGAGGCAGCCGTCGACGCCAAGCGCCCGGCGCCGGTGCGCGTGCGCGCATAGTCCATGGGTGCGAAGCCAATTCGGATGCTGTTTTGGGTGCGTGAAGAATTTCCCACGTACCGCGTCGACATCGATGTCCTGTTCGGTCGCGAGCTGATTGGGCGAGGCCACGCTATAGACTTCGTCATGCAGGCGGACTCTACAAAGGTCACGCCAGGCCCGCATGGATGGTTGGGCCGCACAGTCTTCGTTGGCCCGACAGCCGCGGGAAGCGTCTTGAGCCGTTTCACCAAACACGCCCTGGCACTGTGGAACGATTTGAAGTGCCTGCGTTTGGCTCGACCAGAGCAATATGACGCGCTTCAGGTGCGCGACAAATTTGTCTTTGCGGCGATCGCGTTGTGGTTTGCTCACAGGCGGGGACTGAAATTCTTCTACTGGCTCTCATTTCCCTATCCCGAAGCCGATCGCCTCCATGCCCGATCAGGCGAGACGCGATTTCCGTTCCTCGCCAATTTGCGCGGTATCGTCTCGGCCTGGTTGCTGTATCGCTGGATACTTCCACGTGCGGATCACGCCTTCGTGCAAAGCGATCGGATGAAGCAGGACCTGATCGACAAGGGCGGCAACGCTCAACGCCTGACTCCAGTACCGATGGGGGTCGATCTGCGCGATATCCCTCGACTTGCCGATCGTACCCTTGCGGGTTCGGGTCAGGTCGTGGTACTCGGCTATCTGGGCGCGCTAAACGCCGACCGCCACATCGAGGTTCTCATTGATATGCTTGCCGAGCTCAGGATCAAGGGATTTCAAGTCAAATTACTGCTGGTCGGTGATGCCTTCGAGCCGGAGGATCGGCGGCAACTGGAGCGGCGGGCGCAGGAGCATGGTGTATCGGCCTTCCTGGAAATTACCGGTATGCTTCCCCACGTGCGTGCCCTGGAGCGCATGCAAGAGGTCGACATCGCGCTCTCTCCGTACTATCCCGCACCCATGTTTCTTTCGACCTCCCCCACAAAGCTGGTCGAATATCTCGCCTTGAGCCTACCGGTGGTGGCCAGCGAGCACCCGGAGCAAAGGCACATCCTGCACATGAGCGGTGCAGGAGTATGCGCGCCGTGGGGTGCGCGACATTTTGCCAGGAGCGTGCGCTGGCTGTTGCGGCGAAGTACGCGTGAGCGCGCCGAGATGGGAGCAAAAGGCCGCGCATGGGTTGAGGCGCATCGAAGCTACGCGCGCATCGCCGATAGCCTCGAACGCAAGTACGAGGAGCTGTTGCATGCTTCGGACCATCACGTCCTGCAAGGAACCGGCGTGGGGACCGCATGAGTGGTTTCGGCACCGCGCATAATCCTGTGATCGGCAGCCCCGGGCTCGCGGTTATCGCGCCGACGTTCAATGAAGTGGACCACATTGCTCGACTGGTGTGCGGCATCGGCACCCTAGCCAATGTCGGCATGGCAGCCTATCTTTTCCCCTGGAACAGCGACTGGGTCCCGGCGGCGCTCGCCGGAATTGCGGTCAGTTCGGTGTGGCTCTACGTCCTAACCAGCGTGTTTACCTGGACGCAACCGGGCCGGCGCTGAGGACTGTCCAATGTATCGAGCCATTTACCTTGTACTTACAGCAATAGCATTCGCTGAATTTCTCAGTACTACGAATATGCATGGTGGCCCAAGTTTTGTAATCCTACCGGGGCCCATACGATTTCTGCCTGAGCTCTTCTCGGCTCTTTGTGCCGTCTATGTGGCAATCGCAGGAGCCCGCTCCCAGTTCCAGTTAGTATCAACAAAGTATCTGATCGTATTTGGCTCGCTCGCCTTGGTATTGGTCTGTGGAATCCTTGCGAACGCTGAGCCTGCTGGGCCCATTTTGAGTGAAATGCGCTATATGCTCCGTTGTATCCCTTTTTTCTTTTTACCTGCTGTTTTGGACTTAAAGGAATGGCAGCTAGAACGCATCATGAAATTTGTTCTAGCGCTGTCGTTGATTCAAGTTCCCTTGAGTATGTACCAACGCTATTTTCTGGAGTCGACGGGTCACGTTTCCGGCGACGGCGTGACCGGTACAATAATGGACTCCGGTTGCATGACCCTCTTTCTAATTTGCGTAATTTGCGTCCTGGCCGCGGCAATGCTCCGTGGCCGAATAAGCAAGTTTACCTTCGGCTGGATCTTTATGTTGCTGCTTATCCCCATGTCCATCGATGAAACAAAAATCACCGTCTTTCTATTCCCTCCCGCACTCCTAGGGACCTTTTTAGTCGCCTCCACACCGGGGACCAGAGTTCGGATCTTTTTCACTGCCATCGTGATAATGATCATTGGTGGTTCGATATTTATACCCACATACGATTATTTTAAT
>Ga0181537_10003052_pt1 | contig 14522 bp, 13 predicted proteins | sample PEATcosm2014_Bin_39_FD_119765 | JGI IMG/M metagenome (GOLD analysis project Ga0181537, IMG submission 119765) | Peatland microbial communities from MTU Mesocosm Facility, Houghton, MI, USA - PEATcosm2014_Bin23_10_metaG | ecosystem: Environmental > Terrestrial > Soil > Wetlands > Peat | place... | reverse complement strand
TCCGTGGCGCGCGACGAATTGCTCGACGGCGGCGCGGCGATCTGGGCCGAGACCATCCGGGCCGTGCGCGCGGAAAATCCGCAGACCGCGATTGAAGTGCTCATTCCCGATTTCAAGGGCCGGTGGCAGGACCTCGAAACCGTCCTCGACGCGAAGCCCGACATCCTCAATCACAATGTCGAGACCGTTCCCCGGCTGCACAAAAAGGTCCGTCCACAGGCGAAATACGAGCGCTCGCTCGAAATGTTGCGCCGGGCCAAGGCGGCTGGTTTTGTCACGAAATCAGGGCTCATGCTCGGCATCGGCGAAGAGGAGAGCGAGATTGCAGCCACGTTGCGCGACATGGCCGCAGACAAGCTCGATATTCTCACCCTAGGTCAATACCTCCGCCCCTCCGCGCAGCATCTGCCGCTCTATCGCTGGGTGACGCCGGAGGAATTTGCGCGGTGGAAGCAGTCCAGTCTCGATCTTGGTTTTCGGGTGGTTGAATCGGGGCCGCTCGTGCGCAGTTCCTATCACGCCGATGAGCAGTCCGACGCGCTCGTGCCGTCCCGCCATTTGAGTGTTAACTGACCCTAATCGCGTGAAGCTCCGCTTTGTCCCGGGCCTGACGCTGGCATTGATGCTCTCTTTTTTGCTTTCCCCGTTTCTTCGCGCCGACCAGCCGCTCCATGCCCAGGTTCTGGTCTTCCTGCCCGCTTACGAGGGATCGAAGCTCTACGATCCCGATCTGGCGGAAAATGGGGGCGATCCGCCCTGCGTCTGGGGCAGCCTGGACGCGATCCGCAGCGCGAATCTCTATCTCGCTCTGCGCATGCCCAATCCGCTCCAGGCCGGGCCGATGGTTTCTGCCGGACCGATCGACGTCTACGGCGACTTCATTGCGGGTATGACGGAGCAGCAGGACACGCCCGGTTTCCAGCCCTATACTCAGGGCGCAGATTTCTTCACGTTTGCCTACGATTGGCGGCAGGAAATTGCCACGGTCTCGGCGCCGCAGCTGGGGCAGGCGCTCGATAACTACGCGCGCATTCACGAAGAGAAGACCGGTATTCCCGCGCCCGACACGAAGTTCATCCTGGTGGGACATAGCATGGGCGGCCTCATCGCCCGGACTTTTCTCAGCGAGAACCCGCAATGGGCCGACCGCATCGCGGCGATGTACCTGGTGGGCGCGCCGAATCTCGGTTCGGTGAAGGCGATCAAGACGCTCGTCGTCGGCCCGGGCGGGTTGAAGGAAAACGCGACCAGTTTTCCTGCGTCTCTTCTCAATCTCCTGCCCAGCAACGTCGACGCCAACCTCACCAAGCTGGTCGCCATTACCCGTCCCAGCCTCTACGAATTGCTCCCCTTTGACGATCCCCGCTGGGAATGCGTGGCCGCCGACGGCAGCCGTGTGCGGATCAGCGCGCAGGACATGCTGAGGGTCGGCCCTTGGCAGCCTTATTGGCCGAGTGCGGAATTGGAACAGCGCGTTTTCCTGGATGATTGGTTGAAAAAACGGGAGGCCGAGGGGCGCAAGAAAATCGACCTGCCCGACTGGGAATTTTGTCAGGATCCCGATTTGCCGCAGTTGCAAAAAATCCTCACGCAAGTCCGGGACTGGCGTCTGCGCATGGGCAGCCTCAGTTACACGAATACCCTGCTGACCCGTCCGAACGAGCCGTCGCGCCTGAAGGTTGTGATTGGAACTGGAATCAAAACGCCCACGGGCCTCATCACGGAGGGCGCGCATGATTCCTCCCTCGCCCGCTACACCTACGAACCTGATAACGACGGCGACGAAACGGTCACCGGCGCAAGCGCGATGGACGATCTCCATCCGGAGCCCAACCAGGTCAAATTGCTCAGTGGAGTCACCCACGGCAAGCTCATGACCGACCCCGACTTTCTCGATTACTTCTACAGCGAACTTTCCCACGAACCGATGGCGACACCCGATCCGAGAAACGCCACCGGACAGACGCTCTAGAGCATAGCAGGCTTGCGGGCGAGCCGTCTTGCCCTCATACTCGCCGAGCTTATGGCCGATTCCGCTTACCCACGATTAGCCGGCACGCTGCTGCCGGTATTTGCCTTGCGTCACGAAAACGATTTCGGGATCGGCGATACCGAGGCGGTGCGCCAGGCCATTTCCTTCTGCGCAGATCAGAAGCTGGGGCTGCTGCAGGTTCTTCCCATCAACGAAACCGGCGACGACAACAGTCCCTACAACGCGATCAGTTCCGTGGCGCTCGATCCCGTTTATCTGACTCTCACGCCGGAGGAGGTGCCGGGTCTTCAGCCCGAGACGCTGACCCAGATGTTTCCCGAAGCGCTCCTCGCCCAATTGCGGAGCGGCCCGGTGCAGTACCGGCAGGTCAAGCAGCTCAAGCTTGAGGTTTTGTCGCATGCCTACGTTGAATTCGAGGCGGTCGATCTCGAAACGGGGACGGACCTGGCCTATGAATTCCAGGCCTTTGTCGAGGACAACATGGGCTGGCTGCCCGGTTACTCGCTCTTTCGCACCCTGCTCAACGAGTACAGCAACAACGCGCTTTGGCATGAGTGGATCCCGGAACATCAGACGCTGGCCGACGCCGAAACCTGGCTGACCACGGCGGCGGATCGCGACGAATTAGTCCGGTACCGGCAGTTCACCGCCTATGTGCAATGGATCGCGTGGCGGCAGTGGGGCGATGTGCGTGCCTGGGCCGATGAAAAACGGGTTCGCCTGGTCGGGGACATTCCCTTCGGCGTCAGCCGCTACAGCGCCGATGTCTGGGCGGAACACGAGCTTTTCGACCTGACCTGGTCGGGCGGCGCTCCGGCGGAACCCTTCTTCGCAGGAGACGAATTTCTCCGCCGCTGGGGACAGAATTGGGGCATTCCACTTTACGACTGGCCCATGCATCGCGCGCAAAATTACGCCTGGTGGCGGCAGCGCGTCACTGCGAGCGGCCTGATTTTCCATGCTTTCCGCATCGACCACGTGCTCGGCTTGTTCCGGATTTACAGCTTTCCCTGGATGCCGCAGCAGAACAACGAGTACGCCTATCTCAGTCGCGAGGAGGCGAAGTTGAAGGCCGGAGGCCGCGAGCCCCACTTCATCCCTCGCCCGGACGAAACGGAGGAGGACGCCGCGATGAATTGCGCCGAGGGCGAGGCGCTCCTGCGGATGATCCAGGAGGCCGCGGGCGCGACGGCGGTGGTCGCGGAAGATCTCGGCGTCGTGCCCAAGTATGTGCCGCCTTTGCTGGAAAAACTCGGCGTTCCCGGCTTTGCCATTCCGCAATTCATCGTCGATCCCGAGACGCGCGAATATATCCCCAAGGACGAGATGCCCGAATTTAGTATCGCGACCTGGGGCACCCACGATCATGCGCCGCTGGTCACGTGGTATCAGGACCTCACCCGGCGTTGGCGCGGCCCTGAAGGACACGAGGCCTGGCTCGATTTGCAACGGCTGATGCGCTTCCTGGGCGAGGATGGAGACGAACCGCCCGTGTTTCTCACGGAAAAGTTGCACAAGGCCCTTATTCGGTCGCTGCTCGAAGCCAGGTCGTGCTGGACGATTTTTATCATCAGCGACATCTTCGGCGTCGATTGGCGCTTCAATGCGCCCGGCTCCGCGAACGACGATAATTGGAGTCAGCGCTTGGATCGTCCCCTGGCCGAGTATCTCAAAGATCCTATCATTGGCCCCAAGCTCCGGTTCCTGCGCGACGAAATTGTGGCGACCAAACGCGCGCCGTAATAATTTGGAGGGTCAGCCTCCCGGCCTGACCCATTTCTTGCTCAGGGACTGTCCCTCCAGCAAGAGAAGATCAAACCGTCTCGCCGCGCAGCAAATCGGCCACGGTCTCGCGCTTGCGCACGACACGATGCTTCGCGCCTGCCACCAGCACTTCCGCCGCGCGCGGACGCGTGTTGTAGTTGGACGCCATGACAAATCCATACGCGCCCGCGCTGAGCAGCGCGAGCCGGTCGCCCGGCTTTTGCGCGGGCAGGGGACGGTCCTTCGCGAAATAATCGCCCGATTCGCAGATCGGGCCGACCAGATCGGTTGAGACGAGTTTTCTGCCGCCGCGCTTCGGCTTAAGCGGCACGATCTCGTGGTACGAGTCGTAAAACGCGGGTCGGATCAGGTCGTTCATTGCCGCATCGACGATGACAAAAGTCTTCTTCCCCGTCTTCTTGACGTAGAGCACCTCGGTCACGAGCACGCCGGCATTGCCGACCATAAACCGGCCCGGTTCGACCAGGATGCGCAGGCCAAGCGGCTTGAGTAGCGGCACAACCGCCTCGCCATAGCTGGCCGGGGTGAGGGGTTTCACTTTTTGCTTCGCCCACCAACCGGGCGTGCCGCTGGCGAGCGCCGGATCATAGACGATGCCGAGTCCGCCGCCGACGTCGAAAAACTCGATCTTGTGGAGAGTCTTCAACTCCCGCACAAGCGGCAACATCTTCCTGATCGCCTGCACAAACGGCTTTGTCTCGGTGATCTGCGAGCCGATGTGGGTTTGCACGCCGAGCAGGCGCAGGTTTTTCATCCGTGCCGCGCGGGCATAAAGCGCGCCGATTTCCTCGAAGGCGATGCCGAATTTATTCTCGTAAGTGCCGGTGGTGATCTTTGAATGCGTCGAGGCGTCGACGTTCGGATTGACCCGAATGGCGATGGGCGCGTGCTTCTTCTTTTCGCCCGCGATCTGGTTGATGAATTCGAGTTCGGCGATGCTCTCGACGTTGAAGACATAGACGTTCGCGGCGAGCGCCTGTTCGATTTCGTCCCGCGTCTTGCCCACGCCCGCGAAGCTGCACTTCGAGGCCTTTCCGCCCGCCTTGAGGACGCGGGTCAATTCGCCGCCGCTAACGAGATCGAAGCCGCTGCCGCGCTGGGCGAGCAGGTTGAGCACGGCCAGATTCGAGTTGGCCTTGAGCGCATAACAAATCAGATGATCGAGCGGCGCGAGCGCAGCCGTGAGGCGATCAAAATGATCCGCGATCGTCCTGGCGGAATAGACGTAAAGCGGCGTGCCGTAGGTATCGGCCAGCTTCGACAGCGGAACGCCCTCGGCATAAAGCTCGCCCTTCTTGACTTGGAAATGATGCATGGAGCTTTTCACTGTAGCGGCGGTCTATGACCGTCGCACTTCAAAAATCAATGGGGGGCGCACGGAGGACTGAACAGGGGGAGGCAGAGGAGGAAGGGGAATTGTTTCCGAACCTCCGCGATCTCTGCAGTCCTCCGCGCGAAATTATTTCTTCCTCTCCGCCAAAATTCTCTCCCAGCGGAGGAGTTGCTGCTTCACCAACTTGGGATTGGGCGAGCCGGGCATGGCGCGCGCGGCGAGGCCTTTTTCCGTGGAGAAAACTTCAAGCGCGCTTTTGTCGAAGACGGGGCTGATCTTCTTCCACTCGGAAAGTTTCAGCTTCGTGATCGGCACCTTTTGTTTTTCGGCCAGGGCGACCGCCGCGCCGACAAGATGATGCGCATCCCGGAAAGCGACACCCTTGCGCACCAGCCAGTCGGCGAGATCGGTCGCGAGCAAAAGCGGGTCGGCGGCCGCGCGCGCGCAGGCATCCGCGTTCACCTCGATATGGCCGAGCATCTCCGCGAAAACGAGCAGCGTGCTTTGGACCGTTTCCGCCGTGTCGAAGAGCCGCTCCTTGTCCTCCTGCAAATCGCGATTGTAGGTCATGGGCAGGCTCTTGAGCAGCGTCAGCAGCGCGACGAGATTGCCGATGACGCGTCCGGTTTTGCCACGGGCCAACTCGGCGATGTCGGGATTTTTCTTTTGCGGCATCAGGCTGGAACCGGTCGTGTAGGCATCGCCGATCCGGATGAAATGGAACTCGGCGGTGGACCACAAAATCAGGTCTTCGGCGAGGCGCGAAAGATGTACGGCCAGCAGCGCGCAAGCGGCGTTGTACTCCACGATGAAGTCGCGGTCGCTCACCGCGTCCATCGAGTTTTCCGAGACGCGCGCGAAGCCGAGCAGTTTCCGCACGAACTCGCGATCGAGCGCCAGCGTGCTCCCCGCAATCGCGCCCGAGCCGAGCGGCAGCACATCGACCCGCTTCGCGCAATCGGCGAGGCGTTCGTAGTCGCGCTCCAGCATTTCGACATAGGCCAAAAGATGATGCGCGAGCAGCACCGGCTGCGCGCGTTGCAGATGGGTGTAACCGGGAATCACGATCTTGATGTCGCGCGAAGCCCACGTCTCGAGCGCGGATTGCAGCCCGGCAATTGCGGCCTGGTTCGCGGCGATTCGATCCTTGAGCCAGAGGCGCATCGTCGTGGCGATTTGATCATTGCGGCTGCGCCCGGTGTGCAACTTGGCCCCAACCGGGCAGCGAGCCGTAAGCTCTGCTTCGATGTTCATGTGGACGTCTTCGAGATCGGTCCGCCACTTGAATTGGCCGCGATCGATCTGTGCCCGGATTTCCTCCAGCCCGGCGACAATGACCGTCAGTTCGCTTTGTTTGAGCACCCGGATCTGGGCCAGCATTTTCGCGTGCGCGATGCTCCCGGCGATGTCGTGCCGGTAAAGTTGCCAGTCGAACGAAACCGATTCTGTGTAGTCGCGCAGGCGTTCCGCCGCACCGGTGGTGAAGCGTCCGCCCCAAAGTGCTTTTGAGTTGGCCTTCGAGTCGGACTGAGCAGCTTTGATCTTATCCATGCGACAACTCCTTCTTCGTTTTTGGGACACGACTGGCAGGTGACTTTTTCATCGGTCGTGCAACCGGACCGGACGGAAAGTAGCGCTTCACGTCGTCCTGGGTGAGCACGCGATGCTGCCCGACGAGCAGTTTATCGAGGGAAAGTTGCCCGATCTGGATGCGGACAAGGCGCTTCACTTCGTAGCCGAACTTGAAAAACATTTCGCGGATTTGCCGCTTGAGGCCTTGGGTCAGGACGACCTTCAGTGTGCGCGGTCCGACCCGGTAAATATCGTCCATCCGGGCGAAACCCTCCTCGATGGAGACGCCTTTTTTCATCTTGGGCGCGAGGGCGAAATCGAATTCGCGATCGAGCGTGACGATGTAGGTTTTCCGCATCTTGGTGGAGGGATGAGTCAGGCGCTGGGCGAGATTGCCGTCGTTGGTGACGACGAGCAGGCCCTCGGAATCCTTGTCGAGCCGTCCGACATAAACGACGCGCGGCCAACCGCTGGGCAGAAGATCATAGATCGTGCGCTCCTTGGTCGCATCGGGCGACGTGCAGAGATAGCCGGGGGGTTTATGGAGGATGGCGACGAGCGGCAGCGGCATCTTCACCGGCTTGCCGTGGACAAGGACGTTGTCCTCCGCGCCGACCCGCGTGGCCAGCTCGCGCAGGCGATGGCCGTTGATCGTGACCGCGCCTTCGAGGATCAGCTCTTCGCACGCGCGCCGGGAACCGAAACCGGCCCGGGCAAGATATTGGTTCAACCGCACAGAAGCTACCTTTGACTTAAACAATACAAAAAGCAATCCGGCGGTGCTATGGCCGACAAAAATCCCAACAAAGAGGCAGGTCCATCGGAGCTGCCCAACTACTGCCGTCCGCAGGACTAAACGTCGGGCTTGGTCTTGGGCAGGTTCATCACGCTGCGGCCCTCTTTCCAGGCGCCGCGCTTTTTGAGCAGGTCGACGCGCTCGAAACGTTTGAGGACGTTGCGCTTGGCTGCGATGGTGCTGGAGGAACGGAGGCTGCGATGCTGGGACATAAGGGGTTCTTGGGGTTAAAAGGGAATGGATAGCTAAGCAGGATCGCCGGGAAGCACAAGTAGAAAGTCCTGCGTTCCTGCGGAGGGTAGCTTCTGCGGTGCGCGATAAAGCTTTATCAGAAAAATACTGCCGTCCGCAAGACCCGCCGCTACAATGAAACTATGACCGGCCTTACCATCGCGGGACGCACTTTTGGCTCACGGCTGCTCGTGGGCACGGGCAAGTTTTCTTCTAACCAGGCGATGGCCGAGTGCCTCGAAGCCAGCGGTACGGAGATCGTCACGGTGGCGTTGCGCCGGGCTGATCTCACGGGTAAGGACGATCCATACGCCGACATCCTCAACTTCATCGATCCTAAGAAATACCTCCTCCTGCCGAATACGAGCGGTGCGATGAACGCCGCCGAAGCGGTGCGTCTGGCCCGCCTTGCCGCCGCCGCCGGGTTGCCGAAATGGGTCAAACTCGAGATTCATCCTGATCCACGCTATCTCCTGCCCGATCCCATTGAAACGCTGGCCGCGGCGGAAATTCTGGTGAAAGATGGCTTTATCGTTCTACCCTACATTAATGCCGATCCCGTTCTGGCCAAACGTCTTCAGGAGGTTGGAACGGCCACGGTCATGCCGCTCGGCTCGCCCATCGGTTCGAATCGCGGCCTCGAAACTCGCGGCCAGCTCGAAATCATCATCGAGCAGGCGACGGTGCCGGTCATCATCGACGCCGGGTTGGGCGCGCCGTCGCATGCTGCTGCGGCTATGGAACTTGGAGCGGATGGTGTTCTCATCAATACAGCGCTGGCCGCCGCCCGCGATCCAGCCCGCATGGCCCGGGCCTTCCGCGACGCAGTCGAGGCTGGCCGGACCGCTTGGGAGGTCGGTTTGGGCGCCCCCAGCCGGACGGCAAATCCGACTAGCCCTTTGACTGGATTTTTGTCATAGTTGAGGTAAGGTTCTCACCAACGTGAAACGATTTCTAAAAACTCTCGCCCTCCTGATCGTCAGCCTTTTTCTCGTCGTATCGGGAGTCGATGCGGCGCTGGATCACCTTTCCCACTCGGTGACGCAAAGTTCGTTCACCGTCTATGACGAGCAAGGGACTGCCATTCTCGCCTATGATGGGGATTTGAACGCGTGCAAGGCCTACGCCAAACCGGGCCAGATCACGGCGCCTGGCTTTCTCCATCGGACCTAAGTTTGGTCAATCCAATTCGCTCTGTGCGGATTAAAAATGTCTCATTGACCCTTCCGTCGTTGTCATTCGCGGTAAGCGGTGCTACTTCTTAAGTGTGAACACGGATGTCGTGCGCGTGGACGTTTTTGGCGTTTTTCCCACAGATCAGCATACGCTGGCCATTTTCATCGGGAATGAGGAAAAAAGTTTTGTCATCCATGTCGAGCCCAGCGTCGGGCGCGCCATTGCCATGTCGATGCGCGGCGAACATAACGAGCGGCCTTTGACACACGAATTAATCGGCTATATTTTCAACGCCTTCGACATCAAAGTGGAGCGCATTGTCATCAATGCGTTGCGCAGCAATACCTACTTCGCCCGGATCATCCTCAAGGCCCAGAACGAAGTTCACTCGAAGGTCATCGAGATCGACGCGCGTCCCAGCGACTGCATCGTGCTCGCCACCCAGGCCAAGGCCCCCATTTTTGTCAGTCAAGATGTGTGGGAAGAAACCGAAGACCGCACCGAGGAGCTGGAAAAAATCCGGCAAGCGCTTCGCGAAAAGAAAGGCCAACCTCCCGGCCCCCTTTTCGGCGATGATGTGGTGTGATTAAGTTCACCTGAATTAGAAACAATCCCTTAAGGATAAAATATTCAAATATGTGCGGTCTATTATTGATCGGTCGGTTGGTCCATGATAAGCTGATCGTTGTGAAAGAGATCAGCGTAGCCTTGGTGCTATTGGCCTTGGTGCTTTGTTCCACCAATTGCCTCGCGGAAGATTGGACGACGACGGATGGAACAAAATATCAGAACGTGGAAGTTATTCGAGTCGAGGACGATGCGGTAACGATTCTTTACAAGGACGGTGGCGCCTTGGTTCCGCTTTTCAAGCTTTCGCCCGAGTTGCAGGAAAGATTCGATTATGATCCTGTCAAAGCCAAAGCTGCTGCGGAAGCCCGGGCCAAGGCCGATACCGAGAACGCGAAGGAATTGCAGGCCGAAATCGAACTCACCGATAAACTAAAGCGGGATCAGGCGATTAAGGATGCGGCGGCGAAAGGCCAGACGAATGCGCCGTAAGGTGCGCCTCAAACAAACTTCCCCGGATTCAGGATGCGCTTTGGGTCGAGTGCGTTTTTGATCCGGGCATGCAGTTGGCGCAGTTCCGGCGAGGCCGCCTGGGGCCACCACGGCAGCTTGGCCAAGCCGATTCCGTGCTCGCCGGTGATCGCGCCGCCCCAGGCGATGATCTGGCGGAAGAGTTCATTCAGCGCACGGTCCGCCCGCTCCTTCACGCCGCGCCGGGTCAGGTCGGCCATGAGATTCACATGAATATTGCCGTCGCCCGCATGACCGAACGACGCGATCTCGATCCGGTATTTTTTTTGCAGCCGCGCGGTGAAGGCGAACAAATCGACCAGCCGGCTGCGGGGCACGCAGATGTCCTCGTTGAGCTTGGTCAGGCCGGTCGCTTTCAGCGAGGCGGAGAATTCGCGGCGCAAACCCCAGAGGCGCTCGCAGGCGGCTTCGGTCGTTGCCATGGTGATCTCCAGTGCGCCGCCCGCCTTGAGTAATTCAGCCAGGATGCGAACCTCCGAGCGAACGGAGGCGGGCTGGCCGTCGATTTCGACCAGGAGATGGGCGTTGCCGTGAGGGATATGCTCCGAACCGATATGACGGCGCGCTGCCTGGAGCGTAAAACGGTCCGCCAGCTCGAGCGCCGAGGGAAGAAAGCCTTCCCGGAACAGATGTTGCACGCAAGCCGCGGCGGCGGAAGCTTCCGCAAACGAAGCGGCCAGAGCGGCCCGCGCGGGCGGGGCGGGAATCAGGCGCAGGGTGATTTCGGTCACGAGGCCGAGCAACCCCTCCGAGCCGACGAAAATGCCCACGAGATCAAAACCGCTTTTGTTCTTCACCGTGCGGCCGCCCACGCGCACCAGCGTGCCATCGGCGAGGGCGACTTGCAGGCCCAAGACATAATTGCGCGTGACGCCATACTTCAGGCAACGCGGTCCGCCGGCGTTCGTCGCGACGTTGCCACCAAGAGAGCATTCCTTGAGGCTTGCGGGATCGGGCGGATAAAGGAGGCCATGCTGGCGGGCCTGCGCCTGAAATTCTCCCGTGATCACGCCGGGCTGCACCACGCCGATGCCGTCGACCGGATTGATTTCGAGAATGCGGTTCATTCGCGCGAACGAGACCACGATGCCGTGCTTTTTCGGGACGCATCCGCCGACGTAGCCGCGCCCCGCGCCGCGCGCCGTGACGGGAATTTTGCGCTTGTTCGCGAAGCGGAGCAGCACCGCGACGTCCTCGGCCTTGCGCGGGAAGATGACCGCTTGTGGAAGCGTGCTGGCAAACCAAGCGTCACCGGCGTGGGCGGCTAGCGTCTCCGCATCGGATGCGACCACGCCTTTCGGAAAAAGCGCGGTGAGGGGACGGAGCCAGGGAGTGGGCATGAAACGAATTTACGCCGAGTTACCGAAACACGACACGATTTTTATTATTCTCCAAAATCATTTCCGCGTCCTCCGCCACACCAGCCACGTATCGCGGAAGATTTGCCACACCACGGGCAGGCCAATGCCGCCGAATTTCATCGAGTGTTGGACGATGACGGGCGCTTCGACCATGACCGCGCCGAGTTGCACCAGCCGCACGAGCAATTCGAGATCGAGCGTGAAGCCGCGGCTTTCGGTTTTGTCCAACGCCTTGAGCAGCAGATCGCGCCGCACCAGTTTCAGCCCGGTCTGCGTGTCGCGTACGGGCAGGCCGAAGAGGAATTTCACGAGCCAGAAATAGCCGAGGCTGTAGATGCGCCGCCGGAGCGGATAGTCGACCGTGCTGTCCGGATGCATCTTGCTGCCGATGACCGCGTCGGCTTTTTTCACCCGCTGGATGGCGACGAAAAAAAGAATTTGTTCCGGAGGAAGGTCGAGGTCCGCGTCGATGAAGACGACAAATTCGCCCTGCGCCACCTGCGCCCCGCGCCTGAGCGCCTCGCCTTTGCCGGAACGGGTGAGTTGGAGCGAAACAATTTCGCCGGGAAATTTTCCGGCCAGCCGCGCGATTTCCTCGCCGGAATTATCGGAGCTTCCGTCGTTGACCAGGATCATCTCGAACGTGCCGAGCATCCGCAGAACGGCCATGGTTTGCTCGACGTTGGTGGTGATCTGCGCGCCTTCGTTGGTGAGGGGCATGACCACCGAGAGGGTGACAGGTCGTGGCGCGTTCATGGCTGTTTGCGTCCCCAGCGCACGATACCCACGAAGAGCAGCACCATCAAGGAGACGAGTCCGCCGCCGAACATGTAGGCGGGCATCAGGTGCGGTTGCCTGCCCACGAGGTACAGCACGAGGGTGTAAACGATGGCGCATCCACCGAGAACAAAACACTCGTGATGACGCCGCGAGGCGAGGGAGAAAACTCCGAGCGCCTGGAGCAGGCCGAGCGGGATCATGGCTGCGGCAAAGCTGGGAACAAAAGGGGCGGTCGATTGAAAATGGGGGCCGCAAAAAAGGTGGCTCAGCGGTTGGGCGAGGCAGCCCAGGAGGATTGCGCCCAGCAGCAATGCGCCCAGGTAAATCCAGAAAAAGGTGAGCGAGACCGGCGTGGTGCGGTCCAAAGGCATGCGTTGCGCAAAAAGAATCCAGAGCAGCGGCTGCGTGCCCCAGAGAAGCGCGCGCCCGAGCAGGCCCGCCGTTTGATAAGCGTCGAACTGGTCCCAATTCACCAGGCCCATGTTATTGTTATTGGCAACGCCGAACCAGCTTTGCGCCACGATCCGATCCGCGCTTGAAAAGAGAAAGAGGGCCAGCAGGACGCTGAAGGTTGCGCCCACGCAGAGCAAAAAATCGCGATCCAAAACTGCGCGGCACGCTTTCCATCGCATTGCCAGGTCCGTTTCGCGGGAGCGGAGCGCGGGTGTCAGCGTGATAAATCCGGCGAGGAGAAACGCGGCCAATCCCGATTCGGCCCACGGTTCCAGCCCGGCCAAACCTGCGCCCACCAGCACGCGCGTCAGCGCCGAGGCGGCCAGCAGCCAGGCCCAGAGGCGAAGTTGATTTCCGCCCTGGCACACCGCCCAGCTGACCAGACCTCCCAGCGCGATCAGCACATTCATGAGCGTGAAAAGTTGCAGTGAAAAACGGGGCAGATCGAGCAGCGGCAGGAGCAGAAACACGAGGAGAAAGCAAAAGGCGCCCCAGACCCAGGCGAACATTTCCGTGACGGGGAGCGCCGCGGCGCGAAGCGAATCGATGCGCGCGCTTTGCCCGGCGGCGTCGGGGACTGGGTGGCGCGCGAGATAGTGCGTGAAGGCTTGATTCACGGCCAGCAGGGGCACGGTCATCAGGCCGATCACGCCTAGTGCGGTGTTGAGCGTGCCGAATTCTCCCGGGGCCAGTTCGTGGCGAAAGACAATCTGCGTGATAAAATTAAGCAGGGCCAGAAGCGCCCACCCGGCCGGCGATTGACCGGTCTCCTTTTGGTAAATAAAAAGGGCGCGGCGAAAAAGGCCGGGCTCTTTGGGCTCTGCGGGCGCTTTTGCGGCGGTCGCAAGGTCAGCGTTCATGCGGAGATTCTTCGGCGGCTTGCATCCAGCGGCGGAAAAATTCCGCTCCTTCTTCCAGATCGTTCACGAGAATGAATTCGTCTTTCGTGTGGGCTTGGGCGATGGAACCCGGCCCGATGCAAATGGCGGGACACTGTGGGCCGCTCAGCACGGAGGCGTCGGAAAACCAGGGCGCGGTGGTGAATCCACGGGCCTGTTCGCCGAGCCGCCGCACCCACGGTAATGATTCGTTGGTGTCGAGCGGGGGCGAATAGCGTTGCAAGCGCACAGAGACATCGGTCGCAACCGCGCGCAGGCCCGATTCGATCTGGTGCTGGAATTTTTCCGGATCAAGGCCCGGCACGACGCGGCAATCGATTTCGATGCGGCACCGGTCGGGCACAATGTTGATTTTGCTGCCGCCGGAAATAATGCCCACGTTGATCGTGGGAGCGCCGAGTTTCGCGTGCGATTGCCGGGACAAGCCGGGAATGATTTTTTCCTCGATGATTTCGAGCACTCGCCGCATCGCGTAAATGGCGTTGCGTCCCTGGTCGGGCGTTGAGCCGTGGCAGGCCACGCCGGTCGTGTCGATTTCGAGCCAGAGCGCCCCTTTGTGCGCCGTGACCACGCCGAGCTGGGTCGGTTCCAGCACGAGCGTGAGGTCGCTCGAAAAACCTTTCTTCGCCAACGCGTGCGCGCCGTCGTTGCCCGCCTCCTCGCCCATCAGCGCGAGAAAGCTCCAGCGGATACGTGACTTCGCGCGCGCGGAACTTTGCGCCCATTCACGGACGGCCCAGAGCGCGGCAGCCATCGGCCCCTTGGTGTCGGTCGAGCCGCGCCCGAAAAGTTTGCCGTCGCGAATCTCGGGATCGAAGGGCGCGATGGTCATGCCCGCCACGCTGACCGTGTCGAGATGCGGTGCGAAGGCGAGGTGCGCCACGGGCTTATCCGGTACAAATGAAGCGACGACGTTGGGCCGGCCCGGCTCGACCGGATCGAGGGCGACTTCCGCTCCCAGCGCGCGGAGAAAATCGGCGACGTATTCACCCAAGGCCTGTTCGCCGGTCTTGTCCGTGCCCGGATTGCCCTGCGGATTGACGCT
>Ga0181537_10003051_pt1 | contig 14523 bp, 16 predicted proteins | sample PEATcosm2014_Bin_39_FD_119765 | JGI IMG/M metagenome (GOLD analysis project Ga0181537, IMG submission 119765) | Peatland microbial communities from MTU Mesocosm Facility, Houghton, MI, USA - PEATcosm2014_Bin23_10_metaG | ecosystem: Environmental > Terrestrial > Soil > Wetlands > Peat | place... | reverse complement strand
GTGGCGACGCGCAGTTGCGTGGTTCCGGCTTCCAGCCTGAAACCGACCGACAAAGTGGTGACGATCGAGGGCCTGTCGAAGGACGGCTCGCACCCGGTGCAGAAAATGTGGGTCGCACTCGACGTGCCGCAATGCGGCTACTGCCAGTCCGGCATGATCATGGCGGCCGCGGCCTTGCTCGCGGCCAAGCCCAACCCGAGCGACGCCGACATCAATGAGTCGATGACCAACATCTGCCGCTGCGGCACCTATAACCGGGTGCGCGCCGCGATCAAGGGTGTGGCGCGGGGCGAGACGAAAAGCGCCGCGCTGTCGATCGAGCACACCGACGGGAGCACGACATGAGCGCCCACACCCTCTCGCGCCGCAAATTTCTGGCTGACTCCGCGGCCGTCGCCGGCAGCCTGGTGGTCGGCTTCAACATACCGTATGCGCAGGCCGCGAAAGCGCATGCCCCGGAGGTCGATCCGGCGAAAGTCGCCGGCGTAACGGCGCCCAACGCCACACCCGAAATCAACGCCTGGGTGGTGGTGCAGCCGGACGACACCGTGATTATCCGTATCGCGCGCTCCGAAATGGGCCAGGGCACGCTGACGGGCCTGGCGCAACTGGTGGCGGAAGAGCTCGACTGCAACTGGGCCAAGGTCTCCACCGAGTACCCGACGCCGGGGCAGAACGTCGCGCGCAACCGCGTGTGGGGCAATTACGGTACCGGCGGCAGCCGCGGCATTCGCGATTCGCAGGATTACGTGCGCAAGGGCGGCGCGGCGGCGCGCATGATGCTGGTGCAGGCCGCGGCCGACCAATGGAAAGTTCCGGTGGCCGAGTGCAGCGGCGCGAAAAGCGTGATCACGCATGCACCATCCGGCCGCAACGTGACCTATGGGCAGGTCGCGGCGGCTGCGTCGAAGCTCACTCCACCCACCGACGTCAAACTCAAAGACCCGAAAGACTGGACCATCGCCGGCAAACGCCTCGCGCGGCTCGATACCGCCGACAAGACCACCGGCAAGCAGGTCTACGGCGCGGACCTGAAACTGCCGGGCATGCTCAATGCCGCGATCAAGGATTGCCCGGTGTTCGGCGGCAAGGTGAAAAGTTACGACGCCGCGGCGGTAATGAAGCGCCCCGGCGTGAAAAAAGTGGTGAAAGTTGGCGACAGCGGAGTCGCGGTCGTCGCCGATACCTGGTGGCGCGCCAAGACTGCGCTCGATGCCATGCCCATCGAATGGGACTACGGCCCCAACGCCAATGTCACGAGCGCGAGCATCGCGGACATCAACAAGGCTGGGCTCGATGCGCCCGAGGCGGCGGTGGGCAACAAGGTGGGCGACGCGCACGCGGCGATCGCGGGTGCGGCGCGCAAGGTCGAGGCGGTGTATTCGTATCCGTTCCAGAACCACGCCTGCATGGAAGTCATGAACGCCACCGCGTTGTATACGCCGGAGCGTTGCGAAGTGTGGGCGCCGACGCAAAACGGCGAGGCTGCATTGGCGGCGACTTCCGAAGCTTCGGGCCTGCCGCTCGCGAAGTGCGACGTGTACAAGCTCCTGCTCGGCGGCGGTTTCGGCCGGCGCGGCATGACCGACTACGTGCGTCAGGCAGTGCTGATCGCCAAGGACATGCCGGGCACCCCGGTGAAGCTGCTGTGGACGCGCGAAGAAGACATGACGCATGGCCGCTACCACCCGATCACGCAGTGCAAGCTCACCGCCGGCCTCGACAAGGACGGCAACGTGACCGGTTTCACCATGCGCATTTCGGGGCAGTCGATCCTCGCCGCGGTGGCGCCGGCCAACGTCAAGGACGGCAAGGACCCGGTGGTGTTCCAGGGTCTCAACCCGCCCGGCACCGAGACCTCGCTGGTGTACGCCTTCCCGGCGCTCCTGATCGACCACGCGATGCGCAACCCGCATGTGCCGCCCGGTTTCTGGCGCGGGGTGAACCTCAACCAGAACACGATCTATGTCGAGTGCTTCATCGACGAAGTGGCGCACGCCGCGGGCCAGGATCCGCTCGCGCTGCGCCGCAAGCTGCTCGCCGGCAACCCGCGGGCGCTGGGCGTGCTCAACGCCGCCGCCGAGCGCGCGGGCTGGAGCACGCCGGCGCGACCCGGTGTGTTCCGCGGCCTCGCGGTGACCATGGGCTTCGGCAGCTACGTTGCCGGCTGCGCCGAAGTATCGGTGAGCGACGACGGCGCGCTCAAGGTTCACCGCATCGTCGCCGCCACCGACCCTGGCTACGCGGTGAACCCGCAGCAAATCGAGGCGCAGGTCGAGGGAAGTTTCGCCTACGGCCTCTCCGCCGCGCTCTACGGCGAGTGCACGGTGAAGGACGGCCGCATCGAGCAGGAGAATTTCAACACCTATCCCGCGCTCAAAATGTCCGAAATGCCGGCGGTCGAAGCCATCGTCATGCCGTCCGGAGGGGGCGTGTGGGGCGGCGTCGGCGAGCCGACCATCGCCGTCGCCGCGCCGGCGGTGCTGAACGCGATTTTTGCCGCGACCGGCAAGCGCATCCGCGACCTGCCGCTGAAGAATCATAGTTTGCAGAAGGCGTGATGCGTGTGTGACGTCTTTATTCTCGCGCAAGCGGGAATCCAATTAGCCCCTTCCCCCTTGAGGGGGGAAGGTTGGGATGGGGGTGGATCGTTACCTGCCCCTTGGGGTTCCCGCAGGGAACCCTGAGCCTGTCGAAGGGTGAACACTCTGCTTTGCATTGCAGCGTGATGCTCAAAAATTCTCGCAACTTGACGAAGTTCGCCGGGGGCTGCCCGGCAGCAGGTCACTTTCTTTTGCTTCGCCAAAAGAAAGTAACGGCGATTATCTGCCTCTTGACAGGTTTCAACCTTTCGTTCATACTGGCCGCACATTGGAGGTCAGACCATGAAACCGAAAAATGCCTTGCAAATCCACCAGATGACGGTGGGCCAGTTCGAGAAGCTTTTCCCGACCGATGACCATTGCAAGCGGTATCTGATGGCTAACCGTTGGTCGGATGGCATCGTGCGCTGTCCGCGTTGCGGCAACGAGCATGTCCATGAGCATAAGGGCAAGCCGTTTCACTGGAATTGCTACCAATGCGCCCCGAACAAAGTTGGCTACCGCTTCTCTGTACTGGTCGGTACGATCTTCGAGAACACGAACAAGCCGCTTCGGGAATGGTTCCGTGTGCTGCACATGATGTTGACCAGCAAGAAAGGTGTCAGCGCCTTGCAGGTTTGCCGTGTGATGGGGTTTGGATCTTACGAAACCGCGCTTAACATGTGCAACAAAATCCGCATCGCCCTCGGCAACACCGAGTTTAAGCAGCTTGTCGGCGTGGTCGAGGTTGACGAGACGTTTGTAGGCGGCAAGGCGAAGAACAAACACAAAGACAAGCGCAAATTCCGCAACGGCACCGGTGGTGGCGGCCCGCGTGGTGGCATCGGTTCCGGCAAAGCAATCATCGCTGGTGCTGTCAGCCGTAAGGGTAAGGTCATTGCCAAAGTGGTGGATGGCATCGATAGCGCATCGCTGGTCAACTTTGTGCGCGAAGCCGTATCGACCAAAGTAAGCCTGATCTGCACCGATGCATGGACAGGCTACAAGCCGCTCAACAAAGAATTCCCGCATGGTGTTGTTGACCATCGCAAGGGCGAGTACGTTGTCGGCGCAGTTCATACCCAGACCATCGAAGGCTTCTGGTCGCTGGTTAAGCGCGGCATTGTCGGGACGTTCCACAAAGTTAGTCACAAATATTTGCCGCTCTACGTCAATGAGTTCGAATTCCGTTACAACAATCGCATGAATCCGGACATTTTCAGGACAGCGATTCGGGCTTGCTAAAAATGAAGCAAAAGCTTTGTCGTTGGTGGAACTCCAATGCATTCTTTACCTTCTTTTTGTTAGCGATTGGCCTTGGATTTTGCATCCTTGTCGTTGCGCCTTTAATGGCTTATGACTCAATTTGCCCACCAAAATATCCAACTGCTTGGCGCATAGAGGCTAACGAATACGCCGGACAAGGAAAATACGAGGGCCAAGAATTGTATGGCCTTATTGCGCACGAGCAAAAAGAGAATACCGACGAACAACATAAGGCACCCAATAAGCCTAGTAAGCGCTCGTTGCCAGAGTGGTTGTGCGATGAAACTAAAATTACCGACCTTTTCCTTGCGTTCTTCACATATTGTCTGGTGGCTGTCGGCTTCGCCGAGATGCTTAACACCGACAAGACCGCCAAGAAAACTGAGCGGGCCTACCTGACCATCGGCGGCGTGTTCGGTGAACCGCGTAATGCGAAAGAAGACGGAATAGAGAAGTGGCGCAGGGACAACAGACCAAGTGCCGCAATGTTCCAAGCGCCCTGGCGAATCACCATCTATAACTTCGGCAAGACTTCCGGATACAACATGAAAATCGAACATGGATTTTGCCCAGAGGACAAATTCGATCTCAAGACTCCGGTAAGTGCGCTCATCAAAAACAAGGATTTTGCGAATGAGTACATGAAACAAGAGACGGCAATTCAGGACGTATTCCCGCCAACTGGACAGACCCCTTACCAATACAGACATATCCCGGTCGACAGAGACAAATATTTGAAGTGGATTTTCTTCGGGAAAATTACGTACAAAGACATTTTCGGGGACGAACACTACAGCACGTTCTCCTACCGACTGACGGAGGAATCCGCCGAGGCCGTCGGCACCAACCTTTCCGATGACCACAATTAGAGTAATCAGTATCAAGACTACCCATAATCCAGTCCCAGCCTTTCGGCCCTTTGACTTGTCCATGCTTTCCTCTTGTTAGAGATTAGCTGGACGATCTTGCTATTTTACAGAGGTGTACCTGTTAAACAGCAGATAATCGCCAAAGTAACCAAAGAAAAGGCGACCCCAGGTGCGCCGGCCCTTCGGGCTTCCCTCCGGTACTCGATCAAACGGGCGGCTGCGGAACTCGCGCCCTGCGGGCGCTCAGACAGTCCTCGCCGACTTCCCCCGTTTGATCTCCGTTCCTCGGCGGACGCACATGGGGAAGGCAAATCTAAGTCCCCCTCCCATGCGTTTTCCCACTTCTCATCGTTCCCGCAAAGCGGGAACCTAACCAACCCCTTCCCCCTTGAGGGGGGAAGGTTGGGATGGGGGTGGAACGTTTCCCGCCCCTTGGGGTTCCCGCAGGGAACCCTGAGCTTGTCGAAGGGTAGAACGGTGCACTGTTTAATTGCCGTCATTCCCGCGAATTCAATTGTGCGCACAGCGATGCTGACTCTGCTCTTGGCCGCGCACAACGCCGCCTTCGCTCAATCCCCGCTAGTTCCGTACACCGTAAAAGACGGCGCCATCGCCAAGCCGTTCACCAATGAACCCGGCGTCGCTGCGCGCGGTCATAGCATTGCAATGGACCGCGACCTCGGCAACTGCACGCTGTGCCATGCGCTGCCGGACATGGGCAAGGCGGTGGCGGGCAACATCGGGCCGCCGCTGGCGGGTGTGGGTGCGCGGCTGGGCGCGGGGCAGCTGCGGCTGCGCCTTACCGACTCGACGCTGATCAATCCCGATTCGGTGATGCCGGCGTATCATCGCGTTGAAGGATTGACCAATGTCGCTGCGCAATATCGCGGCAAGCCCGCCCTTACCGCGCAGCAAGTGGAAGACCTCGTCGCTTATTTGCAAACCTTGCGCTGAACATGCGAACACCCCGGCTGGCCGATCCTGACGCGCCCGCGCGGCGCGGATTTTTCGCGCGCGCGGCGGCGCTGCTCGTTGCGCCATGGTGTTTCGCGCCGTTTGCGCGGGCGCAGGACGCAACCTCGATCGAAACCATCGTTCCCGCGATTCGCGATTTCACCAAAGGTGCGCAGGTGCGCAAAGGCAAGGTGAAACTCGATCTGCCGCGCCTTGCCGACAACGGCAATTCGGTTGCGCTCAAGATCTCGGTGCAAAGCCCGATGAGCCAGGCCGATTTCGTGCGCAGCGTCGGGCTGTTTTCCGAAAAAAATCCGCGCCCGGTGATCGCGCGCTTTTACTTCGGGCCGCGCGCCGGCAAGGCCGAGATCGCGTCGCGCATCCGCCTCGCCGGCACCCAGCGCGTGATTGCGGTGGCCGAGCTCTCCGACGGCTCGTTCTGGTCCGATACCGCGACGGTCGACGTCACGCTGTCGGCTTGCCTGGACGCCAGCTGATGATGCTCTCCCGCATACAGATGCCGCAGAGCGCGAAGCGCGGCGACGTGATCGAGATTCGCATCGCGATCCAGCATCCGATGGAGACCGGTTACCGGCACGACGAGCTGGGCCGCGCGATTCCCGCCAACGTGGTGAACCGCATGCTGGTGCGCTACGGCGGCGACGAGATTTTCCGCGCCGAAATGGGCACCGGCATCGCCGCCAATCCTTACCTCGCGTTTTTTACTATCGCGCAAGCTTCGGGCGAGGTCGAATTTTCATGGGTGGACGATACGGGCGAGACAGGATTCGCCAAGCAGACGTTGACGGTCGAAGGCTGATGCCCGGCCGGCGTCGCGTGCTGTTATTGCTCGCGCTTGCCGCGGCGCTGGCATCGGGCTGTTCAAGGGTGCCGGCCAGCTGCGAACCCACCGACAAGGCTTGCCTTGCGGAACTCGCGAAACACCACAAGGCGAAACAGATCGCGTTCTGGCGGTCCGCCATCGGCAAACCTATAGTCGAGCGCATCGGACCGGTGCCACCGGAATTCATCGACTACATGCGAATCGACAACCTGCGGCAGGGTATCCCGGACAAACCTGAAGCGGCGCAGGTCTCGCCCGAGTTTCTGCACGACGTTTACCAGGCGCTGGACGAAATGCCGGATGCGCTCAAGCATCACCTCGGCCAACGCCTGATCGGCATCTATTTTGCGAAAAACATGGGTGGGACCGGCTATACGGAATTGGTCTACGACGACAATATGAAACCCGTGGCCGGCGTGGTTGTGCTCGACGCCGACGTGCTCGCCGCCCGCACCGCAAACGAGTGGGCGGAGTGGAAGGAGAGTTCGCCGTTCAAGCCGCAGGCGGGCTATGGCTTGCATATGCAAATCGAGGCGGCGGAGCAAAACACGCGCAAGGACGCGATCCAGTACATCCTGCTGCACGAATTCGGGCACGTGGTGTCGATCGGCCAGCAACTGGTGCCGCTCTGGGACATGCCCGCCAATGAAGCCGACCGCGGACATTATTCGTTTTACGAATTATCGTGGATCGCCCGGCGCGCCGCGCGCGATGGCGAGAGTGCCTATGTCTCCCTGTTCGATGCGAATTTTCCCCAGCGCGACAAGCTGGTGTTTTACTTCGGCCCCAAGCTTAATGCGAGCGACATGGCCGCCACCTACGAAGGGCTGGAGCGCACGAATTTCGCCACGCTGTATTCCGCCACCAACCCGTTCGACGATTTTGCCGAGGCGCTCGCCAACTACGTGCACGTGGTTTCAATGAACAAACCTTACCGGATTACGATTTACAATGACGGCAAGGCGGTCAAGACTTACGAATCCTGCTGGGCGCATCCGCGTTGCGCCGCCAAGCGCAGGATGCTCGAACAATTCCTGAAGAGGGACGGGGCATGAGCAAAGAGGTGGATGACAAGGAGCGCAGGGACTTTCTCGCGCGCACGGCGGTGTTGATGAGCCTGCCGGTGATGCCGGCGCTGGCGGCCGACGAGCCGCAGAATTCAACCAAGGGAAGCGCGAAAATGGCAAAGGTACTGGGCGTCGGCGGCGTGTTCTTCAAATCGAAGGATCCGAAAGCGCTGTGCGAGTGGTACAAGAAATGGCTCGGGGTCGAGGCCAAGTTTCCGTACGGCGCCTTTTTCAAGCCGGCGACGATGCCGAAGGGCGGCCGCACCGTGTGGTCGGCGTTCGACGCCAATACCGATTACTTCAAACCGTCGAGCCAGCCCTTCATGATCAACCTCATTGTGGACGATCTCGACGGCGCGCTGAAGCAGGTGGTCGAAGGCGGCGCCGCGCTCGCGGGCGAGCGGCAGAACTCCGAATACGGCAACTTTGGCTGGTTCATCGACCCCGACGGCAACAAAGTCGAACTGTGGCAAGCGCCAGAGTAAAACTCGCAGGCGCCAGCGTAAAACTCGCAGGCGCCAGCGCGTTGCTGGCGTTAATGTTGCCCGTCACCCTCGGCGCCCAGCAGGCGGTGCGGCCCGACCCGTTGAAATCGGGCGTCGAATTTACCGGCGCCGATGTGCGCGCGCTGCAGCAGGACGATTTCGCCAACCCCGGCATGCTGTGGGTGGAGCGCGGCGCCAGGCTGTGGTCCGAGCCCGCCGGCACGGTAAGCAAACCTTGTTCAAGCTGTCACGGCGACGCCAGGGTCAGCATGAAAGGCGTGGCGGCACATTATCCGCGGATCGACAAGGGGACTGGCGCGCTGCTTAACCTCGAAGGCCGCATCAACCAGTGCCGCGTCGAGCACCAGCAGGCGCCGGCGCTCAAGTACGAGTCCGACGAGTTGCTCGGCCTCACGGCCTACATCGCGAATCAGTCGCGCGGCATCCCGTTCCAGGCCGCAATCGACGGCGCCAGCCGCGCGCACTTCGACGCCGGCCGCGAACTGTATTACCGCAGGCAGGGCCAGATGAATCTTGCCTGTGCACACTGCCACGAAAAGAACTGGGGCCGCCAGCTCGGCGCGGAAACCGTCAGCCAGGGCCACGGCAACGACTACCCGATCTACCGCCTCGAATGGCAGAGCATGGGATCGTTGCACCGGCGCTTTCGCAGTTGCCTCTTCGGCGTGCGCGCGGAATTGCTGCCGCAGGGCGCGCCCGAATTCCTCGATCTCGAACTGTTTCTCGCCTGGCGCGCGCAGGGACTGCCGATCGAGACGCCAGGAGTGCGGCGCTAGCGCACAACACGCTGTTGCCGTGTGCCGGTCATGGCCGATCGGCGCTTTGGGCACTCGCCGGGACTATCCGCCTTCTGCAAAATTCGCACATCACTCCGGCGGCGAATCCCCACCCGACGCATTGCGGACTTTGTACGGCAGCAGGCGATCGATCTCTTTTTTCACGACCGCATAGCATTCGCAGACGCGCTGTTCCAGCCCTTTCCGGTCCAATACCTTGATGTTGCCGCGGCTATACCTAATCAATCCACTCTTCTGCAGGCGTCCAGCCGCTTCGGTCACCCCTTCACGGCGCACGCCGAGCATGTTGGCGATCAGTTCCTGCGTCATCCGTAATTCGTTGCCCTGCAAGCGGTCCAGGCTTAACAACAGCCAGCGGCAAAGCTGCTTTTCCAGCGTGTGGTGCCGGTTGCACACCGCGGTCTGCGACATCTGCGTAATCAACGCCTGCGTGTAACGCAACGCCAGGTGCTGCAATTCGCCGCCCAGCGCGAACTCCTGTTTCAGCACGCTCGCCCTGAGCCGATAGCCGTTGCCGGCGCTTTGCACCACCGCGCGGCTCGGCGTGCTTTCGCCGCCCATGAACAGCGAGATGCCGACCAGGCCCTCGTTGCCGGTGATTGCGATTTCCGCCGAGGCGCCGTTTTCCATGACATAGAGCAGCGAGACGATGCTGGTTGTCGGGAAGTAGAGGTAGCTCAGATGACCGCCGGACTCGTAAATCGCCCATCCCAACGGCATCGTGATGAGTTCCAGGTCCGGCAACAGGCGGGCATAATCCTCGGCGGGCAGGGCATCGAGGAGGTGGTTTTGTTTCGGGCTGTGCGCCGAGGGCATGGTATTACTCCTTCCGCCGCGGACTTCGCCGGGAGCGACCCCGGCGTAAGCGCGGCGCAACGGAAACGTTGATCCTATCGATGCCGTTCCCTGCGCACGCTCCTTTTTTGGGGTTTTGTCCGCCAATACCCTGTTCGGGCTTGCCGCGGTCTATTTGAAATGCATCCTCGCGATGGATGTGAGGGTCCCGCCGTACTTGTTCAAAAGTTTGATGGTGGATGCGGAAACGGTCAGGCGGCTGGCGCGTTGATCGCTCGTTTGCTTGCGCCGGATGATGATGCCCTTCTCATCGAGCTTGACCAGCTTGCGGCGCACCGTCGTGCGCGAACTGACGTTCAGCAGGAACAGCTGTTTCAACGTGAGTGGTTTCCCCTGCTCCTCCGCATAACCGATTTCGATGACGATGTCGAAATCGACCACTGTTCTCAGGAAAGGTAATTGCGCCCTCTCAAACTCCCTGATTTTCTTTAATCCAGTGAATAACTTCATGATTTGTATTGTTTTCATTGTGACAGCCGCCAATATAGTGTGGCCCATCCAGAATGCTGGCAAGCACAATTGGGTACCTTTTTGGCACGCATAATTTCCCGGCCTGTTTGCGATAATCGAGCCGCGCGGCGGGTTTTCGCGGAGGCGGCATCCAGCGGCCGGCATCCTCAATCGGCTGCTCGAACAGGAGCCGTACTGCAGGCGCAAGAAGAAAATGGGCCGTGGCCGGCATGCGCCTGGCCGTTGTCATCTGGAACTGTTCCCGATTCCGGCAGCTGCCGAAACTCAAGGAACCTGGCCTGATGCTAAAGAATGGCCTCTCGCCGCACCTCGTGCCGTGCGGTGTCGCGCATAGGGAATCTTAATTTTGGCGCAAGGAGAAATTCGCAGGCCATGGCTGCAGGCGATTCCCCGGGCGAGGGGCATCGTCGATCCTGGCGCGCTGTGTGCGACTGCGAACACTCTGCAGTTGGTCCGCCTCAAGGTACGCGGAGCCTTTTTCCTAACGGTACGCACCGCTCGAAATATTCGGTGCCCGCGCTTATAATTATGCTGTACGCCTAATAATAACTATCGGAGGAGCGCCATGCGGTTTCTGCTTGTCCTTCCCTTCATCGGCCTGTTATGGATCCCGTTCTATAACCAGGAACTCCCCGCGCTGTTCGGCTTCCCGTTCTTTTATTGGTACCAGTTCGCCTGGGTGCCGGTCACTTCGCTCCTGATCTGGCTCGTCTATCGCGACGGCCTGAAAAAAGGAGTCGAGTGATGGATAACACCATTGATTGGACGGCGCTCAGCGTCTTCGTGTTTTTCTTCGCGCTGGTGACGGTACTGGGCTTTGTCGCTTCGCGCTGGCAGCGCGGCGACGCGCACAAAGGCGCGCACCTCGACGAATGGGGTCTGGGCGGACGCAGTTTCGGTGCCTGGATCACCTGGTTCCTGATCGGCGGCGATTTTTATACCGCGTACACCGTGATCGCGGTGCCGGCGCTGGTGTACGCGGTCGGCGCCTACGGTTTCTTTGCGCTGCCTTATACCATCATCGTCTACCCCATTGTGTTCATGATCATGCCGAAGCTGTGGCATGAAGCGAACCGCGCCGGCTACGTCACCGCCGCCGACGTGGTGTACGGGCGCTACGCCTCGCGCTGGCTGGAGATCGCGGTGGCGCTCACCGGCATCGTTGCCACCATGCCGTATATCGCACTGCAGCTCGTAGGCATGGAAGTGGTGATCAAGGCATTGGGCCTCGCGGGCGAGCTGCCGCTCGCGGCCGCCTTCGTCATCCTTGCGCTCTACACCTATTCCGCGGGGTTGCGCGCGCCGGCTTTGATCGCTTTCGTCAAGGACCTGATGATCTACATCGTGGTGCTGGTCGCCATTGTGCTGGTGCCGATGAAGCTCGGCGGCTACGCGGCGGTATTTTCCGCGGCGGGCGAAGCCTACGCGGCCAAGGGCGGCGCAACCGGGCTGATTCTCAAGCCCGCGCAGTTCCTGCCGTTCGCCACGCTCGCGCTGGGCTCGGCCCTGGCGGCCTTCATGTACCCGCACACGCTCACCGGCATTTTTGCCGCCAAGAGCGCCGACACCATCCGCAAGAACGCGGTGTTCCTGCCGGCTTATACCGTGCTGCTGGGCCTCATCGCGCTGCTGGGTTTCATGGCGTACGCGGCGAAGATCACCGTCAAGAGCAACAACGACGTGGTGCCCGCTCTGTTCAACGCGCTGTTCCCGAGCTGGTTTACGGGCTTCGCCTTCTCCGCCATCGCCATCGGCGCACTGGTGCCGGCCGCGGTGATGTCGATCGGCGCCGCCAACCTGTTCACGCGGAACGTGTGGAAAGCGTACGTGAATCCGCAGGTGACGCACGCCGGAGAAGAGAAGGTCGCAAAAATAGTGTCATTGGTGGTGAAACTCGGCGCATTGGTATTCGTGCTGTTCATTCCCACCCAGTACGCGATCAACCTGCAACTGCTGGGCGGGGTCTGGATCGTGCAGACCTTCCCCGCGGTCGTGTTCGGCCTGTTCTTCGCCTGGTTCCGCGCGCCTGCGCTGCTTGCCGGCTGGACTGTCGGCATGGCGGGTGGCACCTGGATTGCGTTCGCCGACGGCATCAAGCCGGTGCATACATTGGTGCTCGGCGACGCGAGTTACACCGTGTACACCGGGCTGTTGGCGCTGGCGCTCAATATTATCGTCGCGACCGTGGTCCAACTTGCGATGGGCAAACGAGGTGCAGCGCAGTAAAGGGCGCGAACACCCGCGGCCATAAGGTTCGCACAACTGTAGGAGAGTGCCATGCTGGTCGTTACCACGGAGAATGTCGCCGGCCACCGGGTCCGCGAAGTGAAAGGGCAGGTCTTCGGCGTGGTGGTTCGCAGCCGCGGGCTCGCCGGCAACGTAATGGCGGGGTTGCGCTCCATAGTCGGCGGCGAAATCGTCGAATACACGAGCCTGCTCGAAGAGGCGCGGCGCCACGCGGTGGACCGCATGGTCAAGAACGCGCACGCCATGGGCGGCGACGCGGTGGTGATGATGCGCTTCGATTCCTCCGAAATGGGCCAGACCATGAGCGAAATCGTGGCCTACGGCACCGCGGTCGTCCTCGAGAAAACAGCGTAGGCGGCAGGCGTGCTGCGCATCGCACTCATGGTGTTTGCGGCGGTGCTGACCGGAACCGGCCTGGTGCGTTCCGCGCTCGGCGACCCCGGCGCTTTCGTCATGACGATTTGGGGCATCGTCCTGCTGACCGCCACCGTGTTCGAGCGCTGGCGCTACCAACGGACAGCGAAGGGATCGAAGACCGGCTGGCAGGACACTGACGAGCGCTTCGTCGATCCCGAAAGCGGGAAGCTTACCAAGGTCATTTACAATCCCCGCACTGGCGAGCGGCTTTACATGCCGGTTATCGGGGACGACACCCCGCCGTGATTTGCCGCCGATAAAGACCGGACTGCGGGCGCAAACCGGCTGGGTATATTCCCCGTTAGTGGTTCAGCGCGCCGAAGCCTTTCAGCAGCGCCGCGTGGAACGTCACCGGATCCTGGATTTGCGGCGCGTGGCCGGAGTCCGCGAATTCGACCAGCGTGGCATGCGGGATGCGCGCCGCGGCCTGCCTGCCGAGCTCGGGATAGTGGCCGAGCTGCTTCGCGATCTCGGGCGGCGCGAGGTCCTTGCCGATGGCGGTGGTGTCGCGCTGGCCGATCAATAGCAGCACCGGCATTTTGAGATTCTCGAATTCGTATACCACCGGCTGAGTGTAAATCATGTCGTAGAGGAGCGCGGAATCCCAGGCCACGGCTTCGCGTGCGGGCCCGCGCACCAGCCCTGCCAGCATCAGCACCCATTTTTCGTATTCGGGCCGCCACTCGCCCACGTAGTAAGTGGATTTTTCGTAGTTGCGAATGCGCTGCGCGTTGTTCGCAAGCTCGCGCTGATACCACTGGTCGACCGTAATCGACGGCACGCCCCTGGCTTTCCAGTCTTCAAGCCCGATCGGGTTGACCAGCGCCAACTGCTCGACATCATTGGGAAACATCAACGCGTAGCGCACCGCGACCATGCCGCCGGTCGAATGCCCGAGCAGCGTCACCCGGCTCACGCCGAGTGATTGCAGCAGCGCCTGGGTATTGCGCGCGAGCTGCTGGAAGCTGAACTGGTAATGCGCGGGCTTGGAGGATTTGCAGAAGCCGATCTGGTCCGGCGCGATCACGCGATAACCGGCGCCGGTGAGCGCCGCGATCGTCGTTTCCCAGGTTCCGGCGCAGAAATTCTTGCCGTGGAACAGCACCACCGTGCGCCCATTCGCCCCCGCGTTGCCGGCAGCGGGCTGCACGTCCAGGTACGCCATGCGCAGATCGTTGCCCTGCGAGCGGAACTCGAAACGCTTGACGGGGTAGGAATAGTCGAAGCCCTCGAGCTCGCCGCCGTACACAGGTTCCTGGGCCGCCTCCTGCGCCCGCAGCGGCAAGACAAAAAGACACAGGGCGGCAAGGAGAACAAGGTTTTTCATCCGTAGCCTCATGGCAATCGATCGATGCGGAATCGTAGCATGGACCGCCCGGGTCAAAGCGCGTGCGGCCGCTGCAATTTTTCAACAGGAGTAAAGTTACGGCGTTGCGTTCCCCGCGCTTCGCGGCCAGTACCAGATACTAACAATATGGCGGCGCCTGACTCGTTGCATTGGCTCAAGCATCCCACGGTCCTGAACTATGGAGTGGCCGCGATTTCGGTGTTCGCCGCGCTCATTCTCGCGGTGGTGCTGCAAACTTACTTCGGATTCGAGCCCTTCGGCCCGTTCTTTTGCGCCATCATGTTCAGCACCTGGCTTGGG
>Ga0181537_10003050_pt1 | contig 14525 bp, 11 predicted proteins | sample PEATcosm2014_Bin_39_FD_119765 | JGI IMG/M metagenome (GOLD analysis project Ga0181537, IMG submission 119765) | Peatland microbial communities from MTU Mesocosm Facility, Houghton, MI, USA - PEATcosm2014_Bin23_10_metaG | ecosystem: Environmental > Terrestrial > Soil > Wetlands > Peat | place... | reverse complement strand
GTTGGGCAACATCGGCAAGACCGTCTTCTATACCGATCCCGTCGATGCGAATCCGGTCAATCAAACCGAATCCATCAAAGAACTCGTCGCCGACATGAACGGCGGCAAAGTCGATCTGCTCGTGATTCTCGGCGGCAATCCGGCCTACGATGCGCCCGCCGATCTCAATTTCGCCGACGCGCTCAAGAGCAACAAAGTTCCGCTGCGAGTGCACCACGGCCTCTATAACAACGAGACCGCCGAACTTTGCCAGTGGCATGTCGATGCGACACATGAACTCGAAGCCTGGGGCGATGCTCGCGCCTACGACGGCACCGTTAGCATCATCCAGCCGCTGATCGCTCCTCTTTATAACGGCAAGAGCACTATCGAATTCGTTGCAATGCTCTCCGGCCAAGCGGATGCAAGTGGCTACGAACTCGTTCGCGCTTACTGGCAAAAACAGCACACCGGCGCCGACTTTGAGGAATTCTGGCGCAAGTCGCTGCATGACGGCTGGATCGAAGGCACGGCTTTTGCCCCAAAGACTCTGACGGCGAAATCATCTGCTTCTCCCGAGGCAGGGCCGAAGGCTGATTCGTCCGCCATCGAGCTCAACATCCGCCGCGATTCGACCATCTACGACGGACAATTCTCCAACAACGGCTGGCTGCAGGAACTTCCCAAGCCGATGTCGAAGCTCACGTGGGACAATGCCGTTCTCATCGGTCCCGCGATGGCGAAACGTCTCGGCATCGCTACCGAAGACGTCGTCGAGCTAGAACTGAACAGCAAGAAGATAAGCGGTCCCGTCTGGATTCAAGCCGGACATCCCGACAACTCCGTCACCGTCACGCTCGGCTACGGACGCAAGCGCGCCGGACGCGTCGGTACTGCGCAAGGTTTCGACGCCTACGCGCTGCGGACAAGCGAAGCTCCTTACATCGCCACCGGCGTCACCATCCGCAAAACCGGAGACACCTACAAGCTCGCTTCCACGCAAGGCATGCAGTCAATGGATACGCCCGACGGCGGACATCGTCCGCTGGTTCGCGAGACGAGTCTCGAGGAATACAAGAAGAATGCGAACTTCGCGCACGAAGAAGAGCCCGAAGTTCCCCGCGACGTGACGCTCTATCCCGACTATCACTACGAAAAAGAGATGTATGCCTGGGGCATGGCGATCGATCTGAACTCCTGCGTTGGCTGCAACAATTGCATGATCGCCTGCCAGTCGGAGAACAACATCGCTGTCGTTGGCAAAGAGCAGACCGTCATCGGCCGCCACATGCACTGGATTCGCGTCGACACCTACTATGAGGGCGATCGCGACAATCCAAAAGCTTTCTTCCAGCCCGTTCCCTGCATGCAATGCGAGAACGCACCCTGCGAAGTTGTTTGCCCGGTCGGTGCCACCAACCACTCCTCCGAAGGCCTGAACGACATGGTCTACAACCGGTGTGTGGGCACCCGCTACTGCTCCAACAACTGTCCTTACAAGGTTCGCCGTTTCAACTTCCTGCTCTTCCAGGACTGGGAGACGCCGCAATATAAGATGATGCGCAATCCGGACGTTACCGTGCGCAGCCGCGGCGTCATGGAAAAGTGCACCTATTGTGTGCAGCGGATCAGCGAGCGCCGCATAGATACCGAGACCGCGTCGGTTCGCGAAGGTAAAGATATCCGCATCGGTGATGAGTTGCAGACCGCCTGCCAGCAATCCTGCCCCGCTGGCGCCATTATTTTCGGAAACATCAACGATCCGAACAGCAAAGTTTCGAAGTTGAAAGCGCAGGCCCGCAATTACAGCTTGCTAGGCGAACTGAATACGCGTCCGCGCACCACATATTTGGCGGAAGTAAGAAACCCGAACCCAGAGATTGGAAGCTAGAAGCTGACATTGCATGGCTGAGCAATACAAATCGGCGGTCGATCTCGAAAAGGCACCGGTCATCGAGCCCGGCCACACCTTTGGCACGGTCACGGAAAAAATCAGCGCCATCGTGCTGACTCGTCCCGCGTCCAACGGGTGGTTCATCGGCTTCGGCATCTGCTTCATGCTAACCATGATGATGCTGTTCGCCATCGGATATCTTTTCCTGAAGGGCATCGGCATCTGGGGCGTAACCATCCCCATCGGATGGGGCTTCGCCATCGTCAACTTTGTCTGGTGGATCGGTATCGGCCACGCCGGCACCCTGATCTCCGCCATCCTTCTGTTGCTACGCCAATCGTGGCGCAACTCCATCAACCGATTTGCGGAAGCCATGACCTTGTTCGCCGTGGCGGCAGCCGGAATTTTTCCTGCGATCCACGTTGGGCGTCCCTGGCTCGCCTATTGGCTTTTCCCGTATCCCAATACGATGCGCGTTTGGCCGCAATTCCGCAGTCCGCTGATGTGGGACGTCTTCGCGGTCTCAACCTACGCCACTATCTCCGCGCTCTTCTGGTTCACCGGACTGATTCCTGATTTCGCGACCCTGCGCGACCGCAGTGACAATCGCGCTCTGAAAATCGTTTACGGCATGCTCTCCATGGGATGGCGCGGATCCGCCCGCCACTGGCATCGCTACGAAACGATGTACCTGTTGCTCGCCGGCTTGGCCACGCCGCTCGTGCTCTCGGTTCACACGGTTGTGAGCTTCGATTTCGCGGTTGGCATCGTCCCCGGATGGCACACCACGATCTTCCCACCCTACTTCGTGGCGGGCGCAATCTACTCCGGATTTGCGATGGTGTTGATGCTCGCGATTCCAATTCGCAAGATCTACGGTCTTGAAGATTTCATCACCGAGCGCCACTTGCAGAATTCCGCGAAGGTCATGCTTGCCACGGGCTTGATCGTCGCCTACGGATACGGCGTCGAAGCGTTCATGAGTTGGTACGGCGGCGATCGTTACGACATGTTCACCGTGTGGAACCGCTTGCACGGGCCTTACGCAGTGCCTTACTGGCTGCTCCTGACCTGCAACATCTTTATTCCGCAGGTGCTCTGGATCCGCAAGCTGCGTACCAGTCCGATCGCTCTCTTCTTTATTTCCGGCGTCATTCTCGTCGGCATGTGGCTCGAGCGTTTCGTGATCGTCGTGATGAGTTTGCATCGCGATTTCCTGACGTCATCCTGGGGTATGTACTACCCCACGCGCTGGGACTGGATGACATTCATCGGGACCATCGGTATGTTCCTGATGCTCATGTTCCTGTTCCTGCGCCTGTTGCCTGCGATCTCGATCTTCGAGATGCGCACCCTTTTGCCTGAGGCCGAGGTGAAGGAATAATGGCAAAGCGCGATCCCATCTACGGCATCATGGCGGAGTTCGATTCCGCCCAGGCCCTCGTCGATGCTGCGCGCAAGACGCACGAAGCCGGCTACAAGAAGATCGACGCCTATAGCCCGTTCCCGGTCGAAGGACTCGCGGAAGAAATCGGATTCCATCACGACGAAGTTCCTCTCGTCGTTCTGATCGGTGGCATTATCGGCGGCTGCACCGGATACCTGATGCAGTACTGGATGTCCGCTGTCGACTACCCGCTGAACATCGGCGGCAAGCCTCCGCACTCCTGGCCTGCATTCATCGTCATCACGTTTGAAATGACGATTCTATTCGCCGGAATTTCGGCGGTCTTAGGCATGTTGGCGTTGAATGGTTTGCCCATGCCGTATCACCCAGTATTCAACGTTCCGCGTTTTTCGTCGGCGTCAAAAGATCGTTTCTTCCTGATCGTGTTCTCGTCCGACAAAAAGTACGACTCCTCGGACACGCGCCGTTTCCTCGAGGGACTAGCGCCGCGCTCAATCTCGGAGGTGCCCAGCTAAATGCGACACTTCCGCCGAGTGAATCCAGGTAGTGGCAATGGTCCTTTGGGTGCGGGCGCCCGTTCGGTCGAGCAAAGCTCCACGGCGCTGTCCTTCGCGGCGCTATTGGTGCTGATCGCCTTGACCTCCGCCTGTCGCCTCGATATGCACATACAACCGCGCGAGAATCCGCTTTCCCGCAACGACTTTTTCTCCGACCAGCGCTCCGCGCGTCCGCTTGTCGAGGGTACGGTGGCGCGAGGCGAACTCCACGAAGACTCTTATTTCTATACCGGCAAGATCGGCAGCAATCCGGGCGACGTCATGCCGTTCCCGGTCACCAAAGAAGTTCTCGAGCGCGGACAGGAGCGCTTCAATATTTACTGCGCTCCTTGCCACTCGCGCGTCGGAGACGGCAACGGCTTTGTTCCTTCCCGCGGGTTTGCCCGCAAGCCCCCGTCATTCCATATCGCGCGCCTGCAAAAAGCTCCGGTCGGATATTTCTTCGACATCATCACCAACGGCTTCGGGATCATGCCTGACTACGCGTCGCAAATTCCGCCGCGGGATCGCTGGAGCATCATCGCGTACGTTCGTGCACTGCAGTTGAGTCAGAACGCGACTATGTCTGACATTCCGCCCGGACAGAAAATTCCTTCCGAGCCGCCGAAGTTTCGCGAGCCCGGATCAGGTGCAACGCAACCGATGGTTGCGCCGGAAGCAAAGTCGGAAGAGATGAAGGAAGAATCGAAATGAGCGCGGCGCGAGCGAACCAACTCGATCTTACGGCGCCGCCGATCGTCCGCACGATAGCCCAACGGTCGCTGATCGTTGGCGTCGTGTTCGGCATTGCCGCCGCGGTCCTCGCCTTCGTGCGCCCCGACGAGTTTTACCGCGCCTACTTGCTCGGCTTTATGTGCTGGCTGGGGGTCGCACTCGGCTCCATGGCGATCATCATGATTCGCCACCTGACTGGTGGCGGATGGGGCGTCGTTATTCGCCGCATTCAGGGAGCTGCGATGCGCACGCTGCCCGGCCTTGCCATCTTTTTCATCCCGATCATCATCGCAGTGCTGCAGCATCGCATCTACCCTTGGCTCATGCCTCTGGATGCGATCCAGGACGCGCACATTCGCGAACATCTCGAGAAATACAGCTTCATCAAGACTGCGTACCTGAACTCTTCCGGCTTCATCATCCGCGCCATCTTCTATTTCGTGATCTGGAACGTTCTCTCGTTCTTGCTTTCGATGTGGTCGAAGCAAGGCGATCGCCCCGACGCTCCCGATAACACTCAAAAGTTTAAAGCAGTCGCCGGCCCCGGACTCATCCTCTACGGCTTTACGATCACTTTCGCTGCCATCGACTGGATCATGTCTCTCGATCCCAGCTGGATCTCGACCATCTTTGGCCTGATCATCCTCATCGGCGAAGTGCTCTCTGCCATGTGCTTCGCAGTCGTTATCGAACGAATTCTTTACAAGTACAAGCCGATGTCGGACATGCTGAAGCCTGACTTCGTTCACGACCACGGCAAGTGGATGCTTGCCTTCGTCATGGTGTGGGCCTACTTCAGCTTTTCACAGTGGCTCATTATCTGGGCCGGCAACCTGCCCGCGGAAATTACTTTCTATCTCAATCGTCTCAATGGCGGCTGGGGGTGGATCGCGCTCTTCCTCGTTCTCGGCCACTTCGTCATACCGTTCGCGGTTTTGCTCTCACGGCCGTTCAAGCGTGATATCCGCAAGCTGGTATGGCTGGCCGTGTGGCTGATCTTCATGCGCTTCATCGATCTCTTCTGGATTGTCGAGCCGAATTTCTCGAAGACCTTCAATGTCACGATCGCCGACATTGTCGTGCCGATTGCCATTGGCGGCCTGTGGCTTGCTTATTTCTTCCGCAACCTGGGTTCCTTGCCGTTGCTACCCGCTTACGATGCATCCGTCGGAGAAGTTCTCGAGCCGGCGCATCACCACGGAGGCACATAGACCACACCTCATGAGCAATCAGACCCATCCCGTCAAGTCGAATGGACATGGCGACTACGAGCGCAGTGACATCAGCGTTGCCGGCATTTTGTATTTCCTTGCCGGACTCGCCGTCGCCGGAATACTCGTCTACTTCATCGCGGATGGAATCTTTGCGTACCTGAATAAGCGATTTGAAGCGGAACAGCCCGCTGTCAACCCGCTCGTTACCAGCGCGCCCGCGGACACACGCCGCATTCCTCCGCAGTATGGAAATGATTACGAAAAATATCTGAAGGAAGGCTTTCCGGCGCCGCAGCTCGAAGTCAACGAACGCACTGAACTCAATGATGAACGCCTGCGCGAAGAGAACACTCTGAGCACCTACGATTGGGTCGACAAGAACGCGGGCACTGTCCGCATCCCGATCGACCGCGCGATGGACATCCTTGCGCAGCGTGGATTGCCGGTGCGCTCGCAGTCAACGATGGCGGAAACCGCAACTCCGGAAGCGCCGGGCCAGCAGTCGGCGCCGCAACCGGAAAAGAAGAAGGGAAGTAAGAAGTGAAGAGTACCTTTGTCATTCCGACGAGCGAAGCGAGGAGGAACCTCCTGTTCGCCGTGTGCGCGATGATTCTGCTTGCCTCGACCGCATTCGGCCAGGCCATGACAAAAGGCATCATGTCGCCGCCGGCCAACGTCCGTCCACCGTATCTTGAAAACGTCGGCATCGAGCAGCATCTGGATGGCCAGGTTCCCTCCGATCTCGCTTTTGTCGATGACACCGGCCGCCCCGTCAAACTCGGCGACTACTTCGGTAAAAAGCCGTTGATCCTCAACCTTGTTTATTACAACTGCACCATGCTTTGCGGGGAGGCCCTTGCCGGACTGACGGGCTCGATGAAGATGATCAAGTTCGACGTCGGCAACCAGTTCGATGTCGTCACGGTGAGTTTCAATCCGAAGGAAACGCCGGAAATCGCCGCCGCAAAAAAGGCAGATTATCTCAAGCGCTATGGGCGTCCTGGAGCCGCCACCGGCTGGCACTTCCTGACCGGCTCCGCGGACTCCATCAATGCGCTCACCAAAGCGGTCGGCTTTCAATACCAATACGACGCCGCCCACAATCAATATGCGCACGCCACGGCGATCATGGTGCTGACTCCCCAGGGCCGTATCTCTCGCTACTTCTACGGTGTGGATTTTCCGCCGAAAGATTTGCGCATGGGATTGGTCGAGGCATCGCAAGAAAAAATCGGCAATGCCGTCGACCAAGTGCTCTTATATTGCTATCACTACGATCCGGCGACCGGAAAATACGGCGCGGTCGTCACCAACATGCTGAAGCTGGGCGGAGGCGTCACGATCTTATTCCTCGCCTCGCTGATTTTCATTATGGTGCGCCTCGATAAGAACGCTGCGCGCCGTGCAGGAGTTCAAGGCAAATCGGGTCAGGCAGGACTGATTCAAACGCGATATGTTCGATAACTTTCCATTGTGGCCGCAACAGGCCTCCACGACAGCGGGCAACGTCGACGCCCTGTTCATTTTCCTGCTGATCGTCTCTGGGTTGATGACCCTGCTCATCTTCGTCGCCGTCGTTTACTTTGCGGCGCGCTATCGTCATCGCAAAGGCGTGCTGGCAGAGCAGGTCGAAGGCTCCACGCCGCTCGAACTGACCTGGTCAATCATTCCGCTCGGCGTCTTCATGGTGATATTCGCCTGGGGTGCGGTCGTTTATTTCAAGAGCCGTACTCCTCCCCGCGACGCGACCGAAGTCTACGTCGTCGCCAAGCAGTGGATGTGGAAGCTTGAACACGCCGAGGGCCAGCGCGAGATCAATGAACTGCATGTGCCCGTCGGCCGCGACGTCAAGCTGATCATGACTTCGCAGGACGTCATTCACAGCTTCTTCGTGCCCGCGTTCCGCATGAAGCAAGACGTGCTGCCCGGCCGCTATACGGTCGCATGGTTCCGCGCCACGAAACCGGGCACTTATCATCTTTTCTGTACCCAATATTGCGGCTCGCAGCACTCGGGCATGATCGGCTCCATCATCGTGCAGGAGCCTGCGCAATACGAAGCCTGGATGAGCGGCGGTACGACCGGACCGCTCTCGGCCACTGGAGAGAAAATTTTCGCCGAGCTCGGTTGCGTGACGTGTCACCGCACCGACTCCCAGGGACGCGGCCCCAACTTGCAGGGCGTTTTCGGCAAGCCGGTTCTGCTGCAGGACGGACGCACGGTCACCGCCGACGAAAACTATATCCGCGAGTCCATCCTTGATCCCGGTGCAAAGGTCGTCAACGGATTCAAGCCCGTCATGCCGACGTTTCAGGGATTAGTCAGCGAAGAGCAATTGAATGCATTGGTCGCGTATGTAAAATCCATGGCCCAGCCTGGGCAGGCTGGCGCCGGAACGAGCGCGATGGTTTCTCCGCAAGGCAGCGCCCCAGGAAGTAAGGTGCAATAGGCATGGCTACAACCACTGTTCAACCCGTCGAGCGCGAGAATTATCTCAATAAGGAATATGGCATCGGCTCGTGGCTTCTGACCACCGACCACAAGCGCATCGCCCTGCTTTACCTGATCTCGATTACATTTTTCTTCTTCATCGGCGGATTCTTTGCGCTGCTCATCCGCCTTGAGCTTCTCACGCCCGCCGGTGACCTCGTCCAGGCCGATACCTACAACAAGCTTTTCACCCAGCACGGCCAGGTGATGGTTTTCTTCTTCCTCATCCCCTCGATACCGGCTGTGCTCGGCAACTTCCTGGTACCGATGATGATCGGCGCCAAGGACCTTGCTTTCCCCAAGATCAACTTGCTGAGTTGGTATCTCTACATCATCGGCGGCCTCATGATGGTCCACTGCATGCTGACCGGCGGCGTCGATACCGGCTGGACCTTCTATGTGCCCTTCAGCACGGCCTTCAGCAACACAAAAGTGATTGAAGCCGGGCTCGCGATCTTTGTCGCCGGATTTTCTTCCATCCTTACCGGCCTGAATTTCATCGTCACCATCCATCGGATGCGCGCGCCGGGCATGACCTGGTCCCGCCTTCCTTTATTCATCTGGGCGCATTATGCGACCAGCATCATTCAGATTCTCGGAACGCCCGTCATCGCCATCACTCTGGTCCTGGTCGTTGCCGAACGCGCGTTGCACCTCGGTATCTTTGATCCCAAACTCGGCGGCGATCCGCTCCTGTTTCAGCACCTGTTCTGGTTCTACTCGCATCCCGCTGTCTACATCATGATTCTGCCCTCGATGGGCGTTGTCACCGAGATCATTGCCTGCTTCTCCCGCAAGCGCATCTTCGGTTACAGCTTCGTTGCGTTCTCGTCCATGGCCATTGCGGTCTTTGGATTCCTCGTCTGGGCGCACCACATGTTCGTCGCCGGCATCTCCGTTTACGCGGCGCTCGTCTTTTCGCTGCTGAGTTACGCCGTCGCCGTACCCTCGGCCGTGAAAGTCTTTAATTGGACCGCGACTCTCTACAAGGGGTCGATTCACTACGACGCGCCCATGCTTTATGCCTTCGGATTTCTGGGCTTGTTCACAATTGGCGGCCTGACCGGACTGTTTCTCTCGGCGCTCGGCATCGACATGCACGTCCACGATACCTATTTCGTCATCGCTCACTTTCACTACATCATGGTCGGCGGTGCGCTGATGGGGTATCTAGGAGGAATGCACTTCTGGTGGCCAAAAATTTCCGGACGCCTCTATCCCGAAGGCTGGGCTCGACTCGCAGCGTTAATCGTATTCATCGGTTTTAACCTGACTTTCTTTCCGCAGTTCATCCTCGGTTACCTCGGCATGCCGCGCCGCTACTATCAATATCCGCAGGAATTCCAGGTTCTCAATGTGCTCTCGACCGCTGGAGCCACGGTTCTTGGTGTGGGATATCTTCTGCCCATGATTTATTTCCTCTGGTCGATGCGCTATGGCAAGCCCGCGCCCGACAATCCGTGGAACGCAGCCGGCCTCGAGTGGAAGACGCCTTCGCCGCCCACGACCTTTAACTTCGAGGAAGAGCCGGTCGTCACCTGGGAAGCGTACAACTACGAGGAACTGGACGCGCCTCATAAACAGGAGGTTCCCGTTGCACGATAGCTCTGTCGCCGTCCACGGTGAAACTCACAATCCGGCGTTGCTTCACCACTTCGCTACCGAAGAGCAGCAGAAGGATGCTTCCAATCTTGGTATGTGGATCTTCCTCGGGACCGAAGTGATGTTCTTCGGCGGCCTCTTCTGCGCCTACCTCATCTATCGCGGATGGTACTTCGGAGACTTTGGCGCTGCCAGCAAGTCCATCAACGCGACTCTCGGAGCTACCAACACCGCTGTCCTGATCTGCAGCAGTTTGACCGTTGTTCTCGCGATCTATGCGGCGCAAACCGCCCGTCGTGGTCTTCTGCTGTTAATGCTCGCGCTCACCATGCTTTTCGGATGTGCCTTCCTGGGCATTAAGGGAGTTGAGTACAAGGACAAGTTTGAAGAGCACCACGTTCCCGGAGCGTCGTTCAGCTTCGATCATGTGCCTATCCCCGGTCATCCCGACCAATACGCAAATCCGCGTCACGCCGAGATTTTCTTTGCCCTCTATTTCATCATGACGGGTCTGCATGCCCTGCACATGATCATCGGACTCGGCATCTTTGCGTGGCTTTTCTGGATGGCTTGGAAAGGTCGATTTACGCCGGAGTATCACACCCCGCTGGAAATCGGCGGCCTCTATTGGCACTTCGTCGATATTGTCTGGATCTACCTGTTCCCCTTGCTGTACCTGATCGATCGGCACCCATGAGTGATTGTGTATCGAATGATGAATATTAAAAATCAGCGTCATCCTGAGCGGAGCCGCTTTTCAGGCGGAGCGAAGGATCTCGCGCGGGTCGCAACCGCTGCTGATCGAACGGGAACTGCCTCTGAGGTTAGCCATGTCTGACCATTCCAAATCGTCACCATTGAAGACCTACTTCACTGTCTGGGCAGCATTGCTCCTGGGCACTTTCATCACCTACAAAGCCGCCTACATCGAACTTGGCGTCTTCAATTCTGCCGTCGCCCTGATCATCGCCACGGCCAAGGCACTGATCGTAGCCCTCTTCTTTATGCATCTCAAAGGCGCGAACGAGAAACTACTCAAACTCGTTGTAATATCCACCATTTTCTTTCTCTTCATTCTGTTAGCGCTCTCAATGGCCGACTACGGTACCCGCCGCTGGAGTTAAGGAGATTAATGTGGGGACAGCCGCCCTCGGCTGTCCGCCTTGCGCAGCAAGGCGTTCAGAGCTCAGAGATGTCAGGCTTTCCCAGCCTTACCGTGGAAGAGCGACCCTTAAGGGCCGCGTCAGCGATCTCAAAAGGTTTCAGGCTTTAGACCCAGTTTTCGAAATGCTGATAAGCCTGCCCTGCGGTATACTCGCCCGTCGAGCAGATCATCCAACGAGGTGACCTATGGCATTCTGCAATTCCTGTGGTGCAACTCTCTCCGACGGCACGAAGTTTTGCAATAAATGCGGCGCTACCGTCTCCGCTTCCGCCGCGGCCGCTGCAAGGCCGGTACCCGCCGCTCCTGCCCCTTCCAGCACTGGCAGCAGCAGTGCCCTCAAGATCATTCTGATCATCGTCGCCGTGATCGTGGTGATTGGAATTCTCGGCGTGGGCGCGATCAGCTTCATCGGATATCGCATCGCCAAGAGTTCGCACATTCACGAAGAGAACGGCAACGTGAAAGTCGATACGCCCTTCGGCAAAGTCGAAACTTCCAGCGATCCCGCGCAGGTCGCGAAAGACCTTGGAGTCGATATCTATCCAGGCGCTGAGATCCAAAAAGGCGGAGCGGCCACGGCAACCTTCGGCAGCATTCACACCGTTACTGCTTCCTTCTCGACCACCGATTCGCTCGACAAGGTTTGCGCCTTCTACAAATCGCGATTCCCGAATGCCATGGCATCAAACGCAGATGATACCCATTGCAACTTCGTCTCCAACGACCAGAAGAACATGATCACGCTCAACGCCCAGGCGAATGGCGACGTCACGAAAATTCAGGTCAGCAACGTCAGCAAGAAATCCAACTGAAGAACGGGCCCATGCAACAAAACGCTGCAGATTTCGTGCCGGTCTCGGCTTTTTCGTCGGATGCTTCGGGGCTGGCTGAGGCTTTGCGTGCGCGGGTTCGCGGGGACGTGCGCTTCGACAACGGCAGTCGGGCCCTCTACGCCACCGACGGCTCCAACTACCGCCAGGTTCCCATCGGAGTCGTTCTTCCCCGCGACGGAGACGACGTGCAAGCCGCCGTCGCCGTCTGCCGCGACTTCGGCGCCCCGCTGCTCTGCCGCGGCGGAGGAACTTCTCTCGCCGGACAATGCTGCAACATTGCCGTCGTTCTCGACTTCACGAGATACATGGGGAACATCCTCGAGATTGATCCCCAGCGCCGGATCGCGCGTGTCCAGCCCGGAGTCGTGCTCGACCATCTCCGTAACGCCGCCGAAAAATTCCATCTCACCTTCGCGCCCGATCCCGCCAGCCACGACCGCTGCACCATCGGCGGCATGATCGGCAACAATTCCTGCGGCGTCCACTCGATCATGGGAGGCAAGACCGACGACAACATCGAAGCCCTTGAAGTCCTGACCTACGACGGCCTCCGGATGAGTGTAGGGGCGGACGCATTCGTCCGCCCAGGTAGTCAAGATGAACCAAGTGTGGACAGTCGTCCTCGGCTGTCGGGCGTCCCGGAAGTATCGGACCGCAGTGCAGGCCGCCGTGATCAAATCCACTCCGCCCTCAAGCAAATCGCCGATCAATACGGCGACCTGATCCGCAAGAAATTTCCCAACATTCCCCGCCGCGTATCCGGCTACAACCTCAACTACCTTCTCCCCGAAAACGGTTTTCACCTCGCGCGCTCATTAGTCGGCACCGAAGGAACATGTGTAACCACGCTGGAAGCCACCTGCCGTCTGATCGAAAGTCCGCCGCAGCGCGTCTTGCTCGTTGTCGCCTATCCCGACATTTATCAGTGCGCTGATCATATCCCTGAGATTCTCGAGCACAAGCCCATCGGCCTCGAAGGCTTCGACGACCTCCTCGTCTACTACGAACGCACGAAAGGCATCAACTCCGAAGGACTCGCTCTACTTCCCGAAGGTGGCGGCTGGCTCATGGTTGAGTTCGGAGGTCAGACCTTATCCGAAGCTGAGGCCCAGGCCTTGCGGCTAATCGACGCTCTCACTCGAAGTACGACTCCTCCCAAGGTGCAGCTTTACTCCGGCGCGCAGGCCAAGCGCGTCTGGGAAGTCCGCGAGTCGAGTCTAGGTGCGACGTCGCACGTTCCCGGCGAGCCGTTGAACTGGGAAGGATGGGAAGATGCCGCCGTCGAGCCTGCCCGTCTCGGCGGATATCTTCGCGATCTTCGCAAGATGATGGCTGCATTCGGCTATAAAGGCTCGCTCTACGGACATTTCGGCCATGCCTGCGTGCACACGCGCCTCAACTTCGATCTGCAATCGGCCGAGGGCATCGCGAAATACCGCAAGTTCGTCGAAGAGGCCGCCGATCTCGTGGTCAGCTATGGCGGATCTCTTTCCGGCGAACATGGTGACGGACAATCCCGCGCCGAGCTTCTTCCGAAAATGTTTGGGCCCGAGCTGATGGAGGCCTTCCGCAAATTCAAGACCGCATGGGATCCCGATTGGAAGATGAATCCCGGCAAGGTGATTGGTTTACCTGGGGAGTCGCCGAACAAGCTCGACGAAAATCTGCGCCTCGGTCCGAATTACTCGAACTGGGAGCCCAAGACTCATTTCCAATTTCCGTTGGATCACGGCAGCCTTTCGCATGCGACTCTTCGTTGCGTTGGCGTTGGCAAATGCCGCCGCGAAGAAGGCGGCGTGATGTGTCCCAGTTGGCGCGCCACGCACGAGGAAGAGCACTCCACCCGGGGCCGTGCTCACTTGCTATGGGAGATGACACAAAATCCCGATCGCGGCGACGCCGTCATCCGCGACGGATGGCGCAGCGAAGAGGTCAAAGGCTCTCTCGATCTCTGCCTAGCCTGCAAAGGCTGCAAGAGCGATTGCCCCGTCGGCGTCGACGTCGCCACCTACAAGGCCGAATTCCTCTCTCACTATTACGAAGGTCGAGTGCGCCCGCTGAATGCTTACGCCTTCGGCAATATCGATTTCTGGGCGCGCCTCGCATCGAACGCTCCGGGCCTCGTGAATCTCACCACGCAGCTGCCCTTCATTCGTGACATCGTGAAGTTTGTCGGACACATCCCGCCCCAGCGCAGCATCCCCGCCTTCGCCCCCGAAACGTTCAAGCAATGGTTTCATAGAACGAGCGGTTGGCAGAATCTGTGGAAGAGCGGCCCTTCAGGGCCGCGTCGTGCGTCCACTGAAGACCGTGCTTCAGCCCCCGCGCCAGATTCCTATCCCGACCTGGCTTCGGCAATGTCATCCGACGGACAAGAAGGAATTGCCGCGCCGCCCGTCCTCCTCTGGGCCGACACCTTCAACAACTACTTCCTACCCTCGACCGCCAAAGCCGCCGTCGAAGTCCTCGAGACCGCCGGATATCGCGTCGTTGTCCCTCAGGCGAATCTCTGCTGTGGGCGCCCCCTCTATGACTTCGGCATGCTCGATCGCGCCGAGGCACTGCTGCTCCAGATACTCGATCAACTTGAGCCTGAGATCGAGGCCGGCATCCCCGTCGTCGGACTCGAACCCAGCTGCGTTGCCGTCTTCCGTGACGAACTCACCAAT
>Ga0181537_10003049_pt1 | contig 14528 bp, 13 predicted proteins | sample PEATcosm2014_Bin_39_FD_119765 | JGI IMG/M metagenome (GOLD analysis project Ga0181537, IMG submission 119765) | Peatland microbial communities from MTU Mesocosm Facility, Houghton, MI, USA - PEATcosm2014_Bin23_10_metaG | ecosystem: Environmental > Terrestrial > Soil > Wetlands > Peat | place... | reverse complement strand
GAATTCATCCGGGGCCACCACTGCGGCGGCGGCGTGGGTGGGTTGGAGTACAGTGTGCGCAGCGGCACGCCGAGCTTCAACTTCTACGACAGCCGGGGAGATGTCACCACCAAGACCAACAGCAGCGGCACGGTGACCTACCAGACCGGCTACGAGGCGTTCGGCAATCAGACGATAACAAGCGGCTCGACCTCCGACCGCCAGAAAGCCAGCACCAAGGAACAAGACCCCACCGGGTTGTTGAACGAAGGGTTCCGCTACCGCGATCCTAGCACGGGTACATTCCTCACTCGCGATCCCCTAGGCTTTAAAGCGGGCCTCAACAACTACACTTACGTTCGGCAGAATCCCTGGACCATGTTTGATCCCGAGGGCTTGGATGGTTCTACACCCAATCCGCCACTACCGAAACTGCCATCGCTCCCGAACCTTTGGAATGGATTCAAATCGTTGATCCATCAGGGCGAAAAAGTGGCTATGGGCGGTTTAAAAGTGGTTGACGGTATTGTTGGAAATATTGCATCGATGGTGGAGAAGACCGCAAAGGATGTGGTGCAAACAACGGCGGCGGCAATCCATAGGCACACTTCTCAGATAAATTCCGCGGCAAATAGTGCGCAAAGACAAGTGCAGCAAGCAATTTCGGACGCGGCCAACCAGGAAAGTGCTTTAGAAAGAGAGTTGTCGGCTACTGCTACTCAAGGCGGCCCAAACAGCACGTATCACCCTGGACGGCACTTCAGCCCCGCTGGTGGAACACCAGGATCAGGTTTCGCTCTGGGCATTACCCTTGAGGGTTCGATGATTAATACCTTTCTCTCCAGCGGTGGCGGGGCTATGGGAATTAATTTCGAATATACGTCGAGTACCGGATTTGGTTTGTACTACTTCTCTACACCAAATTCCTCGCCGTCCTTGGGATTCCTAGCAGGTTTCAGTCTGACTGCTAACGCCGCCATCGGAACAGGCCCCTGGACGGGGTTATTTAATAGTTCGTCGGCAAGCGCTGGACCCCTTTCCGCCGGTGCCTTTCAGTCATCCCCAGCAAGTCCGGGATATACCGGCTATCAAGCTGGCGGTTCAGCTGGTCCTCCAGGGTACGGTCTAACCCAAACAAATTATGTCCCACTGTTTTAATAACAATTGATCACTATGACAGCAATTAAGCTCATCGGTGCTTTATGGTTCGCTTCGGGCGTCATTATCGCAGTGATCCAAAATTTTGTATTTATGTACTGGCTTAAGAAGCAAGGAGTGCGATTTAATTTTGGACTCGCAGGCACTCCAGGATATCTGGACTGCATTTATGTTAAATGGTGTAAGAGCCAAGGACGCTCTCCTAAGCGAATTCTCCTACTACGCGTTCTTTGCTTGGCCAATGCGATCCTCGCGGCCATCGTAATGATGTGCATAATGAGTTCCGCCCATACCAAATAGAATGGTTCGAAGCATTACGATCCAAGCACCGTCGGCTGCCATTAGTAGCGGAGGGCCAAATAGTACGCATAATGCCGCGCAAATAGTGGCCGGCGCTGGGCTCACCGCAAACGCTTTAGAAGCCGCTGGCCCTAAAGTGGGATCAAATGGCAAGCTTTATTGGAAGCTACGTGCCGGAGGGAACCAATATTATGGTACTGTTGCTAAACTCAGCAAGGTTGGCAAGGCGCTCAGGCCAGCCGGTGCACTCGTCGGTACTGGATTTGATATTGCGGAAGGGCTGCAGGGCACGGAAAGTCCGACGATGGTTGGCATAAATGTGTATATGGCCGGAATCGGTATTTTTGGAGGACCGCCCGGAGAAATCGCAGCGGGGGTTTTCTTTACGGGTGAGTTTGCTTACAACATGTATGAGGACTGGTGATTAGAAAACCTGTCGGCATCCATCGAATGAAAATCTTGGAGGGATTGATGTATATTTTTCAATATGCCAATTATCGAATGGTCGAATGGGACAACAAACCATGGGGAGGGGCGTCAAAGTCATGGAGGGTGCCATCGGAAATGAAAGCCGTTTTCCTTTTTGGTGCCGTCGAGCTTTGTATCACATTTGCGCTTTATTGCGTCATCTACCATGTGGTTTTGGCTCGTCCTGTTTACATGCCTTCCAACCCAATACTGTTAATAGGCTTGTGTGTAGTTGGCTTAGCTATAACTCTTCTCAACCAATCCATATTGGGCCCGGAAAGTCGGACCAAGCATTACCGAAAAATATTTGAAACTTGGGATAAAACGAAGCAGATGCGATGGAATCTTTATCTGGTTTTAATCCTACTTTTAAGCTTGGCTGCCTGCATTCATGAAATGGGAGAAAATGTAAAAATGTTGCATTCAGGGTGAAGCAACTAACGCAGGCAGTGCGCCAGGAAAATCACCGTCACACACGTCCCTCGGCCTTACATGGCAGCCAGGGGATGAAGGCATGGAGTTGGAGCGAGACGCAATAGGTCAAAGGATGACCTTTGAAAACGGGAAGCTCGAACGAAGCCCGAATGGCGTTCGAGCCGATTCGGGCTTGGCAGGGTGATGTCCATGGTGGAGATCGAATCGGCCCGGATAGAGACCGGAGATGCTCGAACGGTCACGGCCAGACCATTGCGAATCACCGATAGCCATCTGGGAACCGGAGGGGCAGTCAGGCGTCTCCCCTTAGGCCGTAACGGGCAAGAAAGCGAGCACGCGATTTGCGCCGGGATCGAGCGACCACCAGGGCACCCGACGTGCGGCAGGATCAGCGCCAGACATGGCGCATAGCCCGCACCCGCATTGGCACCACGCCGCGCACCAGGGCAAGCGCATCGACTGCCTCCAGGTCCACCCGCGCCATGCACCAGACCGGCCCAGCATCAGCGCAGCCGTTTTCCTGCAAATCGGCACCTGGTTCTGGACTCGCTAGGCGCGAGGTCTATTTTGCTGAACACGTCACCCCTAAGGAAAAGTTAGGGGCCGTTTTCGTGCGAAAACGAAGCTCCGAAAAGCTCCGAAATCGGCCAGCAGGCCAAAGTCGTGATCCGAAATGATCCGATACGGGACTCTGGCAGGCCAGGGCTGATCCGAAAAGCTCCGAAATGATCCGAAAAATCGACGGCTCACTTATCGCCAATGCCGGTTGCTAGAGTAAAAGGGGACAGGCATCATTTACGCCTTGGCCATGAGTTTACGCGGTCTTCCGCGAGGGCGCACGGTAAATTGCATTCCCGTTTGTGTGATGAGTTGGCCGACCCATTCCGGCATCCCGAACGGAGTTCCTCGCACGACGCTGCTCCGCAAAAGGTCCAGTCCGCGGTTCCAGCGGAGCATTCACTGCGTCGTGCCAGCTTGCGTCCCGTGGCCATGGCGCCAGTTTGGGCCGGGGCACCTCGGGCTGGTCCCCGCGACACTTCGGTCGAGGAAGCGGCGGACAAGTAGAGCGTTTTCAAATATAGTGTGGCCGCCATGCTGCCTTTTGGCCCGGAGGGCCAATGGAAATTAGCCGGTGGTGAAACCACCGGTAGGCTATTGGGCAAAATCCGCCCCGGCAGGGGCGGTGGAAATTCCCGGAGGCAAGTTCGTCCGCCGCCCCATCCGGGGCGGTTAAGCTTGCGGGCCAAACCGGTGGCTTGCGCCACCGGCTAATCTCTTTACGGCCCTCCGGGCCTCAAGGAGCGATGGACTCGCAGCGGCTAGAGCATTTCTAAAAACGCTCCAGCCCCTTTCCTCTTTGTCATAAGCAACTTGAGGACGAAGAAACTCGCCGCGTTTGGCGCGTTTTTAGGCGGGTATTGCGCTCGCCGGACAACTTTTTTAACAACGCAATCGTACCACGCTTGACTCACCTAGCTCGGATGATAGCCTCAACATTCGCACTCAAAATATTCCTTTCCTTTATGGCCAAAAAATCCAAGAAAAAACAAAAGAAAAAAGAACGTCACTCCCTCTTAAAATCGTCGCCCAATTCCCGCAAAGCGCGCAAGTCGGCCAAGAAGGCCGCGGCTAAATTGGCCCCGGACCGCAATGGCCATGCGGTGGCGAAACCGAAAAAGGGCAAGCTGGTTTATTTCTTCGGCGACGGGCGCAGCGACGGCGACGGCAAGATGAAGGCGCTCCTCGGCGGCAAGGGCGCGAACCTGGCGGAAATGACCCGCATCGGGCTGCCGGTGCCTCCCGGCTTCACCATCACCACGGAGGTCTGCACCTGGTTCAATGCGCACGGCAAAACTTTGCCGAAGGAAATCGACGCGCAGATCGATGACGCGATCGTGCGCATCGAAAAGATTCTCGGCAAAGATTTCGGCAGCCTGTCCAACCCGCTGCTCTTCGCCGTCCGTTCGGGATCGCGCGACTCGATGCCCGGCATGATGGACACCATTCTCAACCTCGGCCTCAACGACGAGACGGTGCATGGGCTTATCGCCGCCAGCGCCAACGAGCGCTTTGCCTACGATTGCTACCGCCGCTTCATCCAGATGTACGGTGACGTCGTCATGGGCGTGCAGACGCGCCCGGGCGAGCATCACGAACCGTTTGAAACGGTGATCTCAGGATTGAAGGCGGAAGTCTTCCCCGACCGCCCGCACGTTTCGGACACGGAACTCGACGCCTCGTCGCTGCGCGAACTGGTGGCGCGCTTCAAGAAGCTGGTCCGCGACCGCACCGGCCGCGATTTCCCGAGCGATCCGCACGATCAACTGCGCGGCGCCATCGGGGCCGTCTTCGGCTCGTGGAACAACGAGCGGGCCATCGTCTACCGCCAGAAATACAACATCCCGAACGAATGGGGCACCGCGGTCAACGTCCAGGCCATGGTCTTCGGCAACACGGGCGAGGAAAGCTGCTCGGGCGTCGCCTTCACCCGCGATCCGGCCACGGGCGAAAAAGTGTTTTACGGCGAATATCTCATCAACGCGCAGGGCGAGGATGTGGTCGCCGGCGTCCGCACGCCCGACCCCGTCGCCACGCTCCAGGAAAAAATGCCCAAGGCCTACCGGGAACTTGAGGATGTCCGCGCCGCGCTCGAAAAGCATTTCCACGAAATGCAGGATTTCGAATTCACGGTCGAAAACGGCCAGCTCTTCATGCTCCAGACCCGCAACGGCAAGCGGACCGGCGTCGCCGCCGTGCGCATCGCGGTCGAGATGGTGAAGGAAAAGCTCATCACCTGGCAGGAGGCGGTCGCCCGCGTCCCGGCCGATCAACTCAGCCAGCTTCTCACGCCGATTTTCGACCGCAAGGCGATCAAGCATGCGGAGAAAATCGCCTCCGGCCTTCCCGCCGGTCCCGGCGCGGCCACGGGACGCATCTACTTTAATGCCGCCGAGGCCGAAGGCGAAGCCACCAAGGGCAAGGTGCTGCTGGTGCGCGAGGAAACCTCGCCGGAGGACATTCGCGGCATGCTCGCCGCCGAAGGCATCCTGACGGCGCGCGGCGGCGTCAGTTCCCACGCGGCGCTGGTCGCGCGCCAGATGGGCAAGGTCTGCGTCTGCGGTGCCAGCGCGCTGCATATCGATTACCACACGGGCACGCTCACCGTCGGCGACCGCGTTTTCCACAAGGGCGATTTCCTCTCCATCGACGGCTCCAGCGGCGAAGTCTACGCCGGTGAAGTCAAGACCGCCCCGTCGGAGATCGTGCAGGTCCTGATCGAGAAGACGCTCGACCCGAAAGACAGCGCGACCTACGGCATCTACGCCCAGTTGATGGGATGGGCGGACAAGCTGCGCCGCCTGCAGATCCGCACCAACGCGGACCAGCCCGACCAGGTGACCAATGCGGTTGCGTTCGGCGCCCAGGGCGTCGGCCTTTGCCGCACCGAGCACATGTTCTTCGAGGGCGATCGCATCGACGCGGTGCGCGAGATGATCCTCGCCGATACCAAGGAAGGGCGCGAAGTCGCCGTCGCCAAGCTCCTCCCCTATCAAAAGGGAGACTTTGCCGGAATCTTCCGCTCACTCAACGGACTGCCCGCCACCATCCGCTTTCTCGATCCGCCCCTGCACGAGTTCCTGCCGCATACGCACGACCAGCAGGCGGAACTCGCCAGCAAGCTCGGCGTGCCGGTCGAAAAAGTGACCCGCCGCGTGGCGGAACTGCACGAATTCAACCCGATGCTCGGACTGCGCGGCTGCCGTCTCGGCATCACCTTCCCGGAAATCTCCGCCATGCAGGCGCGCGCGCTGTTCGAGGCCGCCATCGAGGTGCAGAAGGAAGGCATCAAGGTCAAGCCCGAGATCATGATTCCGCTCGTCGGTTTCGCCAAGGAGCTCGAGCTTCAGGTCGCGCTCGTCCGCCAGGTCGCCGCCGAGGTGAGCAAGCAGCACAACACGCGCTTGAATTACCTCGTGGGCACGATGATCGAAATCCCCCGCGCCTGCATCGTGGCCGATGAGATCGCCAAGGAAGCCGAGTTCTTCAGCTTCGGCACGAACGACCTCACCCAGACCACGCTCGGCATGAGCCGCGACGATTCCGGCTCGTTCCTGCCCGCCTACCAGGGGCTGGAGATCATCAAGCAGAATCCGTTCGCCACGGTCGACAAGACCGGCGTCGGCGGCCTGATGAAGGTGGCGATTGAAAAGGGCCGCAAGACGCGCCCCGACATCAAGCTCGGCATCTGCGGCGAACACGGCGGCGACCCCGCCTCCGTCAAGTTCTGCCACGAGATTGGCCTCACCTACGTCAGTTGCTCGCCCTTCCGCGTCCCCATCGCGCGGCTGGCGGCGGCGCAGGCGGCCCTGGCCGATGCCTCGTAACTGATTCCCTCGACAATAGCCGCGAACGGGCAACCAATCTCCCGTCGCGGCCGCAATTTAAAGGTTGCAATGCTTCGTCTGGTCACCATGCTCGGCTAGGGCATTAACTTTTCTTATGTACTCGGACGACGGCGATTCAGGGATAAAAATCTACCTGCGCGAAATCGGACAGACTCCGTTACTCACGCGCGAGGAAGAGGTGAAGCTTGCCCGTCGCATCAAGAAAGGCGACCAGGCCGCCCGCCAGCAAATGATCAAGGCCAACCTGCGCCTGGTCGTCAAAATCGCCCACGACTACGCCTCCTACGGCCTGCCGCTGCTCGACTTGATTTCCGAAGGCAACATCGGCCTGATGAAAGCGGTCGAGCGCTTCGATCCCAAAAAGGGCGGCAAGCTGAGCACCTACGCCGCGTGGTGGATCAAGCAGTCGATCAAGCGCGCGCTGGCCAACCAGAGCAAAACCATCCGCCTGCCCGTCCACCTGGTGGACAAGATCGCGCGCATGCGCCGCGTCGGCATGCAACTGGCCGAGGAATTTGGCCGCGAGCCGACCGATGAGGAATTGGGCGAGGAACTCAACATGGCGCCGGGAAAGATCGCGCAGTTGCGCACGGCGGCGATCCGGCCCGCGTCGCTCGACGCCACGGTCGGGCAGGAGGAGGACGGCGCCTCGCTCGGGGACATGATCGGCGACGAGGCCGCCCACCTGCCCTCCGACATGCTCAGCGATAAAAATATGCGCAAGGCGGTCATGGATTTGCTGCATGTCCTTGACGAGCGCGAGCTGAAAATCATCACCCTCCGTTTCGGCCTCGATGGAAAAAAGGAAATGACTCTTGAAGAAGTCGGCAGAAAGTTCAAAGTCACCCGCGAGCGCATTCGCCAGTTGCAGAATATCGCCCTGCGCAAAATCAAGCGGGCGCTCGACAAACAAGACAAACTCAAGCCGGCATGAGCACCTCATTCAAAAGCGCCATGGATCGGCTCAAGGGCAGCATCCGCGACGTGCCCGACTTCCCCAAGCCGGGCATCATCTTCAAGGACATCACCCCCATCCTCACCAACGGCCAGTTGTTCCGGCTGGCCGTGACGATTTTCGCCGAGCGTTACCAGCGCAAAAGCGTGGAGAAAATCGTCGCCATCGACGCGCGTGGCTTTATTTTTGGCGGGGCGCTGGCGCATTACCTCGGCGTCGGCCTCGCCATCGCCCGCAAAAAGGGAAAGCTCCCCTACAAAACCCACGAACACGAATACGAACTCGAATACGGCCAGGGCACGCTCGAGCTTCATGTCGACGCTGTGGAAAAGAATCAGCGCGTCGTGATTATCGATGATCTCCTCGCCACCGGCGGCACGGCGCAAGCCGCGGCCAAGCTGGTCGAGAAATGCGGCGGGGAAATCGTCGAGCTGGCCTTCCTCGTCGAACTCGGTTTTCTCCATGGCCGCGAAAAGCTGGAAAAGTACCCCGTCTTTAGCGCCATCACTTATTAGGTGCTGATTGTAACCTTTGGCCTTTATTCGGCGTCTTCGTCTTTATGAAGACTTCTCTCCTTTCCTTGCTTTTCATCGGCGCGGTAATCACGGTCGCACCCCTGCCCAGGGTCATGGCTGAAGATGATTCAACGTCGGATCAACCCGCATCTACCAGCGGATCAACCAATTCCGGGGAGAACGGTGGGCAAAAACAGGGGTTCGAGCGCCTTAGGAAGGTGCTTGGCCAATTGGACCTGACCGAGGCGCAAAAGGCCCAGATCAAGCAGATTATCACCACGGTGACCGACCGCAAAGAGCGCCGCCAGGAGATCGTCGCCGTCCTGACTCCCGAGCAGAAAGCCAAGCTTCGGGAGCTGCTCAAGGAGCATCGCGAGGCCAAGGAATCGGGTGCCGCCACCTCTTCCACCACCACCGACGACAACTAATCGCCGACTCGCTTTTGCGATCTTACTCTTTGGTGACGGTCGCAGGCACGCTGTTCGTTTTGGGAACAGCGCCGAGACGGGTGAACATCTTGGAGAAATCGCCCGCAGGCTGGCTTTTGCCATTCAAGGAATTGGAGCGCCCGACGAAGACGACTCCGTCGTCCATGGCCAGACGATTGCTGTGGATATCGCCGTAGACTTCGGCCTTGCCGCGAATCTCGATGCGGCCCGTGGCGAAGATATTGCCCTGAACTTTGCCATAGATGAGGACATCGTTGACTTTGATCTCGGCCTTGATGAGCGCCTGCTCCCCGATGGTCAGGGCGCCGCCTTCGGATTCAATCGTTCCCTCCAGCCGGCCATGCAGTTCGAGTTCGCCGGAAAAAGCGAGCGCGCCCTTGAATTCGCAGTCGGCCGTGAGGACGGTGGTCGAGCGGGTGCTGGAAGGTTGTCCCGGGCGGGAAAGGTCGGCGGGCGAAGTGGGGCGCTTGGAGTTGTCGATAAAGGTGGACATAGGGTTCATTATTTTTAGGTGAGTGTGGCGGTGAGGTCAAGCAGGCGTGCTTTTGGTGTGCAGTTCCCGTGCCCGAACCGGCGGCGGATGGGTTTAAGCGTAATTATTCAGCGCTTTGAGCAGGAGTTCCTTGGATTCGGCCTGGATGATCTGGCGTTTGATGGGGTGGACCACATGCATCAGCGAGTAGTCCCGCAACTTTCGCATGTCTTCCTCGGTGCGCAAGGGGGGAAAAAGATATTGTTCCTCCATGGCGAGGTCGACGAGGTCGCGGCCCGTCTGGCCGAGGTACTGCACGCAGAGGCGGCGGAACTGGCCGGCAAAGCTGTCGTCGGCTTCGTGCGATTCCTTGAGCGAGTGCTCGGCGAGCTGCGCGACTTTGACCATGGTGCGGTTGGTTTCAAAGACGTCCTCGGTGCGCAGGGCGCGGTCGAGCACGAGGACGGAGAGGTTGAGCGGCTGGCGGAAGTCGGCCGGCTCGAGATTTTTCTCCATGAAGACGACGAGGTAAAAATTCTTGGCGAAGAGCCGCGTGTAGACGGCGTACTTGTCGTAAACGAGGCGGAAATCCTGCGTCAGCACCTTGGCCTTCCAACTGAAGAGGGCGAGTTGGTAGAGCTGCGTGGCGATGCGCTTGAGGATGTCGTTGCTGTACTGGCCGGGAACGTCGCGCGCGATGATGGCGTGGAATTGATCGAAAACAAACGCCGCCTTGACGCCGGGGAGCGCGGTCACTTTGCGCAGGGCGTCTTCGAGTTTCGTGGCCATAATTAAATTGAATTTTCTAATCGAGGACGGCGTTGACCGCCGTGTCGAGGTCGTCCTGGAAGGCATCCTTGCGGCGCAGGAGGATGATGAAGCTTTCGTCGTGGTTCAACCCGACGACCTGGTAGCGCTCGGTGTCGATGGTCCATTTTTCGCAGGCGCCAAAGCCGAGCGTGTCGCCCACCGACTTGGCCCGGTTGGTGAAATCGTTGAGCCATTCGGTATATTCGGATTCGCCTTCGGCCTCGAAGAGGACGTTTTCCTTGCCCTTTTCGATCTGGACCATTTTGAGGAGGCCCTCGATGGCCTTGAAGCGGTCGAAGGGGCTGGAGACCGTTGTTTTTTGCGTGTGAAAAACCGGGCCGGTCCGCGCGGTCAATTTGCCGCTGGCGGTGGTGGCGAGGCCGGGATTGAGCAGGAATTCGATCTGGTCCCAGAGCGAGCGCTTGATGCCGAGGGGCAGCGGGGCGACGGTGCGGTCGGCCAGTTTCCAGGTGACGATCTGGGCCAGGGCTTCCTTGCCCCACAGCGCGGCGTAGTTGGCTTCGATCAGTTCGCCCTCCTTGAAGTAGAGGAAGGCCGCTTCGCCATTGGCGTCGGTGATGGTCAGCATGCAATCGCGCAGGGGCAGGCACTCCTTGCGAATGATGTCTTCCAATGAGACCGGGTTGGCCATGAAGTGGAGTTAAGCATACTCGCCCGCGAATGGGAAGAGGGGGCTTTCACCCTCGTTCCCAAATCACTTGTGAGCGCACTTGCTGAGGCAATTTCATTGCCTATCCCCTGCCCGTCAATCAACAGAAGTCAGCGCGAAATGAAATTTTGCGGTGACCTCCTGCGCGCTGCGCGCACCCGGACAAGCTAGTTGTCCGGGCCATCAGAAGCAAAGGAAACCGTCGCACAAGAGACATCTCTCTCATGCGACGGCAACCCCAACCAACCAACTCAACCTTTGATTTCGATCCGGCGCGGCTTGACCGCTTCCGCCTTGGGCAGCGTCAGGGTCAGCACGCCTTGATTCAACTCGGCCCGAACCGCATCGCGATTGATGCGATGATCGAGTTCCAGCACAAGACGGTAATCGGCCACCGGTGTTTCGCGGTAGACAGCGGTCCACTCCGCCGGCGGTGTCCAGGTGCGGCGGGCGAAGACCGTGAGGCTTTCGCCGTCCACCTGCGTCTCCAGCGCGGAGCGGTCCACTCCGGGCACGAAGGCCGTGACGATGAACGCATCGGCGGTTTCCTGCACTTCGTAGCGGGGCACGACGGCCCGGCGCGGCGGAGTTTCAGTCGAAACGTGATTATTGTTTTTAGTGAGCAGGCTCATATTGGTTCCTTTCTTTGGGCCGGAGGTTATTTCACCTCGATGGCGATTTGTTTGGGTTTGACTTCCTCGCGCTTGGGCAGCGTCACGGAGAGCACGCCGTTTTCATAAGCGGCCTGGATTTTGTCCAACGCCAGGTTCTCGGGCAGCGAGACGGCGCGGCTGACGCGGCGCTCCTGCACGGCGGTGGCGGCTTCCTTGTCCTTTTGATCGGACTTGGTCTCCGTCTTCTGATGGCCGGTCACGGTGAGGATGCCGTCGGTGACTTCGACGCCGATGTCTTCCTTGCGGAAGCCGGGCAGTTCGGCGCGGAGGGTGAAGGCGTCTTTATCCTGATAGAGATCGACGGGGAATTCTCCCTGCCAATCGCCAAAGAGGCCGCCCCGTTGCAACGAACTGAGCGCCGGAAAGGCCACGTCGAAGAGACGGTCCATTTCGTCGCGTAAGGTTGGGTAACTGGCGGCGGGACTGAATAAGGGTGATGTTTGATAACGTATGATTTTCATAGGTTGATCCTTTCTTTAGAATCTACCTCTGCAGGCAGAATGCCATGTCGATTAAATTTGTAAGAATCACATAGTGAATTAGATGCATATATCTTACTCAGAGGCAAGTAGAGCCATTATGACTCTCTTGATTCCGAGATCAATCTTATAAGCGTCATTGTGTCTCGATAGTCACAGCAATTTTTCCGCAACAAAAACGGAGACGGAAGGTTTGCGAAGGTTGATGCGAAAGAGAAGACAACGCCGTGGCTTTACGATCGTCGAGTTGCTGGTGGTCATGGCTATCATTGCTCTCCTTGTGGCCGTCTCGTTTCCGGCCTACTCTCTTGCCATCAATCATGCCCATTGCAGCGTTTGCGCGTCGAACATGCACGGCCTGGGCATTGCTTTTCTCTCCTACGCCTACGATAACCAGGGGGCGTTGCCCCAGCGGGTCGTGACGGGCAATAAGTGGCCAACCCTTCTATTGCCCTATGTCGGGAACGATCCAAGCATCTATATCGATCCGGGTGACCCTGTCGCTTCCAAGATTCCCTTGACCCAGGTGGTTTCCAATGACCCCAACAATAGTTCCTTCATCTTTAATGGCTTCAATGACCTCGGAGCTGATGGTAATCCCCACGTCACGGTCAGCATTTTTAATATCCCCGCTCCATCCAGCGTCCTTTTGCTCGGCCAGCAGGTTCCCGGTGGAGACAATTTCTATCTGGACGTAAGCGAGGGCGATCAGAACACCGTGCTCAAAAAGGAGGCCTATTTCGGCGGTTCCAACTACATTTTCGCGGATGGGACGCTCCGCTACATGAAAGCAACCGAGTACCAGGATTCCATGTGGCTGGTGAACCAGAGCTACGTCATTCCGGGTTCTTGATCTAGTTCAAGACCTGATTGATATCGACCTTGCGAGTGGCGTCGGGATTGGAGCCGCTGGCCGGAGGGTGCATGGCCGGGTCGTTCGGGCTGATGGCCTCGAGAATGACCGTGACGACGCCTTTCGGATGGATGACGCGCACGCGCGCGTTGGGCAGCGTCTCGATCGATTTGAAAAAGAGGACCTTGGTGATCCGGGCAACGGGAATGATCTCGCCTTTTTCCGTGGTGGCGAAAAAGATGCCCTTCGCCTCGTCGAAGCTGACTCCCGGCAGCCGGAATTCGTGCGTGTCGTCGTCGGACTGGCCGGAACTCAGTTCTGCGTCGGTAAAGGTCACCCGCGCGATGAGGACCTTGGCGCTCTTATTCCAAATCAAGGCGTGATCTTTGATCGTGCCGTAGGCGAACGTGGTGGCCCTGTCCGGGCTGGTGATGGAAATCGGCACCGTTTCGTTATCGTCATCATCCTGGGCGGAGACGGCCCGGAAGGAAAAGAGAGCCAGGGCCAGGACAAGCAGGAGGAGGCTTCGGGGCATAACGGCAGGATAACCGTTGCGAGGAGAAAGACAAAATTATCCGTGTCATGCGGGCGTGAGCGGATTAACTTCGGGCATGGAATCTGTCCGCGTCCGTTTCGCACCGTCCCCCACGGGAATGTTTCACATCGGCAGCGCCCGCACCGCTCTCTTCAACTGGCTCTACGCCCGGCATACGGGCGGGACCTTCATCCTGCGCATCGAGGACACCGACGCCGCGCGCAACAAGCCGGAATATGTCGACGTGATTTTTCACGCGCTCCGCTGGCTTGGCCTTGATTGGGACGAGGGCCCGCAGCCGGGCGGAACGGTCAAAGGCGACAAGGGGCCCTATTTCCAAAGCCAGCGCGCGGCGATTTACAAAGGCTATGTGGACAAGCTTCTCTCGGAAGGGAAGGCCTACGAATCGGACGGCGCGATCAAATTCCGCACGCCGAAAACGCCGATCACGGTGCCTGATCTGATCTGCGGCCATATCCAGTTCGACCGCACCAACGAGCCCGACCTCGTCATCCAGCGCAAGGATGGCTCGCCGGTTTTCCATCTCGTCAATGTCGTCGACGACATCGAGATGGCGGTCACCCACGTCATCCGCGGCGAGGACCATCTCCCCAATACGCAGAAGCATCTTGCGCTGATCGAGGCGATCGGCGCGAAGCCGCCCCACTACGCGCACATCCCGCTGATCCTGAATCCGAACGGCTCGAAGATGAGCAAGCGCGACGCGGGCGCCTCCATCGCCGAGTACGAGGACCAGGGTTATCTCCCCGAAGCGGTGCGCAATTATCTTTGCCTGCTGGGCTGGTCGCCGAAGGACAACCGCGAAGTTTTCCCGATCGAGGAGGTCGTCGCGAAATTCGATCTGCCGCAAGTGGGCCGGGCCAACGCGCGCTTCGACATCGACAAACTTTTCTGGATCAACGGCGAGTACATGCGCGCGGCGACGCTCGAGGCGCTGGAGCCGCTGGCGCTTTCCATCCTGCGCAAACACGGCGTCCTGACCGGAGAATACGACCCGGCTTATTTCCGCGCCGCGCTGGCGATTGTGAAGGAGAAGATCAAGCTGGGCCGCGAGCTGCCCGAATGGATGGCCTATTTCTTCACGGAAGATTTTCCCTACGACGAGGCGGCGGTGAAGAAGGTTTTCACGCCGGAGGGCCTGGCCAACATTGGCAAACTGCGCGAGCGGCTTGGTCAGCTCGATGCCGCGAAGTTTACGGCGGCGGAACTCGAAACGGAATTCAAGACCCTCGCCGCCGCCGGCGCCCAGAAAGTCGGCGCGCTGATTCACCCGGCGCGGCTCGCCGTCTCCGGTCGTCCGGTCGGTCCAAGCCTCTACCATCTGCTGGAAGTGCTGGGGAAAGATCGCG
>Ga0181537_10003048_pt1 | contig 14530 bp, 23 predicted proteins | sample PEATcosm2014_Bin_39_FD_119765 | JGI IMG/M metagenome (GOLD analysis project Ga0181537, IMG submission 119765) | Peatland microbial communities from MTU Mesocosm Facility, Houghton, MI, USA - PEATcosm2014_Bin23_10_metaG | ecosystem: Environmental > Terrestrial > Soil > Wetlands > Peat | place... | reverse complement strand
CCGACCGGGAGAAGGGCCCGCATCCCGCCTACGAACGCATGTCCCGCCGCCCGGACCGGGACCTCGAACGGCGCGCGGCGCGGAACTGGTTTCCCTACGAGCTTCTCAACCTCAAACGCACCGATGGCCGAGACGAGCGTCTCTACGCCACCGCGCGCGAGCAGCTCGTTCCCCTCAACGTCGAGGGGGTGCCGCTCAAGCCGATCGGACAGCTCCACGCCGAGGAGTTCGTGTGGACGACGCTGATGTTCGACTTCATCCGGGACCGCTTCTGGAACAAGAACGAGCGGCTGCCCGAGCTGTCGTACACGGGGCAGATGGTGGCCGAGCCGCAAGCGCTCGTCGGCGCGCACGGCGCGCTCGTGAGGGATGGGGCCTACAAGCCGCTGGAGCTGCCCGCGCTCACGCGAAAGGACGTGACCGCCGACACGACGAAGAGCCAGTGGGAGACGAAGCCCACGGCCTTCAACCGATGGATCGTCGAGCGCTACGCGCACCTCGTTCCGGAGGAGGTCTTCAACGTCGTCGGCGCGCAGGCGCGCAACCTCCTCGAAGCCAAGGCGGAGGAGCTACTGGCGGCCACGAAGGCGATGAAGAAGCACTCCCACAAGGAGGATCCCACCTTTGGATTCGAGACGCTGTCGCCGGTGTCCTTCGGGGTGAAGAAGGAGATCCAGCGCGACCGGCTGTGGGTCGCGCGCGTCAACCAGATGAAGGCCATCCAGGTCTTGGCCGATGGGGAGTACGAGCGTGAGAAGGACAGCATCGCGCGATGGTACGAGGCGGCGATCCGGAAGAACCGCGAGCTGCTTCTGGACGCCGCGGCGCGTGGGACGCTGAAGCTGCCGACCTGGCGCAACAAGAGTGGCGGCTTCTCGCCGAAGGTGCTTGCGAAAGGTGAGGCTCTCAGCCAGGCGGAAGGCAAGGACTGGGACAAGGCCCACACCGTGTGGCACTTTCGCAAGCCCGAGTTTCATTTGGGCAGCGAACGCTCCTCGGTCGTTCCGAGCCGCCGCTGGCGACACAGGCCGCGGACGATCAGCCACGCGACCTGCGCCGAACGACCCGAAGTGCGCGCGACCATCTTCACGCTCGTCGAGGTGACCTGCCCGCAGGCGCTCGCCATCGTCTGCGGCGTGACCGTGGACGAGCTTCCCTGGCCGCTTCAGCACTGGTACGACGACGCCCCCTACTACGGCAACAACATCCTCACCCGGCTTGATCCCGAGGACTGGGCCCTCCAGAACCCGTGGATGCCGAACGCGCATCGCGTGACGGGCCTGCGCCTCGACATCGGCATCACGCACTGCAAGAACGCCCTGAACGCGCGCCGCAAAGCGCTCGGTCTGCCGCCGAAGGTCTTCCACGAAAAGGAGAGCGACAAGTAAGCTCGCCAACGCCCATGATGCCCTTCCACGACCCGAATCCGGACCCCCAGCCAGTCTCGCAGCAGGAGCGCGTGGCGCTTCACAACGCCCTGTCGGGCCCCAAGCCATGGGACGGGCGGCTCGCAGGCGAGCTGTGCGTCCAGATTAAGACCGTGCGACGTCTCGTCGAGCGCGGGCTCCTGCGCGTGGCGATGGATACGGATGGCCTCGGGAACGTGGTGGATGGCGACACGCGCGTGTGGGTTACCCCGACGGGCCGCGTCTCCATTGCGGCAGCCAACGAAAGCGCGAGCAAGTGATCGCTCTGTCCATCCGGCAGCCGTGGTGCTGGGTCATCCTCAACCTCGGCAAGGATCTGGAGAACCGTCACTGGTCGACTGACTACCGTGGCCAGTTCCTCATGCACGCTTCGAAGGGGATGACGAAGGCCGAGTACTACGGGTGCATCGAGTTCTGTCAGGGCGTGCTCGGCACCTCGATTCTCGGGAAGTTCCCGGCGCTCAAGGCGCTGCCGCGCGGAGGCATCGTCGGGGCGGCGTCTATCGCGGACGTGATCCCTCCGTGCAAGGACTGCGAGACGCATCCGGATCACGGCGTCATCCGGCCGTGCGGAAAGAGGCACGGCTGGCACATGCCCGAGCAGTACGCGTTTCGGTTGGAGCGGGTGCGCCCGTCACCGAAGTTTGTCGAGTGCAGCGGAAAGCTCGGCTTCTTCAAGGTTGGGCAGGACGTCGAGCGCGCTTTGCGTGCGGCTTGATACTTGCGGACCGTTTACGTCTGGTAGAACGTTTACTCATGCGTAAAGCCTCCACCCCGCTGGTCGACGAACTCGAATCGGCGTGGGAACGGTGGCGCTGTTTCAAGTATGAGAAGGTGATGCTCGGTACGGAAGTGGCGGTCATGCACCGCGTGGAATGCGGTTGAACTGCGCGCGCCGCGTGCGCCGGAGGAAACTTGGCTCCCAATAGGCTACTGAGAGCGGTTCTGCGTAGGTTGGGGTGGTCTCAGAAGGCACTAGCGCACGTGCTCGGTAGACCTGTTCAGACGGTGTGCGAAATCGCCAACGGCAAGAAGAGAATAACGGCGACAACGGCCAAGGAGTTGGAGGCTGCGACGGGTGTAGCGGCTCGCATCTGGCTCGCCAGTGACATGAATGAGCAGCTGCGTCTCGCCAAGCCTGCAACGCTGCGGGCGATCCGCGCGCGGGGTCGTCCTCTGCGGCGTCGATGCTGAAAGGACATCGGCGTTGTGACAAGTGCCCAAAACCCAGGAAGTAGACGGAGGAGACCATGTTGTTCAAGCTGCGAGCCCTCTTGAGACGAATGTGTTGCTCGCTCCGAGGCGGGCATCGCTTTCGCATCACATGGCGGAACGGCCCCATCACGGAGCAACGGATCATCTGGAAGTGTGCGTGCGGCGAGGTGAGCGCCTCCGCTCGTCGTGAGTTCTTCCCTGACGCCCTACGACCAGATCGACGGAAGTAGATTGTGCGCCATGCGCGCTAGGACGGAAGGGACACATGATGCCTGACGAACCGAACGAGCCGCTCCCCGATTGGCTTGCAAAGGCCCTCACCGCGATACCTTGGGAGGAGGTCAAGGTTCCGCACCTACCGCTGCGCCTGATGCCTGGACTGGCGGAGCGTGATGCACGCATCGCGGAGCTGGAGGCCGAGGTCGATCGGCTTCGCGGGCTTTACCACGACGAGTCTATCGAGCTGCGCATTCTGCTCGCGGCTGCTGTCGCGCTGCTCCGCGAGTCCTACAAGTCAGATGCAGCCGTCGCATGGCTGCGCGAGTACGACGCGAAAACGCAACCCGCAGGCTGAGCCCTGCGCGCGAGGACGGACGGGACGAAGGAGTCAAGGACCGATGCCGCAGATGTACAGAGCGAGTTACACGGCGCAACACACATCGATCGGCAGGAGGCTTGATCTCACCGAAGACCAGAAGCGCGTCATCTACCTCGGCGGACGACGCGCGAGGGAGGAGCAGCTTGCGGATGATTGGCGGTATCATTTTGCCGGTCTCTTCAGGCCATGCGACAGGTGCGGCTATCTGGGCAACAAGCACGCGATGTGGTGCCCGTACACCGATTGAAGCGCAGCGACCCTGCGCGCTGACTTTGCGGCAACTGGCGACACGCGACGAATTGAGACGTATCCGATGATGAAACCCCACTATGACGCCCACGGGATCACTCTGTATGTGGGCGCGTCGAGATGAGGCGCGCTTCCCACGTGGTGCGCGCGCGGGACAGAAAAAGAGCGCGTGAGATGTGCGCGACCTCTACCAGAACAACGGAAAGGAACGGCGATGGTCAATTACGTGGTGGTCGCAGCGGTGGTGTACCTGGCAATCGGCGCATGGCTGGCAGTTCAGCACGTCGCTCACAATGAGAGTCGTGGAAGGACGCCTGGAAGCCATCTCGGGTGGAAACTCATGCTGCTCGTGATTGTGTGGGGGCCGTGGATGCTTAGCATGCTTGTGCGTAATGTGAGTCGTGCGGGACGCTGAGCCCTGCACGCGGAGCCAAGGAGTGGGCGAAGCTCCGCGGGACCGTCTACCCGCTCATGGGCTACCCGACAGTGGCCGAAGCGGAGGCCGTTATCGCGAAGTGGCTGGGGCTGTACCCGTTGCCTAGCAATGGTGCGCGGCTGAACCCCGACCAACCGTATGGAGGAGACGATGGGTGAGCAAGGCGACAAGCTGACGTGCCTCGCATGCGGGGCAGAAGGCATCGGCATCGGCTTTGCGCACAAGTGCGACCCGTTCGCCGCACGACGTGAGCGGGCACGCATCCTAGCCCTCATCGACGCTCGCCTCATGGAGCTTGAGCCGAACGACGCCGACGTGGATTCTCAGATCCACGGGAGAACAATGGAGCTTCGACACATGCGACGACTGATCGCGGGGCATTGAGCCCTGCGCGCTTGGACCGATGCGACGAAGGGAACGTGATGGCAAGGACGGGGAACCTGCACAGCATCGCACGGCTCATCGCTCGTGAGGCGAGGTCGGTGCCGCGCATGGGGACCCGATGCCGCCACCCGAAGGCGGCGCGCGTGCACTGGCCGGAGCAGGACGACGACGGCGTGCTCCGTGACGGTAGCTGGTGCTCCAAGTGCGGCGCCATGAAGAGACTCAGCGGCGCGTGGGTGTTCCCGAAGGAGTACGGCGCGCGATGATGCGCGCGAGGAGGTAACGTTGGAGCGAAGCACGTGTCGTGGGTGCGGAGAGTACGAGTGCGTGTGCGACGACCTGCCGGAGCGGTCCGACCCGCACGCGGTGGGGAAGGCACGCCTCGGGTGGCGGTCCTGGCCCACGGTGTACTTCTACGCGGTGTGGAACGGGATCGTCGCAGCCTGGCGCCTGCTGCGCGAGGGCGCGCTGGCGCTGAAGAGAAGCTGGAAAGGACGTGTGACGTGACGAATGCACCCAAGGTTGACGAGAGCAGCATCGACGCTGCGTTGATGGCGAAGCTTCGCGCACCATTCGCGTGCGAATACGTCGGTGGCCGATGGCGTATTCACGACGCGAACAATGACTGCATCGCCTCCACTGCCGAGGCATGGCACGGACGGCTCATCGTCTTTGCTTTGAACAAGATCCGCGGGCAGCCGTGTGCGGTGTGTCTCGACGAGCGTGAGGTCTGTCGTGCGTGTGGCGTGGTGCCCTGCACATCTGGACGCCAGTGTGGGGATCAGTACGGGCGCATGTCGTGCCCGGGTTGTTCACCGCCTGCGAAAACGCTACCCGCAGGTTGATGCGCGCGGTGACTGCTGGACGGTTCAACGTGAGCGGGCATAGCATCACCTCGTGGCTACCAAGCGTCGCAGCAGGCCGTCCCGTCGTCCTCGTGGGTCGAAACGAAGTCGTCCGCGCTATGGCCAATCGGACCGTCCGACGCTCACCGCCGCACAGGTCGCGAAGCTCCCTGTGGGCTCCATCGTGTGGCTGTGGGTTCACGATGAATTTGCTCGTGGTGGTGGGGGCCGCGTCAACGGGTCGCCGCTGATCGTCATCCCGGATGGTTCTCTCACGCAGACGGCTCTTCTCCCCGAGCGCGCGGGTGGTCAGGAACCAGGTGGGGACCCTGCACCGGCGTGGGGGAACGAATTCGTGCTCGTTGCGCAGGGTCACGGAAAGCTTCCGACCCACGGGACGGCCACCCGAAAGGTGGAGGAGTGGCTGCGCGGGCGTCCCTAGCGACGGCGGGCCGTAGGGCCTAGCTCGACAACAGTCGACGGCTTGTCAACGGCGGCGCCCCTGTGCACGATCGGCTGCATGCGCGTCAGCGTGATCTGTCCGACCTTCAACCGTCCCGAGCGGCATGAGCAGCTCTATCGCGTGTTCTCACGGCAGACATGGCCGGACAAAGAACTCTGGGTCCATGACGACTCGTCGTCGCCGTCGCCGTTCTTTTCGCAGCCGCGCGATGGCGTGCACTACGTGCACTCGCCGCAGCGTGTGTCCATCGGTGCGAAGCGAAACCAGCTTCTCCGCGCGTGCGCAGGCGTCATCATCGCGCACTTCGACGACGACGACTGGTACTCGCCGGACTACCTGAAGACGATGGTCACGGCTCTCCGTGACGAGTCTCTCCATTTCGTGAAGCTCTCGGTCTGGAATGCGCTCTCCGAGGCGGATGGCACCTTCTGGCAGGCCGACACCCAGGAGCTGCCTCCGAAGCACTTCGTCATCTCGTCGGACAAGGCGCCTCAGCCGACGGAGATCCCCCCCGCGGAGTTTGCTGCGATCACCGAGGAGGTCCGCGAGCGCAACCTCTGGGGCTACGGTTTCAGCTACGTGTACCGACGCGCGGTCGGCGAGCAGTGTCCGTTTCTCGGCGTCGACTTCGGGGAGGACTTCGAGTTCGTGAAGCGCGTGCGGCGCATCTTCCGTGTCGGGCACCTGTCCGGTCACGCCGACAAGGTTGTGCACACGATGCACGCGAAGAACACCGCGCAGCGGATCTTCCCGCAGACGCAGCTCGACGCGGCCCTCATCCCCGAGGAGCTTCGCGCCTTCCTCCCGTCGCACGAAGCGCCGGTGGCCACGGCGAGCGCGGGCGCTTCCGCCGTCTAGACGAAGCCCTGCTCCGTCGCGCACATATTGATTTCGACCTCTTCGCGCATGAGGTTCGCGGCGAGCTTGTCGCCGGCCCAGAGAAGGAGCATCCACTTCTCCTCGTCCTCGCAGTTCTTGACGTGGTCGACCGCGAGGGTCTCGTAGGGCCCGTAACGCTGCACCCACTTCCATAGATCCACGAGGAGTACGGGCACGCGCCGCAGGCGCGCGCGCTTGGCGGCGGTGAGCCGATGGGTCCCGGTCCACGCCTGGTAGACTCCGGGCCGGACCAGCTCGACGAGGAGCGGCCGTTCGGTCCAACCCTCCTCGCGCATGACCGCAGTGAGCAGTCGCAGGTCGCGCTTGCGCTTGATCTTGTGGAGAGGAACGATCCGCTTGGGATCGATCATCTTGAAGCGCGGGTTGCGCTTTCGTTGGCGTTTGGGCGTCGTGTGCACGCCGAGAATGGAGTGCTCCCACTGCCGGGCGGGTGGGAGCGGAACGCTTGGCCGACTTACTACCGGCCCCGGTGGGTTATGACCCGGTCTGCGTCTGCGATTCTTCGGGGTTGGAGCTGGCCGGAAGCGACGCCGGGTGCGCGGCGGCGGGCTGCGGCGCGCCGGGGCTGCCGTTCGTGATGCTCTGGAGGCGGCTGAGGTCCGTCTCGGGCCCTTCGGGCGTGACGGTTCTCGCGGTGTAGTGCACGTGCTGAGGCGGCGGTGGCGCGGGCGGAGCGAGCGGCGCGGCGGGGCTTCCCGCGTGCGTCCGCCAGTCGCGCCTCGCGCGGCGAGCTAGCGACGAGTTTGGCAGCGGAGGCAGCGGCACGTTCGACGGCCGTGGCGCCTGTTCCGGGTGGTACTGGAACGCGTACGCTGGCTGGGGCGCCATTGGCTGCTGCGGCGCCTGGGGCTGCTGCTGCGGGGCCGGATACATCGGCGCGGCGACCTGGGGCTGAGGGTGGCCGCTCTGGAGCTGTGGGGGTTGGAGGGCGGCCGGCATCTGCGGAGGCTGCGGCGTTTGCAGCTGCGGAGGTTGCTGCTGCGGCGGCTGAAGCTGGGGCTGGCCCTGTGCAGGCATGGGCCCAGGCCCAGGCGGCGGCTGCTGGAACATCTGCATTCCCACGAAGTTGCCGTTGCTGTCGACGAACCCGAACCCTTGGGACATCGGCGCGCGGCTGGATCGTGAGCGCGGCGCCGAGTCGCGTGCGTCGGGGATGTCCTTGCAGCGGTTGCAGAGCCACGCGTTCGTGCCGGGGGTCTTCATCCACTCGACGGCCCTCATGAAGTCCGCGCGCTCGAACGGCGAGGCGTTCAAGCCGCCGAAGATGCGGATGAGGCAGCGGCAGTAGAAGCAGCCCTCGATGTAGTCGGCGCCGATGACGAGGCCTTTGCCGGGGTCGCGTCGCGTGTTGAGTTCGTACTGAAAGTTCCGACCGGAGGAGGTGACAGCTGTTTGCTTCATGCGGATCCCTTGAGCGAATTGCGGAAATTACCCGCTACGAGATACGGTCCCTCGTGAACGAGGGGGGCGTCGACGAGCAGCCAGATGTCCCCGCCGAGGTCACGGTAGCGACGACAGAAGGCCATGTCCTCGGCGTAGGCGAATTCGTTGCGTACGAATGGGTCGAACAGGGCATAGCCCGTCGTCGCGTCCGGCGCACGGTAGCGTAGCTCCGGGTGGGCCGCGGCGAGCTTCGTGAAGACGTCCCGGTGGATGAGCGCGAAGGCAACGCCCGCCGCATCGATCTTGCCGAAGCCGTCCTCCTCGATCTCCATCCGGCCTGTCCCGAACTGCCCCTTGTCGTCGACCTCGCCCAGCATGCGCGCGCTGAAGCGCCGTCCGCGGATGGGTGCGTAGGCGTCTCCGGCGGCGCCGGCCTTGGCGATCTCCTCCAAGATGAGCTTTCGGATCGGCTGCACCGCACAGAGGAACTTCGCGCCTGTCTTCTGCGCGCGCGCCAGCATGCGGAGCACGGAGTCGACGTCCCAGTGGAGGTCGGAGTCGACGGAGAAGAGCCACTCACAGCCCGAGAGCTGGAAGTAGCGGCCGATTTCGTTTCGCGCATGCGAGATGATCGCCACGCCGGGCAGCAGCATCGGTACGACGCGGACGCCCTCGTCTTGGAGCGTGTCCTTCGTGCGCAGGAGCGAGTTGATGTAGCCGACCGTGCAGCCCGTGTACGCAGGCGTACCGATCATGATGGACGTCGAAGCGCGAGTCTCTTCGCTCATGCAGCTCAAGAGCTTACCACGCAAAGCGATTTGTTTGCACGCCGTCTAACACGCGAACAACTTCAGCTCGTCCACGTTTGCTGTCGAGCTACAAATCGTATCGCGGCAAAACCAGTGCTGGTATGCTCGTTCTATGCACCCGATTGCCCCCATCATCGGCCTGGTCGCAGCCATCGGCTCCGTCTCCTACCTGAGCCTTCGCGACAGGGAGAGGAAGCGCATGGGGCATGCGCTCCCGCCTGGACCGCTGCCGCCTCCCGGACCGCGTCGTGGCGGCCCTCGTCGCGCACCGGCTCCCCCGCCGCCTGCTGGCCCCCAGCCGTACCCGCAGCCGGGCGCGGCGGCGATCGCCTGGGCTGCGGATCCGGGCATGCCGGTCGAGTACCAGACGGCCGTGTGGACGGCGCTCCGGTCCGAGCGCGATCCGTACCGCCTGCGGATGTTCGGGGACCGGATGCGCGAGCTGAACATGCACCGCTCGGCGGCGGCCCTTCACAACCGCGCGGCGCAGATGGAGCACGGTGGCTTCGGGCACGTGCGCGGGCACGGCGCCTACGCGCCGACGCCGCACACGGTACCGAACGGCGGCATCCCGTCGCACCCGTCGCAGTGGTAACGGCACCATGAGCGATCGCATCACGAACAAGCAGGTCGAGGGTCTCTTCAAGACGCTGGCGACGAAGTGTGGTCGCCGCGTCGCCACGAGCTACGACGACGTCGGCGCGTGGCGGCTCGACTACAACAGCGTTTACGGCGGCTGGAACATCGAGGAGATTTCCAGCGCAACGGGCGGTGTCACGAATCCTCTCGGCGAGTCGCGCCGCAAGAACGCCGAGATGTGGTACACGATGCACTTCGCGCTGCGCGCGATTGATGCCTGCAAGCACGCTCCGCGGAGCGGCAGCTTCCGCCGCTCACGTCTGAGCCGGCGCCGGTAGCCAACGGGACGGGAAAAGGGGTATTCTCGGCGCATGCCGAGTGCTTTCTCGTTCCCGACGGAAGTGAGTGCGGTTCCGGTCAGCGAGTTCCCGCTCATTGGAGCGTGGGGCAAGCAGCGGATCTCGTCGAAGGCTGGCCCTCACGGGGTCGAGCAAATGTACGTCGACAGCTACGGCCGCCAGCACGAGCTGGGGCTCAATCGGGAGACCCTCGCGCATGGGCCCGGGGGCCACAAGTTTCATTGGACGCTCCACTTCTACACGCACCCAGGGCTACGGCGTCAGATCCCGGTCGACATCGAGCACCTCGACAAGACGAAGGCCAAGTCGCTCGTAGCCTTCGGCGAGCTGGTCGATCGACTTCACTCCCTGGCGGCCGATCCGCGCGCATGGATGCAGTTCCACGGCTTCGGGCTCCATCCTGGCGGCTTCCCGACGGCGAAGAAGGCGCTCGACTACCTCCGCGATCACGGCTCGTCGTGGAAGTACGCGAAGGACCGCATCCCGCCGGAGGGCTTCGATCCGAAGCTCGCGCGTACGTAGAGATGCCCCCCTTCGGGAAAGTGTTTCCGCATCTCTATGTGGGTGCGAAGCCGCCGCCGGACCACAAGCTCGGTCTCGCGTTCGACTGGATCGTTCTCTGCGCCTACGAGGTGCAGAGGCGCACGGGGGAGTTCGGGCGTGCGCACGTGATGCACGTGCCGATGGATGACACCGACCGCAAGCCGCCCACGGCGCACGAGGTGGCGATCGCAGTCGATGGTGGACGCAATGTCGCCAAGCTCCTCGCCGAGGGCAAGGACGTCCTCGTGACCTGTCAGAAGGGCCGCAACCGTTCGGCGTGGGTCTCGGCCATCGCGATGATCGAGAGCGGCGTTCCGGGCGAGAAGGCCATCCAGCAAATCCGTAGCGTACGCGGTCCGCGTGCGCTCTCGAACGAGGGCTTCGTACGGCACATCCTGTCGTACCGTCCTCAGACGACGCGCGCCTCGCGGCGCGTTGCCTAGAAGGCGCACGGATGGTCCAGGGGCATCCTCCCAAGTCCGCGCGGCGCCCGTCACTGCGCGGCGGCGCCATGCGAGGGTCGTGGTCGGTCAACGAGAGCCTCGTGCTTCCTGCCGAGGGACGTCCGGACATCCTCATCTGGGATGGGTTCGTTCACGTGGGCACTCCGGAGGCTCCGGTGCCGATGCAGGGAGGCAGCGAGCTTTACGCCGTGATGCTGGCGACCGAGCTGGCCAAGCGCGGTCACAAGGTGGCCGTCACGCACAAGGGCGCCACGTTCGAGGCGGACGGTGTGCAGTACGTTGCGCTCCCCGAGGCCTCTCATGCGTGGGCGAAGTGGTGGCCCACCAAAGCGCTCTGTGTGCAACGAGGTCATGCGATCGGCGTGATGATGCCTGCGCTGCCGCCGACGGTGTCCATTCTCGCGCACGACGTCTACGGCAACTGGTACGACGTCCATCGTCCGGTCCTTCACAACGGACGCGCGCGCCTCATCTGCAACTCGAAGTGGCAATCGAGGAGCTTCAAGCTCGCTAAGGACAACCGCGTCGTCTACCCGATGGTCATGCCGGCGCCGCCCGTCGAGAAGGTCCCGGGCCGCTTCGTCTACGCGAGCAGCGCGATCAAGGGTCTCAAACCGACCCGCGCGCGCTGGCGGGAGTTCTGCAAACGGTATCCGGATGCCATGCGCGGCAAGACGCTCGTCATCGTGACGCATCCGGGGTGGCGCGATCTGCACGAGCGGCAGGTGGCTGCCGACGATGAGCGCACGGGCATCTCGTACGTTGTCGCCGAAGACGCGAACGCCTATCGGAAGCTCGTGGCTTCGGCCGATGGTCTCTTCTTCATCAACACGTACCCAGAGACGTGGTGCAACCTAGCGGTCATCGCCGAGCAGGCACGGACCCGTACGCACATCCTCTGCAAGGCTGGCTTCTGCGGCATCGCAGAGGCTCTCAGCGACATGTCGCTCGTCACCGACAACGACAGCAAGTTCGAAAAGGACTTCTTCGACCATCTCGGGCGCCCGCCGCCGACGCATCCCCTCGTCGACCGAAGCCCTGCGGGCGCCATCGCGAGCTGGGAGGGCGCTCTCGGTTTGGGAGCTTGAGGCGTCCGCGTCGGTCCGGGGCCCTCGTCTGGCCGCCCTCTGTGGATTACGAGACGGAACAGGTGGTCGCGTGGGTCACCCGATGGCTCAAGGGCTGTTTCGAACGCGCAAAGGTGAGCGCGATCGAGCTTCAGCGTCGCGAGGTGGACCCCGTTTTCGTGACGATAACGAGATTGGACGCCGAGAACTTCGAGAACAGGGACTGCGAGGAGGTGGCCACGACCATCTTTGCTGAGGCAAAGAAAGATGCCGGCTCGGCCTTCGGGAACTCGCATTTCCGAGTGCTTGCGTTCGGGGAAGGTGCCAGCGCGGAGTTGCCATTTGCACGGGCGGACTTCTGTCTGCTCGGTGAGATGGAAGCTCTTGCGGTGCGCGCGTCGACGCGGAGCTTCCTCGGCTTTGTTGGTGAGGTGGCCCAGGCGGTGGGTGACGCGCTTCAGACCATCGGTACGAGCGTCAAGAGGTACAGCGGAACCGCTTGACGGTTCAGTCGTCCCGCGTGGATGGGTCCTGCTTGAGACGGTCCATCCACTGCGCGTGCCCTTCCGTGGAGAGCTGAAGCAACGGATCGTCGTAGTCGGAGGCGTTGTCCTTCTGGGGCGGCATCAGCGCGAAGACCCTCTCATAGAGCACAGCGAACGCGGACCACTTCAGGAACTCCTCCCGCGTGAGCCACGTGACCGGTCGCCCGATTTCCATCTCGCGCGGCACTCCGGCCGCGGTGACGCGGTAGACCCTCACGGCTTTGGCACGCGTCGGGTCCGCGCTCGCTACGCCGTGGGGCCCGTCGTAGAGAAGGTGAAATGTCACGAGCGTCAGGCCGGCTTCTTCGCGCAGTTCGCGCGCGAGGGCTTCTTCGACCGTCTCGCCCTCTTCGACCATTCCGCCCGGGAACGACCAACATCCATAGCGACCGTTCCAGACGCAGAGGAGGCGCTCGTCTTCGGGTCGCTCGATGATGGCGATGGCTGCGTACTTCATCTGCTGTCGTGGTAGCACGTCGACCCGCCGAACGTCAGACACCACGTATGACTGGCAGCACGGCAGCGTCGGAGAGCGCGGCAACGCTAGTTCTCTTGGCGCCATGGATGCGGTAGCCTAACTGGAGCCATGGCCAGTCGTCGCAAGGAACTCGTTCGGGAGATCCGTCCGTACGTGAAACTCTATCGCGATCCGAGTACCGGAATCGCATGGGTCGAGGATGGAACGACCGGGGTGGGCCACTCGGCGCACCCGAACATCCACCGCACGGGGTCCGTCGCCGGGATGAAGAACCCGCGGCATGTCTCCGGAAGGGGTCCTGCGTGGGGCAAGCACGATCGGACCGTGCGGTCGCACGGCTGGATCTACAACATCGACCACTCCTCCGTGTCGGGCGAGTTGGATCGGATCGCGTGTCAGGCGTGCCAGTGCGGTGGAAATCACGGCGGGTGCGCCGAGAAGTCGTCGGCCCGCTTCGGCAACATGTCGATGTCGCGCGCTCGCCGGCAGACCATGCTCGCGGAGATGAGCCTCAACAGCATGAAGGCGCGCCTTCAGGCGCGTGAGCTGGTGAGCCAGGCCCGCCAGGAGCTTCAGCAGCCGTCGCGTCGCGCCAGTCGGCCACGCCGAGCACCGACGGAGCCGACGGAGGAGTAGATGCCCGTCTGGGCGTCCGTTGGCTCGACCGTCCTCACGACGGGTCTGAGCGTCGCCAAGGCTCCGCTGCCGCGGGAACGGTTCGTGGGGTTCGCGTGCATGGACGCCTGCATGGCTCTCGCGGGGGGCATGGCGGGCATGGCCCCGCTCACCGTCATCATCGCCGTGTGCGCGCTCCTCAAGCACGCGGGGCGTCCAAGGGAACCGAACTACGTCACTGGATGGGGTCGCAACACATGGCGAACGTGAGCCTCCGGATCATCAGCCCGGGCTACTCTGGCTTCGAGGGCGCGTACATCGACTCGCTTCTGCGCACGCGCAAGCTATGCGCCGAGAGGGAGATCCCGTTTCACTGGTCCTGCGTCGAGCACCGCGCGGACATCATCGCGGTGCGGAACTTCATCGGCGAGACGTTCATGAAGAGCGGGTTCACGCACCTGCTCATGCCCGACTCGGACATCGGCTGGGACCCGAACGACCTCGCGAAGATGATCGACTACGACAAGCCCTTCGTCGCGGCCGCGCCGCCTGCGAAGGTGCTGCGCCTCGATACGTACGCGAAGGCGGTGAAGAGCGATCTCGACCACCCGGAGCGCTTCCTCGCGAAGTTCTGGGTGGATCCGATCGCCGAGGACAAGGCCAAGGGCCGGTTTACGGTCGACGAGGCTGGCTTCTGCAAGGTGGAGTCGGTGGGGAGCACCTTCATGCTCATCAAGCGTGAGGTCTTCGAGACGCTCGCCAAGCGGCACCCGGAGCTGCACACGAAGAAGGGTGTCGGCTACTTCGAGCACCTCATCGACGACGGTGACGTCTTCAGCGAAGACCTGAGCTTCTGTCGGCGCTGGCGCAAGGCGGGCGGCGACATCCACGTCTACACGAACGCGACGATGACCCAGACGGGTCCGTACACGTTCACGGGGAACCTGGCGGAGTTCCTGCGGACGGACACGGGCGCGCTCACCTGAGCGCGGAGATCGGATCGTGATCTTGCGCGTGGTGGAGTGATGCTCTTCGTGAAGACAGAGGTGCGCCCATCCGCGATCCAAGGCCTCGGCCTATTTGCAGCGGAGCCCATCGCCAAGGACTCGGTGATCGCACGGTACGATCGGCGCTTCGGGTGGCAGTGCACCGACGAGGAGCACGCGGCGCT
>Ga0181537_10003046_pt1 | contig 14535 bp, 7 predicted proteins | sample PEATcosm2014_Bin_39_FD_119765 | JGI IMG/M metagenome (GOLD analysis project Ga0181537, IMG submission 119765) | Peatland microbial communities from MTU Mesocosm Facility, Houghton, MI, USA - PEATcosm2014_Bin23_10_metaG | ecosystem: Environmental > Terrestrial > Soil > Wetlands > Peat | place... | reverse complement strand
CGCGGGATGGCCGGGCGAAAGCTTCGCCGTCAGCGTGCTGTTGATTTCCGCTTCCAGCTTTCCGGCGTCGAGATTGGCCGCGGGAATGCGCAGCTTCTTGACCGCGTCGGGCAGCGAGGAAACGCCGTGATCGGCGGAGAGCGCGATCCACACGTTTGCCAGGCCGATCTGATGGCCGAGGAAGTTGAAGAAGTCGGCGAGTTCGCGGTCGAGGTCGAGAGCCATCTGGTGTATTTCTGGAGAATCCGGGCCAACCTGGTGACCGAGAATGTCGTTGGGCGAGAGGCTGACGACGAGCAGGTCGGTGGCCGGGCCGCGGCCGATGTTTTCGTAGAGTATTAATTCTTTGGCGAACTCGAGTTCGTACTCGTTGCCGAAGCTGGTTGAGCCGACGACTTCATAGAAGCCGGCGTCGGAACCATCTTTGCTCTTGCGGTGCGCGGTTGAGCGGAGAACGGTTCCCGGCTGGTCTTTTCCCTGTTCGTCTTTTCCTTGTCCTTGCTCGTCTTTTTCCTGTTGACTCGTCCAATCGCGATCCCAATATTTCTGCGGTCGGGTTGAGTTGAAATCCTGCACCCACTTGGGCAGGTCGCTGCGGTAGTAGGTGGAGGTGATCCAGGCGCCGGTCTTGGGCTCGATCCAGTAGGCGGCATTTGCGGCGAATCCGGCGGGGAGCACGGAGGCGCGGTCTTTCAACGACACCCCGAACACTCGCGACTTGCCTTGCGTGGCCAGCTTGAGCTCGTCACCGAGGGTATCGGCCAGCAGGTTGTGGGGCGAAGCGCCGGGCTGGGCTCCTCCAACGCCCACCAGTTTGGTGTCATCGTCTTCAACGGAAGTGACCATGCGCTTCTTCTTCTGGTCCCACCATTCGTTGGCGACGATGCCGTGGCCGTCGCTGTAAGCCCCGGTGAGTAAGGTGGAGTGTCCGGGGGCGGTGCGTGTGTTGGCGTAATTGTAAGTACAGTTGGCGAAGTACGCGCCGTGATCGAGCAGCAGGCGAAAGCCGGCTTCGCCGAACTGGTCGCGGTAGCGGTCCAGGTAATCGCCGCGGAACTGATCGATCACGATGACCACGATCAGCTTAGGATGGCCGTTGTTTGCGGAGGCGGAACTGGGGACGGGGAGGGTGACAAGAAAACTGAACAGCGCCAGCGGCAGGAAAAACCACACGGCGGCAGATCTGGGGGAAGATCGCATCGTCGAAGGCTAGTTTACACAGGTGGGGCGCATCCGCCAAAGCTTTGGCCACGGATTTCCACGGATCTACACGGATTAAGACCGATCGGTGAAAATCCTTGTAATCCGTGGCTGCCTTCTCTGCCCTCGCGGGCGTGCAATCCGCGGCTGTTTTCCGATACATTAGTTAGTTCCATGCCCATTGAACTAACCGATTGAATCATGCTTGATCTGAATTTCGTACGCGAAAACCTGCCGTTGGTGGAAGAGAAGCTGCGCCAGCGCGGCATGGATCCGGCTGCGGTGCTGCGGGATTTTCGTGAGGTCGACACGCAACGGCGGCAGGCGATTACTGAGGCGGAGACCAGCAAGGCGCAGCGCAACAAGGCGTCGGAAGAGATCGCGAAGTTGAAGAAGAGCGGGCAGGACGCTACGGCTGCGATGGCCGAGACGAAAGACCTGCGCGACAAGATTCAGACGCTGGAGAAGACCGCGGGCGATCTCGATGCCCGGCTGCGGGACATTCTGGCGGGCATTCCGAACCTGCCGCACGCGAGCGTGCCAGTTGGGCACAGCGCTGAAGACAATGTTGAGGTGCGGCGCTGGGGTACGCCGCCGAAGTTCGATTTCACTCCCAAGGCGCACTGGGATCTGGGAGCGGAACTCGGCATTCTTGACTTGGAACGTGCGGTGAAGCTCACCGGGGCGCGCTTCGCGGTTTACTGGGATCTGGGCGCGAAGCTCGAGCGGGCGCTGGCGAACTTCATGCTCGACCTGCACACGCGCCAGCATGGGTATACCGAAGTTCTGCCGCCGTATCTGGTGAATTCCGAGTCGATGTACGGGACGGGGCAGCTGCCCAAATTTGCCGCCGATCTTTTTCGAGTGCCGCACGGCGAAAAAGATCTGTGGCTGATTCCTACGGCGGAAGTTCCGGTGACGAATCTCTATCGCGACGAGGTGCTCGACCAGGCGCGGCTTCCAGTTTCGCTTACGGCCTACACGCCGTGCTTTCGCAGCGAGGCGGGATCGTATGGGAAGGACGTGCGGGGAATCATCCGGCAGCATCAGTTTCAGAAAGTGGAACTGGTGAAGTTCGCGCATCCCGAGAGTTCTTACGAGGAGCACGAAAAACTTACGCGCGATGCTGAAGAGGTTTTGCAGAAGCTGGGCTTGCATTACCGCACCATGGCGCTGTGCACCGGCGACATGGGGCCGTCATCGGCGAAGACCTATGACATTGAAGTCTGGCTGCCGGGGCAGCAACTGTACCGCGAGATTTCTTCCTGCTCGAATTTTGAGGCGTACCAGGCGCGGCGGGCTAACATCCGGTATCGGCCGGAGGGCAAGAACAAGACGGAGTTCGTGCACACGCTGAACGGCAGCGGGCTGGCCGTGGGGCGGACATGGGTTGCGATTGTGGAGAATTATCAGCAGGCCGACGGAAGCGTGATTATTCCGGAGGTGCTGCGGAGTTATGTTGGCGCGGAGAAGATTACGCGGAAGAAGTTCTAGAGGGCATCTTGTGATCAAGCATCGCGCTCTCCGGCAAAAGGCAGCGGACAGGAGTGTCCGCTCCACAGGCGCTGCGGCCCGATACGTCCGGGCCGCCGGACAGCCGGGGGCGGCTGTCCCCACATGATTCGTTTCGCAACTGGGAGCCGAAAGCTGACAGCTAAAAGCGGAATTATTGCCAAGAGAAGCACTGGTCACTACACTTGCATAGAGCCGAACTCACGACCGTCGCGCCCAGCGCGCCCCTGCCCATGAACGCCGTCTGGCGAACAATTCGCGGATACATCATGTGGCAGTACGAGCGGGGCACGATCCACTATGACATCATGGTGGTGCTGATTCTGCTGTTTTTGTGGTTCTCGCCGCGCGTGATCAACTTCAATGACAAACCCATTGCGCGCAATGCGCATCCGACAGATGTCATCGTGAGCGCCGACGCCGAGGGCCATCTTTTCTATCAGGTTGCGGCCAGCGCGATTTCGCGAGGGGACGACCAGGCGGTCCGCGAACAGTTGCTGCGGATTATCGAGCCGATTTCAGGCGCGGTCTCGATTGTCAGTTATGAAACCATCTCCGATGCCAAAGGACAATTGCAGAGCTACAAGGTGCTGGCCAAGCGGGACTGAAGGCGTGCCGGCGTGTTTTCGAGATTGATGTACGAACTGAAAGCAGCGCGATGAAAAATTTCTCTCTCTACGTTGTTCTTCCAGTCGCGCTACTCTTTGGTCATCTTCGCCTGACGACGCAGGCCGCTGCCGATGCCAACCCGCTGAACGCGGTGCTGAAAACAATGGACACGGCTGCCGCCAGCTTTCGCTCGACCCAAGCCGAGTTTGAGTGGGACACCTACCAGAAAGTGATCAATGAAGTCGACGACTACGAAACGGGCACGATTTATTACCGCCGCTCGGGCAAGGAAATCGAAATGAAGGCCGAAGTCAGGATGGCCGGAAGCGAGCTCAGTAAGCTGAAGCCCGAGCCCAAGTACGTGCTCTTCAACCACGGCAAAGTCCGCATGTATCAGCCCAAGACCGACCAGACGACCGAATACGATCTGGGCAAGAATCGCTCCGATTTCGAGAGCTACGTTGTGCTCGGTTTTGGCGGCAGCGGACAGGATCTGGTCAAGGCGTTTGACGTGACCTACATCGGCCCGGAGACCATCGGTGGCGTGGCTACGGCGAAGCTGCAACTCATCCCGAAGTCCGAGAAGGTGCGCAACAGTTACGCTCGCATTCTGCTTTGGATTGATCTCGCCAAAGGGATTTCCGTGCAGCAGCAGTTCTTTACGCCAGAGCAGGACTACCGTCTGGCGAAGTACTCTTCGATTCAGGTCAACGGAAAGAAAATCCCAGACGAGGTTTTCCAGCTGAAGAGCGGGAAGTGACCGCAAGCGATTTTCGCCGCGCGGTTAAGTCGTTGAATTGAAAGGGCAAGAAATGTGCTGAGATTTGCACAGCGGGCGCTATACTGACCGTTCCTCAGTTGAGTTCATTCATGGCCAAGGTCTTCACGATTACAGCACCTCCGAAGCTGGGCATTAAGCGCCGGGAGCGAACCTCAGACCCTCGTTACGTCGATGGGCAGCGTCTGCTGGTGGAAGCCATGAAATACCTGGCGCAGGCTGATCCGGTGCAGAACCGCCCTGCCATTGAATTGATTTCTGAACACGTCCGCACTCGCTTCCGCATGAGCGACTCGCCGTTGGGGTAGGATCTGCAGCGCGCAGTTCTGCGGACTTGAAATTCTCACCACAAAAAGATCGCGCCACCTTGGTCTTCACGCGAGTGTTGATGCGCGGGAGATCCCTCTCTTCGCCGGAGGAACGGTTCCGCTCGGGATGACGCGCCGACCACTTTACCAAGAAAACTGGGACGGCTTTCGCCGTCCCAGCTAACAAATCGTTCCCGCTAGAATGCAAATCTGATGGAGAACTGCATTACGCGAGGCGTGGTCAGGGTGCGCTGGAACTTGCCGAAGCCCGTGATGTCAACCAAATCCTCGTTGTCCAATGCGTTGGCGGCGTCGAAGCGGACTGAGTTCGTCACGTTGAAAACTTCCCAGGAGAACCGGATCAGGCGGCTTTCGCCGAACATCCAGCTCTTGTTGAGGCCGCCATCGATGTCGAAAAACCCGGGACCGCGGAAGATGTTGCGTTCACCCGCTTCGCCCGGGTACGTGTCGCGGAATGTGACCGCCCCGCCGGGATTGTAGGGACACTGGCACTGGATACTTTGCGCGTTTTGGAAGACATTGGGATTGCCGCTGGAGTCGATGAAGACGCCAGTCTTCGGTTTCGGCCCGATCAGGACGGATGTGCCTTCGAGTTCGAAATTGGTGGCCCAGCCCGTACCGGCTGAAACGCTGAAGGGGAACCCGCTGGTCCAGCGGCCAAGGCCGCTCAGCCCCCAGCCGCCGAATACGGCGTTCATGAAGGAGTTGCCGGCGCTATAGCGCCGGCCTTTGCCGTAGGGGACATCCCAGATGAAGTTGAAGTTCAGCTGGTGGGTGGTGTCGAAATCGGAAGGGGCGCGCCACAGGTCAGGAGACCAGGCATTAATCGCCTGATTGTTATAGGCAACGCCGCCGGCGGCTTCGAATCCGTTCACGCGTTCGGCGTTCGAACTGGCGTCAATGGATTTTGAATACACGTAATTCAAGTCAAACTGCAGTCCTGCGCTCATGGCGTGACGCAGCGTCACCTGCAGCGCGTTGTAGTTGCTGTTGCTGCGGGTCTGCCAGCCGTAGAGCGAGGAGAACTGGTCTTGGTAGTACTGAAACGGCGTACCTGCGGGTCCGACAGAACCACCAATCGAGTTGGAGCCAGTACCGGCGCACGCCGGGAAGCAGAACGCGTCCGCGATTTCCTGCGCAGTGGTTTCGTTTCCAGCAAAGCACTGGTAGAGGTCATACATGTTCTGAGTCGCGGTAGGGGAAGCTGGAGCACCTGCGGTGCAGCCAAAAATTCCATTCGGACCGGCGGCTTGGGGAAACAGATCCTGCCAGTAGGGAATGCTGGTAACGCTGGGATCGCTTTCCGGCACGCCCGCTGCTGCTGCTTTTGAGAAGAGCTGTGCGGCATGGAAATAGTCCATGCCGCTGATGGGGTCGACCAAGTCGAGCGGTTGGGCCAGGTCGACCTCCTGTAGGAGGCGATGAGCGAAACGGCCAGTGTAGGTCGTGGACAAGACGAAGTTGTGAGCAAATTCGCGGGTAATGGAGAAGTCCACCACCTCGGAGTATGGCGTCCTCAGGTGGTCGTCGATGCCCCAGGCGATCGCCAGGCCGTAGGTGTTCGGATTGTTTGGAGGGACGTAGGGAAAACCGCTCGGGGAAGGAGAAATTTCACCGGCGGGCAGATTCGCCAATCCCAGCAGCCCCGTGAAGCGCGGCGAGTTATCTACGGTGGAGAGACCCGCCGGATTGCTGAACTCAGAGGTCAATCCCCATGATCCGTGGCGGTCGAAAGTGTTGACCACGCCTTCGCCAAAGTGATCGAAGTAAATGCCGTAGCCGGCACGGATGGAACTCTTGCCGGCATCGCCGAAGACGCTATGCCAGAATCCGGTGGCGGCGTGAGGAGAATAGGCGATGGCAAACCGGGGCGCCAGATTCTTGTAATCCCAGGCCCAGTAAGGCTTTGCGTGGTTGGCCTGACCGGAAAGATCGAAAGTCAAATCGGGCTGATCCACCAGCCCCTGATAGGCATCGTTTCCGCGCGTCCTAAACCACTGATCCATGTTTACGGTTGGGGCGACCTGATTGCCTGTGTTCTCGAAGGGGGGCTGCAAGAGCGAGTAGCGGGCGCCGTAGGTCACAATCAGGTTGGGAGTGATGCTCCACTTATCCTGGAGGTACATCTCACCCTCATAGTTTTGGAAATGGCGGGGAACTAGCTGGCCGTTGGGAATCTGGTTGCCGAACTTGTTCTGGTTGGCGACGGTAAAGGTTTCGCTGAGGATGCCGGCCACGTCCATGGCCGCGAAGCTATAAGACGTACCGAAGTTTACGTCCACGTCGGGATAGGGGCCACCGGCGTTAGAGTCCATGAGCGAAGGGTCGAGGCTGACTCCTTCATTGGCGATGAACGACGGATTGAGCCAATAGAGGTTGGTCTGGGCGGTGGAAATATTGTCGGCGTTGGATTGGCGATTGTTGTGGATGATGCGCCAGTTGGTGCCGAATTGAATGGTGTGCGTGCCCTTGGTCCAGGATACGTCGTCCACGAAATTGTGCACGGGAACATTGGTCAGGATCGTCTGACTGCCCAAGGCCTGAGTATCGTCGAGGCCGCGAAAGTTCACGAAGTCCTGATTGTTGACGCCCCCGGTTCCCAGGCCCTGGCGAATGAACGCCCAGCGGAAATTGTTGATGAGGGTGTTGGTGAGCACAGCCGTGTAACCGGCGGCAATTCCTTTGCTGTTATTGGTGATGAAATCGAAGGGAGGCTGGCCGGGAAATTGCGGCGGCTGCTTCTCGTGGTCGTTCTGTAAGTTGCCGCGCACAAAAAGAGAGTGGGTACCGCTGGCGTTGATTTTGTAATCCAGTTTGACGATGTAGGTGTCGTGCTTGATGGGATCGGCGCCCGGGAATGTGTATCCGCCGGTATTCAATCCATCGCCTACGCTAGTGGAGTTGGGCAAGACGTGATACTGGGTGAATAAAGCGCTGGGATTGGCGCCGTTGATATTGGTGATCAAACCATTGTCGCCGGGTCCGGCAGGGTTTCCGGGGGTCCCAGGGCAGGTTGTTGGCGTTTGGCTGGCACAGCCTGGACCTGAAAAATCTCCCTGATCCAGCGCGGCGATGCCAGCCGGGTAGAGTGTCGCCACCAATTCCGGTGCGTAGGTCGGGTCGCTCGCAACTGACAGAATTTGGTTAGCACCGGTGCCTACGCTGTTGCCGTCGAAACAGTTCGGATCGGTGGCATCGCAGAGATACTTTAGTTCACCGTTGACGAGGCTCTGGGTGGGAATTTCGCGGGTGACCTGCTCCTGGTCGGAAGTGCGCTGGCCTTCATAGGCCAGGAAAAAGAAGAGCCGGTCTTTCTTGAGCGGGCCGCCGAAAGTGCCTCCAAAAGTATTGCGCAGGACAAACCCTGGCCTATTAGGCAGTGCCGGTGTCGCACTCAGTTCGGCTTGCTTATTGAACCAGTCGTTGGCCACGGTGAAGTTGGGCCGGTAATATTCGTAACCCGAACCGTGAAAGGAGTTGGTGCCGCTTTTGGTGACCAGGTTCACTTGCGCGCCTGAGGAACGACCGGCATCGGCGTCGTAGTTGCCGGTGGTGACGCGGAATTCCTGCAAAGAATCGAGCGTGGTGCGCATGGCGCCTTCGAAAGCGAAGCCTTCGAGTTGGTCGTTATCATCTAGGCCGTCGAGGGTGATGTTGGTCTGGTCGCTGCGGGCGCCATTGACGGAGCCTCCGCGGCTGTCAGACATTTGCTGGTCGTTGGTAGTGTTGCCGATGTAGGTAACTCCGGGTTGCAGGCTGAGAATGGCAACCGGGTCGCGGCCTTCCGAGGGCAAGTCGGTCAGTTGGCGGGAGTTGAAGTTGTTGCCGAGCGTCGCGTCCTGGGTGTTGACCAGGGGCGCCTCGCTGGTGACGTCCACGATGATGGAGCCGCCCTGCACTTGCAGCGCCATGTTTACCGTTTCCGGGCTGCTCACCTGCAGCACAACGTTCTCCCGCTTGGTAGTGGCAAAGCCGGTGGCCGTAACCGTCAGTACGTAGCTGGCCGGAGGCACTTCGAGGAACTGGTAAACCCCCTGGTCATTGGTCTTGACGGTTCGAGAAAATCCAGTCTCCTTGTTGGCGATCGTCACGGTGGCGCCGGCCACGACCAGGCCCTTCGCGTCTGAGATGGTGCCGTGCAAAGAGGATGTAGCGGACTGCCCGAAAGCCAGCGCGCCGCACGCGAGGAAAGAGACCACCACTGCCGCTACCAGCCGCAAGCCAGAACGCATAGCGAACTCCCTTCGCCCAAGGAGGGCGTTGTATTTTGAGTACGGCATGCCCAGGAGCTGAAAGTCGAAACGGGAGACCCCGGAGCCCTGATGGGGCGCTATTGTGCAACGTCATCGCGACAAGATTCAAGCGGAAATTTGCGATGATCGGGGTTGGCACGGAACACCGGGGATCGGCCATGCCCGTTGGTCACATTTAAGGTCTGGAAGTTTATGCACGGCGCTGCATACGCGCGGAGACCAAAACCGAGGCTAAAACAATGACGGCGGGATAGCATTCCAGGGTGTAACGGGGCTCGGGATTCTCGATGGTGCCGAGAAAGGCGGAACGTAGCAGCAGAAATAAAACGAATAGACCGATGCCGAAAAATTCGCGGGCGCGCAGCAGTCCGGCGGTCGCCGATGCGACATACAGGAGGTTGATGAATCCAAAGACGAGGCTGACGGCGAGCCAGCGGGCGTCGTCGTTGAATTCCCACCAGCGCGGGTCGGAGGGAAACAGCTCAGTTCGGGGCCGCAACCACATATCGGCGATGCGCACTGCCGGCAGCCACAGGTAGTACCGCAGTGGGGCGGCGTGAACCCGCTCCGCTGCCAGGGTGGCGAACCGAGCATCGAGTTCCGGCGTCATATCGTGGTCGCTGTTGTATTCGGCCACGAGATCGCTGGTTTGCTGGCGTTGCGGCTCGGAATCGAAGGCGCGCCGCGGCAGGCGAGTAAGGTCCAGCTCTGCTCCGGGAACGGCCCAATAGATCTCCTGCACCGAAACGTAGTCTGCCATCCAGGTCTTGACCCAGCGATTGAAACCGGGCATGACCATGTCATCAGCGTCGGTTGCATAGCGCGGAGCCAGAGGCTCGAAGCGGTGGAGGGTGTGCAGATTGCGCAGGGTCCACGGGACGAGCGGAGTAGCCGCCCCCACGGCGACCAGCACGCCTGCCCAGAAGATGGTGCGGGCTTCGCCTCCGCGGGATCGCACGGCGCGCATAAGCAGCCAGAGGAGATATCCGCCGATGGCGGCGAGCAGGATGCCGCCGTCGGGTCGCAGCAGGATTGCGGCTCCGATGGAGAGTCCGCAGGCCAGCCAGACCATAATTCGCAGATCGGGTCGGAGATCGGGTCGGGGAGGGTTGGGTTGGGTCTCGGCGTCGCCGACCCCCAGTCCGCGCAGAACGAGGTCGAGAGCCAGCGTGGTGAAGAAGATTTCCAGCGACTCGGTCAATGCCGCGGCCGCATAGTTGGCCAGAAACGGAGAGAGCCCCGCCAGCAGGAACGCGGCCTGCGCGGCGCGATCGGAGAACATGCGCCGGGCGAGGTCGGCGATGAGAAAGCAGGTTGCCAGGTCGAACAGCACTTGCACCAGCAGGACTGCGCGGAAGTTTCCGACGCCGAATAACGCAAAAATAGCCGCCAGAAACCCCGGGTACCCGGGCAGGCGCGACAGCGTGGGAACGACGACGCCAGAGTTAGTGATGCCGTAGACGCCGTGCTGCAGCCAGTTCTCCGCGATGTTGGCGTAAAAGCGGGAGTCGTCCGTCACGCCGGGAAAATACGCAACCAGCAGCACTCTGAGGCCCAGCGCGGCCAGGCTGGCCGCAAGAAAAAACCGCGCGTGCTGTCGTACCAGCTTTCGCATGAAACTTTCCTTCGAAACTTCCGCCGCATTACCGCGCGCTGCGAATGATAGCGCGTTTGCCGAATGCCGGAGGCAGGAAAGTGCCTTCACGGCCAAGAACAGCCGACCTCACGCTGCCCTGGGTCGTGGTTCGGATACAAAAGACACTCCGGCAGCGGCTAAAGCCGCGATCGACATCGGGATGCTACGGCGCGGCTGGAGCCGCGCCCTTTCAAGGCGAATTCAAACTGACCCATTGCACTGTCCCGTCGACAATTGACCGTGTGCTGTCCGGGGCATACGATTGATTGTTACTTCTTCACCTTTTCATGGCCCAGCCTGTCTTTTATGATCCGCGACGCGCCCGGTGGAAACGCCTGCGGCGCCTGGTCGACGTCACGGCCGTTCTGGTTTCCGCATTGATCATCTTCTTCGCCTACACGGCGCTACGGGACGAGCCTCTGCCGGAGTTGCTGTTCTCGCCGCAGAAGCGGGCGTTCAAAGCCCTGAAAGAGAGCGAAAAAGAGAAAGCCCGGGACCGGCAAAAGCGGCTGGCAGCTCGCTCACACCGCAAGTCAAAACTGGCGGCGTCGCAGGTCAAGCTGAATCAGGAAGAAGGAATTCGCGCGGCCTTCTATGTGCCGTGGGACGCGGCAAGTTTCTCATCGCTGCGCGCCTATGCCCGCCAGATCGACATCCTTTATCCCGACTGGCTGCACGTGCTGACGCCCGACGGACGCATTCAGGGGGTCGACGACCAAACCAACAAGTACTTCGACCTGGTACAGAACGGCGCGCAGGGCAGCACCGTGCTGCCCGTTGACGACCGCGTGATGCCGTTCTTGAAGGCGGAAGATCCCAGCATGGAAGTCTTCCCCATGATCAACAATTCCGACGGGTCAAACTGGGTGGGGGATATTGTCGGCTTCCTGAACGACCCGAAGGCCCGCGCGCTCTTCCGCCGGCAAGCCGCGCAATTTGTTGCCTCAGGCCACTACCGGGGATTGATGATCGACTTCGAAGCTTTCCCGCCCAGCGGGCAGCCCGGTTATGTCGCGCTGCTGAAAGAGTTATCCGGCGATCTGCACGCCCGGGGGATGAAGCTTTACGTGGCGGTGCCGCCGCACAGCAACGAATACGATTATCCCGCGATCGCGGCCGCGGCCGACGGAGTTGTGCTCATGAACTACGACGAGCACTATCCCGGAGCCGCGTCCGGTGCGGTGGCTTCGCAAGACTGGTTCGTGCAGAACCTGACCTTTGCCCGGAGCGTGATCCCACAGGAAAAGATTATCTGCGCCATCGCCAACTACGGTTACGACTGGGCGCTGAAACCGAAGAAGGGAATTCTGCCTGCGGACGAGCACGATAAAACGGTCAGCGTGCAGGACGCATGGCTGGAGGCGCGGGATTCGGATGTCGACATCAACTTTGATGATGACGCGATGAATCCGCACTTCAGATACCTCGACGAAAAAAGCTTTCAGCACGATGTCTGGTTCCTGGACGCGGTGACGGCGCTGAATCACATGCGATCGGCGCAGAATCTCGGCATCCAGACTTTTGCCCTGTGGCGACTGGGAGGCGAAGACCGCTCGCTGTGGAAGATCTGGGATGTGCCCGGAGATGCCGGCGCGGCCGACAAGGTAAAAGACGTACCACCCGGCTTCGATGTGGACATGGAAGGCCAGGGAGAAATTCTGCGGGTCGAAGACGAACCCGCCAAGGGCACTCGTGATCTGACCATCGACGAGAACAGCAATCTGATCACCGACGAAGTCTTCCAGAACCTGCCGGAGCCTTACCGGGTGGGGCGCTATGGCTACAGCCCGAACAAAGTTGCGCTCACGTTTGATGACGGTCCTGACCCGGAATGGACTCCAAAGATTCTCGATGTGCTCAAGGAAAAACACGCGACGGCCACTTTTTTCCTGATCGGCATTCAGACCGACAAATTTTCCGGCATCGCAAAAAGGATCTACAACGAGAACAACACCATCGGGAACCACACCTTCACGCATCCCGACGTCAGCAACATTTCCGACGCGTATATGAAGGTGGAGTTGAATCTGACGGAGCGGCTGTTCGCCAGCCTGGTCGGGGTGAGAGTCACTTTGATGCGTCCGCCCTACGCCATTGACGAAGAACCGGACACTGCTGATCAGGTGCGCCCACTCAAGATCCCGCAGGACATGGGCTACATCACCGTCGGCAATCGCATCGATCCCAATGACTGGAGCGAGAATCCGCGCCACACTGCCGAGCAAATCGCGGCGTATGTGCTGGCGCATCTGCCGCCGTGCCGCGAGGAGGATCTGCGCTGCGGCAACATCGTGCTGATGCACGACGGCGGCGGCAATCGCGCCGAAACCGTGCGCGCCCTGCCCATGATTATTGACGGCGTTCGGGCTCGCGGATATGAAATTGCGCCGGTTTACGAATTAATTAATAAAACCCGGGCCGACGTGATGGCTCCCCTGCCCCCCGGCGAGTTATGGGCGGCTCGGCTCGACCGCTTCGGCTTCTGGGTGTTCGACGCCAGCATCGTATTCATCACCTGGATATTCCTGGTGGGCGATCTGCTCATGACTGGCCGCCTCATTTTCATTGGGGCCGCGGCCGTTTACGACCGCGTGCGAGAAAAGATTCTGGGCAAGCCCGCGGAAGTCGATTCCTACCGGCCAAAGGTCGCGGTTCTGATTCCTGCCTACAACGAAGAAAAAGTGATTGAGCGGACGGTGCGCGCCGCACTCAACTCGAACTATCCTAATCTGCGCGTCATTGTGATAGACGATGGTTCCAAGGACCGTACGCTCGAAGTCGCTCGCAAGGCGTTCGCTGCCGACGCTGCCGCCGGACGAGTTCTCATTCTCGGAAAACCGAATTCCGGCAAAGCCGAGGCCCTCAACTTCGGTATCGAGCATATCGGAGACGCGGAAATTTTCGTGGGCATCGACGCCGACACCATCATCGCTCCCGACGCGATCTCACGGCTTGTCCCGCATTTCATCAACCCGAAAGTCGGCGCTATGGCGGGCAATGCGAAGGTCGGCAACCGGGTGAATCTCTGGACGCGCTGGCAGGCTCTCGAATACATCACCAGCCAGAATTTCGAGCGCCGCGCCCTCGACGTGCTGGGCGCCGTCAGCGTGGTACCTGGTGCCATTGGCGCGTGGCGCGTTTCCGCGGTGCGCGAGGCTGGAGGCTACCACGTTGATACCGTGGCCGAAGACGCCGACCTCACCATGGCTCTGCTGCGCCGCGGATATCGCGTCGAGTACGAAGACATGGCCCTCGCGTACACGGAAGCTCCCACCAATGCGAACGCCTTGATGCGCCAGCGTTTCCGCTGGTCGTTCGGCATTCTGCAGGCGGTGTACAAACATCGCGGAGTGTTTGCTCGTAAAGGCGCGCTGGGGTGGGTGGCGCTGCCTAACATCGTCATCTTCCAGATTCTGCTGCCGCTGGTGTCGCCGCTCATCGACATCATGTTCGTGGTAGGAACGATCTGGTATTACATTCAGAAACATTTCCATCCGGACTCGACCGACCCGGCCGACTTTCACAAGCTGGTGCTCTTCTTCTTTGCTTTCCTGGTAATTGATTTCGTCGCGTCGGCGATTGCATTCGCCCTCGAGCGTGCTCATCCCGGCGACAAAGAAGACATCTGGTTGCTCAGTCAGGTCTGGCTGCAGCGCTTCGCCTACCGCCAGTTATTTTCGATTGTGTTGTTCAAGACGCTCAAACGTGCGCTGGAAGGCCGCAAGTTCGCATGGGACAAACTGGAGCGAACCGCTGCCGTGAATTATGTGCCGGCGGAAACGCGGGATCACGTCAACGTGCCGTGATGAAACGCTAAGACTCAGTAGCGCCGGCGTCTCGCCGGCTGTAAAGGGGGCGTACAGCCCCACGCACGTATAGGAGCACGGATAGTTTTGAGATGCTTCAGGCTGCGGCGGCAGGATGCCGCCACCACAGCCGCCGGGACGGCGGCGCTACTCACCGGAACAGCAGTGGCGCGAACTCCGCCAGATTCCTGCGCCAAACGAGCCACGTGTGCGCACCCGGGGTTTCAATGTCGGTATGCTGAATTCCCTTCTCTTTCAGCCAATCGCGGAACTTGCGATTTGGCGTGATGAGGTGGTCTTCGGTGCCGCACGCAACCCACAACAGGCGAATCTGCTGGTTCGCTTTCGCGTCGAGGCCGGGAAAGTCCTTTTCAAAGTCGCCAGGCAAACCACCAGCGCTGAAGGAGCCGAT
>Ga0181537_10003045_pt1 | contig 14536 bp, 12 predicted proteins | sample PEATcosm2014_Bin_39_FD_119765 | JGI IMG/M metagenome (GOLD analysis project Ga0181537, IMG submission 119765) | Peatland microbial communities from MTU Mesocosm Facility, Houghton, MI, USA - PEATcosm2014_Bin23_10_metaG | ecosystem: Environmental > Terrestrial > Soil > Wetlands > Peat | place... | reverse complement strand
GAAGGTCTCGCTTTGTATTTTCCTGCACCGGCGTCGTACACCGGCGAACCTGTCCTCGAGATCCAAGGCCATGGCGGCGTGGTCGTTCTGGATTTGCTGCTGAAACGCCTGCTCGAGCTCGGCTGCCGCATGGCCCGGCCCGGAGAGTTCAGCGAACGCGCGTTCTTGAACGGCAAGATCGACGTCGCGCAGGCCGAAGCCATCGCCGACCTGATCGAGGCGGGCAGCGCCGCCGCCGCCCGCGCCGCGGTGCGCTCCATGCAGGGAGAGTTCTCGGCGCGGGTCGCAGATTTGAATGCGGGGATCACCTCGCTGCGAGCCTATGTGGAGGCGGCCATCGATTTTCCCGATGAGGAGATCGATTTTTTATCCGGCGGGGCGCTCTCCGGGCGGCTCGCCGCCGTGTTCGCAGGCTTCGCATCGGTCAGCGCCGCGGCCGCGCAAGGCGCGCTCTTGCGTGAGGGTCTGAATGTAGTGATTGCCGGCAAGCCCAACGCGGGAAAATCAAGTCTGATGAATCAGCTCGCCCGCGACGAGGTCGCGATCGTGACCGACGTACCGGGTACGACACGCGACGTCCTGCGCCGGCAGGTGCAGCTCGACGGACTGCCGCTGAACCTGATCGACACGGCGGGACTGCGTTCCGTCGACGATGTGGTTGAGGCCGAGGGAGTGAGGCGCGCAAAGGGCGAAATCGCACGCGCCGATCGCGTGCTGTACATCGTCGATGCCGGCGCCGCCGATCATCCGGGTTTCGAGGGCTGGACGCCGGATCTGGAGAGTTTGCCGGCCGGCATCCCCGTGACGCTGGTTTTCAACAAAATCGATGTGGCGGGCCTGCCGGCGCGTGTGGATGAGGCCGCGGTTCCACCACGGGTTTTCTTGAGCGCCCGCACCGGTTCCGGTGTCGACCTGCTGCGCGCTCATTTGCAGACGAGAGCCGGATACGCAGCGTGCGAATCGGGAGCCCTGGCCGCGCGGCGCCGGCATCTTCACGCCTTGCAGCGCGCCCGTCAGCACGTGCAAAGCGCTGCGAACACATTGAGCAGCACGCGCGCCTTCGAACTTTTCGCCGAGGATTTGCGGCTGGCGCAGCGCGCCTTGGGCGAGATCACCGGTGAGTTCACCAGCGAGGATCTGCTGGGCGAGATATTCGGCAGTTTTTGTATCGGCAAATAAAGGCGCGCGCGTCACACGCCTTGCTGGGTGCGGTTCAATTCCTTCGCCTCACCGTCGGTCAGGCGCGCCAGGCGCGCGGAGACCCCGAGGCTCGTCAGTATGGCGAGCGTTGCAACGGCGGTAATCACCGGGAAATGCCAGAACAGCCAAACCATGGTTGCGGCCGATAACACCAAGATTGCCAACAGTGCAGCGATATTGCTGCGTGCGCGTGTCGCGTAGGCCATGCCTGTCCCCCCGGATATGCAGTGCACCCAGTATATAGGTCTTGATGCTAAACGACCATACAGTAAAGACCATTCAGCCCATCGAAATCTAGCCGAGCATGGTCTCGCGCCGCCAATGCCGTGCGGTCAGCACGATCAGCAGCAGCGCCACTGCCAGCGATGCGCCGGCCGAGACCCACACATCGAGCGCCGCCACCGGCTCATCCTTCAGAACGCTGGTCATGAGCAAATGCTGGCTCAGCGATGGAATGAACATAAGCGAGGGCCGGGTTTTCAGCGAATAAATGCGTGCGAAGGCGATCGGCAGGGTGGGTACCAGCAGCACGACGGCGAGATAGGACTGGGCCTCGCGGTAGCTCCTGGTGAATGAGGCCACGAAGGTCATGAGCGCCGCCCCCAGGGGCAAGAATGGCAGACATATTGCAAAGAAAATGAGCGCCGTACCCGCGCCTAAATTTACGCTCATCCCCAGGTTCTCGAGCGGCACGAAGCGAAACACGCAGACGAACGCCGTGAGGCTCAAGGCCAGCGACAGGCACATGTAGGCACAGGTGGCCAGGATCTTTCCTCCCACCAGGCTCGAGCGCGCGACCGGTAAACTCAACAGCGCCTCCAGGGATCCGCGCTCGCGCTCACCCGCGGTCGAGTCGATCGCCAGATAGAGGCCTCCCATGAGCACCGCGAACAGCACGAAATAAGTCATGAAGCCGAGCACCTCCACGGCGCGGCCGGCCGGGGTCGCGACATCGACCTCATTGACCGCCACCGGCATTGCCAGCAGTGGATTCACGCCGCGGATTTGCAGCCGCAGCTGCGAGATCGTGCCTGCGTACGCACCGAGGAAGAGTCTGGCACGCTCAGCGGTCTTGCGGGTCTGTGAATCGGCGCTGTCTGCGACCAGCAGCACCGGCGCGGGGACCGCCGCGGCGGATCGCGCGGCGTATTCAGCCGGAATGATGAGCACCACTCCTGGGCTGCCGGCGCGGACCGCGGCCTGCGCCTCGCTCTGCGACAGTTTCGCCCGTGTGAGCTTGACGCCTTGCGCCTCGAGATACCGTGTGAGTCCGGGCGCGTGTTCGCCGCCCGATATCGTGAGCCGCAACGGCTCGTTCGACTCGAACACGCTCTGATTGACGATCCGCGACACCATGAGACCGAAGATCAAGGGCCCGAACAGCGGCCCGAACAGCAGCGCCGACACCAAGGTGCGCCGATCGCGCAGGTTTTCCAAAAATTCCTTGCGGAAGACCGTGAGCAGCGCGCGCATTCAGCTCACCCCCTGCGTGTCGCCCAGCACCTTGAGGAACGCCTCCTCCATGGAGGCCGCACCGCTCCCCTCGCGAATCGATTGCACGGCCGCATCCGCCAGAACCCGGCCGTGACCAATGATCACCGCGCGGTCGCACAGCGCGGCAACCTCCTGCATCACGTGCGAGCAGAACAGTACGCAACGGCCCTCTGCCTTCAACGCCAGCAGCATCTCACGCAGGTTTCGAATCGCGATCACATCGAGGCCATTCGTGGGCTCGTCGAGCACGATGTTGCCGGGGTCGTGAACCAACGCGCGGGCCAGGGCCGTCTTGATGCGTTGACCTTGCGAAAAGCCTTTGGCGCGCCGATCGATGAATTCTTCCATCCCGAGGACACGCGCGAGTTCCGTGGTGCGCGACTTCAAAGCGGCGCGGCCAAGTCCGTGCAGCAAGCCGAAGTAGTGGATGTTTTCGCGCGCCGTGAGATTGCCGTACAGACCGGCGGCGTGCGGCAACACGCCCAGATGCGCGCGTGCCTTGGAGGTCTCGCCGCGAATGTCGATGCCGTTGATGCGTGCATGGCCGCTGTCCGGCGTCAGAACCCCGTACAGCATGCGCAGGCAGGTCGACTTGCCGGCACCGTTGGCGCCGAGTATCCCGGTGATTTCACCGTCCTTCGCGTTGAAGGACACATCGCGCACGGCTTCGATGGCGCCGAAGCGCTTGCGCAGGCACGAAGCTTCGATCATGGCGCCGGGCCCGTCATGCCGACGAAGAACGGCGCGGGGCGATGCTCGTTCAGGCAGCTCGCGTCGAGTTTCTCGGGTGCCGCCGCATCGAGAAACTCCGCCATCAATCGTGGGATGCAGCCGGTGCCGACCTGACCGTGTCCCTCGCCGCTCAGTATCAGGTGCCGATGGTGCGCGAGCCCCTGTGCCGCGCGTTCCGCATCCTTCGGCGGCGTCACGGGATCCGCTTCGCCCGACAACAACAAGGTGGGAATCTCGCTGCGCAGCGGGCTATGCAGATCGGCATCCACGGGCCCGCGCGGCCAGGAGCTGCAGATCTGCTCAAAGCCGTCCAGCTGATCCGCACCCTGGTAAGTGCGTGTTATCGCCGCGCGGTCGGAATCGGAGAGGGCGAAAAATGGCACGTCCTCGCTGCAGATCACGCTGTTCTGCATGCCTATCGCGATCTGTGCCGAGGCTTGACGCGAGGTCATGATGGTCTGCGCGGCCAAGGGGCCAAGCGCGCCCTGGGCTCCGCGATGGATCAGAGTCGGCAGCATCGACGCTTCGGTCGCGCTGTATGAGAGAAATCGCAAGCCGGCGTTGAACACGCTGCGATTGAATTCCAATTTGAGCGGCAGACCGCTGTCCGGATCGTCCATCGTGATCATCGATTTTTGTGAACCATACCGGCCGCGCATGTCATCCAGGTCGCGCCGCAGATCAGGGTAGGCGGCCGCGCAATCGGGCGAATCCGCGCAGCGCCTCACGATGAGATCGAGGGCACGCTGGCCATCGAGCGGGGTGTCGGGTCCGATGACTTGCTCGGGTGCAACCACACCGTCCAGGATCGCCGCGTGCACCGCACGTGGGTAACGCCGCATGTAAAGCTGCGCAACCCGGGTACCGTAGGACACGCCATAGATATCGACGGCCGTGATTTTTAGCGCCGCGCGCACCGCTTCGAGATCGGCAACCGCCGCGCTGCTCGTATAGAAGCGCACGCGATCGCCGAACTTGTGCAGACACTCGGAAGTCGCCCGGCGCAGCGCCGGCATCACCTCGTCGAGAGCCTGCCAGTCGTCGGGGTATTCGCAGGCCAGCGGCGCGGAGTCGCCGGTGCCGCGTTGATCGACCAATACGATATCGTGATTGCGATTCACCCGCGCGAAGGCGCCGGCGAAGCCGGCATACATGGCCTTCGCCCCTTGGCCCGGACCGCCGGCCAACAGGAGCAGCGGCGGCGCAGCGGCGCGCCGGTTGAGAGCCGGCACCACCGCCACGCTCAATTCGATCGTGGCGCCGCCGGGATGCGATCGATCCAAGGGCACGCGCAGCACGCCGCAGCGGGCGGGAATCGACGCGAGGCGCAACGGATGTTCGATGCGGCACTCGTGCAATGCCAGCGGCGCGCCGCCGGCGGCCAGGCCGAACCAGGGCCACAACAGGGCAATTCCAAGCAAACTCCAGGCAGAGCCCCGGGCGCCCGACGGTGACGCTCTTAAGACACGCATTCAAATCTCCAATTTGTGCCGATTGTAGGGGATTCGCTACCTGAAGCCGCCCGTGAATTGGTAGATTTGCGGCCAGTTCGTCATTACTTTCAAGGTTGTGTCATGAGTGTGATTCGCGAAGCCGACGTAATTGCCAGCGTGGCCGACGCCCTGCAATACATTTCCTATTATCACACGCCGGATTTCATCCGAGCCATGGGGCGCGCCTACGAGATGGAGCAAAGCCCGTCGGCGCGCGATGCGATCGCGCAGATACTCACGAATTCACGCATGTGCGCCGAAGGTCATCGGCCCATCTGTCAGGACACGGGCATCGTGGTCGTGTTCGTGAAGGTCGGGATGGGCGTGCACTGGGACGCGAGCCAGGATCTCGAAGCCATGATCAACGAAGGTGTGCGGCGCGCCTATCTCAATCCCGAGAACAAGCTGCGCGCATCCATCGTGTCGGATCCGGCCTTCAAGCGAGGCAATACGCGCGACAATACACCCGCCGTGATTCACACGGAATTGGTCCCCGGCGATGCAGTCGAAATCACCGTCGCCGCGAAGGGCGGCGGCTCGGAAAACAAATCCATGTTCGCCATGCTGAATCCGTCGGACTCGGTCGCCGACTGGGTGCTCGAGATGGTGCCTGAAATGGGCGCGGGCTGGTGTCCGCCCGGGATGCTCGGTGTGGGCATCGGCGGCAGCGCCGAAAAGGCCATGCTGCTCGCGAAAAAATCCTTGATGGAGCCGATCGACATCGGTGAGCTTCTGGCACGCGGGCCGAAGAGCAAATTGCAGGAGCTGCGGCTGGAGATTTTCCGGCGCGTCAACGCGCTCGGCATCGGCGCTCAGGGCCTGGGTGGTTTGACCACCGTACTCGACGTCAAAGTCTTGGACTATCCGACCCACGCCGCCTCGTTGCCCGTGGCCGTCATTCCGAACTGCGCCGCCACGCGCCATATCCATTTCACGCTCGATGGTTCGGGGCCCGCACTGCTCGAGCCGCCGAATCTCGATTTATGGCCGAAAGTAACCTGGAGCGCCGACGCCAGTGCGCGCCGCGTCTCGCTCGACGGCCTGACGCGCGCGCAGATTGCAAGCTGGAAACCCGGCGAGCGACTGTTGTTGTCCGGGAAACTCTTGACCGGCCGCGATGCCGCTCACAAGCGAATCTGCGCTCTGCTCGACGCCGGCAAGCCGCTGCCCGAAGGCTTGGACTTTCATGGCCGCGTCATCTACTACGTCGGACCCGTGGATCCGGTCGGCACGGAAGTCGTCGGGCCGGCGGGTCCGACCACCGCCAATCGCATGGATCGCTTTACCGACACCATGCTCGGCAAGGCGGGTCTGCTCGCCATGGTCGGCAAGGCCGAGCGCGGCCCGGAAACGGTCGCCGCCATCGCCAGGCACGCATCCGCTTATTTGATCGCGGTGGGAGGGGCGGCCTTCTTGGTGTCGAATGCCATCCGCAGCAGCCGCGTGGTCGCATTCGCCGAGCTCGGCATGGAGGCGGTCTACGAATTCGACGTGCGCGACATGCCGGTTACCGTGGCGGTGAGTTCGGAAGGCATTTCCGTGCACGACACCGGCCCCAAGGCGTGGGCCGGCAAGTTTGCCGGCATTCCGGTGGCGGTGGCGTGATGGATCGGCGCCGGCCGGTTTGCGCCGGCTAGTACTTGATGGAACAGCCGTAGGGTTGCGTCACCGGGTGAGCCACCGGATTGCCTTGTTGGACCGCCAACATCGCCTCTTTGAGATAGGGCTCCGCGTTCTGGATATCGCTGACGTCCGCCGTCGCGATGCTGTCGATCCCGCCCATGTACTGCAGCGCGCCGTTCTTGTCGATCACGAACATATGCGGCGTGGTCTTGGCGTTGTAGAGGCGACCCACCGTCCCGGTGGGATCCAGCAGCACGGCCGTCGGTGCGGCATTGCGTGAGCGCGTCAGAGCATCGGCCTCCCGGCCATTGACGAAGCCCTGCTTGCCCGGCGCCGAAGACACCACCGTCAGCCACACCACGCCGTTCTTTTGCGCGAGGGTCTGAATGCTCTGCATGTTGCCGCTCGAGTAGTGCTTGCGCGTGTAAGGACAGTCGGCGTTGGTCCACTCCAGGACCACGGTCTTGCCGCGGTACTGGCTGAGCTGCACCGTGTCGCCCTTGCTGTCGACGGCCGTAAAATCCGGCGCAGGCTGGCCGATGCCGAGGCTGGCGCTCACGGCGGTGGCCGACCAGCCGGCGAGGGTCGCGCCGAGTATCAACCAGGGCCAGAGTCCGGTGCGCGCAGGGTGTACCTGGGTCGATGTATAAGTGCTCATTTCGCATCTCTCCTTCGGAATCGCTAATTTACTCGTCGCTCTGCGCCCAAGCGAGTGCAGAAATCCCTTAGTCGCCCCCGGGTCCGGGTAGGTTCCCCCCAATCTCTGGCACTTTGGCGATGCTGCGCTTACAGTACCCGCCTTGCAGAAAATCGAGTGGATTCAGCGTGATGCGTTCAGGGTCGGAAGTGATGCGTTTCGGTACGGAATACGGGGTGATCGTCATCGGCGGCGGCCATGCCGGCGCCGAAGCCGCGCTCGCGGCTGCCCGCATGGGTCAGCGGACGCTGCTGCTTACTCAGAACATCGAAACGCTGGGACAGATGAGCTGCAATCCGGCCATCGGCGGCATCGGCAAGGGGCACTTGGTCAAGGAGATCGATGCCCTGGGCGGCGCGATGGCGCTTGCCGCCGATCAGGCCGGAATCCAGTTTCGCACCCTGAACTCAAGCAAGGGTCCCGCGGTGCGGGCGACGCGTGCGCAAGCCGACCGGCAACTCTACAAGCGTGCGATCCGGCGCATGCTCGAGAGCCAGGCGAATCTCACGCTCTTCCAGCAGGAAGCGGCGGACCTCAAGGTCGAAGGCGAACGCGTGGTGGGTGTGGTCACGCAAAGCGGGATCGAACTGCGCGCGCGCGCAATCGTTCTGACCGTCGGCACCTTTCTGGGCGGCAGGATTCACGTGGGACTGGAAAGCCATCCGGGCGGGCGCGCGGGCGACCCGCCATCGCTCGGTCTCGCCGCACGCCTGCGGGAACTGAACCTGCGGGTCGGGCGCCTGAAAACCGGCACGCCGCCGCGCATCGACGGCCGCAGCATCGATTTTTCCGTGATGCGCGAACAGCACAGCGATGATCCCCGGCCGGTATTTTCCTATCTCGGTGCGCGCCATCTTCACCCGCGCCAGATGCCGTGCCACATCACGGCCACCAATGAGCGCACCCACGATATCATCCGCGGCGCTACCGCGCGCTCGCCCATGTTCACCGGTTTGATCGAGGGTGCCGGCCCGCGGTATTGTCCCTCGGTCGAAGACAAGGTGGTGCGCTTCGCCGACAAGCGTTCGCATCAGATTTTCGTCGAACCCGAGGGACTCGATACCCACGAGATTTACCCGAACGGCATTTCCACAAGCCTGCCTTTCGACGTGCAGCTCGAGTTCGTTCGCACCATCGCCGGATTCGAGAACGCCCACATCGTGCGGCCGGGCTACGCCATCGAGTATGACTTCTTCGATCCGCGGGACCTCAAATCCAGCCTGGAGAGCAAGTTTTTGCGCGGCATGTTTTTCGCCGGCCAGATCAACGGCACCACGGGCTACGAGGAGGCCGCCGCGCAGGGTCTGCTCGCCGGCATCAACGCCGCGCGCCTCGCGGACGGGCACGATGCGTGGTGTCCGAAACGCAGTGAAGCGTACTTGGGCGTGCTGGTCGATGATCTCATCACGCGCGGTGCGCCCGAGCCCTACCGCATGTTCACCAGCCGGGCCGAGTACCGCTTGAGCTTGCGCGAGGACAACGCGGACTCGAGGCTCACCGCGCAGGGCCGCGAACTCGGCCTGGTCGACGACACCCGTTGGTCCTTCTTCCAGCGCAAGGATCTTGCGGTCGCCGATGAGCTCAAGCGCCTCGCGCATGCGCTGGTGCGCCCGGCCGACGTGGACGGGGCGCTGCTCGCCAAGCTGGGCGGACCGCTGCTGCGCGAAACCCACGCGTTGGATTTGTTACGCCGCCCCGGGCTCAATTACGACGATCTGGAGCGGATTGCAGCGCATACCGCCGCGTGGCGCGACGACGAGAACCTGGCAGAGCAGGTCAAGCTGCAGGTCGATGTGCAAGCGAAGTACTCGGGCTATTTGCAGCGCCAGTCCGAAGAAATCGAGCGTCAGCGGCGTCACGAGGAATTGCGGCTGCCGCCGAACATCGATTATGCCGAGGTGAGCGGACTGTCGAACGAAGTCCGCCAATGCTTGTGCGAAGTGCGGCCCGAAACGTTGGGCCAGGCCGCGCGAATCCCGGGCCTCACCCCGGCCGCGGTGTCGTTGCTGCTGGTACATCTGAAAAGGCGCGACAGCGCCGCGTGAGGCGCGCGCACCGAGGGCGGAACCGATGACGAGCTTTTACGATTTTGCGATCCAGGGTCTCGACGGCAGCCAGGACATTCTCACACCGCTGCGCGGCAAGGTGACCCTGGCGGTGAACGTCGCGAGCAAGTGCGGCTTCACGCCGCAATACGCGGGGCTGGAAGAACTCTACCAGGAGTTGCGGGACAAGAACTTCAGCGTCGTCGGATTCCCCTGCAATCAGTTCGGCGCGCAGGAGCCTGGGAGCGCGGCGGAGATTCAGAGCTTTTGCTCGCTCACCTACGGCGTGAGCTTCAAGCTTGCGGAAAAAATCGACGTCAACGGGCCGCATCGGCATCCGCTGTACGCCTGGTTGACGGCCGAGGAAAACGGCTTTCCCGGCGACATCGGCTGGAATTTCGAGAAATTCCTGATCGCGCGCGACGGACGGGTGGTCTGCCGCTACCCTTCGGCCACGAAGCCCACCGACCCCACGTTCTTGCAGGATCTGGCCGACGTTTTATGAAGTGCGCCATGCCGCCATTTCCCGGACGCACGCGAGCAAGTGGCATTTTGAGCGCCCACTCTTTAACATCAGCGCTCCATTTGCAGCTTGCGGCGCGGAGAATTAGATGCGGTCTCGATTGAACGGCATGAGGTGGCTGGCAACGGCTTTGAGCTTGAGTTGGTCGCTCGGCGCGCATGCCGCAGGCAATCCGGCGGAAGGTGAAAAGAAGTTCTATACCTGCTTCGGATGCCATGGCATCGAGAACTACCGCAATGCCTATCCGGATTACAGCGTCCCGAAGCTGCGCCATCAGAATGCGTCGTACATCGTCGCGGCGCTGCAAGAATACCGCAGCGGCGATCGGCCGCATCCGACCATGCACGCGCAAGCGGCTTCCTTGTCGGATCAGGACATGGAAGACATCGCCGCCTACCTGCAAGGGGCCGAACCTGTGAAGGCCAACAGCGCTGTCGCCGGCAAGGTTCCGAAACAGGTGGCCGCCTGCGTCGCCTGCCACGGCGAGAACGGTCTCGGCGTCGACGCACCGCTCACTCCGAAGCCGGCTGTGCTCGCGGGTCAGCACGTGGATTACCTGGAGCAGGCGTTGACCGCCTATCGCAATGGCCGGCGCAAGAACGTGGTGATGGACGGCATGGCGCGGCTGCTGACCAGCGACGAAGACGTCAAGATTGCCGCGGCCTATTTCGCCGGCCAGGCATCGCCCTTGGTTTCGGCAACGACGAAGAATTAGGCGCGCCGCCGCGAGCGCTCACTTGCTCGTGACCAGGAATTGCGCGAATGCCCGGTAATAGGCGGCGCGGTTCGAAAGCTTAGCGAAGCCCGCACCTTCATCGCCGGCCTGCAAGTACCATACATCGGTCCCCTTGGCCCGGATCCGGTTGACCAACTGATCCGATTGGCTGAGCGGCACCCGCGGATCATTCCGGCCGTGCACGATGAGCAGCGGCCGAACGATACGCTCGGTATTCGTCAGCGGCGATATGCGCCGCAGAAACGAGCGCACGTCGGGATCGCGCTCGTCGCCGAATTCCGCGCGGCGTTGATTCTGCAGAGCCGGCGCGGCTTCCGACAGGAAGCTCACGAGGTCGCCGGCTCCGGCCATATCGACGCCGCCGCGCAGACGCTCGCTAAAATTGACGAGTGTCGCCAGCGTCAAATATCCGCCATAGGAATCCCCCGCCACCACCACGTGCTTGGAGTCAAAAGAGCTCTGCAGGCTCAGCCAGACGAGCAGCGCACCGACGTCCTTCACTGCATCCTCGCGCAACGCGCCGTTGTCGAGCGCCAGGTAGCTCTTGCCGTAGCCGGACGAGCCACGCACGTTGGGTGCGACGACCGCAAACCCGAGTTCGCTCACAACGAATTGCAGCCACGGATCGAAGCCCGGACGGAACTGCGATTCAGGGCCGCCGTGCAACACGACCAGCACCGGGTGCGTACCCGGCGTCGTCGGTTCGTAGACATACAGCGGGATTTGCCGCTCGCGGCCGTCGATCCGGTCGAACGTCGGATACTGCGTGAGCCGCGGCGTGATGAACCTCGCGAGATCCACCGCGCCCGCCTCGCTCGCCGTCCAGGCCTGCAGCTGGTTCGCAGCGACGTCGAGCACGTAGGCGTCGCGCGGGCGGTTGGGCGCCGCGAAACCGAAGGCCAGGCGCTTGCCCTCGGCGTCGAAACTCAAAGACCTGATGATGCCGCCCGCGGGAAGCCGCGCGGGGTTGAGGTCCTGGCGCGAGCGCAAGTCGAGCAGATTGAGCTTGTCGATTCCGGCCTCGTTGCTGACATACGCCAGATAGTGTCCGTCGCGGGAAATCGCCAGATCTTCGATGTCCCAGGACAGGCGGCCCGAGATGACGGTCTTCTCCGCGGTGAAGAGATTCACGTAGCGCAGCTGCGTGAACTCGCTGTCGCGATCCGAAATCAAATAGACACCCTGGCCGTCGCGTGAAAATTTGGCGGCGGTGACCGAGACCTTGCCCGGCGCGGGCTCGACCTCGCGCTTTTGACCCGAGCCCAGATCGACGACGTACAAGTACGATTCGGAAGCGGAGACGTATTTCAGAGCCAGGAGTTTGCGGTCATCGGGCGACCAATCGAGCGGATACCAGGCGCCGCTGTCGCCGCTGACGGCGAGACGCGGCAGGGCGCCCGTCTCGGGCTCGACGATATTGATGTCGTAGCTCACCCCGTCCCGCGCGGTGCTGAAGAAGGCAACTTCGCGCCCGGCGTTGGACCAGACGGGGGAACCGTTCGCCGACTTGCCGTCCGTCAGCAGTTTCGCCGCCGCATCGCCGACACGCTGATAATAGAGCTGCGCTTTCTCGTTGCCGCTCGTGTCCTTGAGATACACGAACGCGCCGCGGCCGGGATCGGGTGAGAATGCGGCCTGCGTGACCGGCTCGTGCAAAAAGGTGAGTTGGCGCCGCGCGCCGCCGGGGCGCTCGACGAGGTGCAGCTGTTCGACGTCGCCGAAACGGGTGGCGATCAAGAGCTGACCCTGCGGCGAGAAGGCAAGCGGCGTCGCCTGGCGGGCGCTGAGATACGCATCGAGCTTGTCGGACAACGACGGCGCCGTCTCGGGAATGTTGTCGAGCAGCAGAGCGCCGCGCTCGATCCGCGGCAGCGCGCCGGCCGCGGCGGCACAGAGGATCGATGCCGCCAATGGCAGCAAGCACTGAAGTCGCATCATGAGGTACCATGTTCTCACAGGTCCGGCAGAATGGAAGCGATGGCCAATTATGAGCACCTGCTGAAAGCCTACGACGTGCGCGACCAACTCGACGAGATTGCGAGTGCGGATCCGCAATCGAACAGCTCGCGCACAGGGCGGCGGCCGATGGATGAACTGCGGCAAGGCCCGAGGCTTGTGCCAGGAGCCGCGCTCGGCGCGGCGTTGCTGGCGGCACTGGCGGGCTGCCGCACCCCGGTCCCGCCGCCGCCGGCCGCCGCAGAGCCGCCGCTGCAGGAAGCGGGCGACAGCTCCTACGACTGGCACGGCCTCTTGATCGCGCCGTTCGGCAGCGCTCTCAAGGAGGTGCCCGCGACGCTTCACGAGGTGCTGCTGTTTCACGACGCGGCGCGCGGCGCAACACCGGACGAGGACGCCGAGTGCTACGCCACGGACACGAGCGCGCCGCGATTCGTCGGGCATGCGCCGGATGAGTACCTGCTCTGTTTCAAGCGCGATCGATTGGCGCGCGTTCAAGCCTCGGTGCGTTTGGCCGAAGCGGAGGCGAGCGAAGTTTTCGCCGCCGCGTGCGCCCGCTGGCTGAGAACCGCGGCAGCGCCCGGCGCCGACAAGCCCGAGGCCCCGCCTCCCGCATCTCTGCCCAACGGCGCCGCCCCGGACGGCGACGTTTGCGAAGGCAGGCAGGGGGAGATCCGCTTCAGCGGCCGGCTGCAACAGCCGGGGCCTCAAGAGGCGCCGGCGGAGGAAATCCCCCTGACGATAACCCTCGACAGCGTTCCCGAATCCCTGACTCAGTGACCGACGAGTCCGAACATGAACTGCTCATCGCGGGTGCGCGCGACCTCGGGATCGAGTTGGCTCCCGGCAGTGCCGAAACGCTCACGCGGCTCATCGACGAACTAGAGACCGGCAATGCACAATTCAACCTGACGGCCATTCGCGATCGCCCCGGCATGCTGCGCAAACACGTACTCGACAGCCTGACGGTGCAACCCTATCTGCACGGCGGGCGCATCGCCGATATAGGGACGGGCGCGGGCTTCCCGGGGCTGCCATTGGCCATCGTCGATCCGCGGCGCCGCTTCACCTTGGTCGAAGCCACGGGCAAAAAGGCGCGCTTCGTCGAACAGACCGCGCGGCGCCTGGGGTGCGAGAATGTCCTGGTCGAGCACATGCGCGCGGAAAACTATAGGCCGTCCGAACTTTTCGATACAGTGCTCGCGAGGGCCTTGTCGTCGTTGGCGGATTTCGCGGCCAACGCCGCGCATCTGTGCGCGCCGGGCGGCCGGCTGCTGGCGATGAAGGGCAAACGGCCGGACGATGAAATTTCCGCGCTGCCGAAATCGTTTCGCGTGCTGGCGGTGCATCGGCTCAAGGTGCCGGGATTGGAGGACGAGCGGCACCTGGTGGAGTTCTCGGGCAAATCATGAAGCGCGTCATCGCAATAGCGAATCAGAAGGGCGGCGTCGGCAAGACCACGACCGCGGTGAATCTCGCGGCCTCGCTGACCGCCACCAAGCGGCGTGTGCTCCTGATCGATCTCGATCCGCAGGGCAACGCGACCATGGGATGCGGAGTGGACAAGCATGCCCAGGCGCGCACCAGTTGCGATGTCATGCTGGGGGATTGCGCCGCGATGGAGGCGCTGGTGCCGGTGGAATATGGCGGTTTCATGCTGATGCCGTCCAATCAAGACCTCACCGTGGCGGAAGTACGGCTGCTCGGCATGGCGAGCGGCCGCGAGTTCAAGTTCCGCAATGCGCTCAAGCCCGTGCGCGAAGATTTCGACGTCATTCTGGTCGATTGCCCGCCGTCCCTGAATATGCTGACGCTGAACGCGCTGGTGGCCGCGGACTCGGTGATGGTGCCGATGCAGTGCGAGTACTACGCGCTCGAAGGCTTGAGTTCCCTGATGCAGACCATCGATCAGGTTCGCGGCAGCATCAATCCGGTGCTGGAAATCGACGGACTGCTGCGCACCATGTTCGACCCGCGCAACAATCTTTCGAACGAGGTCTCGGCGCAGCTCATCGAGCACTTCGGCGACAAGGTCTT
>Ga0181537_10003044_pt1 | contig 14542 bp, 14 predicted proteins | sample PEATcosm2014_Bin_39_FD_119765 | JGI IMG/M metagenome (GOLD analysis project Ga0181537, IMG submission 119765) | Peatland microbial communities from MTU Mesocosm Facility, Houghton, MI, USA - PEATcosm2014_Bin23_10_metaG | ecosystem: Environmental > Terrestrial > Soil > Wetlands > Peat | place... | reverse complement strand
TGACCAAGGCCCTGACCACGCTCGGACGTCCGGGCGTGCAGGTGGCGGCCATCACGCGCCGCTCCGGTGGCTACTTCATTGTCCATGTCGACAGCGAGAAGGAAAATAACTTCCCGCTGGTCAACGGCGTGCCGATCGGTGCCGAGGCGCGGCGGCTGGCCGACAATGATGTCATCCAGCTGGCGGGCGTGAAAATGGGATTTTTCGAGGGCTGAGCGGACCGCCGCTCAGCTCATTTCAACCGGCACTCGCTGGCTGATCCCGCACAGTAATTCGTAGGCAATCGTGCCGGCAGCGCGTGCCAGTTCCTCCACTGGCAGCGCTGCACCCCAAAGCTGTACGGCATCGCCGACCCTGACCTGCGGCAGGTCGGTGACATCCACGCCGATCATATCCATCGATACCCGGCCGGCCAGCGGCGCCCGGATGCCGTTGATCAGAACCGGGGTGCCATTGGGGAGACTCCGCAGCAGGCCATCGCCGTAGCCGCCGGCGACCGTTGCGATCCGGCTTGGCCGGCGCGCCTGCCAGGCCCCGGTGTAGCCGACCCGCTCGCCGGTCAGCACTGTCTTGACCGCGAGCACCGTGCTGTCGAGGCTCATCGCCGCCCGCAGTCCGAACTCACCGCCGGTGCGATCGGCAAACGGCGATACGCCGTACAGCGCAAGTCCCGGCCGCACCCAGTCGGCGTGGGTGTCCGGCCGCGCCAGCAGCGCCGCCGAGTTTGCAATCGACACTTCGGCATTCACGTTGCGCAGCAACGGAGCGAGCCGCGCCAGCTGCTGATCGGTAATCTGCGGATCGCGCTCATCGGCGCAGGCCAGATGCGTGAGTACCCGCAGCGCCAGCGGCCGGGTTCGCAGTGCCTGCAGCCGGCCCCACGCCGCCGCAAACTCCTCGGGCCGGAAGCCGAGCCGGTTCATGCCCGAGTCGAGCTTGAGCCACAGGCGGAAGCGGTACTCGCCGCGAAAGGCTTCAAGCAGCGCGAGCTGCCCCGGTTCGTGAACCACCAGATCGAGCTGCAGGTGCGCCGCTTCGGTAAGCTGCTCATCGCTGACGACGCCTTCGAGCAGCACGATCGGCTGTGCAACGCCCGCGCTGCGCAGCGCGACCGCCTCTTCAATGCGCGCCACCGCAAAGGCGTCGGCCCCGGCCAGCGCCAGGGCCGTGCCCACCAGGCCGTGACCGTAGGCATTGGCCTTGACCACCGCCATGATCCGCGCCCCGGACGCCCGCGACCTCAGCAGCGACAGATTGGCGCGCAGCGCGGCGCTGTCGATGCGGGCCCCGATCAGCCGGATCACCGCAATACGCCCTCGGCGTATGCATCAGCGGCAAAGTTGCTGAAGCGGCTGAACTGGCCCTGGAACGTGAGCCGGAACATCCCGGTCTCGCCGTTACGGTGCTTGGCCAGGTCAATTTCGGCGATACCGCGCTTGGTGGTGTTCTTGTCGTAGACCTCTTCGCGATAAATCAGCAGGATCATGTCGGCATCCTGCTCGATCGCGCCGGACTCGCGCAGGTCCGACATCACCGGCTTTTTTTCGGTGCGCTGCTCGACACTGCGGTTGAGCTGCGAGAGCGCAATGACCGGCAGGTCGAGTTCCTTGGCGAGCGCCTTCAGGCCGCGCGAGATCTCGGCGATCTCCGTGGCGCGGTTCTCCGGCGAACCGGTCACCTGCATCAGCTGCAGATAATCGACGATTACGAGGTTCAGGGTGTGCTCGCGCGCGATGCGACGCGCCCGCGCGCGGATTTCGGTCGGCGTGAGCGATGAGGACTCATCGATGAAAATCTTGGCTTCGGCCAGCTGGCTGGTGGCCGCGGTGATGCGCACCCAGTCATCGTCGGAAATCTTGCCGCTGCGGATATCGTTGAGCGGCACGTGGCCAATGGAACTGAGCATGCGCGTGACCAGCTGGTCGGCCGGCATTTCCATGCTGAAGATTGCGACCGAGCCCTTCGATTCCGGGTTGACTGCCGCGTACTCGGCCATGTTCATCGCGAGCGTCGTTTTACCCATCGACGGGCGGCCGGCGATGATGACCAGATCGCCGCCGCGCAGGCCGCCGGTGATGCGATCAAAGTCGGTAAAGCCAGAGGCCAGGCCGCGCAGCTTCTCCGGATGGGTGTGCCACTCATCGATCCGATCGATGAGCGGTGGCAGCAGCGTGCTGACGCGCACCGCCCCCTCGCGCTTGCCGGTGCTCTGCTCGGCAATCGCGAACACCCGCTGCTCGGCCTGCGCCACCAGTTCGCGCGCCGACTGGCCCTCCGAAGCAAAGGCGGAGCCGGCGATGTCGCGCCCGGCGCTGATGAGTTTGCGCAGCAGCGAGCGCTCGCGCACGATCTGTGCGTAGGCCCGTACGTTGGCGGCGGTCGGCGTATCGCGGGCGAGCGTGCCGAGATAGGCCAGGCCGCCGGCGGTGTCGAGCTTGCCGCGCCGCTCCAGCTGCTCTGCGACCGTGACCACGTCGCCGGGACGGCCGGCGATGACCAGTTCGGCCAGCGCGTCGAATATCAGCCCGTGATCGGGACGGTAAAAATCATCGGCCGTGACCACATCGCCGATCTGATCCCAGGCGGCCGGATCGATCAGCAGGCCGCCGAGGACAGCCTGTTCGGCTTCGACCGAATGTGGTGGGGTCAACGGGTCGGCACTGGCGAGGACGCCAGCACGGCCAGATCGCAGCGGACCGGCCATTGCTTTGCTGACCCTGCGCCCGCGGAGCCCGGCTTCAGCCCGGCTCTTCGGCGACGATGGTGACCGCGAGCGTCACATCGACGTCGGCGTGCAGATGCAAACTGACCGTGTGATCGCCGACATTGCGCAGCGGTCCGCCAGGGAGCCGTACTTCGGCGCGCGCCAGCGCGTGCCCGGCCGCAGTGGCAGCCTCGGCGATATCGGCAGTGCCGACCGAGCCGAACAGCTTGCCTTCGGTGCCGGCTTTGGCCGTGATGGTCAGCTTGAATTCCCGCAGCCCGGCGGCGCGCTGCTGGGCGCTGTCGAGCTCGGAGCGGGCGATATTTTCCAGCTCCGCGCGCCGCGCCTCAAATTGCGCGACGTTGCTTGGCGTCACCAGCGTCGCCTTGCCCTGCGGCAGCAGAAAGTTGCGGCCGTAGCCGCTGCGGACTTTGACCCTATCGCCGATGTTGCCGAGGTTGGCAACCTTTTGCAGCAGTATGACTTCCATGGCGAGCCCTCAGTGCTGATCGGTGTAGGGGAGCAGTGCCAGGAAGCGCGCGCGCTTGATCGCCGTGGCGAGCTGGCGCTGGTAGTAGCTCTTGGTGCCGGTGATGCGGCTCGGCACGATCTTGCCGGTCTCTGAAATGTAGTTCTTCAGCGTGCCCAGATCCTTGTAGTCGATCGTGCCGACATCGTCGGCTGTGAAGCGGCAGAATTTCTTGCGTCGGGTAAAACGTGACATGGCTATTGGGTTCCTTGGCAAACAGCGTAAGAAGCGACGGTCAGACGCCGGCCGGCAGCGAGTCATCCTCGTCGCCGCCGTCGTCGCGATCGCGGCGCTGCTCGCTCTCATCCTCGGGGCGCGACATCGGCGACGGCTCGGTCACGGCCGCTTCAGTGCCAATCACCAGGTGGCGCAGCACGGCGTCGCTGAAGCGGAACGCCCCGGTCAGTTCGCCGAGCGTCTTTTGGTCGCACTCGACGTTCAGCAGCACGTAGTGGGCTTTATGCACCTTGGTGATCGGGTACGCCAGCTGGCGCCGACCCCAGTCTTCGAGCCGGTGCACGGTGCCGCCGCCGGCACTGATCATGCCGCGGTAGCGCTCGATCATTGCCGGAACCTGTTCGCTCTGGTCCGGATGGACCAGGAACACGATCTCGTAGTGCCTCATGTATTCCTCCTTACGGGTTAAAGAGCCGCCCGCCCGAGGCTATCGAGGCAGTGCGGCAAGGAGCCCTGGCTAACCGCCAAACGGTCAGCCGGGTCGCTAAAAAGGGCCGGCAAGGATACTGCATAGGCGCTCTGCGCCGCAACGCCCGGGAGAGAAGTCGTCCGGTCGGGCGCGGATCAGGCGCCGGGCGGCGCCCTGGCTGGCCCGGCGCGCTGACGGACCGCCTCGTACAGCAGCATGCCGGCGGCCACGGAGACATTGAGGCTTTCGACCGCGCCGAGATTCGGCAGCGAGACCAGCCAGTCACAGTGACGGCGGGTCAGTTCGCGCAGTCCCCGCCCTTCGCTACCGAGCACCAGGCAGCGCGGGCCGGTCAGATCAACGCTTTGCGCCGGCAGCGCGGCGGCAGCGTCCGCCCCGACGATCCACAGTCCCGACTCCTTTAGCAGGCCGAGCGTGCGCGCGAGATTGGTGACCGTCACCACCGGCGTACTTTCGGCCGCTCCGGCGGCGACCTTGCGCGCCGCCGGGTTGAGGGTTGCCGCGCGGTCCCGCGGCACGATCAGTGCAACCACGCCGCAGGCATCGGCCGAGCGCAGGCAGGCGCCAAGATTGTGTGGATCCTGCACGCCATCGAGGGCGAGCAGGAGCGGCGCCGCGTGATCCCGCAGCGCCGCGTACAGATCGTCCTCGCGCCACGGTGGCAGGGGTTCGATCTCAGCCATGACGCCCTGGTGCGCGACCTCCCCGGCCATCTGCCCGAGCCGCGCGGCCGGGATGCGCTCGATGGGCCGCTTTGCCTCGACGGCCAGCCGCTCGATCTCCTCAGCCCGCGCATCGCGCCGATCCTGCGCCAGCCAGACCCGCTGCACCCGCGCCGCCGAGCGCAGCAGCAGCGCTCGCACGGCGTGCCATCCGTAAACCCGCTCTGCACCCGCCACGGCCTTGCTCCTGGCAGCTGCCTTTAGTCCGTCACCAGTTCAAGATCGACCATGCCTTCGACCGGCTTGACCGCAGTGACGACGACGCGTAGCCGCCCGCCGGGCGCGAGCTCGGCCCCGCCGCGGCGCCCAAGCCAGCGCGCGCCGTCGCGCGCCAGCTGATAATCCTCCAGCGCCGTCAGATGCAGCAGCCCATCGATCCCGACGGCCGGCAACTGCACAAAGCAGCCAAATTCCACCACCGTCGTGATCACGCCCTCGAAGGACTGGCCGATGCGATCGCGCAGATACACGCATTTAAGAAAGGTGTCGACGTACCGATCCGCTTCATCGGCGCGCTTTTCCAGCCGCGACAGATCCGCTCCGAGCCCCGCAAGTTGCGCCGCATTCGGCAAGGCACTGAGCGGCACCAATCCGAGCGCGCCGCGCAGGGCACGGTGGATAAGCAGATCCGGATAGCGGCGGATTGGCGAGGTAAAGTGAGCATATTCATGTAGCGCCAGTCCGAAATGCCCGATGTTCTCGGGCTGATAGACCGCCTGGGACAGCGAGCGGATGACCAGCGACTCGATGAATGGCCGCAGCATCTCATCGCGCACCCGCGGTGCAATGGCCGCAAGGTCCGCGGTCTTGAGCTCCTTGCCTAGCGTGACCTGCATGCCGAGCACCTTGAGCGTGGCCCGCAACGCTTCAAGCTTGCGTTCCTCCGGTGGCGCATGGACGCGGTACAGGGCGGGCACTTGCGCGCGGTGCAGATAGCGGGCGACCGCCACATTGGCCAGCACCATGCACTCCTCGATCAGCTTGTGCGCATCGTTGCGCGGCACGAAATCAATCGCGTGTACGAGCTCGCCACTCTCGAAACGAAACTTGGCCTCGGGGGATTCGAAATTCAGTGCGCCGCGGCGCGCCCGGGCTTTTTGCAGCACCTGGTAGATCTCCACCAAGGGCTCAAGATGCCCGGCCAGCGCGCCGAGCGCGGCACGCGCACCCGGCTCGCGGGCAAACAGCGCCGCATGCGCCTGCGTGTAGGTGAGCCGCGCGGCCGAGCGCATCACGGCCGGATAGCAGCGCACCTCGCCCAGCGCACCGCGCGCCGACACCTGCATGTCGGCGACCATGCACAAGCGCTCGACTTCAGGCTGCAGCGAACACAGCCGGTCCGATAGTGCGGTGGGCAGCATCGGCAGCACGCGGTTGGGGAAATACACCGACGTGCCGCGTGCCCGCGCCTCAAGATCAAGCGCAGACCCGATCCCTACGTAATGGCTGACGTCGGCAATCGCGACCAGCAGCCGGAAACCGCCGCCTTCGCGTCGCTCGGCATAGACCGCATCATCAAAGTCCCTGGCGTCCTCGCCATCAATCGTCACCAGCGGCACAGTGCGAAGATCGACCCGGCCGCCGGCCTCGGCGAGGTTTACCTGCTGCCCCCAGCGCTGCGCCTCGCTCTGCGCCGCGGCGGAGAATTCCGGGTTCAGACCGAAGCGGGCGATGGCCGTTTCGGTGGCCAGCTGCACCGGCCGCTCCGGATCGAGTCGCAACCGCACTTTGGCCCTGCCCGGCGCAGCTTCGCTCGGATAAGTGGCGAGCTCGGCTATGACCCAATCGCCAGGCAACGCGCCGGCCGTGCCGTTGGCATCGAGCACGCAGTGCAGGTTCAACCGCCGATCCGCGGCGCGCACCCAAAGATCCTTGCCGATGCGTTCGACTGTAGCCAGAAAAGCCTGTACGGCCCGCTCCAGCACCGCCTCGAGGCGGCCCGAATAGCGGCCGCCCGAATCGCGCCGAATGCTGACCCTAACCCGGTCACCGTGAACGATCCCGGACATCTGCTCGGCCGGTAAGAAAATATCCGATTCCAGACCCTCGACCCGCACGAATCCAAAACCATTGCGGTTAGCGCTGACCACACCTTCGGCGCTGGCGGGCAGCTTGGCCCGCGTGCTGGTGGAATGGCTCCGGCTCGGGCTTGGGCGTGAGGTTTTCTGGCTGCGCCGCTGCGATTTATGTTTTGCCCGAATCAATTGACAGCCCCCGAACCCTTCCGTACATTTCGCCGCCCATCTGATGCCCAGGTGGCGGAATTGGTAGACGCACTAGTTTCAGGTACTAGCGGGTAACACCGTGGAGGTTCGAGTCCTCTCCTGGGCACCAGTCGATAAATCAGTATTAAAATCATATAGTTATATTAACGCTTTTCTCTGTAATGGTACACGTCACTGGTACACGTTTTGGTTGCCAGTCCGCCATCCTAACCCACCTGCCCCGCGAGCGCCCTCGGACGCGAGACGCGCGTAATTTTTACCTTCGCGCCCATGGTGCGCACGAACTCATCGAGCTCACCGAAGCTGACCTTTGCGATCTCCTGGCGTAGCGTCTCGAGCGGCACACCGGGGCTGTAGCTCACGCCGGCATTCCCATACGTCAATGAAGAGCGGCGCGAATGGCCCACGAGTAGCTTCGCAGTCGATTCGGGTACGCCTCCTTCTTCGCAGCGCTGTATAAAAGAGTGACGGAGCGTATGAAACACCAGGCTCGGATCGGTAAAGCCGGCCTTTCGGATCAGTCCACTGAACCGCTTGCCTAAATAGTGTCCACGCTTGGCATCGGCACCCCCCGGCAGGAGCCCCGAGATCAGGTAGCCGTCCCTCGAGTGCGCCCTCAGCTGATGAACGAGAGAACCAATCACCGGATGCACCGGGACTGCACGGAGTGCAGAGGGTGACTTGCCCTCCCGCACGATCAGCGCTTCCTTCTCCACGTCCCCGACCCGCAGTTGTGCAATCTCCTCGCGCCGCATGCCGGTGTAAATCGCGAGCGCGGCTGAAGCAAAGACCGGATCATTGGGCGATACGCTTTGTAGAAGCTGGAGCAGCTCTGCGTTGGTCCAGGCGCGGCGCGACAGTGCCACACCCCGCATGGGCGTCTTGACGGTCCTGGACATGCCGCGCCAGGGGTTTTCCTCGACAAATCCCCTGCCCTCGAGCCACGCCCAGAACGCGGAGAGGTTGGAGAGGATATCCTTAATTGTCTTAGGAGCGTGACCGGCCTGGGTGAGCGCTTCGGTCATATACCGGCCCGCCACGCGCTTTGAAATCGCCGTGACCTCACAATCGGATTTGAACCAATCGGCCAAGGCCGCAAGATGCCGCTCCTTTTCCCGATAGGTTTGCTTGCGGATGTGGGTCTGAATCTCGGCGAGGTATGTCGTGATCAGTTTACGAAGCGGCGCAACTTCTTCACCGTGAAATATTTTGTGGGCTAACTTCAGTGCACGTTCTCGCGCCTCAGGCACTAATGCTCCAGATGCAAGGCTCCGGGCCTTGGCCTCAGGCCGCATAGATCGCAGGTGGCGAGCGACGAGCGCATCCAGTCGGGTTTCAGCGGCCGATTCGGTCAGGCGACCTTGCTGAACCGCTCGACGCTGGCGCGCCGCGGCGCGCAGCAGATACTCGGCCGAGTCCTTAGGGAGTGTGGCTGCGAAGGCCGCCTGGGTGATCTCCCGCTGCATCTGGGCCAGTACGCCATGCTTGCGCTGATTGGCCTCCCGCAAATCGCGGGTCTTGAGGGTCCGAACGAATTCGCTCCGGCCAAGGACCCCGTGGAGGGACGGCGGCACGGTGTGGCGCGCGTACCAAGTCTGGCGACGTTTCTTAAGATGGGTCGTGTTCAAAGAGCGCTCTGCCTTGGCAAACATGGTACACGTTAATGGGGTCCAATAGCATCCAAGTGATTGTTTTTATTAAGATTATCGAATTGCCCCCGCTCTGCTGACAGGCTAGACCGCAAAGTTCCTGCCACATTGACAAGCTATACCTACTCATATACTATTTTCTTGTAAAGTCTTACCTACTCGGATTCTTCATGCTCCACTCATTGGCCCTGCAGCAGCTCGATAAGACACTTCGTCCTTGGCGCTCTCTGCCGCGCTCACGGCCGAGCGGGGGCTGGCTGCGTGCCGTACGACAGGCGTTGGGGATGACCACGCGTCAACTTGCGAAGTCCGTGGGTGTTACTCAGGCTGCGGTTGCGGATGCTGAGCGTACCGAAGCCAAAGGCGACATCACCTTCGCGACGTTGCAGCGGTACGCCACTGCTCTCGATTGCGAGGTAGTCTACGCCCTCGTGCCCAAGCGCCCCCTAAGGGAAGTCGTGCACGAGCGGGCGGACCGCATCGCGCACGATCAGGTCGCGCGAGTGAGCCATTCAATGACTCTGGAAAATCAGACTACCAGCAACGAATACTTGAAGCGCCAGATTGCACAGTTGCGACGAAAACTCCTCGAAGGTAAGCGCTCGCGCCTTTGGCAATGAGGTTTGAGTATGCGCCAGGCGCTACGCCCATCGATTTGGATGAGGCAGCGGGACTTATTCCTGCACACCTGACCTTGCAGCGCGAGCTTAACGAGTACGAAGAAGCCAATATCCTTGAGGCCACCGAATGGCTCTTCGCTCGCCGCCGGGGAGATCCATTAGATGAGCGCTTCATTCACACTGTACACCGCCGAATGTTCAATCAGACTTGGAGGTGGGCGGGAAAGGCGCGCCGCACGGACAAGAATATAGGCGTCTCCTGGTTCCAGATTCCCGAGCAACTGCGCCAAATGCTCGGCGACGTTCGCACTCAGATTGACCACCGTGTGTATTCACCCGCTGAAATTGCGGCCCGTTACCATCACCGACTCGTGGCCGTCCATGTGTTTCCGAACGGCAATGGACGCCACGCCCGTCTTATGGCGGATTTGCTCCTGACAGACGTTGCCGATCAGCGCTTTGAATGGGGTCGCGGTTCATTGGTCACTGCCACCCAGCTTCGAGCGCGCTATATCGCCGCGTTGCAAGCGGCCGACGCGGGAGATTATCGGCCGCTTCTAGCGTTCTTGGAAACCCCGTGACCAGTTCAGACACGATCTCCCGATATGATGCCTTCAGGAACACTAAAGGACCCTGAACTGAACTAAAGGCCCGTTTAAGTAACCCCGGGACTGACGAGCGCCGTAACGAGTGCGGCTAGTGCGGCGAGGAAACTGAGCATCTTCAAACTCGTGCAGAGGCCTGCCACACGGGCTGCGAGATTGCGGCGACCCGGCAAGCGATGGAGCACGTAGAGTAAGGAGAGATTTTCAAGATAGTCGAAACCCGCGGCGGCAATAGCCATAACGCACACGACTCTTGCCGCTCGGGCGGCTCCCGGGTGCGCGGCTGCGGCCAGGTCGCCGAGCAGGTACAGAAACGTCGCGTACACCGCCGGAAACACCATGTCGGCGAGCAGCAGGCGCCGGAACATGCGGATGCCCTCGGCGCCGTATAGCTGCAGCAGTCGATAGAGAGTCGCGGGACTGTAGCCTGGGCGCACATCCACCTGGGGTTCGCCTCCCGCGCGGCGGCGTAATGTTAGGACACCGCCCGGGAGAAGCCAGAACCCCGCAAGGAAAGCGACTGTTACAGCGCCAAATATCTGGGCGAGTTGCGTCTCATGAATAGCCACGGGAGTCATAACGCCTTCATGCGCGTGCCGGGAACCAGCAGGGCGAAACTTGTACCGAAAGCCTGAACCGGTGTGAGTGCACCCGCCCGCGGCTCTTTTAACTGCAACTCCACCGCGCGCACAGCCGCCACGGCGGCAGCGTGATAGCCCTCGCCGGTCTCCAGCATGGCAGCTACCCGTTCGCCCTTGGCGTTGCCGGCCTCTGCCCATATGCGCGAAGGCGGCACGTCAGGTGCCGGGAACGACTTGCTCGCCACCGCCGGAGGCGCTGCGCGCGCCGCTTGCCACTTCAGGAGCTTGCCGAGCAGTGGCCCGGCGATACGCATTAGCAAGGCGGTCGCGTGTGACATTGGAACACCCGCGACCACGTTCGGGACTCCGGTTGAGCGTTGCACGGCGAGAAGCTCGGCCAGTGGCGCGGCGGCAAAATTGGTTCCGGCCGCTACGGTACCCGGCGCACGCCAGCTGGAGAAAGCCAACGCCCGTTTGCGCAAGGAGCCTCGGTGAATCTCACGACCACCAGCAGCAATTGTGGCGGCCGCGCTCAGCTGCGCGCCACGGCTCCGTCCCCCGAGCTCAGTTGCGAGCGAGAGGCGCAGCCAGGTCGCATCGGGCAAGCGTGCTACGACCTGCCCTGCCAGGCATTCGGCAAAAACAACGCCGTAACCCACTCCGGCGATGATGCCGATGCCTACAGCACGGGCCTGATCGTCGCAGGCCAGCGCGGCGCTGTAGTCCTCAATCTCACCGTTGACATCGAGGTAGGAGCAGCCTGCGTCCAGGCAAGCGGCCCGCATTTTTGGTCCCGTCAATTGGAATGGGCCGGCAGCCAATAGGACGGCGCTCACACTGGATAGCGCGGTTCGAAGAGCCACCTCGTCATCGAGCGACATTTGCATGGTGCTCAATCCCGTCTCGCGACTCAGGGCGGCTAGCTGCGCGCCATCACGACCAGCCAGCACTGGGCGATGGCCGCGACGCAGAGCTTCCTCGAGAATCAGGCGTCCTGTGCTTCCGTATGCGCCGTAGAGCATCCAATTGGATCGCGTGGGAGTGGTCATCGTTTGGCCCTGCGTATTGATGTGGCTGTCGGCGGTGAAGTGCATAGGATCCGCAGAGCCAGGTGGTAAACGGCCTCGAACTGGCTGGTCGCCGGCCCGGGCATTTCATTAAAGTACGTTTGGCGTGCAAGTTGACCAAGAAGACCGAGAACGGCTGCCAGCAGCAAGCTCGGATCCTCGGTCGCATTGATCACTCCCTGGGTGACGCCAACTTTGAGTAGCGCGCGAAAGTGCGCAATCAGGGACTGACGGCGTAGTGCGGCCGGCAACTGTGGCCAAAAGCGTCGCAGTGTCTCCTGGAGGAACAAGGCGGCCTGCATGTCCACGTCGATAAACTGCAGATAGCCTGCCAACGTGGCTCGTAGTTGTTCCTGGAACGGATCCGCGTTCACTTCGGGCAAGCTGTGTCGCAACGCCCGGTAAATGCGCTCGAACAGATACTGGCCAAGCGCCTCCTTGCCTGAGAAATGCTTAAAAAGCGCAGGGTTGGTTAGACCTGCGGCCTCGCCGATGTCGCGCACACTGGTGGCCTCAATGCCACGGCTCGCGAACAGCTCCAGTGCCGATGTAAGAATCGCACGCTTACCGGGCGCATCCTCGGGATCGAGATAAGCATGAGAGAGGGATGCGGAGTTCATGGAAGAGAGGTTAGCATTTGCTAACCTCTATGTCAAGCAATCTGATATCGCCTCACTGACCTATCGGTAAACTTGGGGCAAGTTCAATTCGGCAAGGACTGCGCGTAATTCGTCTTGGGCTTGCGTTGAATGGAGCGACTCCGCGGCTGAGAGGAGCCGCCTTACGGCGATGACGCAGAATCCGGCCCCGGGCATTGGACGGTATGACCTGGCGCTGCCGACAGTGCACGCTCGCTGCTGGCGAGGGCCTGATCCGGAGTCGTCCAGAGCTGTCCCTGGGCTGCACAACCGAGCGCATAGTCAAAGAGCGCCTGCATCGTCTCGCGATGAAAGTCGAGCGATCCCTTGTAGGGGTAGTCCACTGGAATATCCGTGAACCGAAAGTTCATTCCGTGACGCTGTGCGTACGCGGCCACCAGGGCCAGGGTCACGCGGGAGGAATGCCCAAGTTCAGCGGTGAAACTTCGAGCCAGGATTGGTATGGTTTTCTCTGGCGTGGTTTGTGGCAGCGTACTGAACTGACTATCGATAATCACGTAGAGGTTGGCGTCTTTAAGATGGTCGCCGCTGTTGGGCAGAAGCTCGGCGATTTCCGGCATAAAGAAAAAGGGAACCGTAGTGCCGCCATCGACGTGCATCTCGTCATAGGACCTGCCCGACCCTTCCACGTGAATTACGACCGGCGGGAACACACCCGGGATACTGGCCGATGCCACCAGCACCTCGCAAAATAACCTCCGCGCTGCCTCGCCACCCTGCGAAGCGATGGCGCCCATGTCCCAGATGACGGTCTCTTCTTTATCGAGATCCGTCGTGACGACCAGCAGGCTTCGTCCCTTGGCCGATTCCTGGGCAATCGCCGTGATCATCTCATTCGTCACAATGTGATGGACCAGCTCAATCAGCGGGCCGCTTTGGTACAGGCCCGGCCCAAAGAGTACGCCGATGCCCCGGGTGCGCAAAAGATGCTCTGCCTGACCGCTGACAAACACCTCTCGTAGCTCTGCATCCCACCCGGATCCGAGATAGGCGAAGGGCGCCAGCAGCGCACCCGTACTGACGCCTGTCACCACGGCGAATGGTGGACGCTCCCCTCGTTGAGTCAGTCCTATCAACGCCCCTGCACCAAAGGAGCCTCCGGCACCGCCACCCGAAAGGGCGAGAATATTGACCGGCCCGTCACCGGCCGCGCGTCGCAGGCGCTCGCGCGTCTCCTCGGAGTGGGCGAGGTAAAAGCCTCGGTCTACGTCCAGGGAGCGCACGGTCGCAGGAAATCCCACCGGCGCCACGGGCCCTGAAAAATGGTTGGGCGGTGCCGCCGCCCGGGGCGCGGTGCTGCAGGCGCCCACCAGGGCGGTCAAGAGCAACCCGATAAGATTTATTCCGCAGCCGCGAAACATTAAACAGATCACAAGATCCCCGACATGTCTGACGGAATGGCGCCCTACCCCGTCACGCATGAGTTATCACCTTATTTGCAACCATCAACGTCAAGGCACGATGCCGAAGATCTTGACCACCAATGGAGTATCCACAATCACATGCGGGGCAATGATGTGGTAGCTGAGCGCATGAACCCAGGCATTGCCCGTACGCAGCGTCAATACGCTCTTGATCATGCCCGGACCAAAATATTGGAGCAGCACGAAAATCAATGAGAGCGCCACATTCCTCGGCGAATCAAAGACGGACCAACCCTCGACGATGTGCATCGAGGCGTACGTGAGTCCTCCGAGCAATACGGCACTGATGGCTGAACCGGTGATTTTAAGGTACCGGGGCAACAGGATGGCGTAAATCAGCACCATTGTTGGCAGGACGGTACCGATGAAAAATACAAAGAAGGTCAATGGTACGCCGAACCATATCTGACGCCCGCTGAGGCGGAACATGTTCTGATCAAATACCGCAAGCTCAAAGGCGGACTCGACAATCAGAACAACCAGAATCAACAGAGCATCACTACGGCGATTGCTCGAGCGTAGGTTAAGGTCGCTACTTGAGTACCGCCGGCGGAAATAAAGAAAAGGCGCCACCGCAAAGACCGCGAAGTTATACAGGGCCCAAGTCCACAGCTCCCCCGGCGACGGCGGGATAGCGCAGCCAAAGACCGTGCCCGCAATATGAAAGCTGAACGATCGAAAGCCGAGCGCTGGACCGAGAATCCAACCACCGATCTGGCCCAGCGCAGCGTAGGTCAGAAGACCCAGTGTTTCTCTCTTTGCCACCTGTCGATCCGGCGCGCGGGCTGCCATGTTCGGAATGACCCGCCGCCGCGTAACCCAAAAGGTCAGCGCCATCAACACAAAAATCTCTATCATCGTCAGGCTGGGCGCAGCCAACTGCGCCGCAAAGGGCAGGTTCGCCACGGCGGGGCGATTGAAAGGCAGTGCACCGTGGGCGAGCCAGAGAACAACAGCGTAGCCCAGGATCCAAAGGCCGATGGCGGCCTGTGTGCCGCGATGGCCCACGATAGCGCCCAGTTGTCTTCCCAACGTCGCTCCCGGAGCGGCGGGTACCGTGGGTGGCTGATCGCCTAGATTCATGATCCGA